>Ga0302046_10006147_pt1 | contig 10494 bp, 10 predicted proteins | sample RVTome_11_FD_200261 | JGI IMG/M metagenome (GOLD analysis project Ga0302046, IMG submission 200261) | Soil microbial communities from uranium-contaminated site in the Upper Colorado River Basin, Wyoming, United States - RVT147D111 (version 2) ... | reverse complement strand
GCTGGAAAAAGACTTCGTCGCTGCGAACATAGTCCCAGCCGCCGGCTCGGTCTGTGTCCCGCAAACGGGTAGTCAATACATGCACTCCGGGTGCAACTTCGAAACGCTCGTAGACTGACGCCGGGCCATCGCCCCACAAACCCGATGGCTCGGCATCGACCCGCAGCATGATGTCGCCGTCGACTTCGACTTCCATGGTCAGAGGCAAGCGTTTTCGTTCGCAGCTTTCCGTCCGTCGCATGTTGGGCGGCAACTCCGCAATCTGCTGTGGCGTCAGCAGCACGCAGGGCTTAACGTGCCGGGTTGCGTGACTCACGGAGACCTTGATCGTGGCCAATTCTGCTGAAGCGTACTCGTAGCGCGGCCAGAAAGAGAAATAGCCGAGCGCTGCCGCGAACGTGCCGTATGTCACAAGCTGCAGAATGCCGCGGAACAGACTAATCATGGTCATGCTTCTCGTTGCTGTCCGCACCAGCCGTTGTACGGAGCGAGTTGACGAACTGTGTCAGTTCCTCTTTCCGGCGGCGCGTGTTCGTTGCCGGCAGCCAGCTTTCGGCGAGCCGCTCCCGCGGTACCCGACGGCGAAGATACGGATCGCGCTGCCCCGCCATTCGCTGTCGTGTCCATTCGTCACCCAGCCGGAAGTAACAGTCGCCCTCGGCGCAACCCGCAAGCATGACACCATCCGCCAGGCGCCGCGACAATGCAAAGTCGACAAACGACGGCGGCAGCATGCCGACGCACGGCATCGCAATCACCTGTGCGTCCGGCCCGTTCAAAAACTCAGCCCCGGCCTTTTCGCACGCGTACACGAGCACCCGAGAATGGCCTGCCAGGCGCGACGTCGCGGCCACCGTCCGTTCGCGAAGGTCTGCAATTGAGTGGTCGGGAAGTTCGATTCCGGGAATCAGTTCGCGAGCGCGGCGAAATGGCGTCGAGGTCGGGCAGGCTCCGGCACAGATGCCGCAACTCATGCAATTGTCCGCAAGCACCACTGCCTCGGTTTCGAACGCCGCGCCATCGCTGCGCGGTTCCATGGTAATCGCACTGAATGGGCAGTCGTCAAAGCAGCGGCCACAGCCATTGCAATTATCGAGGCTCACAACCGCGACCGCGGCGGGCTTCAACGGTGGAATCCACGGCATCAACATGAGCAGCACTGTGCCGCCGGCGAGCACCAGCCACAATTTTCCGCCGGGAATCGTGTCCAGCAGCGGGTACGCCACCAGGTAAAACCAGTCGAGCTGCAAGCTTGCCGGCACCGTATCGAGATCGGCCGGCCCCTGGCTGACCGCCGGGTACACCAGTGACAGAAGCATCAGCGTAATGGCAGTACCAATGGCCAGTGGCCGCGGCGGATTCACGCGCGCTTGCGCGTGCCGCTGCACGTGCAGCCACATCAGGAACAAGAGGAACAACGGCGCGAAAATATGAATAAACACCATCAGCGTGAAAAACCGGTTGCTGAGCGTCGTGCTGTTCAAAAAATTGTTGGCAATGGGTTCACCGAAAAACGGCAGGGTGTCGAGCCATTCGGTCGTGGCAATCGCGATGTACTGGGCCAGTTTGTCCCAGACCAGCCAATAGCCGCTGATGCCGCAAATATAGATCAGCCAAAGCGTCGGCACGCCGGTAACCCAGGCAAAGAAGCGTCGCCCACGCAAACGGTCCAGCGAGAATTCCCTCAGTATGTGCAGGAACACGATCACGACCAGCGCATCCGATGTGTAACGATGCAGGCTGCGCATGACACCCGCCAGGTACCACTGGTCGTGCGTCATGTACTCGACCGAGGCATACGCATTGGTGATGCCGGTATCGAAGAATATGTACAGGTAGATACCGGTGCCTGCGGCGATCCAGAAGAAATACCAGCCGAGTGCCCCGAGATTGACCATGGGATTGTTGCGTTGGCCGAATGCCAGCTCGAACACCGCCTCGCCGCGCAGGAACAGCGTTCGCAGAAAACGTTTCAGTGCCGCCATCCGAAGGGCGCGTTTTGCAAACTCAAGGTCATCGCGCGCGCCGCCATTCATGCGTGATGAAAAAACCGACGGCGCCGAGGCTCAGCACGCCGGTAAGTATGGCCATGACAATGGAGTAGTCGAATTTGTAACGGCCGATGTTCGGATCGTAGACCGTGCAGAAGAGTTTGAACGTATCCACCCAGTGTTCGACAAATCCGGCGTCCCGTGGTGTGTCGAACACCAGTTCCTTAAGCGGTTCGACGAGCATCGGCGGCTCGAAGTCCTGGCCGTAGACCTGGCGATAAATCGTGCCATTGGCATCGACGATCGTCACCTGCGACAGGTGATCGAAGCCCTTGGCGCTGGCAAAGAACTGGAAACCGACGTTCTTGCTCAGCGCATCGATGGAGTACGCGTTGCCACTCAGGAAATACCAGTTGCGGTCGACTATGCTGCGCTCGGCAGCGTACATGCGCATGCGGTCCGGAGAATCGACTGCCGAATCGAAACCAACGGTGATCACCGAGAAAGCATCCTCGCCCAGCGCTTCGCGCGCAATCTCGACCGTGCGCGCGAGATTCTGCGTGATGAGCGGACAGACATGATGACAACTGGTGTAGATGAGACTGACAAACAGCGGCTTGCCCTTGAGTGTTGCAATGTCGAAGGGCTGACCGTACACATCGGTGAGAACGTGGCCCTCGAATGACCGGCCTATAGCCTCCTGGCTGAAATCCAGGGCCGATTTGCGGTCGTAGTCTGTCTGGTCGGCGGAGGCAATGGAAGTGCAAACGACCAGTGCGAGCCCGAACGACGTCCACCAGTGGCTGCAGCGGTGCAGCATCGGTCACACCACGAGCAGGCTGTCGAGAATGGCTGCAGTCAGCAGGCTGCCAAGCTGCACGATGGATGCAGCGAAAGTCCGCCAGGCTTGCGGAATCGATGGCCACAGCATGAGGCGAACACTCGCCATGATGAAGAACAATCCGCCTCCGATCGCCCCGACCAGGTACACCCAGCCCATGCCGTACCAGATCGGGACGATCGACAGCGCCACCAGCAGCACCGCGTGCGCAAGTATCGTGCGTGTCGTGATACGGTCGCTGGCAACGACCGGCAGCATGGGAATGCCGGCGGCTGCGTAATCTTCCTTGCAGGCAAATGCCAATGCCCAGAAATGTGGCGGCGTCCAGAGGAACAGCACGACGGCGAGCATCAGCGGTGCCGGGCTCAGGGCGCTGCCGGATGCTGCCGCGCCGGCCATGACGGCAAAACTTCCCGCGAGTCCGCCGATTACGATATTGAGCCACGTTTTTCGCTTCAGCCACACGGTATACACGACGCCGTAGGTGAAGGCCCCCAGGAAAACGAAAGCTGCCGCCAGCCCGTTGGTGGCCAGTGCCGCGGCGGCGACCGCTGTGAGCAACACCAGGCTGATCGCTGCGAGCCAGATGCCGTCGGCCTGAAAGCGGCCGGTGACGAACGGTCGCTCACGCGTACGCCGCATGACAGAGTCCACGTCCCGTTCATAAAGCTGGTTGAATGCCCCGGCCGCGGCGGAAGCCAACAACGTTGCGATTCCCAGCACCGCGACCTGCCAGGGCATGGGGCTCGCCCCCGGGCTCATGGCTATGCCGGCAAGAGCACAGGCCATGATGAGAAAACCGAGGCGCACCTTGGCCGTGTGATAAATGAGTTTCAGCGTTGCAGCCACTTGTTATTCCCTGGGCACCCCACTCGCGCCGGTGCTTGTGCCGCCATGAAGGATGCTAACTCAACGGCCAGACTTCGGAGAGGTATTTCCAGTTTACAAAGTAATAGAGCACGAAGGAGATAAAGAATATGCCCACCAGCACTGCGGTACCGGGGATGCGCACCCCCTCGGCGCTGCCGTAGTGCCCAACCGCCGCAGCTGTAGGCGGAACCTCGGGATAGCTCGGTTTCTCGTCGACCGCCAGACGTTTGCCAAAGAATACCGAAGCAACGACGATGACGATGAACATAAGTCCGCCGATGGCGGCGAGCACGGCGAACAGCCCGTTCAATCCCATCATCAGGTATGCAGCGGACGGATAGTCGAATGGCAGCTGCGCATCGGCGAATGTGATGTCCCAGTGCCGTCTCGACACGCCCAGTGTCCCGGCGCCCATCATGAACAGCGAAATCCCGGCCACGCCGATGCCGAACACGTAAGGCTGCCATCTCGCCAGCGCCTTCATCCTGAGTTCGCGGCGGAAAATCAACGGCACCAGCAAATAGGTAATGGCCATGAACGCAAGCGTCGTTCCGGCGACGACCGTGGCATGGAAATGCCCCGGCACGTACAGGGTGTTGTGCATGATGAGGTTGATCTGCTCGGTACCCATGACGACACCCGAGATGCCGCCAAGGAAACCGAAGAACACCAGTGACATGAACATGCCGGAAAATGCCGGATTGCCCCAGGGCGCTTTGCGCAACCACTCGAACAGGCCTTTTGTATAGCCGCGCCGGCGCTGCGCGGCCTCGATCGATCCCGGCACGGTCATGCCATGCACCATGCTGCCGAGCACTGCGAGGTACATGGCATAACTGGTATTGAAGATTTTCCACTCGGGGCTGAATCCGGGTTCGACCAGCATGTGATGCGCACTTGCGAGCTGCAGAAAAACTATGTACATCAGGAACGCCATGCGGCTTACTTTTTCCGATAGCGGCTTCGCACCGAACACCATTGCGGCAATGGCATACCAGACCGCAACATGTGCCGATACGTTGATCTGCTGCGACGAATGCCCCATCGCCCACCAGATTGTCTTGTACATCAGCGGATCGATATGGGTGACCAGGCCCATAGACCACAGCAGGGTCGGAATGAGAATGATCGCGCCGGAGGCGATGGTGAATACCGCAATGATCGCGGCCGTCAGGGCACCGAAGGTCACCAGCGGTATGGATCCCTGGTAGGTCTTTTCCTGCTTTGCCACGACCAGTGTGCCGAAGAAAACGCCGCAGCCGATCAGCGCGCCGACTGCGAACAGGATGATGCCGAGATAGAACTCGGGCTGCGCCATCATCGGCACGTACGACGTAAACATGACCGTCGACTGTCCCTGAAGCACGGCCACGTTGGTGATCACGGCCCCGGCCAGCATCATGGCGAAACCGGTCCAGGCCCAGCGCGGCCCTGCCAGCCTGGATCCCAGCAACACGGCCGACGCAAAGTACAGCACTGCCATTTCAAAGAAAATGATCCAGACCAGCAGCACGTCGAAACCGTGCGCGGTCAGAGCCAGGTAAAACCAGTCGGCCGGCAGAAAGTGCACGGCTGGCCAGCGAGTGAGCGCGACCAGCAGGCCGAAGAAGCCGCCGATCGCGAGGAACACTACGGCCGCGACGGCATTGGCCTTGATGAGATTTTCGGCGGCGCGATCGACCCTCAACCCTGTCGTCGGGCAGCTGCGGAATTGCGCGGGCTTCGACATCGCGGCGTCTCCCTATTCAACCACGTAGATCTTGCCGACCATCGTGTGGTGGCCGATCCCGCAGTATTCGTTGCAGACCACGCCGAACTCGCCCGCCTGGTTCGGCTCGACTTTCATTACCAGCTCGTATCCAGGATGCACCTGGATGTTGATGTTGACGGGCTGCAGTGAAAAACCGTGCATCCAGTCCATAGACGAGAGGTGCAGGCGGTAACTCTGGTCCTTTTCCAGCTCGAGAATCGGCCACCACTGCCACAGGCGCGCAATCAGGTACACGTCACTCCCCGGCGGCGGGCGCACCACGGGGAACGCGCCTTCCTGCCGGACGGTGTACTGGTCGATCATCTTCTGCGCGTGCTGCGCAAATGCCTGGGGCTTGATCTTGTAAGCTTCGCTGGAGAGATTCTGCTGACCGGCGCCGTGCCAATAGATCATCATGAAGAACATGATGAGGCCCCAAGTGAATGCGATCATGATCCAGATGAGTTCGACCCTGGCGATGGGTTCCTTCCACCAGATACGTTCGCTCGGCGGTGAAATGGCCATGGGCGCTTCCTCAATCGGCTATGGGAATCTGGGTGATCTCCATGACTCCCCAGATGATGTAGAACACGGTCGGCACGAGTATGCCGACGATCAGAAGCAGAAACGGGTTATCGAGCACCCGTTGCATCAGTGGAATGGGTTCGTCCGTCGATGAATGCTGCGTTGAACCGTCGTGAGGACCGCTGTTGTCGGCCATGACGTTCTCCTGAGTGCGCGGGTCAGATCTGGACTCGGTCCAGACATGCTCCGCTTGTTGTTCCCCGTGTGTCGGGGCAGGCCTTGGCTGCCTGCTCTGCCTTATTGACAAGCTAAGGCAGCTGCCCCGCGCCGGGGTATCAGGAATTACCCGTATAGAAGCGGATCAGCGAAAAGCTGGCGAGGGCAAAGGTGAGAAGCAATGCGAAAAAAATCAGCGATCGGTGTTCGAAGCGGCGGCCGGCAGCTTCCTCCAGACGCTGCAGTATCCAGTCGGACACCAGGTAGAGGACGATCGCTACGAGCGTGAAATTGACGATTTCCATTTTCTTTGAACTACACCAAATTCGGGTCGCCCGTAGTTCGCGCTCCTACAGGAATTGTGGTCAGGCTTCGTAGACGGTATTGCCGCCGACGACGGTTCTGACGACCTCGATGTCGACGATGCTGTCCGGATCCACATCGTGCGGGTCCTTTTCGAGAATAACGAAATCGGCGAGCTTGCCGGGCGCAAGCGTGCCCTTCGTGTCTTCCTCGAACGATGCGTACGCGCCGTGCACTGTGCAGATGCGCATGGCCTCGGTGATCGAGACTCTCTGATTCGGTCCCCAGACCCGTCCTTGCTGATCCTTCCTCGTGACCATGCTCTGGATTGCCATTAACGGTTCGTACGGTCCGGGCGTGTAGTCGGAAGCCGGGGCCACCGGTATGCCCGCATCGAGAAAACTGCGGTGCGCGAACATGTGCTGCATTTTTTCCGGGCCGTAGTCGACCCACTTGTTGCCATGATAATAGGCATAGGTATAGAAGGGCGCCGGCACCACCCCCGCGGCCTTGATTCGCGCCAGCAGCTCTCCGTTGATCAGCGAACAATGTTCGATGCGATGGCGTGGATTGGCACCGCTGCTCATTTTCAGAACCCGCTCATAGGCGTTCAGCACCATCTCGATGGCAACATCACCGTTCGCGTGAATCCCGACCCGGAAGCCGTGCGCTACCGCATCGTCGACGGCATCGTCGATCTGTTCCTGGGTCATCGTGAGTATGCCGTAGTCATCCGGCTTTCCTGCGTAAGGCGTGCTCATGCTCATCGTTCTTTCGGATGCGGAGCCGTCGGCGGCATACTTGACCGCGCCGATGCGCAGCCAGTCGTCGCCGAAGCCCGAACGGATGCCGGCAATCTTCAGGCCCTTGTATACCTCGCTGTTCCCGCCCGGCATGAATGACAGGCGAAAGACCATCTCACCGGCCGCGCGCGCATCCTGGTACGCCACGAGATCGTCGTAACTTCCATAAGCATCCGTCGTCGACGTCAGCCCGGAGGCGGTCATGTTCCGCGAAGCAATTTTCACGGCCTCCTGCCGCAAGGCGCGGGTCATTTCCGGCCAGGTGCCGGCATTGAAGAACGGTTCGCGCGCGTGTTCTGCAACCTTGCCCGTGAATTCGCCGTTCTCGCGATAGAACTTGCCGCCGACCGGATCGGGTGTGTCGATGGTAATGCCGGCCACTTCGAAGGCCCTGGAGTTCACAACGCCGGTATGCCCGCCGCGGTGGCCGACATAGACCGGATGATCGCGGACCACTTCATCGATATCCTTGCGCGTCAGTGCACGCTCGTCCTCGAATATCGTGTCGTCGTACATGACACCGCGAACCCAGTGCCCAGGCGGCGTTTTTGCCGCCTGTCCCTTGAGCGCCTGCTTTACATCCTCGATGCGCGGCAGGTTGACGTTGACACCCACGGCTTCCTCGGCAAACAACGGGTGACTGTGGGCATCGATGAATCCGGGGGTCACAGTCATGCCACGCGCGTCGATGCGCGTGGTGCCCGATCCTGCCAGGTTCAGGATATCGGCATTGGAGCCAACCGCGACGATATGGCTGCCACGCACTGCAATGGCTTCCGCTACAGGCACATACCAGTCCATGGTCAGTACGCGACCGCCGGTGACCACGATATCGGCGTCTCCGATTGCGCTTTCGGCACGTGCCGCCTGTGTAACGGCGCTGAGCCCGAGTGGCGCGACCAGCGATGTGGCGAGTGACGATCCGACGAATCTCCTGCGCGTGACCTTGCTCATGCCGATACCCTCCTGACGTTCCTGCAACGGCTAAAGTCCGGAACCGTCCGCCGAGTAAATGACCCAGATCTTGGTGTAACCGTCGGTATCCCAGACGCCCGTCCACTCCTTCGGGATGGTGACTGCCTCGCCTGCGCCGATGACCTGCACACTGCCGTCGCTGGACGTCAGCGTGACCCCGCCCTCGATGAAGTACATGAATTCATCGACGCCATATGGCTCGGTGGCCTCGAACCGGACCTTGCCGGATTTGTACATGCCGGAAGCAAATTTCTTGTCGTTGCTCAGAAGCGTGGTCACATCGAGCGTGGTATTGCCTTCTCTGGTTGTCTCGATCATTTCCGGCCGCTCGAAGATCTTGCCCGACATGTCGGCCTTGCTGATCTTTGCCGGAACGACGCTTTCGTGTTGCGCGGACACCGCCAGACTTCCTGCTGCTGCAAGTATTGCGACTGTTACCACAACTCGTTTCATCTTCCTCTCTCCCGATTTGTACCAAATACTATAAGAAAGCGATCAACAGATATCCGACCGCCGTAATACCCGCTGCGATCAGCGCGTACGGGATCTGCGTCAGTGCGTGTTGCATCGTCGTCGTACCGGTCGCCTGTGCCGTCAGTACCGTCGCATCCGAATAGAAACAGGCATGGCTGCCGAAAGTGCTCGCGGACAAGGTGGCGCCAATCACCAGTGTCATATCCGCGCCGAGATTATTGGCGAGCGTTATCACGATCGGCAGAATGATGACGAACACGCCCCAGTTCGATCCGGTTGTGAACGAAACCAGTCCCATGGTCAGGAAAATGAAAGTGGGCAACAGCTCCGGGGTCAGCAGCGGCTCCATCAGCTGCACCACATAGGTGGGCAGGCCCAGCGCGTCGTTGACGTCCTTAAGAATGAAAGCGGCAACCAGCACGCCGAGCGGTTCGATCATGGTTTTGAAGCCGTCGATGACGGTATCGAAGGTATCGTGCGTGCTGAGCATGCGCAGGCCGATAATCGCGATGACTGTGGCCCCGAGCGTGACATAAACGCCTTTCAGGAAATCGTTGTCGAAATAGATGGTCAGCAGAATCAGCGTCAGCATCGGCAGGATGAACAGCGACATGCGCGGAGTCAGCCCCGGTTTCGGCTGGATCAGCTGGTTGGCCTTCTCCACATGCTCTGCACCCGGCGGTACTGTCTGTCCGGTGGTTTCCGCGCGGCGATCGGCCTTTTTCATCGGCCCGAGCGACGGGATGAATCCGGCGATCACCAATGGCACCAGGAATACCGCCACCCAGGGGTACAACATATAAGGAATGGAACTGATGTAGGTGGCCAGCCCCTGCCCCTCTTCGGCAACACCATTGGCCACCAGCAGGCCACCGAAAAACGCGCCCCAGGTCGAGTACGGGATGATTACGCTGACGGGCGCGGCGGTCGAATCGACAACGTACGCGAGTTTTTCGCGTGAAATTTTGTATTTATCGGTCAGCTCGCGCATCGACGACCCGACCGCGAGCGAGTTCAGGTAATCGTCGACAAACATGAAGATGCCGAGCACCCAGGTCATGAACAGCGCGCTCTTTTGCGATTTGACCATGGTAGTCATCTTTGCCGTGAACGCGCGCGTGGCCCCGGTGCGAATCAGCAGCGCGATAATGCTACCCATGAAACCGCAGACCAGGATGACCCAGGCGACGTCTTCGTCGGTCATGACGTTGATCGTGGTTTCGGCAAAGCTGGTGACGAAGCCCGTGCCGTGCAATATGCCGAGCCCGACCAGCGCACCGACGATCAGCGATTCGATCGGCCGGTGGGTGAGGATGGCCAGCGTGAAAACCAGCATCGTCGGAATGAGCGAAATAATGCCGAGGTCATTCATGGTTTGGAATCACTCGATGGTCAGTTGTTCGTCGACCGCGCGATCGGCGGCATCGATGGCGCCGTTGACGTAGGCATAGGCCTGCGCATCGGAGTTTGCGATCGAGATACGGCCGATCTGCGCACGACCGGCGATATGCGGTCCGTTCTCGCGGCTTGTTCCGGACGGGTCGCTGAATTCGTTGTATTCATACGCATATCCGTGCGGCCAGCGATTCACGGTAATCGCGGCAATGTCCCTGTCCGCCTCGAATCCGCCGGCTTCGAGCGCGCCGCTCATCTGCCTGACGATGCGGCGTTCGAAATCATCAAAGGTCATTTCGTACAATTGCCGCCGGCCGCGCGCGTGCTGCTCCCGCGCGGAGAGTCCCTCGT
>Ga0302046_10006146_pt1 | contig 10497 bp, 9 predicted proteins | sample RVTome_11_FD_200261 | JGI IMG/M metagenome (GOLD analysis project Ga0302046, IMG submission 200261) | Soil microbial communities from uranium-contaminated site in the Upper Colorado River Basin, Wyoming, United States - RVT147D111 (version 2) ... | reverse complement strand
GTCAGGTTGACTCGCTGTTCATCACAATGAGCGATGGTTGCCCCCTGTCAGCCCGGCTAAACTCCATTGGAAGAACTCTGATTCACATGATAGATGCCGGGAGGCGTCCCCTATGAAAGTCAGTACGACGAACCGAATACCACGAGCGCTGGCTCTACCGGGCTTGACCGCTCGGCTCATGATCGCGGTGGCGCTGGTTGGACTGTCAGCCGCGGCATGCGACGTTCACTCGCTCGCCGGACCCGGAGCGCTCGCTCGCATTACGGTCGCACCTGATGTCACACTGGCGATCAATGCGACGCAGCAGTTCATCGCAGTCGGCCAGGACGCCGAGGGCACCGTGATCCCGATCTCGCCCATCTGGTCCATCAACTCCGGTGGCGGCGCGATCGACAATGCGGGGCTGTTCACCGCGGGTACGGTGCCCGGCGTGTACACGGCCACGGTGCAGGCTGCCGCTGGCGGCAAGATGGGCAGTGCGACGGTCACGGTGATCGTCGGAGCACTCGCGACCATCGAAGTGGCCCCTGACCCGCAAACGCTGGCCGCCAGTTCCACGCAGCAGTTCACGGCTGTGGGCAAGGACGCCGGCGGCAATATCGTCGCGATCCTGCCTGAATGGTCGGTCGTGGCCAGTGGCGGCAGCATCAGCACCGGCGGTCTGTTCACCGCAGGCACGGTGGCCGGTACATTCACCAACACGGTCGAAGCGAACATTGGCAGTGTTTCAGGCTTCGCCACCGTGGTGGTCACAGTGGTTGCTTCGCCCCAGCCGACGATCGACCTGGGTGCAGCAGCGACACACAGCCTGCTGGCGGGTTCCACCTTCACGTGCGTCGACCTGGGCATCATCAATGCGGACGCGAGCGTCTGGCCGGGTAGCGCGATTACAGGGTTCCCGCCCTGCGTGATCACCGGTGCGGTACATGCCGCTGACGCATTCGCACAAGCGGCTCAGGGCGCCCTCACCACGGCGTACAATCAACTGGATGTTCTGCCGTGTAACTCGACACTGACCAGCGATCTCGGCGGACAGACGCTCCAGCCGGGTGTCCATTGTTCGCTGTCGTCGCAGGGGCTGACGGGCGAGATGTTTCTGGACGCGCTGGGCGACCCCAATGCGGTCTTCGTCATCAAAGCCGCCAGCACGCTCACCACGGCAACGGCACAGGTCACCCTGCTGAATGGTGCGCAGGCCGCCAACATCTACTGGCTGGTCGGCAGCTCCGCGACACTCGGAACCGGCAGTGCCATGAAAGGCAATATCATCGCGCTTACCAGCATCACGCTCCTGGACACTACGACACTGTTGGGTAGAGCGTTGGCGCGCAACGGTGCGGTGACACTGGGCACGAGCAACGTCATTACGCTGCCGTAAGGATGCGCAGGGCGCCGGCCCGGACATGCGTCAGGGCCGGCGAAGGTCACAGGTGCAAGCAGCTCCGGTACCGAGTTCCGCCGGACGCCGCGAAGGCGGGCAGCTGATCCGCCAGAGGAACTCCTACCAGGGAGAATCAAATGTCAAGTAGAGCAATTGCGATCGGCGTCGCGGCGCTGGTACTGGCCGTGCCCGCTGGAGCGCAGCAACGGGGGACGATCGAGTTTGGCGGATTCGCCAGCAACACGTCCTTCGACAACAGTCTGCGAATGAACAACAGCTGGGGCGCAGGCGGGCGGGTCGGTGCGTTCATCTTTCCCCGGTTGTCGGTCGAGTTCGAGGGCGGTGGCTCCAATGCGGGTCGCACGCTCGGTCTTCGGGACGTGAACGTCGGGGTCCTCTCCGCGCGCTTGACGGCGGTGCCTCTCAAGGTCGGCCCCATGTCCCTTCTCCTGGGTGCCGGCGTCGATCACACGGACACCAACTTCCTGGAGAGCTACGGTTACCACGGACTCGTCGGTGCGAAGTTGGCGCTCGGGCAGTCGCTCGCCCTGCGAGTGGACGGGATCCAGAGCTACATGGTGCACGGGAATGGAACGAACCGAGCTCTTCACGTGGGACTGGTCGCCTACCGCAGCCCGCGCGGCCTGACCAACACGGTCATGCGTCCGGTCTATTCGGCTCCCATGGCCCAGCGTCCGGATTCGGTGAGTGCAGCCGAGACGCGCCGTCTACGCGACGCCGCAGCCAGTTATGAGGCATTGCGCGATTCGCTCGCCAGGCCGAGCTACGCGCCGGCGTCGTCTGCCGAAGCACTCGCAACCATGCAGGAGATGATCTATTTCGAAAACGACAGATCGGATCTCAGCGGCGCGGCCAACAGCATCCTGCGCGACAAGGTCAGCGTCTTCCAAGCCAATCCGGCCATGCGAATCGTCATTGTGGGCTTCGCCAGCAAACCCGGCACGGATGCGTACAACATGGCGCTCGGCCTGCGGCGTGCCGAGGCAGCCAGGGCCTATCTGGTCTCGCAGGGCGTCGATCCCATCCGCATCGAGATCTCCACGCGTGGCGAGGGCCAGCTGGTGGTCGAAGGTCCGGGAGAAGCAGCGGACGCGGCGAATCGTCGCGGCCAGTTCCGACTGCTGATCGCCAACAACCATCTGGTTGCGCCGGGCACCAAGTAGCACCCGGACGACACACGGAATCTTCGGGCTGGGTGCGGGTGACCGCACCGCACCCAGCCTCGTCCATCTACGCTACAGAACCCCGCAGGCCCCATGGCAGCGCGACGCTCATGGCACGGTGGACCTTCGAGAATGGCCGGAAGCGGTTGCTGTCCGTGCGTCGCATCAGCGACCAGAATCTCCCACCCCCGAGCACCGCGAACGACCCGCCCATCGAACCTGATGTTCATGCGAACACCTCCGCGGACAGCGCATCGAGGTTCGCGGGCTCATGGCCGCGCCAGATGCCGCTGTGTGTCTTGCCGAACGGCGGTTGTGCACGACGAGCCCGTCCAGCGAAGCCGCCGTCGTCGCGCCGGATGCGCTGGCGCGGAAGGCCGCGGGATCGAACCCATCGAACGACTCGAGCCGGACACCCGCGGTCGCGGCGACGCGCACGACCTCGCGCGCGAGTGCCGCGTGAACGTTGCGGTGCGCGGGTCGCTCGAGCGCGTCCGCAATGCCCTCACTGATCAGCGCGGTCGCGAACAGCATCGATGTACAAGCGAGGTTGCTCCACAGGAAGCCCGTCACGTTGTCGCTCAGGATGGCGCGCTCGTCGAATGCGCGAAAGACGTTCAGGATGTCCATCGCCCGGGCTGTGATGAGGCCAGCGGCAAGCTCCCGGTCTTCGCCGAAAGTCCGCACCTGTCGGGGACCCGCAGGGATGCACGTCGGCAGGATCGTGGGTGGGTTTGGCCTGGCTGACACGGCCTGCACAAGAGCGCGGCGGGATCGCGACGACGCCCGGGGCCCTGCGGCACATGAGAGACGATGTCGACTTTGCCGTGCGGGAGCCATGGCTGCGAGCCGCCAGCAGCTGCAGTGCGACATCCGATCAGTCGACCTGGACCGTTACACCCGACGCGCAATCGCAAGGCCAGGGCTATCTCAACGGTGTTCTGAGCGGCGTACCGCACTGGGGCTCAACATCAGCAACTCCATGGTCTGGGATTGTTACGACGGTTCCGGCATTGGTTGCGTGGATCTCGATTAGGGCTGGAGATTCAATCACAGCGAGCTGAACATCGTCGCGCCACGCGTGATCTGGCCGGCCGGCTTCGATGAAAACCAGCTGTTCGACATCAGGCACGGCACGCGCGATCTCGGCATTATCCTGGGCCGCGACAACGGACCGGGGATCGTGGGGATCGCGCCGGGCGCCACGTTCCGCGGCTGCGTCTCGTCGGATGCGATAGCCGTGGCGTCTCCGGAGCCCGCAGCCATCAAGACGGACCTCGTGAATGCGGTCCTGGGCGCCTGGCACCGCCGCCAACCTTCACGCCTGTGGCGGTGCTCGCACTGTCACCGGACCGAGAGCTCGCGGCGAGCGATGGTTGGACGTACTGCACTACCGGTGCAGCGTGTCCTGGTTGAGGCAGGCGAGGCCGATACCAATGAGGCGAATCTGCGAGGCGAATCTGCCGGAACGTGGAGCAGGCCGCTGTCGGCAGCGGCATCCGCAATCCGGACTTGAGCCGCATCGAGGATCCGGAGGAGCGCGCGCCCTCCCATGCCCCATCTGACCACCAGCCCGCTACCGGCCGCCTCCTCTCTCACTGTCCGCGCTGCCACTCCGCGCAAATCCATCGCTTCACTATCCCAGCCTACGACAGCTCACTGACCTCGCCGCCCTGCCGCCATTCCTCCATGCCGTGTGGAAATCGCCTCGCTGCCGTGAGACAACAGACACGAGCTGAGCCGCAGCACACCGAATCGACGCGGTCTCTCCCGTCAGTACGCTGTTCGCGAGGGAGGTAGCCTTCTGCAGCGCCTCTTCCAACCGCCCTGCGGCGAAGTGCAGTGCCACGCGTCACAGATGGGATCTACTCGCAGCTCGCGGATCTGCCGCCCGAGCACCATCGCGGGCTCTGGGGTTCACGGAGTTCTACCACGTGTTCAGTCTGGTGAACGGCGGCCGGTCGCGCGAAACCGACCTGTTCGCAGGCCTGCAGTGAGATGGCGTGACACGCCCTTTCCAGACTGTTTCACGTCGACGACGTGATCCGCTGCGTTCATTCCGCCACTGCGCGCTCGGCAGTCCTCGATTCTCAGCCATCGCCAAATCTGCACGGTTCTCCACCACTCAGCCGGTGTACCGGTATCCGTTCGCGAACCGGAAGTGGATTCCGTTCGCGTCTTCCGTGGTGTCCGCCCAGAAGGCGGCTTGGCCGGCGTCGCTCGCAAGAGCCGCGTGGACATCGGCCGACGGCCGCGGTGTGTGCATGTGCCAGCAGATGGGCCCGTCCGGCGAATCACATCATGCGTTCGATCAGGGCAGCGGCGTGGATGCGCCGGCCGGGCGCAACGCGATGGTCAGAATCTCACGCATGCCCGGAATCGCGATGAGGTCCGGATACACCTCCGAGCACTTCAGGTACTGCAGTCTCTGAGCACGTCGTTCCACCATGTCGCGGACCGCTGCGATGAGCCCGGCCGTGTCGCCACGCGTCAGGCGATCCTCGATCGCCAGATCCCCGATGAACTCGTATCCGCTCGACAGCTCCGCGGCGCGCTGTCTGGCCTCGAGCAGTTCGGCAGCGCGAGTCGTATCGCCGCCCTTCAGGAAGGCGTACGGCATGAGCGCGGGCGGCGTCTCACCCCGCAACTGCGCTTCGAACTCCCGTGCCGATTCTTCGAATCGCCGCTGGCGGAAGAGAATGCGTGCCCGCGCCGACCGCGCGTCGACACCCAGCGGATTCAGCACCTCGGGGTCGCCGAACCGCCATGCGTCGTCGTACGCACCGGCACAGGCCAGGTAGTAGGCGAGCTGCGACCGCCGGCCGAGTCCCGCGGGATCGCGCTCGAAGGATTCCCGGAAGGCGTCGACCGCCTGATCGAGGCTGTCGACGGCCACATAGAAGTGCGCGACGTACGCCCAGATCCCGTTGGAATTGAGGGAACGCGCTCGCTGGTAGGCAATCCGTACGCTGTCCAGCCGCCAGGTCCGCGTGTACACCCAGCCGCGTGCCGCGAACTCGAGAACCATGTCATCGGCCGGATCCGGAAGAGTCGGCCGCCACAGAAACGAGAAACGTATCGGCTCAGCCACGGCGACAAGGCTGTCCAGAATGACCGCTACGTCGGCTGCTCTCAAACCAGCTGCATCCAAATGTTCTTGCCGCGTCAATACGGACTCGTACTCGATGATGAGCGGCACGGACAGCAGCAACGTGAACTTCCGACCAAGCGCGGCGACTACGAGCTGACGGGAAGCGCCCTGGTCGCTGCGGAGCGCCGCGACCAATACGGTCGAGTCAAGCACGGCTCGCACGAGCCCAAAGATAGGCTATCACATGCGATATTGCAAGCGGCGCTGGGCCCCAACGATGACACGACTTGACGCTGGCTGGCATTACCGCACTCTGTTCGGCGCGATCAGGTAGCTTGTCGGACGATCCGATCCAATCGCATGACCGAAACGGTTGCAAACTCTGTGAAACCAGTTTCAGCTAACGTTCCGATTGTTCACGAAGCCCCGGAGCCGACCGACGGGCGGCGCAGGGGGTTCCGCGCCTCTCACGGACGCTACCCTTTCACGGCCTGCGCGGCAAGCGGCAAAGCCGCGCTGCGTGAAATTGACTGTTAGCTGATGCAGATGGCCGCCCCGGCCCAACCCACGCTCATCGGCTGAACCGATTGATGCATGTCTGGCATCGTCAACCGCCGCCCGCACATTTCGGCGCCGATGGCGGACCCTTGGAACCGCCATCCACTTGACGCGGTGTACGTGCGTGCATACATTGACCGATGGACTTCGAATGGGACGCGGCGAAGGCGACGGAAAACCTGCGCAAGCACGGGGTCGACTTTGCCGACGCAACTGGCGTCCTGTTTGACGAACTTGCTCTGACTCTCACCGATGAGGGCGCCACCGAAGAGCGGTTCATTACGATCGGACTGGACACGCTCAAGCGAACCCTCGTCGTTGTCTATACCATGCGAGGCCAGACCGTGCGACTCATATCCGCTCGGGAAGCCACGCGGCGCGAACGCAGGGCGTACGAGGAAGAACCATGAAGAAAGAGTACAACTTCAGTAAGGCCAAGCGCGGCGCGGTTCTGACGCCGCCACCGGGCAAGACACGGATCACGATTCGGTTGGACGACGATGTCCTGGAATGGTTTCGCCGCCAGACCCATGCCGCAGGTGGTGGCAATTACCAGACTCTGATCAATGCCGCACTTCGCGAGCACATGGCCAGCCAAGTCGAACCGCTGGAGGAGACACTTCGCCGAGTCGTCCGCGAAGAGTTGCTTCGGAAGACCGGATAGCTTGGTGGCGGTCGTGGCACCTGCATGCCGGCAGCCGGGCACGCATATCGACGCCCAACTTCACGCGCGCACGGTGCCCAGCAGCCAATGATGCCGTCCACGGCAAAACCGATGCGCCTCTTTCACCTACGTCTGCGGCCATCTGTTTCAGCTAACGTCTCGGTTGTTCACGAAGCCCCGGAGCCGAGCGAAGCACGGCGGAGGGGTTTCCACGCCCACTGAAATCTGCTACTTTTACGGCCCGCGTGGCGAGCGCGCGACAGCGCGCGCTGCGTGAAATAACCTGTTAGCTGCAAGTGGTCCTTAAGGTTTGACCGGCACGGTTCGTCGGAAGCAGAACGGTGGAGCAGACGATGACCCCACAGTCATGCAACAGGTTGGCCGGCTTGGCGGTGGTGTTGGCACTTGGGGTGTCCGCGTGCAATCCGTCCGCTGGAAACCCCGAATCCTTCGTAACAATCGACAGCGCAGGCATTGCGATTGCCGATAACCGCGAGCCTGAATGGCGTGTTGGAGGGGCCTGGAGTCTAGCCGCGCGGCCGGACCTCAGCATTGGTCAAGCGGAAGGCGATTCCACGCAGCAGCTGTATCAAGTCGCGGCCGCCGCCCGGATTGCGGCCGATACAGTCATCGTCGTGAATGCCGGAACCGCCGAAGTTCGTTGGTACGATCGTGCTGGTCGGTTCATTCGCTCGGTCGGTCGACAGGGTGGCGGCCCGGGTGAGTTCAGCCGATTCGGTCCCGGCAACCTATGTATTGTGTCGGACAGCGAGATCCTGGTTAGCGACCCGGGACAGCAGCGAGCCAACGTCTTTACCAGAGCTGGCGAGTTCGTAGCCGTCGTTCAGCTTGCCGCTGACGCTGCGTTCCCGTCGATTCAGGGGTGTTTCGCCGACGGTAGCCTGCTCGCCTGGCGGTCCGTCGGCTCATCCGACCGGATTCCCGGCACCATCATACAGTCCCAGTTCATTTGGTCACGGCTCAGCGCGAATGGTGAGCGGCTTGCTGATTTGGTCGAGCTGCCGTCGTCGCCGCAGTACCTCCTCGACCAGGGCGACGGTACCGCCACCTACCACACGATTCCCTTCACGACTCGGCCGACAGCGGCAGCAAGCAGCGAGTACCTCTACGCCGCGCCCGGCGGGCCGCCAGTCATCGAATGTCGTGCATTGACCGGGACGCTCGACATGTTGATTCGGTGGGAGCCGGAAACGCGAGTGCAGAGCGCCGACGTTTACGATCGGTATCGCGCTTACACGATCGACGCTCAGAGTTCAGCGCAGCGTCGCACCTACTGGACACGGTTCTTTGAGTTGGGTCTCGATACTCCTGACGAAATTGCAGCGGTGTCTGCGTTGCAGGTGGATGACGCTGGCTATGTTTGGGCGGAGCGGTATCGTCTGCCATGGGACTCGGCCGCGACGTGGGACGTGTTTGCACCCAATGGTCGCTGGTTGGGCGGCGTGGCCTTGCCGAGGGAATTTCGCCCGCTCCACATGGGCAATGACTTCATCCTCGGCGTGAGCCGTGACCAGCTCGGCGTGGAGCGCGTCGACTCGTACCACCTCCAGCGGGAAGGAAGCAGTCGATAACAGACACGGACCACCAGCAGCTAACACGCTATCTCACGCAGCGCGCGCGTTGCGCGCTTGCCGCGCGGGTCATGAAAGGGTAGCGTTCGTGAAGGGCGCGGAAATCCCTGCGCCGCCCTCCGGTCGGCTCCGGGACTTCGTGAGCAGCAGAGCACGTTAGATGAAGTGCTCTGGCCTGGCTGCCCAGCGAACCTGAATCGGTTATGCCGTGCCGGTCGCACCATGCCTAGCTGAGACCCAAGCTGACCTTGCAGCGCCTCCGTAGGCCGCGCTTGCCATTCGCGCAGACCATCAACTGTTTGGCTTCACGAGAGGATACTCACGTACGTACTGAATGTCGAGCTCATCCCGCCAGACGCCGAGGATATGGTCGGAACCGATCTCGTAGACCGTGAAGTTTGGCGGCGTCTCGACTACACCGAGGTAGCGTCCATCGGGGTCGACCACCATCCACCGGCGTAAATGCACCAATGTTGGGCGTTCGATTCCCGGGCCGAAGCGCGAGTAATCGTAGAATGCGACCGCATCCAGATTGTCGAAGGCGCGCGCCCAGAGGTTGCCATCGGCGTCGAACCGCAGCTCGGCGAACGCAGGGAGAAGCTGATCGATCGCCGCGTTCACCTTCTGCTCGAGTTGCTGACGCTCGTCAGCGTTGCCACGCCAGGGATTCAGAACGTATTGAAGAAAGGCGTCAACTTCACTGCTGCCCACGGGACGCTCCAGCCCAGGAACGCGGAGGAGGCGCACCACGGCTCCGGATGAATCGCGGATCTCGATTTCGAACCGATCGCCGAGTCCCGTGGCGAGCAGGCGGCCGCTTGAAGTTGCCGAGAGTGTTGGGCTGAATGGCGCGACCGAATACCCGGCACCTTCGGGCCCCAGCATCCAATTGCTTATCTGCCTCGGTAGTGTGTCGATCACTGACCGACGTGAACCATCAAGGTTGAATGCCACCAGCACCGTGGAATCGGTGAACATACCAGCCGAGCTTCTCCAGGATCCGTACTGCGTTTCGGCGAATAGGCTTCCAGAGCTACACGTACGAACATTGGCTGGCTGCTCGAGCGCGAACGTTCGCACGTACTCACCGGGTCCAACGTACACGGCGATATTCTGGCCTACCACGACGTAAATGGAATCGGTGCCGCATGTGAAGGAACCTCTCACCGAGCGTGTAGGGAACTCACCTGGGCCCGTGCCGCGGCGGGCCACGCGGCCGACGTGACTACCTGAGGCGTCAAGAAAAACAACGGCAGGTGCCCACGCATCGAGTAGAGCGATACCGCCCTTGGGCAAACGGTGGACGCCCAGAATGTTGGCGAATTGCAGAGCAGAATCACCGCCAATGCCACTACCGATACTGATCGTTGGATCGGCTCCAAGCCTCCACGCAGAACGATCACTCCAAGCAGCCTCGGTATTCTCCACAATCGTGATGCCACCGCTGTCGCGGACGGCGGTTCCAGACCGGTCGCCAACGGACTCCGAACTGCAGCCGAGTAGCAGAAGCGCGAGCTGGCCGACGCAAATGGGCACGACGGGCCAACGAACTGGCGCCAAGGCGGAGTTCGGACCGTGGCGAGGCACGGGCTCAATCGACTTGAACTGCGTGGCCGCTCTGGGCCCTGGGACATCTGTTGCCATGCCCCCTCCACACTCTCATGCCCACAACGCATACTGAAACGGCGGCGAATTGCAATTGGCCAAACAATGGCCGAGGTGTCAAGCTCTTACATGTAATCATCCATGCCGGTCTCACCCAAGATAGGCCGGAGCATTTCATCTAACGTTCCGGGTGTTCACGAAGCCCCGGAGCCGGGCATCGCCCGGCGGAGGGGTTTCCACGCCTTTCCTGATCTACTACCTTCATGACCCGCGTGGCAAGCAGCGCGGAGCGCTGCGCTGCGTGAAATAACCCTGTTAGGTGCCGTGGTTTGAACGGTTGGGTTCACCGCTCCGCTTGACCTTTGGCGGACGCCCCAACTCCTCCCACCGAACGGCTCATGTCACGCCCTCGTGCTCAGCCA
>Ga0302046_10006145_pt1 | contig 10498 bp, 10 predicted proteins | sample RVTome_11_FD_200261 | JGI IMG/M metagenome (GOLD analysis project Ga0302046, IMG submission 200261) | Soil microbial communities from uranium-contaminated site in the Upper Colorado River Basin, Wyoming, United States - RVT147D111 (version 2) ... | reverse complement strand
ACGTGCAACACGTGAGTGGGAAACAATTGGCGAAGACGGTGATGGTGCTCGCGGACAAGGAGCTCGTGATGGCGGTCTTGCCCGCTAGCCATCGTCTGGATCTCGATGCGCTCAAGAAGCACCTGGGCGCCCGGAAGGTGCGTCTGGCGCAGGAGGATGAGTTCGAAAAAGCTTTTCCAGGCTGCGAGCTCGGTGCGATGCCGCCGCTCGGTAACCTGTACCATGTTGCGGTGTGGGTCGACGAAGCGCTGCACGCGAATCCATCGTTGGTGTTCAATGCCGGCAGCCACTCCGACACGATTGAAATGAGCTACGCCGACTTCGAGCGCCTGGTGCGGCCGCGCCGGGGTCGTTTCGCGGCGCTCAGGCACTGAGGTCACGGAGGAGCGTGCTGGAGTACAACGAAGCTTCAAGTAAGAAGTCGAGAACAAGGAGTCAGTCATGAAAGTCGAACGATTGATGAAGACGGACGTCAACGCCTGCCGTCCGGACGACACAGGAAACTGTGCCGCCAAGATCATGTGGGAGCGAGATTGCGGTTTCGTGCCCGTGGTGGACGATAGCGAACGGGTGCTCGCCGTCGTGACCGACCGGGATCTCTGTATGGCCGCCTACACACAGGGGAAGCCACTTCAGGAGATTAAGCTACGTAGCATGATGAGCAAGGAGCTCTTTTCGTGCCGGCCGGACGACGACCTCTCCAAGGCCGAGACCGTGATGAGAGAGCGGCAAGTGCGGCGCCTTCCCGTGACGGATGCCGAGGGACGACTCAAGGGGATTCTTTCGCTGAGTGACATCACCCGAGAGGCGGCGATGGAAGCCAAGTCACATCCGAAAAAGGTGGAAGTGAGCTACTCGGAGGTGGCCGAGACCCTGGCAGACATCAACATACCGCGCGCGGGTCGGCAAGCGACGTTGCATTAGCCTCGATCCGACATTCTCGATCGCGACTCTAGTCGTGAAACCGAGAGAACGCACTGGGTTAGGGCCGAAGTCCACGTGTTTGCCAACCACACGTTCCGTAAGTCTGCGAACACAGCATCAAACTCGGATGCGATGCTCCCGGCGAGTGGTTTCGGCGACCCGTCCCGGACCGGACCGGGTCGGGATTCCCGACGAGTTTTTTGTCGGATCGGGGTTAGCAGACAGAGCGTGGGAAGGTGACCGTTTGGGCGATCGCCTGCCGGGGCAGATGCGGCCGCGGACCGCTCGTCGAATCATGAAGGCTGCCGCCGCCGGATCCCCACTTCACTCCTGGATCATCACCGCCATTCCGCCGGCGACCTGAACCGCACCTTTCAAATCGTCGACGCCCATCACGAGGTGTCCCGCGGTCGTGATGTAGACGGAATCGATGTTGATGCCCGCCTCCGACATGACGAGAGCCACATCACCCAGCATGCCCGGCTCGTCCAGAACCTTCACGACCAGCACCTCGCGCTGGGTGTACTTGATACTCTGGGCCTCCAAGGCTCGAGCCGCCTGTTTCGGTTGATTGGGAACGAACTGGATGATGCCCTTCCCCTGGAGGGAGAACCCGTGAATGGCCTCGATGTTGACGTCGGCGTCTCCCAATGCGTGGCCCAGACGAGCCAGCTGACCGGGCTTGTCCTCGAGAGCAACTTGGAACTCGATAGCCATGATGCCTCTCCTGTTCTCTTGAATCTCTTAGAGCCGATCGCGAATCAGGGTCATCAGTAGAACCGTTGCCGCGAGAGACCCCAATCCTTTCAAGGCGGGAGGGACGCGGTCTTCCACCGTGGCCGCCCGGTGCATACAGAGCAGGGAAATCAAGGAAACGGCGAGCGCGGTCCCGAGTAGTGCGGTGCCCATCCAGTTGCCGCCGAGGAAGTGCGTGATCGTGGGGAGGGGCAAGGCAAAGAGATACGACAGACCTACCAGGTATTGGATGAGCGTGAACAAGATGTAGCCCCGGGCACCGCTCACGATCGCGAATTGCGAGAAGGATGACGGGGCGCTGCGCTCGAGAACTCCGAGGAGCACCACGAACCCACAGGCGACCGCCAGCGCTCCCACCAAGAAGTGGGCGAAGCGGGGAAGCAACGCCCCCGCAAGGCCGACAGCAGGATAAGTCACCTGATCGAGAAGCGCGGGCGTCGGCTCGGCGTGATAGCGAGTGAAGAGCAGGAGGACCGCGCCCAGCCCAAGCGCGCTGGCCAAAGCCCACCCCGCACTCGCGCGGTCCTGGAAGGCGTACAGTCCGTAATAGGCTGCCAGCAGGAGCAGGGTGATGCTGAACCAGGGGAGCCCGCCCAGCACGTACGACGTGTATCCCAGCTCGTCTTGGTAGTCCTGGAGGGCAAGCCACGGCACGAGCCCGGTGATGAGTGTCCCGGCCATGGTGGCGGGCAGAAATCGCGCCAAGCGCCTAGCAAGCTCGTGTCCCAGCGACCCCGCCCGATCACTCGTCCGATACCAGACCGCAAGCAATGCTCCCCCGAGCGTCACGTTCATGAACAAGAGGTGCACGAAGAAGGTCGATATGAAAAGGATCTTCATGGCGAAACCTCGTGGGGGTCGTATACGCCCAGTGTCACGAGGCGCTCCATGACGGCCCGTGCCGCGGCCGGAGGCGTGAGCGTCGATGTGTCCACGTGAATCTCGGGGGACTCGGGAACCTCGAAGCTCACTTGTTCTCCCGGCAAGGATGCGATCTCGCCCCGAGTGGCAGCGGCGTAGAGTCCCTTGGGATCCCGTCGCCGGCAGGTCTCGATGTCGCACTCGACGTAGATCTCGGCGAAGCGAGGCAACCGTCGCCTGGCCTCGTCTCGGTAAGCGCGACGATGCGCCGTCGCGGCGATGAGGACCGCGATACCGTGCTTGGACAAGAGCTCCGCGAGGTAGACGAGAACGCCGTAGAACCAGTCCCTTTCCTGATCCGTGTAGGCGGGGTGCGGGGTCAGGATCTTCCGCAGCTCGTCGGCGTCGAGGAGCTCGGCCGCGACCCCTCGCTCGGTGAGATGTTGGCGGAGCTCTTTGGCGAGCGTCGTTTTCCCGGAGGCAGGGAGGCCCGTCAGCCACAACACCATCCCGGAGGACGGCTGCGCGAGGTCCTTCATGGCAGCTCCACGTAACGACTCACCGCGCTCGGATCGAACTGCGGATCGGCCATCACGTTCTCGATGAATCGGAAGAGGCTGACCCGGACGCCTTGGGAAATGGACGGGTACCAGACCGGGCTCGCCACGACGAGGCCCCTCCAGGCGAAGAAGGGAGGAGCGGTCTCGAGAACGCCGTCGTCGCCGGTCTCGTCGAGATAGGTCTTCCAGAAAAGCTCGAAGAGGGAACGGAGCGGTCCCTCGAAGCGCTCCCCGGATTGAAGCGCGAAAAAAATGTAATTGATGCTGAGGGCGGTCACGTCGTCGGCCGGCTCGCCCCACTCGCCTCGGCTCCGGTCCAAGAGCCGGAACGACGCATCCTCTTGAAACAGTATGTTGAAGGGATGGAAATCGCCGTGGACCTGGGACAGCCGCTCCACCCTGGGCTTCAGCTTCCAACGCCAGGCGACGACCGCGTGCTCCACTTTCTCGAGAAACGACGGATCCACGAGGGAACGGTCCAGGGGATAGCTATCCAGGAGACCCATGATCCCCTCACCGTGCCCGACCAGGTCCCGGATGCGCCGTCGATAGACCAAGGGATCGCCGTGCTTCGCTCCATGGATCCGGGCGAGATAGAGCGCGAGCTCGCGGGCACGAGCCCGGTCCGCGTCGTCACATTTCCCGCTATCTCGAATGCGCTCCAGATCGGAGGCATAGAGGCGTCCCGGCGCGAACTCGGTAAGAAGAAAGAACTCCTCCGAGCCTCCCAACGAGATGAGGCCCGCGTCTTTCGTGAACGTTCCCACGTCGAGGCTCGCTACGTGACGGGGCAATCGGTTGAAGGTGTGGTGGGCAAGAAGGAGCGACTCCGCCCGGTCCGACATGCGGTCATGGCCGAAGCTGTCGGGCGAAAGCGTGTGGATCACCAACTGATGACGCTTACCCTGAGACTCGAGCTCCAGGAGCACCGGCTTGCCGTAGCCGAAACCCTTTAGCTCCTGCTCGTCCGTGCCGCCCAGCCGGACTTCACGTAGGATGCGCGGCTCCCGATAGCCGAGGGAGTCCAGGTACGCGCACAAGGACTCTCGGGTCCATGGGCTTTTGTCGAGCTGAGTCGTCGTGCGGGGCAATGTCCGCTCATCCGAGAACCACCGCGTCGCCAGAGAGCTGGGGCTTTTCTCTCAAGCTCCTGGGCTTCTTGGCACAGGCTGGCTCTCCTTCGCGCCTCGAAAGAGCATTTTAATCTCTTCCGAGGCACGACCTCCATTATAGGCAAAGCGCGTACCAATATCCGACCCCCCGTGACGAAGAGCTTGTGAAATCACCCGATGAATGGTAGACGGAGCGTCATGGACGTGAAGCAAGGTCTCCCTCCCGAAGCCTACGAAGAAGTGCCGGGAGAAACGTATCCGCCCTACGTGCCACCCGAACAGTCGCCGCCCGAATTCAGCGTTCGGTCGCTGATTCTGGGAGCGCTTTTCGGGATTCTCTTTGGTTCCGCCAACGCTTTTCTCGGGTTGCGCGTCGGTCTCACCATCTCGACGTCGATTCCAGTCGCGGTGATGACCGTTCTCGCCTTCGCCGTGCTGCCACGCCGGTCGGGCGGCCAAACGGCGATCCTAGAAGCGAACATGAGCCAGACCATCGGCTCGGCATCATCTTCTCTCGCGTCGGGGCTCATCTTCACGATTCCCGCGCTTTACTTGTGGGGGATGGTGCCCAGCCTTCCCAAGATGACCGTCATCGCGCTCGCCGGTGGCGTGCTGGGCGTCCTCTTCATGGTGCCGCTACGCCGCTTCCTCATGCGCGGCGAGCACGGACGCCTCCCCTATCCAGAGGGAACGGCGTGTGGGGAAGTGCTCGTCGCGAGCGAGGTGGGCGGACCCAAGGCCCGGGAAGTCTTTCTCGGGCTCGGCGTCGGTGCGATCTATCGGCTCTTACAAGGAGCGTTTCATCTCTGGCGAGGCGAGCTTTCGGCGAGGCTCCCACTTCTTCCCAAGGCGGAGATCGCGCTCGAAACGAGCCCCGCTCTCCTCGGCGTCGGCTTCATCCTGGGGCCTCGGATTGCCAACGTCATGGTGGGTGGGGCCCTGCTCTCGTGGGTGGTTCTGATCCCGGCGATCGCCTGGATCGGCAGCGAATGGACGACGCCACTCTATCCCGAGACCCAAGCCCTCGTTCGCGACATGGAGCCAGGAACGCTATGGACTCGTTACATTCGCTACGTCGGCGCGGGGGCCGTCGCCATGGCGGGCATCATGACGCTGGTTCGCTCCGTCCCCACGATGGTCGCCTCCTTCAAGGTAGGAGTGCAGCAGCTCCAACGAAGGGTCTCTTCGACCGCGATGGACGACACGATTCGCACCGACCGTGACCTCTCGATGAAATGGGTCCTTCTCGGCGTGGCGTCCGTCATTCTATTCCTCGGGCTCGTGCCTCACGTCCTCGGTTTTCTCGAGATCGCCTTCCTGAGAATGGTCGCCGCGGCGATGGTGGCGGTCTTCGCTTTTTTCTTCGTCACCGTGTCGTCCCGCATCGTGGGTCTGGTGGGAGTGACCAGCAACCCGACTTCCGGAATGACCATCGCCACGCTCCTCGGGACGAGCGGGGTCTTCCTCGCCTTCGGCTGGACGGACATGCAGGGCCAGGCGGCGGCGCTCACCGTGGGTGCCGTGGTCGCGATCGCCGCTTCCATTGCCGGCGATACGAGCCAGGACTTGAAAACAGGATTCCTGCTGGGCGCGACGCCTGTCCGCCAACAAAAAGGTGAGCTCATCGGCGTCCTAACCTCGGCGTTCTTCGTGGCGCTGACCTTGAGCGTTCTCTCCGAGGCCTACGGTTTCGGAACGCGCGATCTTCCCGCGCCGCAAGCCAACATGATGAAGATCGTCATCGAGGGCGTGCTCTCCCAGGATCTTCCTTGGCTCCTGGTGGGGATCGGCGCGGTGATTGCGATCTTGGCCGAGATCGCGGGCATTCCCTCCCTCGCGTTCGCGGTGGGCATCTATCTGCCACTCGCCACGATGAGCCCGGTGTTCGTCGGCGGCCTCATCCGCTGGATCGCCGAGAGGAGAGCCAGGAACGAGGAAGACCGGCGGGATCGGCGTGAGCGCGGGATCTTGTTCGGCTCGGGCCTGGTGGGCGGGGAGGGGCTACTGGGTGTTGGTATCGCGTCCTACGCGGTTCTGACCGCGCGAGCCCCGGAGGGCATCGGAAGCGAGTGGGCGGGAGGGCTGGCCCCTTGGGTGCCGGTGATTCCCTTTGCCTTCCTGCTCTGGATGCTCTGGCGAGCCGCCCAGGCCGGAGCCAGCAAGGGTGACTAAGCTTCGTCGCTCGACTTGTTCTGTATCGCGTCCAGGTACTCGTCCAGTTCTTGGAGATTGCGGAAGACGGTCTCTAGATCGACGGTCTTCACGATATCGAAGACCTTTTTCACCTGCGGCTGCAGGTGGACCATGAGCGTCTTCCCGCCGCGGGCCTTCATTTGCTTCTGGACGCGAAAGAGCGAGCTCAGGCCGGCACTGCTGACGAAGTCCAGCTTGGCCATGTCGAACACCAAGATCTTGACGGCCGTGCCGAGGAGGAATTCCAGCTCTTTGTCGAAGTCGCTGGCGGTGTCGGTATCGAGACGGCCCTCGAGAGCCACCGTCTTGGTAAGCGGGCGCCCCTCCGCAATATTGGATGTTCAACATGGTCCGTGTCTCTCCTTGGGAGGCCTATCATACACCGCGGCGCTTGACCAAGACCAAGACATTCACCGTTCCCTGGCGGGCATAGCTCTGAGTGTCGGTGAGCGATCGGATCAAGTGAACCCCCAGTCCGCCCAGCGGGCGCTCCTCGATCGGGGCCCCCAGATCGGGCTCGGGATGCTCGAGCGGGTTGAAGGGACGGCCCGAGTCCCGGAGCTCGAGGCGGACCTCCGTTTCGCTCAGCGCAAGCACCACCTCGATCTCTCCCTCCTGGTCGGGCTCGTACGCGTGCCGGACGATGTTGGCCAGACCCTCTTCGGCGATGAGCCGCATCTCGCTCGCCAGCTCCCGCTCGGCCGCCTGTTGCAAGAGAAAGTCTTCGATGTGATCGAGTGCGCGGGCCAGCTCTTCGAGCTGGCTGCGCAGCGTGAAGGCAAATTGCATTACATGCCTCAGTGCCGTGGGGCCGCCTGGCTACGTCCGGTCACAGCAACCACGCAATTTGGCGGCCGGCGGCACTCGCTGTGTCGGCGGCGCGCTGGGCCCGGTCTTTGGGTCACTGCCGCGGGGTCCCCACCCCCGCGGCGGTCGCTCCGTGCTTCGCACTGCGCGACAGCTGAAGGCTCCTCGCGCAGGCCCTCCGTATTCCTCATGGGCCTGCTAGTCTGCAATGGTGCTATACCGAACCGCCATCACGGTGATGTCGTCGGACTGGGGTGCGTCGCCGACGAAGCCGTGCAACGCGTCGAGAAGAGCTCCCAAGATCGCGGATGTGGATTGTATGGGAACCGCGGCCAAGGTCTCTAGGATGCGTCCGGCGGTAAAGAACTCGCCATTTACGTCCAGTGCTTCCGTAACACCATCGGTGTAAACGATGACGGTGTCACCCCGCTCCAAATGCGTGCGCTGTTCCTTGTACTCCGTGACGGCGATCAAACCGAGGACCGGACCACCGTCAACGTCCATGAATCGCGGTTTCGCGTTCCCACCCGAAACGATGGCCGGCGGATCGTGCCCGGCGCCACCATACGTGAGCTCTCCGGTCACGGGGTCGAGCACACCGGCGAAAAGCGTGACGAACATTCCCTGCTCGTTCTGCTCGCACAGGCCTCGATTGACGAGGTTCAGGACGTCCGCCAGATCGATTTTCTGGCGGGCAACGGCACGGAACATCGTTTTGGCACGCGCCATGAAAAGAGCGGCGCCCACGCCCTTGCCCGATACGTCCCCCACGATGAACCAGACCTTTCCGCCGAGGACGAAATGGTCGTAGAGATCCCCTCCCACTTGACGGGCCGGAACGAGCGACGCAGCGAGCTCGTAGACCGCCGGCGGACCGCCGATGGCGCGATTCGGCGGGAGCATGTCCATCTGGATCTTCCTCGCGATCTGAAGCTCGCTCTCGAGCCGCTCCTTCGCCTTGGTCGTCACCTCCAGGTTGTGGATGTATTCCTTGAGCGAGTCGCGCATGTTGTGGAAGGCGCCCGTGAGCGCGCCGACTTCGTCGTCGGATTGGACGGACGGCAGAGCGAGATCGAGATCCCCGGTGGCGATACGAGCCGCGCTCGTCGATAGCTCGCGAAGGGGACGCGTCAGGCGCTTCGAAACCCCGGCGACGACCAGGCCGAGCGCAACCAGGACCGCCGCCAGGATGGCGAGGTCCAGCGTCGCGAGCCGTCGTACGTCGGCGAGAAGCTCGTCCTCGAGATAGACGACGGCAAAGGACCAGCCGGCTCCGCCCACCGGGCGGAAGACCGCGCGCGCCCGTTTCCCGAGGTAGTTATCGTCGAAGGGCTCGAAGCCCTGTTCTCCCCGAAGCATCTTCGCGACGATCTCCCGCGCGCGGGGGTCGATCGCCTCGCTGTCTTCCCGTACGGAGGTGACGGCGGCCATGAGCATGCTGGGATCGGGATGGGCGAGGATCTGTCCCCGACGCGAGAGAACGAGAGCGTATCCGGAGCCCTCGAGTCCCTGCGACTCGATCAGCTCGGCTAGCCATTCGAGCGCGATGTCGGCGGTGACGACCCCGGCGAAATTGCTGTCTTCCGCACCGTCGGTGAAAACCGGAACCGTGTACGTCACCATCAAAACGTTGCCACCTCCCTCGTCGAAGTAGGGCGGGGACCAGCGGGACTCCTTCGCGGACGCGGCCCCCGTGTACCATTCCTTCCGCGGGTAGTCGTACGCTTCGGTCGCGAGATCGGCCCGCGCGATGCCGCTCGCGCCCCGGTAGAAGTAGGGAGCGTAGAGGCCCCGCGTCTCGGGATTCGCGGCGGCGGTCGAGCCATAGACCCGGGGGTTTCCCTCGACGAACGCGCGGATCACCTTCTCGAGCTCTTCGTTCGTTGCCGTCGTGTGGCCAAGGGTGGTTGCCAGAAGGCGCGCCCCTTCCTCGGCGGAGTGGAGCACCTCCTCCACCAAGCGTGCCTGGGACTCGGCGATGAGAACGGCGCGGCGCTGGGCGTCGCGAATCGCCTGGTCCCGCGCCACCAGATACGAATACACGGTCGCCAGGGTGAAGAGAACGGCCGTCGTCCCCGCAATCCAGAAGATGAGTCGCGACGCGACGCTCTTGAACACGTTAGGAAGAGCTCCCGAGCCGAGCGAGCGTATCGGGAGGGATGTCCAGCGTGCGAATGGGGAAGGGGATGACGATGCCTTCTTCGTTGTAGCGGGCGTGGAGCCTCTTGACGAACTCGTGCTTCAACAAGAATTGGCCGACGAACTCGTTGGTCCTCAGGATCACGCTAAAGCTGATGCTGGAATCACCGAACGTGTGATAACGGATGAAGGGGTCGAAGGTCTTGACCCCGCATTCCAAGGAGTCCATGACCGCCTTGGCGACTTCGCAGGTCACTTTCTCCACGTGCTCCAGATCGCTGTCGTAGTGGACACCGACCTGAACCAACACCGACATCTCCGGCTCCGGCATGTAGTAGTTGGTAATGATCGTCTGGACCATCTGGCTATTGGGAACGACGACCATGTTGTTGGGAAGTTGACGGATGCGCGTGCTCCGCCAGCCGATGTCCACGACATAGCCCTCCTCGCCAGACTGGAGCTTCACGTAGTCGCCGACGCGGACGGGCTTGGAAAGGAGCACATGAATTCCAGCAAAAAGGTTGGCGAGCGTGTCTTGAAGTCCGAGCGCGACCGCCAGGCCTCCGACACCCAGGGCGGCGACCAATGGGGTAACGTCGATGCCCAGGAGCCCGAGCGCGAGCGTCACGCCCAGGGCGATGATGACGATCTTGATGATGACCTGTGTAAGACCCGTTGCGGGAAGATCGATCTTGCTCGAGTAGTGGTGAAACGCCTCGGCCGCCACGTTCGCGGCCACCAGGCTCACGGATACGACGATGAGCGCCCCCAGGATTTTCTGCGCGTACGTGATGATTTGGGCGTCGGCCTCGGACGTGCCGATCGCCACATGGGCTCCGATGATGACGCACCAGAGCAAGGAGGGGCCGCGTGTGGTCGCGAGGAGCGCTTCAAGGAGGTTGGTCGAAGTCGTGCGCGCCCAGCGCTCCAGCACGCGGTAGGCGAAGCGCCGGAAGCCGAGCGCCACGACGAAAACGCCGAGAAAGACCAGGGCGGGCGTCAGTAATGTTTGCGGATGGTTCAAGATGTAGTCGACGTACTGCATGATTCGTTATTTCCTGCGGCGGGAGGTTAACCCCGATCCGAAAAGAGGTCTGACCTTTTCCTTGGGATTTCGGATCGGGGTTAATATATAGCCCGTTATGA
>Ga0302046_10006141_pt1 | contig 10506 bp, 10 predicted proteins | sample RVTome_11_FD_200261 | JGI IMG/M metagenome (GOLD analysis project Ga0302046, IMG submission 200261) | Soil microbial communities from uranium-contaminated site in the Upper Colorado River Basin, Wyoming, United States - RVT147D111 (version 2) ... | reverse complement strand
ATCACGGCGACCCGCGCGCCCGCCGCGGCCAGTTCATTCGCAATCCCGAGACCGATGCCCCGGTTTCCGCCCGTGACCAGGGCGACGCGGCCCTCCAGCTCACGATCGTTCATGGATCAGGCTGTGGCGAACGTCTGGATTTCCGCCGCTGACCCGATGGCCCGGACGCCGGCCTCGCGATCGATCCGCTTCATCAGTCCCGCCAGCACGCTGCCGGGTCCGATTTCGAGAAACTCGCGGACCCCATGGGCGGCCATCGTGCGCACGCAGTCCGCCCAGCGCACAGGAGCTGTCAGCTGACGGCGCAGCAGCGCACGTGCCGCGGCGACATCGGTGACGGGTTCCGCGGTCACGTTCGAGACGACCGCAAACGCGGGTGTCCGGAAATCGATCGCGCTCAGGGCCTCGGCAAGGCCGGACCCGGCTGCCTGCATCAACGGTGAATGGAAGGCGCCCGACACGTTGAGCCGGACAGCGCGCCGGGCACCCGCTTCCTTCGCCAGCGTCAGTGCGCGCTCGACGGCGGCGACGTCTCCACTGATGACGGTCTGCCCGGGCGAATTGAAGTTCGCCGGAACGCACACGCCGTCGTCACCGGACGCCTTTTCGCACACCGCGATGATCGCATGATCCTCGAGACCGAGGACGGCAGCCATGGTGCCGGGCCGCACGCGTCCGCTCTCCAGCATGAGCCGGCCTCGCCGTCGCACCAGCCGCACGGCGTCGGCGAACGTCAACGAGCCTGCCGCCATCCACGCGGTGAACTCGCCGAGCGAGTGGCCCGCCGCCATGACGATGTCCTCACCGAGCGCATGCTGCAGGCAGCGGAGGACGGCGGCCGAATGCGTGAGAATCGCCGGCTGCGCATTGTCAGTGCGGATCAGCTCGGACTCCGGCCCGTCGAAGCAGAGTCTGGAGAGCGCGAAGCCCAGCGCATCGTCGGCTTCCTCGAAGGCGGCGCGGGCGAGGTCGTGACCATCGAACAGGTCACGGCCCATCCCCACGAATTGCGAACCCTGTCCGGGAAACAGCAGGCCTACCACCGCACCACCGAGGAGGCCCACGTGAAACCGGCGCCGAATGCGACGAGCAACGCGTTCGCGCCTTCCCCGAGCCGGCCCGCTTCAATCGCTTCGTCGAGTGCGACCGGCAGCGTGGCCGAACTCATGTTGCCGTACCGGTCGACGTTCACGAACACCTTGTCCATCGGGATGCCGGCGTAACGCGCCGTCGCCTCGATGATCCGCATGTTGGCCTGATGCGGAATGAGCAGGTCGATGTCACCGGCGGTCAGGCCGGCGCGGGCGAGCGCCTGGTCGGCGGCTTCCGCCATGGAACGGACCGCCGCCTTGAACACTTCCCGGCCCGCCATCTTCACCATGTGGTCCTTGTTCGCGAGGCGGGTCTCGTCCAGCGGCTCGAGCACGCCGCCGGCGGGCCGCCAGAGCAGTTCGGCCAGCGTGCCATCGGACCGGATGTAGCTGGAAAGCAGACCGCGTCCATTGCTGCTGCGCCGCACGATCGCCGCGCCCGCGCCATCACCGAACAGCACGCAGGTCGAGCGGTCGTCCCAGTCGACAATGCTGCTCATCTTCTCGGTCGACACGACCAGCGCAATCTCGCCGTGGCCCGATGCGAGATAGCCCTCGGCCACCGTGAGCGCGTAGATGAAGCCGGAGCACGCCGCGCCGATGTCGAATGCAGCGGCGTGCACGGCGCCGAGCTTCGCCTGCAGGTCGCACGCCGTCGCAGGGAGCAGACGGTCGGGCGTCGCCGTCGATACGACGATCATGTCGATCTCGCCGGACTGCACACCCGCCCGCTCCATCGCAATGCGCGCGGCCGCCGCACCCATTTCGGCGCAGCCCATCTCGCACGGCGCAATGCGCCGCTCGCTGATGCCGGTGCGTTCGCGGATCCATTCATCGGACGTGTCGACCATCCGCTCGAGCTCGGCATTGGTCAGCACGCGCTCGGGCAGGAATCGACCCGTCGCTGCGATCTCGACGAGCGGCTTCCGTGATTTCATAGAGCCCCCTGTTGCGGGTCCGACCCTGCGCGCGCCGCGCCCGACGCGGTCCATGTCCAGCCGTCAGACATTCGCCGCACCTGCGCCCTCCGCGACGGCCCGTACGAGATGTCCCAGCATGCGGGTCTCCACGGCCTGACGCGCCACGCGGATCGCATTGCGGATCGCGCGCGGCGGCGAACCGCCGTGACAGATGATCGAAATGCCGTCGACACCGAGCAGTGGCGCCCCACCATAATCCGTGTAATCGAAGCCGTTGAAGATGTCGTCCAGCTGGCGCTGCGGCACTACGGTGCTCAGTCGCTCCGTCACCAGTCCATGGAAGAACGCAGTGACGGATTCGTAGAACTTGAGCAACACGTTGCCGACGAAGCCGTCCGCCACGAGGACGTCGCACACACCACGAATGATGTCGCGGCCTTCGACGTTGCCCACGAAGTTGAGGTCGGTCGCACGCAGCAGACGGTACGCCTCGACCGTCACCTCATCGCCTTTCCCGGGCTCCTCACCGATGTTCAGCAGGCCGACCCGCGGCCTCGCCCGCTGCCACGCGTCCTCGACGTAGATCGAGCCCAACCGCGCGAACTGCAGCAGATGCAACGGGCGGCAGTCCACATTCGCGCCCGCATCGATCAGCAGGCATGGCTCGCCCGCCGTCGGCAGCACGGTCCCGATGGCCGGCCGGTCCACGCCAGGCATGGACCCCAGCACGAACAGCGATGCGGCCATCACGGCGCCCGTCGACCCGGCACTGATGAACGCCTCGGTGTAGCCGGACCGCTGCAGCCCGAGCCCGATGACGATCGACGAGTCCTGCTTCCGTCGGACTGCCGACACGCCCTCGCCTGGCTGAATGATCTGCCCGGCATGACGCACTTCGACCCGGTCGGGCGTCAGCTCCGGCCATCTCGCCAGCTCCGCCTCGATGCGCGGACCATCGCCCACGAGGACGACGCCGAAGTCCTCGGGCAGCTCGCGCAACGCCTGAACCACGCCCTCGACTTCCACGGCCGGATGGCGGTCCGTGCCCATGGCGTCAAGAGCGATCCGCACCGTCGGGCTCCCTACAGCTCCTCGACTTCGATGACCTGCTTGTCGCGATACGTTCCGCAGGTCGGACAGACGCGGTGCGGAACTTTCGGGTCACCGCACTTCGGACACGGGTGCACGGTCGGCATCGCTGCCTTCATGGCACCACGACGCTTGCGCTTGCGCTGCTTCGAGACTCGCTTTTTCGGTACCGCCACGGATCTCCCTCCGCGTTCATTCCAATGGTTGCTGCAGGGCTGCCCAGCGCGGATCCGCCGCCGTCTCGCGGCAGTCGCACGACGCCTCATTCAGATTCGCGCCGCACTGCGGGCACAGCCCCCGGCACGCCTCGTCACACACGGGGAACCCGGTCACGGCGAGGATGACGTGCTCGCGGACAGCCGCTGCCAGGTCGATCTCCCTCGCCCCGGGCGGCACCGCATACGCGTCCGACGCCTCGGCCTCGGCTTCCGACACTCCCGAGCGGTAGAGCCAGGTCACTTCCTCGTCCACGCGTGACCGGACCTCGCGCAGGCAGCGCCGGCACTCGGCCTGTGCTTCGCCCTCGAGCCGACCGCGCACGAGCATGTCCCGTCCGGCCGGCTGTGCCTCGAGCCTGATGTGGAGCCCGGCCGGCAGAACCGCGCCGACATCGTCGAGGATCGGATCCGTGGCCGGCACCGTCTCGTCGATCCGGATCCGGCCTCTACGCTCCAGTTGGCCCAGATCGACTTTCAGCATAGTCGTTCAAGATGCCGGAGCGGCCCGAGTCCGTCAATTCTCCGGGGGTAACGTTCAGCCGCTGGCGCCCGTGCCGAGCAGGTCGGATTCGGCGAAGAAGAAGGCGATTTCACGCTGCGCATTGTCGTCGGAATCCGACGCGTGGATGGCGTTTCGCTCCTTCGACTCGGCGAACAGGGCACGCACGGTGCCCTTTTCGGCCATGGCCGGGTCGGTGGCGCCAATGACGGCGCGGAGTCGGGAGACGGCGTCGTCGCGCTCCAGGACGAGCGGCATGCATGGCCCCGACGTCATGAAGCGGACCAGCGGCTGGAAGAACGGGCGTTCGCGGTGCACGGCATAGAACTCCTGTGCCTGGGGTTCTGCGAGATGCAGGACGCGGGCGGCGCGAACGCGGAATCCGGCAGCCTCGAGATGTGCGAGGACCTGGCCGGCGAGGCCGCGGCCGAAGGCGTCCGGCTTGATGATGGCGAGGGTCAGGCTCATTTCACCGTCCGTAGAGGGTGCGGAGGACATCGACGCGCCGGACGAGGCCGACGAGGCGGCCCGCGGCGACGACGGGGATCTCTCCGACGTCCTTGTTGATCATGATTTCGGCGACTTCATCGAGGGGCGCGGTATCGGCGACACAGAGGACGGTACGGGACATGACGTCGCGGACGCGGAGCGGCGGAACGAGCGGCTCATCGGGTCGCCGCTGGCGGAGTCCGCGCATGATGTCGGCTTCGTTGATGATTCCGAGCACCTCCGCCTTGTCGCCGGTCACGGCGAGGGCGCGGGCGCCGGTCTGGAGCATGACGTCGACGGCGTCGCGAACGAGTGTGTCGGGCCGGGTCGTGTCGGAGGGGCCGGTCATGATCTCGCGGACGGCGCGTGCCGGTCGCAGCTCGAGCTCGGCGAGCACGGGCAGATCGAAGACATCATCGACGGACCGGGCGGCCAGGAGACCGTCGACGGTTTCCGGCTGCCGCAGAGCGCGGGCGATCGTGCTGACGGCTTGCAGGTAGAGTGTAGTCGCGTCCGTCGGCGCGAGGACGAGTGCGACGACGCGCGGCCCGGGCGACCAGTCGGGATCGTCGGTCGCGAGGGGATCCATGGACACGCCCAATCCGATGACCACGTGGTGCACCGCATCGGTGCGGTAATGCGGCAGCGCAATGTCGGGTGCAATCCGGACGGCACCCCGCCCCTTGCCGTGGGCGAGTGCGCGCTCGATGGCTGCCGGGTCGGCGAGGGCACCGGCCTCGCCGAGAATGGCCGTGAGGCTTGCGGTCGCCTCGGCGAGCGACGTGGCGCGCAGCGGCACGACGACATGATCGCGACGGAGCAGGCGCGCCTCGGTCACGGCTCGTGCGGTCCCGTTCAGAGGGCGTTGCGGACGAGGCCGACGACGTCGGAGGGCCGTCGTGCGACGCCGATCCCGTTCTTCTCGAATGCCTCGATCTTCTCGGCGGCCGTTCCGGCGGATCCGCTGATGATGGCGCCCGCGTGACCCATGCGCCGGCCGGGTGGCGCCGTCTGTCCCGCAATGAACCCGATCACCGGCTTGCTCATGCGCTCGCTCACGAATGTCGCGGCGTTCTGCTCATCGGTACCACCGATTTCCCCGATGATGACGACGGCGCGGGTTGCGGGATCGGCCTCGAAGGCTTCGAGGCAGTCGATGAACGACGTGCCGTTGATCGGATCACCGCCAATACCGACACAGGTGCTCTGCCCGATGCCGGCACGGGTGAGCTGGTAGACGACTTCATAGGTGAGCGTGCCGGAGCGGGAGACGACACCGACCGGCCCGGGCATCGCGATCTGACCGGGCAGAATGCCCACTTTCGACTTGCCGGGTGAGAGCAGGCCGGGACAGTTCGGACCCAGCAGTCGCACGCCGCGGTCGCGTACGAACGCATCGACGCGCGTCATGTCGAGCACGGGAATGCCTTCCGTGATGGCGACGACGAATGCAATGCCGGACGCCGCGGCCTCCATGATCGCGTCCGCGGCGAACGCTGGCGGAACGTAGATGACCGCGGTGTTCGCACCGCTCTCGCGCGCCGCCCGCTCGACGGTATCGAAGATCGGGATGCCGCCGTTGCCCGTAGCGAACGAGTGGCCGCCCTTGCCGGGCGTGACGCCGGCGACGACGCGCGTGCCGTAGTCGGCCATCTGGCGGGCGTGAAACGAGCCGTCGCGGCCGGTAATGCCCTGCACCACGAGTGTCGTTCCCTCATCAATGAAGATCGCCATCGTTACCTCGCCGCCGCGGCGCCGGCGCTGGCCAGCTCGACCGCCTTCTGCACGACATCGTCCATCGAGGTGGTCGCACTGTAGCCCGCATTCTCGAGGATCTTCAGGGCCAGCTCTTCGTTGGTACCGGTGAGCCTGATCACGAGCGGCACCCTGATGTCGATCTGGCTGGTGGCGGTGACAATGCCATTGGCGACATCATCGCAACGCGTGATGCCACCGAAGATGTTGAAGCAGATGACGCGGACCGCGGGATCGGACGTGATGATGCGGAGTGCATTCACGACCTTTTCCGGATTCGATGAGCCGCCGATGTCGAGGAAGTTGGCTGGCTCGCCGCCGTAGTACTTGATCAGGTCCATGGTCGCCATGGCGAGGCCGGCGCCGTTGACGACGGCACCGATGGTGCCTTCCAGCTTGATGAAGGTCAGCCCGGCCTCGCGCGCCATGGTCTCCGCATCCGGCTCGGCGCTGGCATCGCGCAGCGCGGCAATGTCGGAGCGGCGGAAAAGCTCGTTGTCATCGATGTTGAACTTCGCGTCGAGCGCTTTCACCTCACCGGCTGGGGTGGTGACGAGCGGATTGATTTCGACGAGTGATGCGCCACTCTGCACGAAGGCATCGTAGAGCTGGCGCAGGATGCGGGCGCATGCACGCTGCTGGGCGAAGTCGTCATACAGCGCAGTCGCCAGCGTGTAGGCCTGGAAGGGCAGCAGGCCGTAGCGTGGATCGACCTCGAGCCGCACGATGGCGCCCGGATCGCGGGCGGCGACTTCTTCGATGTCGACACCGCCTTCGCGACTCACCATGAAGACCGGCCGGCGCGAGCCGCGGTCGACGATGATGCCGACGTACGCCTCGCTCGCAATGTCTTCGGCCGGCGCGATCAGCACTTTCTGCACCACCAGGTCCTTGATCGTCATGCCCAGGATGCGGGCGGCGTGTTCCTTCGCTTCAGCGGCGGTACGTGCGAGCTTGACGCCGCCCGCCTTGCCGCGGCCGCCCGCGTGGACCTGCGCCTTGACGACGACCGTACCGCCGAAACGCTGCGCAATGGCGAACGCCTGGGCGGGGGTCGCGGCAACTTCACCGGGCGGCACCGGCACGCCGTGTCGGGCCAGTATCTCCCGCGCCTGGTATTCGTGAATGTTCATTGCCTCATCAATCCGTGTTCGGCTGCCCGCTCAGGGCAGCACGGTCGTGCCGGCGCAACCGGCCACCGCATCCGATCCCCGGTCGAGCCGCGCAATGCATGCGCGGTGTCCTCCCTCACGCACGAATTCGATGGCGGCTTCGATCTTGGGCCGCATGCTGCCCTCTCCGAACTCGCCGCGCTCGAGCAAGGTCTCGGCCTCGCCTGCCTGCAGCCGGTCCAGCAGGTTGCGCTCGGGCGAGTCGTAATCGACGTACGCACCCTCGACGTTCGTCAGGATGAGCAAGGTATGCGCGTCCAGTCCGTTCGCGAGCACCTGCGCTGCACGGTCCTTGTCGATGACGGCGTCGACGCCCTCCAGGCCGAGCACCGGATCGCGGCGCACCGGCGTGCCGCCACCGCCGCCGGCAATCACGATGGTGCCCGTCTCGACGAGCCTGGCGATGCGGTCGATCTCGACGAATGCGAGCGGCCGTGGTGACGGCACTCGCCTGCGCCAGCCGCCCTCCGCCGGCTCGATGATCCAGCCCAGCTCGCTGGCCAGCTCTCTCGCCGTCGACTCCTCCATCGGGTGGCCGATCGGCTTGCTGGCGCGCTGCGCCTGCGGGTCCGCCGGATCGACAGTGACCTGCGTGATCAGCGTCACCACGTTGCGCCGGATGCCGTGACGATCGAGCGCGTTCTGCAGCGACTGCTGGATCATGTAGCCGATCCAGCCGGCGGTCGCGGCGACCAGCACACCGAGCGGAAGCGGTGGCCGCCAGGCGCGCGCCAGCTCGTTGCGCAACAACTCGTCGCCGATCTGCGGCCCGTTGCCGTGCACAATGGCGATGTTCCACCCGGCCTCGGCGAGTGCGACGACTGCACCGAGGCTTTCCCGTGTGTGCGCGAACTGTTGGTGGATGTCGCCCCGTTCGCCCGGCGGTTGCAGCGCGTTGCCGCCGAGCGCGACGACGATGGTGCGACCCGCTGGTGGCTGCGCCCGCTGTTCCGCTCCGGGCGGCGCCATCATACCGGCGGTGCCGGTATCGAGCAAGGCGAAGTCACTGGCGTCTGCCGGCGCGCCGGAGCATGTCCTGCAGTTCGGACCAGCGGCGCCCGAACTCGGTCCAGTCGAAATCGCGAAGTGCGCGCTCGGCGAGGTCCATCAGCTCGAGCGCGCGGCTCGCCCATGCCGCCGTGTCGCCGGCGGGTGCATCCTCGGCGTACGGCTCCGGCGTGTCGACTGTGCCGAGCAGCATGGCGACAGCGGCTTCCAGTGTCTCCGCCATGGCCACGGACGTGCCGTCACTCACAATGACGCGCTGCAGCTGCGGTATCGATGCGCCGGAGCCGCCGGACCCCGACAGGAAGATGGGCTGCACGTACAGAATCGAGCGATCGAGCGGAATCACACGCATGCGACCGATCTCGACCTGGCTGCCGCCAGTGCGCCAGAGCGAGAGCTGTTGCGAGATCGCAGGATCCTGCTCGATGATGGTGCGCACCTGGCGTGGTCCCGAGACCTGCTGTGTACGCGGGAGTTCCAGCAGTGTTTTTTCACCATAGCGGCCGGGATCGTTCTCCACGATCAGGATCGCCGTCATGTTCTGGCGGTCGCGCGCAATGAAGGGCGTGACCAGCAGGAACGATGGCAGGGTGGCGCCCGGTGCCCGCGCCATCATGTAGACAGGCGCGTAATCGCGGCCGCCACCCACCGCTGCGGGCTCCTGCGGTATCTGCCACTCGTTCTGTCCCGCGAAGAACACCTCCGGACTTTCGACGTGGTACGCCTCGAGCACGTTGGCCTGCGCTTCGACCAGCAGCAGCGGATAGCGCAGGTGACGGCGTACGGTCGGCTCCATCTCGTCGAGCGGACGGAACATGCCGGGGAACGCGCGCGACCATGCGGCGAGAATGGGCTCGCGCAGGTCGACCGCGTAGAGCGTGACTTCACCGGTCAGCCCGTCGACGGTCGCCTTCACGCTGTTGCGCAGGTAGCGCACCGTCGCAATCGGCCCGAAGCCCGTGACCGGGAACGGCCGCGCGATCGGATAGGTCCTCGAGTACGTGTACCCGTCCACCGTCCAGACCACGCGGCCGTCCGCAATCACCGGATGCGGCCGATTGTCCCAGTGGATGAACGGAGCCAGTACCCGCAGTCGTTCATGAACACCGCGCCGGTACAGCAGGCGAGTGCCCGCCCGGCGTTCGGGCGAGAACAGCAGGTTGCGATCACCAAAGCGCCAGGTGAAGGCGAATACGCGGAAGAACGAACCGACCGGGATCCCGCCGCGCTCCGCTGCAATGGCGACATCGGACGTCGAGTCGGTCGGATTGAGCAGCAGGTAGTCGAGCGGCGTCTCGGTGAAGAACACGCTCGGCCGCTCCAGCGTCAGCGACGGCAGCGGTGCGTCCGGCCGGCGCTGCTCGCCTGGCGCCTCATCGGGCGGCACGGTACCGAGCAGCCAGAAGAGTGGACTGCCATCGGACGTCTTCTCCGCGACGGGCATGGCGACGGCGCCGTTGCCCCGGACCATCTCCGCCTCGACATGCAGGGTTCGCCAGGTGCGACGATCCTGCTGCAGACCTTCGACCGTGAATTCACGAACCGCGATCGCGATCTGCGTCTCACTGCCGGGCGGTCCGTAGCGGTCGTAATGGACGCCGGGGAAATGGTAGTGCGCGCGGCCGGACTGGACCTGCACGAAGTTGGTCTGGATCGGCTCGGGATCCCACAGCGGCAGCCGGTCGAGAACCGGCTGCACCTCGGCCGCATCGGGCACGCGTCCCGGTTCGACCGGGTACGTCGTGCGTGTCAGGCGATCCAGATCCCAGGCCCGTCGTGTGTACTCGAGGTTCCAGCCAATGTACTCGGATTCGCGGGCCAGCTCGTTGGGCACGACGCGCAGCTTCTGGATCAGCGATGGATACGCAATGCCCAGTCCGACACCGGCGAGCAGCAGCAGGCCGACGCCAATGATCGCGGGCAGCCAGTTGCGCGTCCACGCGGACCAGATCAGTGCGCCGGCGCCGAGCACGCTCACGATGAAGAGAATCCGGTACGCAGGCAGTCGTGCATGAACGTCCGTGTAGCCGACGGCGCCGCCGAACCCCTGCCCTTCCAGCAGCAGGCCGTAGCGGGCGAGCCAGTAGCGTGCAGCGAACAGAGCGATCAGGGCGGCGACCAGCACGGCGAAGTGCAGTTTGGGATGGTTCTCGATTTCGACCCGGCCGGAGCGCAGGCGGACCGCACCCACGAGCACATAACCGACCAGCGCGAGCACAGCGCTCCAGACGGTGACCAGCAGAAGGAAGTCGAGCAGTCTGCCGA
>Ga0302046_10006140_pt1 | contig 10507 bp, 10 predicted proteins | sample RVTome_11_FD_200261 | JGI IMG/M metagenome (GOLD analysis project Ga0302046, IMG submission 200261) | Soil microbial communities from uranium-contaminated site in the Upper Colorado River Basin, Wyoming, United States - RVT147D111 (version 2) ... | reverse complement strand
TTGTTGAGGATGCCGGTGAGGGTGACCGTGAACAGGAACACCAGCGGTGGACGGCGAGGCACCACCGCAGCGTATTCTCGATGATGATGTCGCCATGACGATTCGCTGGCGTGACGAGGACCCTGGACTGCCAATCGAGTTCGGCCAGGTCTCCAATGGCGAGTACGACCCCGAGCCGATGACGCCCCAACGCCAGGAGGCCGAACGATTCGCCCGCGCCTGGGTGGAGGAGGGCATCCGCCGGACCGGGCTGAGTCGCCGTCAGTTCCTGCGCAGTGCCAGCGCCCTGGCAGTCTGCCTGACAGCCATCGATGGCTCTGTCTCCCTGGCACGCGGCATGACTCCGGGCGGGTTCTATCCGTTCGACCCCGACGCCATGTACGACACGGACGCGGCCCGGGCCATCATCGGGCCGGCCGACTTCGTGTTCGACGTTCAGGGTCACCTGCTCGAGTACGACCTGGACCCATCGACCCGTGGCGATTGGTTCTGGGGAACCCAGTTCCCCCAAGCGCGTTGTGAGGAGGAGGACGACCCCCGGGCGTGCTTTGCCACCAATCACTTCCTCGAGGAGATATTCATCCGCTCCGACACCACGATGACCGCGTTGTCCGGACTCCCCATCAACCCTGAGGGGAGCCCCCTGTCCAATGAGGTCATGGAAGAGACCAGACAGCTGGTGCAGGCTCTATCCGGTGATCAGCGGGTCGTGGTCAATGCCCTGGCCCTCCCCCAGACCGCTCCGATCGGCTCGGTCCTCGACGAGATGACCCGGACCGTCGAGGAGAAGGTGATCGCCGGGTGGAAGACGTTCACCCACTTCCCCTCGAACCTCCACTGGTGGCTCGACGACCATGACCCGGCTCTGGCTCAGGTCGGTGACATGTTCCTCGACCACCTCGTTGCGATCGGGACCCCGGTCCTGTTCGTGCACAAGGGTCTCTCAAACCGGGCGCGCTACGGATCACCCGTGGATATCGGACCTGCCGCAGCCAGGCACCGGGACGTTTCTTTCGTCGTCTACCACTCAGGATTCGAAGTGGCCAACCGGGAGGGCCCGTATACCGAGGAGACCGCCAACCGTGGAGTCAACCGGCTAATCGCGTCGGTGCGCAACGCCGGGATCGGCCCCGGCGAGAATGTCTACGCCGAGCTCGGCTCGACCTGGTGGCACCTGCTGCGACGCCCCGACGAGGCCGCGCACGTCATCGGCAAGCTGCTGGTGGCTTTCGGAGACGGAAACATCCTCTGGGGGACCGACTCGATCTTCTACGGGTCGCCACAGGGCCAGATCGACGCGTTTCGGGCATTTCAGATTCCCCGGGACATGCAAGAGCGCTTCGGCTACCCGCCTTTGACCAGGAGGGCCAAACAGAAGATCCTCGGCTGGAACGCCGCCCTCCTCTACGGAATCGACCCCATCACCGAGCCCGTTGGCTTCACCCGGGAAGACCTGGAACTGGCCCGGATAGAACACCCCGTCCCCACCAGGGCGTGGGGACCGACGACGGTCGAGGAGGTCAGGGAGCTGCGCGCCCACCACCAGGGCTGGCCGTGATGATCGCCGTAGACCACTTTGATTGAAGGGTCACAGCGTTCTTGCCCTCTCACCGGGACAACGGAAGGGCTGCCACCCCCCGACCAACACAGGTTCCGGCGTCGAACCCATTTTCGTTGCCGAACCGGTAGTGGATCCCCCCGTAGAGCCGTGACACCGCGGCCTCACCCGCTGCCTCCCGGAACGATCTGAACGATCGGGGGGCGAGGCCGGCGTCTCCATGGGTGCCATCGGTGAATTCGTAACCGTCACCGAACAGCGAGGTCATCACTTCGGCCCAGGCCGCCGACTGGCTGGAATGGCCCGAGGTGTACTCCGGGAACGGGGGCGTGATGACCAAGGGGCTCCACGTCGGATCGAAATGGGCGCGTATATAGGTGACTGGCCGGACCAGGTTCCATGCGTATTTGGTGCGCCAGCATTGGATGAAGGCATCGGCGAGGGCACAACCCACCCGCAGATATGACTCGGCGGCTCGATGCAGCGAGGCGTCTTCGTCGGAAAGAGTCTGTCGCAGCATCGAAAGCGAATGGCCTGGCGGGGTGACCGTCCCTGGGTCGTCAGCCCAGAACAGTGCGATCTCGGCTTGCTCCGGCGTGAGATCGAGGCCGGTCTCGTAGACCTCCCGGGCGTAATCGTAGAACCGCGATGTGGGATCGACTGAGTACTCGGGGGGAGGCGGAACGACGCAGGCCCAGGCGAGAAAGGCCCGATTGTCACCCCAATACGGCTGAAGAGGTATCGGCTGGAAGGCAGGCGGAGTCGGCTCCCACAGACCGAGACCGGCAGGTGAGACATAGCCGGCTGGGAAGTTCCTCAGGTATCCCTCATGGCCGCCGTCGCTCGACGCCCAGTCGAGGACCAGGTTGGACACAGTTTCGCCCCGATCCACCGAACGTCTCATCATCGGTCCGGGAATCCCGGATCCAGCATCGATCTCGTCCATCATCGCCGCCAGCGAGCCCAGCATCGGGGCACCAGTCGGGAAGAGCCCTCTCACCACCGTGCCCAAGGCGTGATTGGCAACGGTGGGCCAGTGCATGCTCGACCGAGGAGTCTCCGCGATCAGGGGAAAGCCTGTCAGCAGACGGTGAAGCGACCGATAGCCCGGCATGCCGGGTACCAGCGACTCATACAACGCCACGCCGAAGTAGCCCATCACCCTCGACACCACTGGAGGAGTGAAACCCGGAGTCGAGGTGACAAGACGAAGAAGCATCTGCGCATGGGCGTCGGGTACCGCAGCGTCGTATTGGCCGACCAGCCCGCTCACCCGCCCGAGCGCCTCCCCCGCCGCCCGCGGCGAAACGATGGACAAGCCCAAACCGGCCGTCGCCCCTTTCAAGAATGTGCGTCTGGAAACACCGATCCTCGATTCCATGTCAGTTCAACTCCTTTTGGTGCGGCAGCAGGGGCGGCGCCGGTATGACGGCACTGCCCCAGGATCGACTCAGGGTGTGTGGATTGCCGCGATGTACACCGGGCAGTGCGGCTGGCCTCCAGCGTTGACGTCGCCTCCCACTCCCAAGTAGTCAGTGTTGAGGCCGAACGAACTGGGACAGGCCGTGCCGGTCCAGAAGTCGGTGCGCCAGGTCGACAGGTTCGAGCCGGCATCGTCCCGCTGTCCGTGGTAGGCCACCTCGACGTGGACCTCCGCGGCACTCAGGTCGAAGTCGAGCGGATTGAAGGGCAGGTGGAATCCGGAGATGCTGGGATCGCCGGCCGCTGCCTTCAGGACCGCAGTCGCTCGGCCGCTTTGCCCGATGATTCGCGCTCCCTCACCCGCCACGAAAGCATCGTCGGGGAATGCACCGCCCTCTGGGATGATCACCCACCAGAACGTGTACACCCCGCCGGGACGCAACCCGTCGACGGTGACTTTTGCCCACAGACCGTCACCTTCTCTCACCAAGACCGAGCTACCGAGGGTGTTACTCACCGACGTTCCTTCGAGTGTCAGGAACTCAACCACCGGTTCGACGCTGATATCTCCGGGGCGACCCGCAAAGGCAGGGCTCACCCCCGCCACCATCAGCAAAGCGGTCACCAATGCGATCGCAGACTTTCTCTTCATGTCATGTTCTCCTAACTGAACTCCCCCACGAGGTAGATCTCGTCGGCGACGAGCCCGTGAGCCTCTCGATGGACCGTGTTGGCTGCTTCGGCGGTCTCTGCCTCGACCAGGCAGAAGATCTTTCCAGCCGCTTCGTCGACCCAGTACCTCTTGTACTCGACCCCGTAGGCGCCCTGGGTCTCGAGGTCTTTCTGATGGGCACCGGCAACGTCTGCTACCGATACCCCTCCTTCGATGGTGTGCACGTCCATGAACAAAGCCATGTTCTCTCCTTCTCCGTCCCCTGCAGAGGGGCTGATGTCAACGTATGGAGGCAGCCCAACGGAGACATCGGGAGGATTCCCTATTTCGGCTCGCTTCCGTGGACGTGGAATGCATAGGGATCGAGGACGGTGACCTCGACGATGCGATCGACCGGCAACCCGTTGGCGCGGGCCGTGAGCCGAATGGCCTCAGGGCTGAGCGCCTCGTAGATGCAGAACGTGGTCTTTCGGTCGGACGAGACATATGAATGGATCCAAGTGACCAGCCGGTCCGAGTTGCATCCGAAGATGGACGAGATGATGCGAGTCCCCTCCGGTCCCGCAGGGAGGTCGAAACCGTCGGGAAAGGACCTCTCTACGAGGTAGCGGGTCAGGTTGGTGCCTTCATCGACGCGAAACGTAAGCTCTCGAAGAGGCGTCCGCATCGGGCGTTATCCCTACTTTGCCGGTGCCTCCGTCCAGCCATTGGCCAAGGCGACCGCAGCGGCCTGACCCCTACTCGACACTCCCAGCTTGCTCAGAACCGAGGAAACGTGATGCCCCGCAGTCTTCTCGGATATGAACAGCTCTTCTGCAATGGCTGCGTTTGAATTGCCGGTGCCGAGCAGTCCGAGCACCTGCGTCTCGCGCTCGGTCAGTCCGGCAGGGCTGGAACGCGTCGACGCCCGCTCCCCCCGCGGAATCCGCTTGAACCCTCGACGCTGCAGCTCGCGCCTCAGTCCTCTGGCTACGCCTTCTGCCCCCCTGGCCTTCAGCCCAGCGAAGACAGCGATGAGATCGGCTCCCGGAAGCATGGCCTGCGTAATGGCGGCTTCCACGGGAAACCCCATCCGCTCCCACCGGGATGTCGCCTCGGCCAACTCTCCTCTCTGTTCCCTCCCGGCGGCTCCGCCGAGATGGCCCCTCGGAGGGTCTACCCCGAGACGGAGCGCCCAAAATCTGAGCACCGCCTGCCCCGATGGATCTCTCTCCAGCACCTTGGAGTCTTGGATCGCTTGATATCTGTTCATGGCGTCGGCAAGGGGGATCGCACCGGCCCACGCCGCCTCCATCGCCAGGACGCACCCCATCACCTGGAGGTCATGGTCGTCGAAACCATCGAGACGCCCGAAGACTTCAGAAGCTTGCTCGACCGCGCCCGGGTCTGCCCTACGAACCCGCAACGTCGCAGACGTGATCAGTGTCTCGATCTCGGTTTGGAAACACGTCTTTTGCCCTGTTATCGCCTCGAGATCGTCGTCGGCATCGTCCCAGCGGCCAGACACCACATTGATCCAGGCCATCGTGCTGACCGCCGCGATGTACCAGGCATCGAGCTCGTGGGTGGTCGTGTAGTCCTGCAATTGGTCGAACCAGCGCCGCGCCCCCTCCAAGTCCCCCCGGTGAAGGCACATGACCCCGATGTTGTTCATCGCCTTCGCCGCGAACTCTCCTGCATCGGAGTCGATGCCCAGCCTGACTGCTTCCTCCACCTCTGCCATGCCTGACCCATCACCGAGCAGCCATCGGGCAGTGCCCGCCGTGGAGGCTGCATACACCTCGAATCCGGGCGAGTGCGTAGCGCGAGCCAGCGCGACCCCCTCGTGCCCTAGGGCTACGGCCTCTTCCCAGTTTCCCGCGACCTGTTCCACCCACGCCAGCACTGCCAATGCGAGAGGAAGTTCGGGGTACAACTCGTGTTCACGGAGAGCATCCACCGCCTTGCCCGCCGCGCGCCGGGCAGCGGGAAGGTCGTTTCTCCTCGACTCGAAGAAGGCGATCCACGCGTGTGACCGGGCCATCTCCGTTCCCGAGTCAGCCAGCTCGAGACGACGTCGCGCCAGATCTCTGGCCGTGTCGAACGCATTGACGAAGTTGTGCTCCACGGCCGCGGCGAGAAGAGTCTGGTAGTGCAACTCGCGGTCCATCTGGTCGTGGAACTCGAGAGCGTTTGCGTAGTGAAATGCAGCTTCCCTGTGAGCCCCTGCCTTCGCCGCATCGCTCGCCGCTTGCATCGAATACCTAGAAGCCCGCATCCGGTCGGCGGCTCCGATGCTGTGGTAGGCGAGCCTGGCGATGTCCGACGAGTCCGTCGCCCTCTTCTCGAGCATCTCGAGAAGCTTCCGGTGTAGTCGACGCTTGAGTGCAGGCGTTGTCGAATGAACCAGGCTGCGGCGCACCAGTTCGTGTCGACAGTCGATTCGTCCCGGGGGAGAGACCAGCAGTCTCTTCTGGAACGCCAGGTCCGAAAAGCCGCCCCGTGCGTCACCGAGCTCATCCACCGTGTCCAGAGGGATCCCATCGGGACTGAGGGCTACGAGGCGGAGGAACTCCAGGGCCTCGCCGGGAAGTCGGCTGGCACTCGTCAGGATCGCGTTGTGGACGGTCGGTGGCAGTTCGACATCGGGACTCTGGATCACCTCCTCGACGAAGAAAGGGCTACCCGACGTCGCTTCATAGATGGACGCGGCGTCGAGATCCCGGTTCTGCACCATCTCCTCTACCCCGGAGAGGGTCAGAGCGGGGAGATCGACGCGGACGGCCCGGGGCCCGAGGTCGGCGACGACGAGGCGCAGGGGAGGATTCTGGTCGAGTTCCTCCGAGCGATAGGTCAGGATCAGACGGCTGTTCGTGGACCCGATCCGCCTGCCCAGGTATCGGGCTAGACCTAGAGTTGCCTCGTCGGCCCAGTGGAGATCTTCGAGGACGAAAAGGACTCGGTCGTTCTTGAGTACGTCGAGCATCCCGTTGTAGACACCCATGCGCCCAACGCCCGACATGAGGTCGCCCTGGACATCCGGAGGCATTTCCTCGAGGAGCTCGAACAAAGGTGAGAAGGCCGCAGGGATGCCAAGCGGCTCGCAGGTAGCCATCAGGATTCGATGACGATGGTCCAGTTCACCGATGAGCGAGTTCAAGAGAGATGTCTTGCCGTACCCCGCCTCACCTGACAGGAGCGCCACACCTCGCGCAGATGGCGGATCGGTGAACATCTCTCTGAGAGTTCGCAGTTGCTGCTCTCTCTCGACGAGACCAGACCCGATCACGGTGTCCAGACTAACCCTCCAGCGGTACCTCGGTAACAGCTCTCTGTCGAAACCGGAGTCGGGAGGTGTAACCAATCGCCCGGGCCGCCTCCAGAGCCATTTCGAAATGCTTGCCGACGTCCTCGGCGCGATGGGCGTCGGACCCCAGGGTGATTTCCAGTCCAGCAGCTTGGAACATCTCGAGGAACGGTCGGCTCGGATACAGCTCCCCAGCCAGTCCGTCGACCGCAGATGTGTTGATCTCGACCGCGGTACCCGATGCCGCCGCCGCGCTGACGACTTGCTCGTAGAGGTCGAGGCGCGGCCGCTCGGGCTTGTGCCCGAACACCTTGATCAGGTCGACGTGAGCGAGGACGTCCACGGCCCCGGAGGCGGCTAGCTGTGTCTCCAGTGCGAAATAGTCCTCGTACGCCTGGTCGACGCCCCGTCGCAAGTACTCGAAGACCACCTCGGGGTGATCGAACGACCAGCCACCGATCCAGTGGACGGCTCCGATGAGGAAGTCCCACGGATAAGGGGCGAGGAGGTCGAGAACTGCGTCGATGGTCTCCGGGAAGAAGTCCACCTCCAGACCAAGGAGCACCGGAAGGCCGCGATCCTTGGCGGCGACGACCGCCTCCACATACGAATCGAGTGAAAGGGTGCGGTCCTCGGTGATGAACCGCTCGGTCTGGCTGGCCAGGTCCGTTTTGGGCTCTCTCTCCCAGAACCGCCCCAGCACCGGCCCGGACTCGACGCAACGGTAAAGGTGCTCGGTGAACCCCAGCTCGGCCACACCGCGGTCGGTGGCTGTCGCGACGTAGGACTCGATGTGGCCCGGGGGATAGAGGCCGGGCTCGGGGCCGACTCCCGTGTGGGGCCCGTGCGGATGGAGATGAAGGTGGTAGTCGCCCACTATCCGAGGGCGGAGGCGGCGAACCCGGTCAACGTCTCGGTGAGACTCTCACGGTTCAGAGGCCCACTCGGGTGGTACCAGCGCTCGATGGCATTGAGGATGGACAGCAGGAATATGGAGGTGGTCTTGGGGTCGGCGCCGGCCCGGAACGAGCCATCCTCCAAACCTTCACGGATGACGTCTCGGAACGCCTGTTCGTAGTGATCACGGGCGGCGACGATCTGTGTGCGATGCCTGGCGTCGAGCATCCGCGCCTCGTTCAGGAACGTCCGGGCAACCTCCAGGTTGTCCAACATCACGTCGACATGGCCGGCTATCAGAGCCCGCAACCGATCGGCCGCATTGCCTTCGATGGCAAGGGCCTTCGCCGCCGAGGCCTCGAAGAGACGAGCGCCCTCGGCGACGACCTCGACGAGCAGGTCCTGTTTCGAGCTGACATGTGAGTAAAGGGACGAGCCGAGGAGCCCGAGCTCCCGACCGAGGTCTCGCATCGACGTCCCGTGGTACCCGCGCTCGGCGAAAAGCCGTCCCGCGGCGCGGACGACGTCTTCTCGGGTGTTTCTCGTGGTGACCATCAGCGGTGGTCGTACCGCACGACGACCTTCTCGGTGACGGGGTGCGCCTGACAGGTGAGCACATACCCCGCCTCCACCTCCGAATCGACCAGGGCGTAGTTCTTGTCCATGCGCACCTCCCCCTCCTCGATGCGCCCCTTGCAGCTGGCACACATCCCGCCCTTGCAGGAGAAAGGCAGCTCCGAGCGGACTCTGAGCGCCGCGTCGAGAATCGACGTCTCCGGTGTCATCCGAGTGTCCACGGCCCGACCATCGAGAATCACGGTCAGGTCGACCGATCCCTCCCCCGGTGGCGGCTCGGGCGGCAAGGCCGACTGGTCGAGGGGGCCGGCGAAGAAGAGCTCATCGTGGATTCGCTCCTCGGCGACTCCGAGCTCACCCAGAGTTTGTCGGGCCATCACCACCATCTCGTATGGGCCACACAGATACCACCCGTCGACCGGATCGGGTCCCAAGAGCCGATCGTGAACGGTGATGATCTTCTCGGGATCGATCCGACCGGAGAGCAGCGGGACATCCGAGCCCTCACGACTCAAGATGTGGAACAGCTGGAATCTCGGGTGGAAGCGATCCTTCAGCCCCTCCAGCTCGTCGAGGAACATCACCGAGTTGGCCGTCCGATTCCCGTACAGCAGCGTCCAGGTGGACGTCGGCTCGTGCTCCAAAGACGAGGAGATCAAGGAGAGCACCGGCGTGATGCCCGAGCCGACGGCAATGGCCACCGCCTTCCGCGCCCGAGCCGGGTCGATGTCGATGGTGAACTCACCCACGGGAGCCATCACCTCGAGGACGTCTCCCGCCCGGAGCCGGTGGGTGGCGAAGGTGCTGAAGGCTCCACCGCGCAACTGCTTGATCCCCACACGCAGCTTGCCGGATCCGGCGGGGGCACAGATCGAGTAGCTGCGCCGCACATCCTCACCTTCGATGACCTTGCGGATGGTCACATGCTGACCGGGGATGTAGTCGAACCTCTTGGACAGGTCGCCGGGCACATCGAAGGTGACCGTCACCGCATCATCGGTCAAGGGGGAGATCTCGGTGACCCGCAGCTCGTGAAAGGCGAGCTCGCTCATCAGAATTGCTTGAAGTAGTCGAACGGCTCACCGCACGACGCGCAGACCATCAACGCCTTGCATGCTGTGGACCCGAACCGGGAGACCATCCTGGGCTCGCCGGACTGGCAACGTGGGCAGAGGACTTCAGCGAATGGTGTGGGTGGGGCGATGCCGAACTCCGCCAGCTTGCGATGACCCTGCTCCGTGATCCAGTCCGTCGACCACGCCGGATTGTGGCTGACGATGACCTCGAAGTCGTCGACGCCCTCGGCTCGTAGCACCGAGGCAATGTCGTCTTCGATCTGGCGCATCGCAGGACAGCCCGAGTAGGTAGGGGTGATGATGACGGTCGTCCCTCCGGTGGCCCCTGTCTCGACGGCGCGCAGGATCCCCAGGTCTTCGATGGTGAGCACCGGGATCTCCGGGTCTACCACTGAGGCCACGGCAGAGCGAATGTCGGTCAGAACGGTCACCACGTCATCTCCGGATAGCTGCGATCCATCCACTGCATCTCGGCGAGCAGGTGGCCCAGGTGCTCGGTGTGATATCCATCTCGCCCTCCGGTGCGCTGGTAGACGTCGTCGGGTTTCTCGAGTGTGGCTTCGGCCAGCATGACGTCGATGCCTCGTGTCCACTCCTCACTCGACAATTCGGCGGTGAATCTCCATAGATCGTCGACTGCGGACTGAGTGCGCAGGTGTGACTCCTCGGTCCCGTCGCCAAGACGGGTCAACCAACTGGAAGAGAACTCGAGGTGATAAGCGTTCTCCCTGGTGGCCCGGGAGGCGATTCCGGCCAGAGTCTCGTCCTCCGAAGAGGCCAGACCCTTCCACAGCTCGCGCTGATACACGTCGAAGAAGACCTGCCGGACGATGGTGTGAGCGAAGTCGCCGTTGGGCTGTTCCACCAGCAGCAAGTTCACGAAATCGCGCTTGGTGCGTCGCATGGCGAAGTCGTCTTCGGTCCGACCCCGCCCTTCCAGACCGCCGGCGTGGGTGTACAGAGATCTAGCGACTCCGAGGTGGTCGAGGGCGATGTTGCCCAGGGCGATGTCCAGCTCC
>Ga0302046_10006139_pt1 | contig 10508 bp, 8 predicted proteins | sample RVTome_11_FD_200261 | JGI IMG/M metagenome (GOLD analysis project Ga0302046, IMG submission 200261) | Soil microbial communities from uranium-contaminated site in the Upper Colorado River Basin, Wyoming, United States - RVT147D111 (version 2) ... | reverse complement strand
CGACTCTCGAAGCGGGATGAGCTGAACCGTCCAGCCACGATTCGATTCGGGGTATTCCGCCTCGAACCGTCTATAAATCCCCGCCATGACCGACGAGGCCTGCTCGATCGAGACACCCGGCGCCAGCCGGGCGAGAGTCGGGATCTCATGAGGCTTGCGCACTCCCGCCGCGTCTGGTGGAAGGATCCAGGGAACGAGAACATCGACGTCCGCCCAGACCGCATGGAGCTCTTTGGAGGCGACACCGATGATGCGAACGGAGCTTCCGTCGAGGCGAATGTCCCGTCCGACGATGCTCGCGTCCGCCCCAAAACGCCGCCGCCAAAGCCGCTCGCTCAGAACCGCCACCTTGCCGAGGCCGAAGAGCCCAAAGCGCGGCTCCCAGCCGGCTTCGTAGTCGCCCGAGTCGAAGGCGCGCCCTGAAAGCGGCGTCGTGCCGACGACGGAGAAGAAGTCCTCGAGAACGAACAGCGTTTCCACGCGCTCCGGCTCATCGATTCCCGACATCTCGAGCGGGATGGCCATGCTCCCCGACACGAGATCGAACACCTCGTTGTTCTCTCGAAAGTCCAGGAAGTTCCCGGGTGTGACGACGGTTTGACCGCGCTCGGGATGGACCTCCCAAACGGAAACGAGCCGTTCGGGGTCGGTGAAAGGCAGCGGGCGGAGAAGCGCAGCGTGGACCAGGCTGAACATCGAGGTGTTCAGCGCGGTTCCTGCACCGAGCATGAGGAGTGTCATGCTCGTGATCAGAGGGTTGATTTTGAGCTGGCGAATCGCGAATCGGAGGTCCTGCTGGATCGTCTCCATCGCGGTGAGAGTGGCTCCCCCGGTAGGATTTGAACCTACAGCCTACAAACCTCCGAGTGCGTCATTCCTCGAACCCCAAGGCACACAACAGTGCCGTCCGCACCTGCGGCCATCGGGGCTCGGGGAGTGCAGCGATCCACGGTCCGAGAAGCGTGCGGTCGACAGAGCGAATCCATTCCGGCTTGAGCACGCACGAACTCGGCAGACCGTCCTTTTCCGTCAGCTCGACCTCCCAAGCGAGGTCGCGTGTCTTTGTGGAGAACGGAATGACAGGGATCTGAGACAACGAATCGAGCACCTGTTCGGGGCCAAGCACCACCACGGGTCTACGTTTATCTGGCGAGGCAAACCGGAACCACCGGATATCGCCGCGTCGAATCATGGGAACTCGTCGTCGCCGTCATCCGTGAGTGGCCCTTGGGGGCCGCGCTCCGTCCACTGCTGCCACAGTTGCGCTTGCGTTTCCGCAGCTATCTTTGCATCGGCGTCGCCAACGGGCTCAAGCGTTACGCGGACCCGCTGTCCCTCCAAGTCGGGGACCTCGCGGTCCAGGGTGACAGTCTTTCCGTGGACCTGACCGATCACCGCCTCCTGCATGCTACCAATGTAGGCGACGCCCGTGGGATGGTCAAATCGGTCCTGTCCTGGGCCGTTCGGTTGGCCCAACCGGGGCGATGGACCGCAAATCCTGTCAGCTCACGAACCAGGTGTCCCTTGTGAGGGATTCCACGAGAGGTTCTAGCTGGTTCTGTATGCCGGTGACCAAGTCAATCGAGACCTTTTTCGCTGCCGTCGTGGAAAGTTCGCTCCATCACGTCCGTCTTCACCGCGAAGAGGAAAGCGCACGTCTCTCGCTCCCCAAGGCACTCCCGAGGGAACGTATGGTGTCGAGCGCGAAGTCCCGTCGGGCCAGTGGAGCGCCCTCAAAGTGGTCGTATGGGGTCGGCCCTCCTTCTTTACACAAAAGCCCTTTGGTCAAATTCCAATACGTGTTCGTGGCCTCCATTCCCTCCAAGTCTCGCACCGACGCCGAAAGCAACCGCCTATCCGTAGCCCAGCGCGGTGCCTCCCCAGAAACTGCGCCGGCAACGGCACGCAGCCAGGCTTCCGAACGGCGGCGCCTTCTCGCGTCGGGCGAAGTGGAGAGTCGAGCCGCTCTCGCGCGCCATGTGGGCGTTTCGCGAGCGAGGGTCACGCAGGTACTTAGGCCGGCTGCAGCTTCGCGGAGGCCCTTCCATCAGCTCTCCCGCTGTCAATTGCTGGAGGCGCCCGTCAAGACAACTCCGAGGTCGACGACCGTTCTTCCAGAAGCGCCACCGTACCTCGGTTCCCGTCCACCCTGACGCGTTGACCCTCTTGCAGTCGGCTGGTCGCGTTGCCCGTTGCGACCACCGCGGGGATGCCATGCTCTCGCGCAACGATGGCGGCGTGACAAAGGGCACTGCCGCCATCCGTGACCAGCGCCGCGGCGCGCTGAAAAATGACGGTCCATGCCGGTGTGGTCGTGGGGCAGACCACGATGTCTCCCTGACGAACCCGGTGGATCTCCGCAGCAGAGCGAACCACGCGCACGGGCCCCATCGCCACGCCCGGCGATGAGGGCCGGCCACTGATCACTCCGTCGCTACTGGTCTTCGCCGGCGTCAACTCCTCCTCCATGGCCCAGAGCGCGGTCTCGTTGAGGCGTCTTGCTGCTTCCGGCAATCCCCGAAGATCCGGCATCTTGGCAGGCTCCGGCCCGTAGCATAATGGTCCCGGATTGGCGCGCACCCAAGCAAGCTCGCCCCGCACCCGACTGGCAATGGCCGCGGTGTCCAAGTGATGGTCGACCAGCGCCTCCTGCAATTGCTCGGCGGTGAGCAGCGCCGCGTCTTCGGGACGTAACAGGCGCCCCGCAGCCGTCAAGCGGCGCCCAACCTCCAACGACCAGCGCCGGAACAAGCCGTTCGGCAGGTTATCGGTGTAAAACACATTGTCCTCGCGTTGGGGATAAACCTGCTCCGCGACCTCGAGCGCAGCATCGAAGCGGGCTCGCTCTTGGGGCGTCTCGAGCCTGGCCCGTGCCTCCTTCACCTTTGCGGCACGCGGATCTTCCAGAGCTCGCCACCGAGCGCCGTGTTCCAACAGATCCGAGAGCAGCGACGCCACCAATTCGGGCTGTTCGTTCAACGAAGGACTTCCGGCGTCGTAGTTGATGGTGCGGAGCCCCCAGCGCTTCAGGTATCGATCCACGTCCTTGGCCAGCTCCGCGTCGACCTGCCGCAAGGCCTCGAGAAAGCCAGGGCCACCGTTGCCGATCGCCGTCCGTGCCGTCGGTCGCACACGAGCCTTGTCCGCGATGAGTTCCAGCTCACGCGTGGGAGCCAATGACGCGACGGAGAGTCCCTGCAGCAATGCTACCGCTTCGTGCGTTTCCCAACCCAAGAGCTCCTTGCAGACGAGCGTCAGGTCGCGAACTCCCATCAAGTAGGGCGCGTAAAGGTCGAAGTGAATCGTCTCCGCGCGCGTCGCGAACTGCTGCAGGTCCTGGAAGTGAACCGACAGCTCGTCCGCGCTCATGCATCCGAGGTCGATGCTCTCGAGGCTCTCGATCTCGCCCATGAGTTGGGGCTTGAACTCGGCCTCCCAGCGCGGAGGGGTGGTGACTAACCTGTCCTCCATCATGACACGCTCAGCCTGCTTCAGCTTCTTGCGTAGCGATGGGATGACGCGCGCCACGATTCCCAAGAGCCACCAGGGGGGAGGCGCCTTGCCGCCATCGTCGGGCTCGGCGTGGGTGTAGACTTCGTGCCCAATGACACGGATTTGCACCGCATTCGGCAAGAGTCCCCAGTTGTCAATCATCGTCAGGATCGCCGCGTCGTAGGCCGGGAAGATCACGGTACCGAACGGCGAGATGGGGTCCGGATAGTGCGCGGTATCCTTCTGCCAGGTGCCCCTCGGGACCTCGATCTCCGGCGCTACGGGTAGCACCGTGATCGGTCGGCTCTGCAAGAGTATCAGTCGCTCTCCTTCGAGCGCCCACTCGATGTCCTGGGGAGTGCCGAACCTCTTCTCGAGCTCTCGGGCGAGCTCCGCGACGCGCAGTGCGGTGCCGGCTTCGATTGCGCGCTGTGCGCGGCCCGTGGGCGTCGCAGTACCGTCGCGTACCGACCACTCGTCCCCATCCACCTCGCCGGCGACCAGCCGATCTCCAAGGCCTCGCGTAGCGCTGACCAGAACCTCCGCGCGCTCACCGGTCATCGGGTTCGCGGAGAAGGCGACACCCGCGGCATCCGCCTTTACCATCTGTTGTACCAGCACGGCGACCGACGCGCCGCCCCCGTAAGCCTTCACGCGTTGAGAATTGGCAGACGCCACACAGCGTTCGATGGCCTCCATCACGGCCTCGAAGCCTTCCACCTCGAGGAAGCTGTCGTACTGCCCCGCAAACGACGCGTCGGGCAGATCTTCTGCCAGACCTGACGAGCGCACCGCGACCGGGCCAGCCAGCTGCCGGAGCGCCGCCGAAATGCCGGCCTCATCCATACCGCCTGCGAGGTTCGCGGGTACGACAAACCCAGCAGGCACGTCGAAGCCCGCTTGACGGAGCTCTGCCAGGGTGGCTGCCTTGTGGCCGCAGGACGCTGCATCGGCGGCTCGGGGATCATCCAGTGAAAGCACGGCTGGGGTCGAGGTCATGGGAGTGTTTGGGCCCGGTCGGGCTTGGCTAGCCGTGTGGTTGGTAAGCATGAGATCAGCTCCCGTTGGTTCGCTTCGCCGCAGCCTGATCGCGGCGGCGCAATTCTTTGAAGAGCACGCGGGTCGCCCAGTCTGCGGCGCGGGCGGCGGCCTTCGAATCCAGCCCTCCCTCGAAAGTGAGCTGGTACCAGGAACGACTCCCCGATACGCTGCGAATCAGCGCACCCGCCTCACGCACTTCTCCGCTACTCAGGTGGGGGAAACGAGCCCGCATGACGCGGTTGTAAACCTGGGTTCGACGCTGCCGAGGCTCGTCCTGCCACTGCATGGCGATCGAGGTGATGATATAGGCTCGGACTTGGTCTTCTCCCTCCCCCATCGCTTCGAAGGAAGGCCCCACGGCGTTGATGATGTCGTCGACGGTGACGGGGTAGCTGGGTAAAGAGGCCTCCTCGGCTTTGGCCTCGAGGGAGGCCGCTAAACCGGCAAGCAGTTCCTCACGAGTCTTGAAGTGGCGGTACACCGTCCGATGGGAGACCCCTGCCTTGTCCGCGACGTTCTGGACCGTGAAGGCGTGAATCCCGTCGTCCAGCACCACCCGCACCACTGCATCCACGATCTTCTCCCGCGTCGCCACCTTGGCCTGATCCCGCACGGGGCTTCTGTACTCACGCGTGTCGCTCAACTTCATCGCCTCTAATTCAGAGGCATAGTTTATGACACTGAATTATTTGGTGTCAAATAGTATGACGACATTGGCTTCTATGCCCACGCGTTCGGACGGGTCATCGAGTCGGTCTGGACGGGGCGCTCCTGGGCGACGACGGGAAAGAACGTGTTCGACGGTCTTCGCTACGCGCTCGTGACCGCCGGCTCGTTCGGCTGGCTCTGGCCGAACTGAGGCCGTGCGGTCATCGCTCATCTCTCGAGCGCGCGAAGCTCGTCGAACCAGCCGAGCTCCAGTTCGACGGAAGTTCGGGGGTCGGCATCTTCCTCGATGAAGACGAACCCCTTCCCGTCGGCAAATACGTCCCAGGTGTTCCCGTCGAGGCTCGCCTCGGAATGGCGGCTTTCGAAGAGCGGCCGAGGGACCGAGGTTTCGGCAGGCCCGCCCGCAGGCACGTCCACCGCCATCACCGTCGCGCCTCGCCGGAAGAAAATCTCGCGCCCGTCTCCCCGCCACCGGGGCTGGGCTCCTCCGTCTACCGAGATCCGGCGTTTGCCTCCGGGCCCGGGGAATTTCGACACGTAGACCTCCGGCCTTCCCGACTCGTCCGACTGATAGGCGAGCCACCGTCCGTCGGGGGAGAAGCGGGCTTCCGCCTCTTCGAAGCGGGAGTCGAGAAACGCGCGCGGCCCTTCGTCGCCCGAAAGGGGCAGGAGCCAGACATCGGAGCCCGTTTCCGGCTTGCGCCGGGTGAAGGCGACTAAGTTGCCGTTTGCCGTCCAGGACTCGGGATTCTCGGGCCGGTCCGACTCTCGCACCGCCTCGGGAGCCGCGCTCCCGTCGAGAGGAGCGACCTGAATCGAGAACGCCGGGCCTCCGGCGTGGGAAAGGAAGGCGAGGCGGTCTCCGGAAGGCGACCACACCGCCCGGCGATTCTCGTGCTCGAAAGTCATCCGTGCGAGGGTGCCGCGATCGAGCTCGTAGACCCATAGGCTGTCGTCGGCCGCGGCGACGCTCACCGCCAGCCGGCGTCCGTCGGGGGAGACACGCGGATGTTCAAAGTTGCGCTCCTCCGGAGAGAGGGGTCGCGCGGCACCGTTCCGATCGATGAGCATCAGGCGGCGCTCTTCCATGGGATGGCGACCGGGGACGTAGACGAGGGTGCCGTCGTTTGAGAACGAGTACTGCGCGAACCCATTGGGCTCACCCGCCATGACGTCGGGGGTCACGGGAAAGGGCGCGCCCCGAATCGCGAGCTCGTCGAGGTCGAACGAAACCGCCCAGAGCTCGCCGCCGCTCCAGTACACGATGTGACCCGTGGAGACGTACCGGGCGTCGCTTCCGCCCTCGAGGAGCACGCGCAATTTCTTCGTCTCGAGCGAGACGAGCGCGATACGCGCTTCGGAGTAGGGCTTCCCCGTCACTTCGACCGTCACCAGAGCGTTCCTGCCATCCGGCAAAACCTGCGGCCAGTGGTGCCCTCCTTCACCCGCTGCGCGGTCGACGGAGATCAGCGCCTCGGCTGGCCCTCCATCGGCGGGAACCCGGAAAAGCCCCTCCCCATGGACCGGACTGAAGACTACGGAGCCATCGGGAGCGAAGCTCCCGCCCTGGCCGGCGGAGCAATCCGCGAGGACCAGGGGAGTCCCACCATCAGCGGAAACTTTCTTGAGCTTTCCGTCGGTAAAGAAGCCGAGGAAACGTCCGTCAGGGGAGAAGAACGGGCCGCTCGCTCCCTCGGTGCCTCGAATGGGAGAAACCGTCCCCTCGGCGAGAGAACGCCGGTACAACTGCGAGACTCCGCTCTGCTGGGACGCCACCACGAGCCAAGCGCCATCGGGGGAAAGAGCGAGCGAGGGGCGCATTCCCATGAAGAGCGGAACGTCGGAAGCGAACACGATTCGCGCGCGCAGCCTCATCGCCTGTTCCGGTGGCTCGGTGCGGAGTGACGAGCCAGCGAGAAACGCGACGACGGCGACGATCATTGAGAGGGCGACCCACGGGGCCGCACGAAAACGGGCCGCCTTGTCCCAAGAATCGAGAGCCCCGTATGGGGCGGTGGAGTCGGTCTGGGCGAGCGACTCCTCGAGCACCACCCGCGCTTCGCCGATGTCGCGCAGTCGTTTCTTGGTGTCGCGCTCGAGACAGCGCGCGAGAAGGTGTCGTATCCGCGGAGGCGTGCTTCGGGGGAACGCTCCCCAATCTGGATCGCGGCCGATGACCGCCGCCAGGACGTCGGTCACCGTTTCGCCTTCGAACATGGGGACCCCGCTCAGCATCTCGTAGAGAACGACTCCGAACGACCAGATGTCCGCTCGCTTGTCGACGCTCTTTCCTCGCGCCTGCTCCGGAGGCATGTAGGCCGCGGTTCCGAGAATCATTCCCCCCGTGGTCGGACGGTTCACCGTCCCGAGGCCCGAGGAATCGGACGAAACGCCGTCGCCTCCTTCGGGGGCGACGGACTTGCCCAGGCCGAAGTCCAGGATCTTGATCTTCCCGTCCGGAGTGAGCTTCACGTTCGCGGGCTTGAGGTCCCGGTGGACGATTCCTCTCTCGTGCGCCGCCTCGAGGCCGAGAGCGATCTGGAGCGCGATGCCGAGAGCTTCCCTCAAAGGTAGACCGGATTGTCCCGATGCGGCGGCGGCATGGATGTGCTCGAGGAGCGTGGGCCCTTCCACGAGCTCCAGAACGAGCGCGCGCGTGCCCCCCGATTCCGCGAGATCGTAGATGGCGGCGACGTTGGGGTGGTTGAGCGAGGCAAGGATCCGCGCCTCGCGCTCGAATCGCTCCATGAGATCGACATCGCGAGAGAGATCCTCCGGCAGGACCTTGATGGCGACCTGCCGTTTCAGCTTCGTGTCTTCCGCTCGATACACCTCTCCCATGCCGCCGACGCCGATCTTCTCGACCAGTCGGTATTGGTTGATGAATGACCCCGGCACGGGCACTCGGTTTTGCGTCAGTGCGGCGCGAGCATGCGCGCCACGTCCTCGGGGAGCTCTCCCGTGAGCTCCCAGCGCAGAAGCGACGCGGGCACGAATCCCGCGGCGTTGAGCTCGTCCATGAAGCGCTTCAGGCTGAACCGTTCGCCCAACTGGCGCTTCCGCTCGGCGATGAGCTTGTCGATCTCGAGCTTACCGATGACGTAGCACGTGCCGTAACCGGGCTGCTGGAGGTACAGGTGCTGCTCGCCGCGCACCAGGTTTCCCTTCAGGCTGAGCCAGCCTCGGGGCGTGTGGACCGAGGCGAACTCCGATGCCTGCTCGAGGGTCTGCTCGTTCGCGTGCATTCTCAGATCCCCGAGCGCGCGCGCCGCCCGCTGGGCGACGAGGATGTAAATGAGCTCCCGCGAGCGCGGCCGAGAGTCGAACATCCCGACCTGCAGCATCATTTCTTCCCAAGCCGTCGCGAGGCCCTCGGTGCGGGTATTGAAGATGTTGTAGAGGAGGGGGACCCTTCGGATCGGGCTTTCGTGGCCTTCTTCGGCCATCCAGCCCTTGTCGAACCAATGATAGCCGTGGGTCCGCATCACGACCGGATCGCGATAATCGACCTCGGTGAAGAACTCGCGCGGCCCGGGGCGGAAGCTCCCGATGCGCTCCCTTAGCCTGGAATCCATGTAGTCCCGGATAGTAAGGATTTCGTGGTCGCGCAGAAACGCCATGTACTCGGTGACGGCGGCCTGAAAGCGCCGGTCGTGCTCCTCGGCGTTCGCGATCGGCTCCTGGATGGGAAGGCCCTCGTTGCGCTTTTCCTCGAGCGCCAGAAGCGAGCGGGAACGCGCGAGCTCGCGCTCCATGAGCAGGACCATGTCCCGCCAGGTGTACGGCAGAAGCTGGACGTTCTTGAGGTACCAGTCGTAGTTCTCGCGGCCTATGCCGGAAGGTCCCGTCTTCTTCGGTGACTCGGTGCGCAGCCAGGTGGCGAAGTCATCCGTCGCCTTCTTGGCCCGCTCGACGGCGCCTCGGAGGCCGGTCTGGGAAAGAGTCAGCTTGGAGGCGAAGTCCGCGAGGGCAGCACTCTGCTCCTCGATGCTCTTCGTTCCATAGACCCAGATGTCTTTCTGGTTTCCTACGAGGTTTCGTTTCGCCTGCTCGAGAAGCTTGGGAATCGGCGCGAGACCGGCTTCCACCCGGGCGGCGTCCATCTGCCAGAGCTCGACGGAGCCGTACGCAAAGGGGCCCTCGCGCAAAGGCTGGTCACTCTCCTCGGAGAACACGGTGACGTAGAACGCGGGGTTATTGGCCCAGACCTGGAGCACGCGGTGGTCGAAGTCGAGGCCGTTCATCTCGGCCCGCACCATGTGGTAGTCCACCTGCCGCGGGATCGGCCAGCCCTTCGGATCGATGGCCGCGAGCCGCGCCTGGTAGGAGGCAAGCTCCCGCTTCTGGGCCGCCATCGCGGGCGCGGTGTAGTCGGGGACACCGTCGACGAGATTCGGCCGCTGAAACACCCGCCACTCCTCGAAGAGCTTCAGAAGATCTTCGTAGCTCGCGCTCGCGGAGGATGTGGAGGCGGCGACCGACATCACGAGAATGAGACCGAGGCCAAGAAAAGAAGGCATGGTTCGAGCTCCATTGGCGGCGAATGCTACCCCATGCCCGAGGGGATTTCGACCTTGAACCAACCCCCGCCCAGAGGGTCAAACACCCAGAGGTGAACAAGCTGCCCTGAGCGCGCTGCAGCGGCCGGAAGAGCCGGGGACTCCCCAGGCAACGACACCTCGCCACCAGCGCGGCCCTCCCGCTACGATTCATGCTGGCGTGTTTCCGACCCGATCAAAAGCCGTGATCGTGGAAGCGCTCGGCTCGGTAGTGTTGAGCTTCGCAGAACTTGATGTTCGTCGGCGACTACCCTAACGGGCGGGCTCAACAACCCCCTCGATGAGATCGAGGATCTTGCCTGTCTTATCCTCCAGTAAGGTCACGCTTCCTGCCAGGATGACTCGCTGCACTCCTTTAGGCAGGGGAGCCAGTTGCCGTGATAGGTCGTAAGGAAGAGGCGCCAGTTTCTTTTGAAGGCCTGGCGGAAGTGACCCGTTCCGCACGAGGTGCTTCTCAAGTCCAGGAGGAAGCTCTTCACGGCTCGCAAGCCCAGGAGGAAGTCCCTTGGTGTTGGCTTTGTCGGAAGACCAGTCAACGATGAGCTTCTTCTCTTCGATCGAGAACGTGAGCTCGACGCGAATTCCATCACCTTCGGAGGCCGCATTCTTCTCCTTCTTACTCTTTCCCTTGCTTTGACCCTGAGCTGACGCCAGCGGCACTGAAACGATTATCGACAGCACGGCGAACCAGACAGCGATCTCCTTATCGCACTCACTCCCGAGAGTGGGAGCAATCTACGGGACCCC
>Ga0302046_10006138_pt1 | contig 10508 bp, 11 predicted proteins | sample RVTome_11_FD_200261 | JGI IMG/M metagenome (GOLD analysis project Ga0302046, IMG submission 200261) | Soil microbial communities from uranium-contaminated site in the Upper Colorado River Basin, Wyoming, United States - RVT147D111 (version 2) ... | reverse complement strand
GACGGCGGTCTGCAATCGCCATCATTCCGTGGAACAGCAGCTATGCCGCTGGCTGCTGATGAGTCTTGACCGTCTACCCTCGAACGAATTGACCATGACCCAGGAGTTGATTGCCAACATGCTGGGCGTGCGGCGCGAGGGCGTCACGGAATCTGCGGGCAAGCTGCAAAAGCTCGGAATGATCAACTACAACCGCGGTCACATTGTCGTCCTCAACCGCCCGGCCCTGGAATCGCACTCCTGCGAGTGCTATGCGGTCGTCAAGAAAGAATTCGACCGTCTGCTGCCTTGGATCAACGGGCAATCAGGCGCCTGATCTCCTGCTCCTGTGTGCGGTGACGAACCGACGCAGTCATCGGCTGACGCCAAAATCGCTGGGATTTCACAATTCCGACCGGGAGTCCGCCTGATGAAGGGCTCATTGATTTCACTGATTGCTGTACTCGCCGTGTTGGCCGGCTGCCCGGAGACCCCGACCGAGACGGCAGTTGACGTTGCCCAGGCGCGCGAGGACGCGGCCTAGGCCGTCAATGAAGCCTGCCAAGATGCGAACACATTAAGGGATTTTTTATGAAGAAGTTCTTGATCGCAATACTATCTCTATTCACAGTGGCACTAACTCTGCCGCTGCAAGCCGCCGCTCCGGAGTCCGAGAAGAGTCTGTATGAACGGCTTGGCGGCGTCTTCGCCATCGCCGCGGTAGTTGACCACTTTAGCGACGCGGTTGTGCAGAATCCGATCGTCGGAAAGTCTTCGCAGAACCCAGCCCTCAGGGAATGGCACACGAAGAACCTGGGCAGGTTGCCGGGCCTCAAGTTCATGCGAACCCTGTGGGTCTGCGAGGTCACGGGCGGGCCGTTCAAATTCTCGCCAACTAAGCCGGGTACAACTCATTTGGGCCTTGAGGCAGCGCATCGTGATCTCAAGATCTCGCCAGAGGAATTCGACGAGGTGGCGGCCGAGCTGGGGCGCAGCCTTGACTTCGCCAAAGTGCCTGCGCGTGAGAAGGGCGAAGTCCTCGCCGCCTTCGCAGCGCATAAGAAGGAGGTAACGGCAGGTTACAAGACAAAGTGATAATGACTCCCAGCAACCGAGCCGAGCGGCGGATTTGGGCGGCCGCGTCGCTGACTTGCGACACCGGCGGCCTGGCTTGTGTGCGGTACCGTACGGACGTCCTTCCGATTACTGCGTATCTCATGTGATCGTGAAAGAATTTCCAGAATTCCCCCGGTTGCAGCATTTGTTGAACGCCCCAGGCGCTCCGCTGGTCAATTGGCGAGAAATAGTTGCCGCGATTGACGCGGAATTCGGTAACGCCAAGACAGTGGAAAGCCGCGTCGCCCTTCTAGCAGCGTTCAATGTGGCTATGGACGGCGTAGAGGCGACGCCGCCGCGGTTCAATCTCGAGACATTTCGCACGGTGCGACTCCTACAATACGACGCCCTACTGATGCGCGAAGCCATGGTCGACGAAGGCGACAGCACGGAAACCCTGGACAGGATTACCAAGCGGGAAATTGCGGCTGGGCGAATGTCGTCAGATAACCAGCTGCGGAAGATTGCCGAAGATGGTTTGAAGCAGTTGCGGCAGGTATCGACCGCTGACGCTAAACGATCTGATCCTTGGGCTAGTGCCTGGGGCTCGTTAGCCGACTGATCTGCGGACAGGTGGCCTGACCTGCCATTGCCGATGCTCTCGCACTTGCGTCACGCGGCCGACTTGCATCAATTGTGAGGCCTCGCTGCGACCCTCCAAGGATGCGCGAAGCGCCAGACCCTTCTCTGCGATGACATGGACATTGCATTGCCCTTCGCTATCGCGTGTGGGGTCAAGCACCCGAATGAGCCGGTGCTGCACGAGGCGGTAGAAGTTTTGCGGGGAAACCTGCCAGCCATCAATGTAGTGAAAGAAGTGTCGATCCGCGACCAAGATGCCGCCAGCACGTAGGCTCTCCAGCGTCTCGCGCCGCTTTGGAAAAACCATTATTTTCTGAGTCGGCTTGGATCAAGAGGCCAAACGCCCAAGATCAGGAGCGATAAGCCCCACTCAATGCGACCGTTATTCGCATGATTCTGCTCTAAGGAAAGTGCCCGACTCCACCGATCCGTATTGACCACAGAATGCCTGCGAAATAGGCGGCGAAGGCGCAAAAGGTGCTTCGGGAGTCGAAAATTGTTAGCAGCAAGTGTTAGGCGAGTTTCGCAGGGAGGTCCCTAGTTTGTTGTTTTAATTGGTGGCCAGGGGCGGAATCGAACCACCGACACGCGGATTTTCAGTCCTCTCGGATACCTACCTGGGAATTTCGAGAATCATAGAAAATTGATTAAAAGGATGTCCCGCCGTAGCCCACCCGCAACTAGGGCGACTTGGCGAACGAGAGAACTTTGGACTCGACATCCTCGCCGGCTCCCGCGACCGCTGGTTCGTCGCCCATCCGCACGAGCTTGCCGTCTACAGTGGCACCACAATCGAGCTTCAACGTTCGGTAGGTAATGTTGCCGGTAACGCGCGCGTTGATCTGCAGCTCGAGGAAATGCTCGACCTCAAGGTCTCCTTCGACGCGACCATTGATCACTGCGTCGTGGACTTTGACGGTACCCGCGATGACGCCCTTTTCGCTCAGGACCAGGAGGCCACGATCGTCGGGCTTGCCCAGGACATTGCCTTCGACCCGCCCGTCGATCCGCAGCCCACCGGCGAACGTCACGTCGCCTCGGACGCAGGTGTCGTGAGCCAGAAGGCCCGCCAGCCGGCTGGCGTCGAAGGCCATTTTGTTCTTCTTTCGAAACATCGATCTCTCCTCGGGTGTCGTGTGCGAATCTACTGGCCGCCCTTGCCAGCCGCCCCGCGCGCCATCAGGAATTTCACATGGCCATTGAGTTCTGCGACCTGCGAATTCAATTCTGCCGCTTGCCGCTCGAGCTCAAGTCGCGTTGCACTCTCCACTGCCAGTTCCGTCTGCAGGCGCTCCACTTCGGCAGCGAGAAATTCCCGCTCCTTGCGCAGCGCCGCGAGATCACGTGCCGTTGCATATAAGTTGCCCCCGTAAGCGTAGACTCCGGCGACGAACAGCAGCAATGCCACGCCTGCGGCAATCCGCCACCACCGCCTGCCTCGATACGGTGCAGTGAGTACGAATTTCGCGCCTGTAAGCCAGTTCGTGTCTATGACGCGATCCTCAACAGAGGTCGTCAGGATCCGTCGCTCGCAAGATACAGGTGCGGATGTACCGGCGTGCCGTCGCGCAGGATCTCGAAGTGGAGATGCGGGCCAGAGGATCGGCCGGTCGAGCCGACCGTCGCGATCGGCTGGCCGGGCAACAATAGGTCGCCGACCCGTACGAGGATCCGGGATGCGTGGCTGTAGCGGGTGACCAGACCATCACCGTGGTCAATCTCGACGGTCCTGCCGTATGCGCCGTACGGACCGGCGCGGCGAACTCGTCCGCCGGCGCTGGCCAAAATGGACGTACCGTAGGGTGCGGTGTAGTCGATGCCGGCGTGCTGGGCGAGTTGGCGAGTGAACGGGTCGATCCGGTGGCCGAATCCGGACGAAATCACGACGCCGGGAATCGGTGGCCGGCTGGGAAATGCCATCTGGTCCAGGTCGCGCCGTGCGACCATCGAGGCCACCTTGTCGAGACTCGCTTCGACGTGGTCGAGACCTCGATTGAGCCGAAGAAGCGGCGTTCCGGCGCCCGACAGTGGCTCGAGTAGCGGCCCGCCCGCCGGCTTTTCGGCGAGGTGGGCCGGAGGCTCCGTCGCGTTTGCAGCTGCCGGCGGTGGCGCACCGATTCGTTCGGCCAGACGGCCAGCCGCGGCCTCGAGCCGAATCAAACGACCGGACAGGCTTCCCATCTGACGGATGAGGGCCTGCCTCCCGGGCTGCGTCGCATCCAGGTTCGCAAATTCCGGGCCCCAGCCATCATCCGCCTGGGAGGCATTCCTGAGTTGAAGACCCAAGGCGAAGCCAGCGAGTAATCCCGCCATCGCCAGCGCGCCTGCCGCGGTGGCAAGCCTGCGCATCGTCAAAATACGCATCCTGGAGCTGGCCAGAGTGCCGGCTGAAACAATCACGATTGCCATTGTGCGGTCCTCGTGGCTGGCCAGGGCCACAGTCGGCAATGCCAGGCAACGCAGCTTCGATTCCGCCGGTTGTCGCGGTGCTAGCAACTGCTAACGGCAAGATGCTGTCAGGCCCAAGTGAAAGGATATGTGACAGACGCCACAATGCCGGGAGTACTGGTCAGCAACATTCGCGATAGGGCCATCGATCTCGGCACGCAGATTATGTGGCGCAACAAACGTGACGGAACTCCCACTTCGCAAGGTGTCGTACGCGGATTTAATCTGCCCTTCCTGACTGAAGGGTAACCGTTGATTCCGGTATATACCGTCACCCATGTGACCGGAATAGACCACGAGAGAATGGTGGCCAGGGGCGGAATCGAACCACCGACACGCGGATTTTCAGTCACAAACTGATTTCCGCAACATCAACTGCATCGATCGGTTAGCCGGGGCACCCGAAATCTTTACGTCAGAAACTGTGTGCCGCATAGATCATGCCGTACAGGAACGTATCGGTACGACCTGACGATTGCTCGATGGCATATCCTGGCTCCGCGACTGCTGCTACGAAGCTGATGACCTCCCGCTATTTGATGGCGAAGTCCGCCTCGCCAAAAATCTGACGGATCTCAATCACGTCGCCTTCGTCGGCGGGGCACCGCAGCGCCCATTTCACAAGCTCTTCTTTTGAGTTAGCTTCCACCAGCCAATAACCGCCCAGCACTTCTTTCGTTTCGATGAACGGCCCATCAGTCACCGTCGGCTTCCCTCTGCCGAACGAAACACGCGCGCCAGTGTTGAGCGGATGAAGGCCGTTCAGCGACAGGATTGTGACGGCCTTGCCCAACTCCTCATTGAAGCGGGTCATCTCTTCAATTTTCTTTGGGTCGGGCACAAAGCCCGCCTCCAACTTCTTGTTGCCTCTGTAGACATTCGGGATCATCAGCATCATGAATTGCATAGGTTTTCTCCTTGGTTTGTGGTTTGGTCCTACACGCTTAGTCGATTGGCGGTACCCAAATTCGACACACACACAATTTCGTTTTTTTCCCAGCCCCGGGGGCCGCTATTCTGAATACCACGGTTGACTGCGCGTCCGGATTTCCGGCCCCGCGCGAATGACGGTTCGCGTCGTCGCGCGCCACAATTACTACAAGCGTGCAGTCAATCGGCCACTGTGTATGCCAGCGAGTCCTCACTCTTGTTGTAATACGACATGCAAGCTAAAAGCGCCGACGACCGGCTTCTATGCGGTCAGCGGCAAAGAGTGCGCCTCGCAAGCGCCCTGAGCCCACTCGAGGCTAGAGTTCTACTACCGATGTGACCGAAATAGACAGTTTTAAAATGGTGGCCAGGGGCGGAATCGAATCACCGACAGGCGGATTTTCAGTCACAAGCTGTTGTCTTCGCCGTGGCGCGGCTTGCCCTGCATCGAGCCTTCGTACACGTGGCGAACGAAGCGCCCCTCCAGTACCGGGCCGATGGTGCCTCTGACCGTGGACTCGTCCGCGAGCTTGCCGGGTTCGAACGAGGTGCGGCAGTTGCCTTCCCAGGAACCGACCAGCGACTTGAGCAGATCGGCAGCCATGACCTGTTTTCCCGCGGCGGCCCGCTTTGCTCATTTGTTACCCGCGCCGCCATGATGAGCCGGCCTTGCGACGATGTGAACCCGGCAGGGCGGAGCGAATCGTGACGATGCGACGGAAGCCGCAGGCGGCAGGACCAGGACCGGCGGCAGTGCCTGCAAGGGGCAAGCCGGATGTCGCGCCGGCAGGGCGGCACGGCGCCGCGGTCCTGCTCGCGTGGCTGGTCGCGGGCGGCATTGCGCACCCACACCCCGCGCAGGCGGCTCCGCCGGAGGAATACCCGACCCGGTGGGAGGTCCCGCCAGGCGATCCGGTCGAACTGGAGACTGCGGGTTTCGCCAAACTGCTGTGTTCGGTGCTGTTCATCACCGGGCGCAGCCTCGCGGCGGCGATCGAGGAAGACGGTTCCTACGTGCAACCACCGCAGGCGCGGCGCGCGGCGCACGCGGCGAAGGTGGACTGGAAGGCGCGCAGTGTGAGCCTCACGCTGCCGAACGGGGTGACGCGCTCCGCCAGGGAGTTCGCCGACCAGGGCTGCGTGATCCTGCCGCGCGGGCGCAACGATGTGTTCTTCACGCCGAGGCGGCTTTACTCCACGCTGCCGGATCCCGCGACCCAGCCCTGGCCGATGGGCGATCTGCTGCCCGCGGCGCCGCTGCCCGCGGACATCGATGCGGCAAAGCTTGCCCAGGCGGTCGAGGCCGCGTTCGATCCGCCCGAGGCGCTCACCGCGGCGTTCGCCGTCGCCTGGCGCGGCCAGATAATTGCCGAACGCTACGCGAACGGGCTCGATCACACGACGCGCCTGCCCAGCTGGTCGATGGGCAAGAGCCTCACCGCTACGCTGATCGGGCAGCTGGTGCTCGACGGCACCTACGACCTGTGGAAGCCGGCCCCGGTCGCGGAGTGGCAGGGCGAGGGCGATCCACGCCGCGCCATCCGCATCGCGGACCTGATGCGCATGTCGGGGGGTTTGCGCTTCGTCTCGTCCTCGGACCCGGACTACGATCCCGCGCGCGGATACACCGATCACGATTACATCTACACCGGCGCGATTGATGCCTTCCGCTGGGCCGTGACGCGCCCGCCGCAGTGGCCGGCGGGCACCGTCGGGCGCTATCGCAACGCGGATCCGCTGGTGCTGAATTACCTGATAAGGCAGGCGGCCAGCGCGCGCGGCGAAGACTATCTCGCCTGGCCGCAGCGCCACCTGTTCGACCGCCTCGGCATGCGCCGCATGGTTCTAGAGACCGACCCCTACGGCAATTTCGTGCTGACCGGCTACGACCTCGGCTCGGCGCGCGACTGGTTGCGCCTCGGCATGCTCTACCTGCAGGACGGTGTGTGGAACGGCGAGCGACTGCTGCCGGAAGGCTGGGTCGATTTCGTGCGCACTCCGGCGCCCGCCTGGGATAAGCAGGAGTACGGCGGCCTGTTCTGGCTGAACCGTACCGGTGCATGGCCGGTGCCGGAGGACGCGTTCTACATGTCGGGCGCCGGCGGCCAGACCACGATCATCATCCCCACGCACGATCTGGTCGTGGTGCGGCTTGGCCACTATAAGGGCGAGGAGCGCGCGGCGAAGGCGCTGGCGCGCGCGCTGGAGCAGCTGCTCGGGGCGGTGCCGCAGGCGCGTGCGGCGTGGAACGTGCCCGCGCGGCCTCGGTAGCGATGTCGTCCGCCTCATCGCAGCTCGATTTCGATCAAGCGGAATTCGAACGCGTCGAATTTGATGACCACGTTCGGTTGCCGACTACGAGCCGCAGGCGTGAGCTTCGAGGACAGGCAGGACTTGCTCGGCCATCGCTCCGGACGGCTCACGACGCATTACTCGGGTGCGGAGCTCTCGAAACTGATCGCGGCGGCAAACCGGGTGTGCGACCGGGGTACGAACGAGCAACCCGAACTGGTCGTGCTGCGCCGACTCAGTGTGAGTTGACGCGGTCCCGCAAAACTCCCGCAAGGAAATCTGCGAGCGATTGCCGAGTTTGATAAGTGATTGAAGGAAATGGTGGCCAGGGGCGGAATCGAACCACCGACACGCGGATTTTCAGTCCGCTGCTCTACCAACTGAGCTACCTGGCCGTATTCGGGGCTGCGTATTAGACAGGGCTGCCCGCCGGGGCGTCAAGAAAGCGCCCGGTCTCGAGGTCGATGCGCATGGACTCGAGCGATTGCACCAACGGCGCCAGATGCTGAGCGTAGGCCTGTGCGCGCACGGACGCTTTTCCGAGCGGCCGCCTCACTTGCATCGTGCTGATCGTGCTGACCGGGCGTTTGCTCTCCCAGAACCTGCCGCAAGCCTCTTCCCATTCGAGACCGCAGGCGGCGAGCAATGCGGGACCGGCGACATCGAACTGGCGTGCGAAATCCTCGTACTGTACCGTCGTGAATCGATCCCCCGCGACCCGCTCCCAGTGCGCCATCACGCGCGCATATTCGCCGTAGTAATGTCCGATGTCCTCGAGCCGGTGCGTGAAGCGAACGAGCTTCGAGAACTCGTTCCGGAAGATCGAAAATCCGGTTTCGACCGGATTGCGCCTGACGTGGATGATTCGCGCGTTGGGGAACAGACGCAGAATCAGATCGAACGCATCGAAATTCCAGGGATTCTTGTCGGTCACGGCACCGGCGCCATCATGCTTCGGCATCTGCTGCCAATAGTACGCGCGCCATTTCGCCCAGGTACTGTCGGGAATGGCGGACAACGTACCGTTGCGGGCGTGCGCAAGGTAGTCCGGCAGGATCCAGCGGATGCCTCCGCTTTCACCACCGGCGGCCACGCGCGAATGCGCGCCGATCACGCTTTCGATGAGCGTCGTACCGGATCTCGGCATGCCCAGAATAAAGATCGGCTGGGGACCCGGAAGATTTGCGGACGGCACCCGCACTGTATCGAAGATTGAAATCAACTCTTCGGTCTGCTGCGTTCTTGCCGCGGAATCGTAGACGAGGCCTTCAGCCTCCGCCCGATCGTAGGCAAGCTGGTTGGCCTGCTCGTACGCGGCAAAGGCCTCGTCGACTTGATCGCCCGCATCGAGGCAGTCCGCCAGTGCGAATAAAGTCGTGATGCGATCCTGCGCCCGCGTGTCGCTGCTCTCGGCCATGGCGCGTAGTGCCTTCACGTCTCCGTCCGGCAGGCGGCCATTCATCAATTGCGTCAGCGTCTTGTAGGCTGTGGCGTCCCCGGGATTGGCGGCGAGCGACCGCCGGCAATAATCCTCGGCCTCGTCGTAACGCCCCTTCCACATCAACAACACGCTTTTCGCCGACAACACGGCGCTGTTCTGCGGGTCCAGTTCCTCCGCTTCGTCCAGGGCGCTGGCCGCGGCATCGAGGTCGAGTGCATACAGGCAAAGCCTTCCGAACGTCGCGAGACTCTCGGCGTTGCGCCCACCGAGGTCGAACGACTTCTGAAAACTTTGCATCGCCCGTCGCGGGTAACCGGTCTCCCATTGCGCCTTTGCGAGCGAACGCCAGGCCGCGGGATCGCGCGGCTGTAACGCCGTCCAGGCGTTCGCCGTCTTTTCCAGTGCCGCCCAGTTTCCGCGCGATTCATACAGTTCGGCGTACAGCCGCAGGATGGCTGCGTTGCCAGGCGCAAGCCTTGCCGCGTCATCGAGAGTACTTTCGGCTTCGTCGATCCGGCCGTCGTCGAAACTGGCGCGCGCCAGTTTGAACAGCAGCGAGGGATCCTGCGGCTTGATTTCCACCGCACGCCGGAAATGCCCGGAGGCTTCGCCGAACTTCTGCTGCCGCGCCTTCAGCTCGCCGAGCCGTTCCCACGCCCACCAGTGTTGCGGTTCATTCGTGACGATGACATCGACGACGCGAACGGCTTCGTCGAGTTCACCCTGGTGCGCGAGCCACTGCGCGAGGTTCATGCGAAGCGCCGCATGCGAAGGTGCGATCTCGACTGCCTTCCTGAGCGGCACTTCGGCTTCGCCAGCGCGGCCGAGTTGCAGCAGCATCAGGCCATAGACGCTGTTCGCCTCGGCACTCCCGGGTTCCTGCTCGAGCGCGGAACGATAATGATCGAGCGCCTCGGCCGTGCGGCCGGCCCGGCGCGCGGCATGGCCCAGGAGCATGCGTTCATTTGGCGGGTTCAACATAGCCTTCTGGCGCCTTGGATCCCTCGCCGAAGAAGAATTTTTCCATCTCGCCGACCAGGAATTTCCGCGCCTTCGGCTCGAAGGGCACGAGCCGGTACTCGTTGATCAACATGGTCTGGTGACCGAGCCATTGCTGCCAGGCTTCCTTCGATACATTGTCGAAGATGCGCTGGCCGAGCTCACCCGGATACGGCGCGCGCTCGAGTCCCTCCGCTTCGCGGCCGAGCTTGACGCACTGAACTATCCTGGCCATCCATGCACTCCTTCAGCAATCTTGCCACGGGCGCGGGCAATCCGACTGCATCCACAGCAGCAAGTTCGTGCCAGCGGGAATCGGCGTCTGCGATCCGTCGTCCGTCGCCGCGGATATCGAGCACCCAAGGCTCGATATCGAGATCAAAATGGGTGAATACGTGCCGCAGCACCGGCAGCCGCCTTGCCTGCGGTCCGGGCACGCCGAAGCGCGAGACCGCCCAGGCCTCGGCTGAAACGGCATCGGGAAACTCCGGCGGCGCCCACAGCCCGCCCCAGATGCCCCGCGGCGGGCGCCGTTGCAGCAGGACGCGGCCGCACTCGATTACGAATACCATGTGCGACCGGCGCAGCCGCCGGGGCGCGCGCGGGCGCCGCGCCGGGAGCGCCGCGACGCGCCCCGCCGTGAAAGCGGCGCAATCGGTGCTGAGCGGGCAGCGGCCGCAGGCGGGATTCGTGCGCGTGCAGATCGTGGCGCCGAGATCCA
>Ga0302046_10006137_pt1 | contig 10511 bp, 10 predicted proteins | sample RVTome_11_FD_200261 | JGI IMG/M metagenome (GOLD analysis project Ga0302046, IMG submission 200261) | Soil microbial communities from uranium-contaminated site in the Upper Colorado River Basin, Wyoming, United States - RVT147D111 (version 2) ... | reverse complement strand
CGATCGTCACGGTCGTGCCGGGGGCGAGCTCGCTCGACTTGTACCCGTTGCGGATCATGCCGCTTGGCGTACCGGCCTCGAACGCCCACCGGCTGATCGTGCCGTCGGGTTCCTCGACATCGACGTAGAACCAGGAGTGCGGATTCGTCAGCCGAACCTGGACGATCACCCCTTCGATCGTAATCGGCGTGGACGTGTCGTAGTGCGCCGCGAAGGAGTGATGCGCCGACAGGGGAGCTCCGACGCCGAACGAGAGAACGCCGAACGAGAAAACCGTGACTAGAGCGGCGTATCGGTATCCTGGCTTCATGAGGTACCTCCGCATGGCTGCGGGAGGAGGGATTCTCCCACGTGCTCACCCCTCCTGCCCCATGTAGCGTGCCTCAGAGCGGCGCTCGTGTCCAGACCCGGGTGCCGGACCGAGTGAGCGGCATCGTGGACCGTCCGACGCCCGGCATCCCTGGACGCCGAAATCCCGAGGTGGGCGAGGGCGGGGACCTGCCGAGCGTCCGCTACGACGGGGGCACTACCAGACGGTCTCGATTTCGAAGGCTTCGAGCTCGGGATCGTCGGTCGCGAGCCGCAGGCCTTCAATCTCGCTTTGCGCTGCGAGCACGCGGTCGAAGGGGTCGCCGTGCTCGTGCGGCCAAGAGCCGGCGCGCTCGCCGTGCGCGAAGGTGATCGGCAAGAGCTCGAAGCGCTGCCCCAGACAGTAGGACTCGACGGAGTCGGGGCTCGTCCACCTGAGCCTGCCGAGACGCACCTTGGTCGCGATCTCCCACGCGCTGGCCGCGCTCACGAAGACCTTCGTTCTGTCGTCTTCGATGAGCCGCCTCACCTTTCGGCTCAGCGCCTTGTGCCCCGTCGCCCACCAGATCATCGCGTGAGTGTCGAGGAGAACGCGGTGTTCGTCCATGTCGGGCCCCGGTCAGGCTTTGCCGCTCCAGCCGGACGGCAGCGGCTCGAAGAATGCCGGCCCGATCTCGACGAGCCCCTTCAAGGTGCCCGCCTCCCGCTTGGGTTCCCGGGTGGACAGCGGCAGCAGCCGTGCGCAGGGCCTGCCGCCCTTGGCGATGACGATCTCCTCGCCGGCACGGGCGCGTTCGAGTAGCCGCGACAGGTGGGTCTTTGCCTCGTGGACGTTGACGGTCTTCATGCGGACAAATATAACTAAGTCCAAGAACTAAGTCCAGTCACTACGACTATGGCCAAGCCTGACGCGTGGCGGCGGACGATCGCCCGAGGCGTGCTGCTGCCGGCCTGGGAGGCGCGGCCAGCGCACGTCAGAGTTCCCGGCGAGGGCCTTGCGTTGGCCTCGAGACGGCGCTAATGTCTCCTGAATGTCTCCTGTCGGGTACGATCGCCGGGGTGTGATGCTCGACCGTCGAGAACTCCTGATGGGAGCCGTTGGCGGACTGCTCGGCGGACTGGCCTTGCCACGCCGCGGTACGGGCCAGCAGGCAGGCATCATCCCGCTGGACGATCGACTGAACGGGCGCCTGTCTCTGGTGACGAGCGGTGGAACCAATGTCCTCGCGCTCTCGACGGCCGACGGCCTGGTCGTGGTGGACAGCGGCGCGCCGGAGCTGAGGGAGCCGTTGATGGAGTCTCTGCGGCCGTTATCGCCCAGCGGTCGCGTACGAACGGTGTTCAATACCCACTGGCACGCGGAGAACACCGGGGCGAACGACGTCCTCCGGCAGGGTGGGGCGGCGATCGTCGCCCATGAGAACACTCGACTCTGGATGGCCACGCCCACCTGGATGCCGGCCGAGGATCGCTACCGGCCGCCCCGTCCTCAGACCGCGCACCCCACCGAGACCTTCTACGTCGATGGGTCGATTGATGTCGGCGGCGAGCGCATCGCGTACGGCTACCTGATCGAAGCCCACACGAGCGGCGACATCTACGTCTTCTTCCGCGATTCGAACGTGCTTGCCGTTGGCGACGTCGCGTCGCCTGTGCGGGATCCGGAATTGGACTACTTCACCGGAGCCTGGATCGGGGGCCGCGTCGACGCCATGGGCCGGCTTCTCGAGCTCGTCGATGACGACACACGGATCGTCCCTGGCTACGGCCCCGTGATCAGCCGGGCCGAGCTGCAGGCCGAGCGCGACATGATGGAGACCATCTACCAGCGTACGGTCGATCGGGTGCGCCAGGGCGAGAGCGCCGAGGACATGCTCGCAGCGGGCGTCCTCGACGGGCTCGCCCGGACGTGGGATGATCCCCGCACGTTCCTCTATGCCGTCCACAAAGGATTGTGGGCGCATCACAACAAGTTGGCGCCAGATGTGGTGTAAGCGATTCGCCGCCGCCGCGTTCGTGATGCCGTTCCTGATGGCCGGCACGGCCCGTGCCCAGTCCGGGCTCGCGGATCGAATCCAGTCGGGGGATCGCCGGGCGGCTCTGGCGATGATCGCCGAGGGCGCCGACATGAACGAGACGCAGCCGGACGGGACGACACCGCTGCACTGGGCGGTGTACCGCGTCGACCGGGAACTGGTCGATGCCCTGCTGAAGGGCGGCGCCCGCGCCGATGTGGTCAACGCGTACGGTGCGAGCCCGCTGGCCGAGGCGGTCAAGGTGGCCAATGTGGAGCTGGTGGCGAGGCTCCTGGAGGCCGGAGCCGACGCCAACGTGGCCAACCAGGACGGGCAGACGGCGTTGATGCTGGCTGCGCGGACGGGCGACGTCACCGTGGCCGAGCTCCTCGTTCGGCATGGAGCCGATGTCAACCGGCGAGAGCGCTTCCGCGACCAGTCGGCGGTGATGTGGGCGGCGGCCCAGGGTCACGCGGAGATGACGGCGTTCCTCGTGTCGAAGGGGGCCGACCTGTCGATCCGCGCGCGGGCCACCGACTGGCCGACTCAGATCAGCAGCGAGCCGCGCGTGCAGTATCGCCCGACCGGCGGCCTGACCCCGCTGCTGTACGCGTCGCGGACGGGATGTCTGGAGTGCGCGGCGGCCATGGTCGAGGCCGGCGCCGACGTGGACCGGCCGAATCCGGACGGCATGACGCCCATGATCGTGGCGCTCGACAACGGGCATCCCGACGTGGCCCTCTACCTGCTCGAACACGGGGCCAACCCGCACACCTGGGACTGGTGGGGCCGCACGCCGCTCTACGTGGCGGTGACAATGCGTGGAGGGCTCGACAGCCGTACGGGGCCCCGACGCCCGCAGTCTCTGGCGCTGATCGACGCGCTGCTCGAGGCAGGTGTGAACCCGAACCCGCAGCTCGCCTTCAAGGAGCCCAGCCGCGGCGGACGGGACAACCGCTTCAGGGACGATCTGCTCACGACCGGCGCCACGCCGCTGCTTCGCGCCGCCCAGACCTTCGACAACGACGTGGTCCGGGCGTTGCTCGCGCATGGCGCTCTGGTGGACCTGCCGAACGCGTCTGGCGTGACACCATTCATGGCCGCCGCCGGCGTCGGCACGCGGTTGGGCGCGGGCGTGCTGGGCTTCGGACCGCCGGAGAACGTGGCCGAGCTCTCCCTGGAAACCATGGGCATCCTGCGTGAGGCCGGCGCGGACGTGAACGCGCGCATCATCGACACCACCAGCCTCACGGCACGCATAGCGCGGGGCAATACGTTGACCAATCGGCAGGGTCAGACCACGCTCTTCTTCGTGGCCGAGGTCGGACGGACCGAGGTCGTCCGGTATCTGCTCGATCACGGCGCCGCGGTGGACGTCGTGGACGACATGGGCCGAACACCGATCGACGCGGCCCAAGGAAACGGGGGCGGTCGGGACGAGGCCAGCTCCCGCGAGATCGTGGCCCTGCTCGAGCGCGCCGGCGCCGGACGGAACTAATCGCGTGCCGGCCGGCGTCGGGCAGTCCGGGTAAAGGGCATGCCGTCGTGCGGCTCTGGCGTTGAGGGTCTACGGCCGCAGGCGGTGGCCCTTGAAGAACTCCCATATCAGCGCTGTCGCGTCGATTTCCTCCCTGGGCCAGGTGTGGCCCAGACCGTCGATACGGATCAGTCGAACCTCGCCGCGGTCGTCACACGCCTCGTAGCCCATGGTGGACAGCGGGCCTTCGGGATCGTCCAGTATTGCGTCCGGACTGCAGCCGTCGTGCCGCGCCCAGCTTGCGAGGGCGTCAGGAACGCTCTCCAGCCACTCGGCACCTCGGCCGGCGGTCTCGCCCGCGTACGGGTTCTGCCGGTCTGCCAGCCCATGGAAGGTCAGTACCGGAACAGGAGGCCCTTCGCAGGGCCCGGGCCACCGGAGTCCGGCCACTGGCGCGATGGCGGCGATGCGCGCACCGAGCCTGCACCCCAGCAACGACGACATGCGAGCGCCCCCGGAGAACCCGGTGACGTAGACCCGCGTGCGGTCGGTGCACATATGAGCCGCCACATGGTCGATGACGTCGGCGACATACGCGACGTCGTCGGGGCGGTCGTCGCGGACCGGGACGTTCCATCTGGCGCCGTCAGCCTGCAGGGTCGCGACGGCGAAGCCCTCCCGTGCGGCCAGCGTCTCGAAGCCGCTCGTCCCGGCCTGCCCTGCAGACGACCCGCCGCTCCCGTGCAGGTCGATGACGAGGGGCAGCCGCGTGCGGCTGTCGTAGCCCGGAGGCACGAAGAGCCGGTAGGCCCGCTGCCGCTGCCCAGAGATGAGCTGCTGCGGCACGACGCCCGACGCATGGGGCAACTCGCAAGAGCCGGACGCCGCCGAGGCGCCCTGCGCCTGTGCCGTCGAAGACACTCCTCCAGCCACGAGCGCCGCCAGGAGCAGGTGCAACGTACGCACGTCATCCCTCCTTGTAAGGAAAGCGCGATCATTCTACCGGCCGCCGCCGTTTGTGGTAGAAGAAAGCTGCGGAAATCGCGAGGAGGGTCCATGCAGGCATCTCGAACCATGGGGCGAGCGGCCCTGGCTGCCGGTTTCGTCGTCTGGACGCTGGGTGCGGCGGCACAAACGCCGGCCAATCTGAACCCGGTCATCCAGAAGCCGGCGATGACGCCGAGGCCGCCGTCGTTGTTCCGGGAGACATGGCGGCTGCCCCCGCACACGGGCGAGCCGACCGACGAGAACATGCGCTTCACGCCGGCGGTCGTCACCGATGCCCGCATCGAGGTGACGCTGTATGGGCCGGACGCCTCGGTCGTCCGCGCGGCCGAGCACGAGGGGCGCATCGACCTCTGGACCGGGATGGCCTCGTCACCCGTGGCGGTGACGGTGCGGGACAGGCGCAGCTACGTCGATCTGACCGATGCCGCCCGCTTGCGCTGGATCGTGCGGACCAACGCGATCCACACGCTGTACCCGGTCGTGAAACTGGCGGACGGAAGGCTGATCGCGGGCGACCGCGGCGTGACCACCCATGGAGAGTTCCTACAGGTCGAGATGGCGTTCAGCGGCATGCGTTGGTACGCGCTGGATCCGGACCGGGTCGTGGTGCTGACGGAAGTCAGGGACCCCGACTTGAGCAAGGTGGACGAGGTCGGTCTGGCGACCCTGGCCCCTGGCGGCGGCCACGGCATCGCCGGCTCGGCGAACCTGTCGACGGTGGAGCTGTTCGCCTACCCGGTATCGCGCTAGCCGTCTTGACCCGCCACACTTGCGCCAAGTGAGTCGAGTGTTCTGGTCAAGACGGCTTCCCCGCGTCGCGGGGCCATTGAGAAATGGACCGCTGGGGAGGCGGGAGCCTCTCGACGGTCTGAGGCGCCAGCCTCGCTGGACCACTCGGCCGCGTCGGCAGGTTGGATGGCCGGAACAGTGTGTGCGCTCCGGTGTGCGGCTCAATGAGGCAAGGAGGCAGATGATGGTCAGACTGACGACCGGAGTGCTCGCTGCGGTTGCGATCCTCATGGCATCGACGCCATCGGCCGGGCAGGATGCGCCGCCGAACTCGTCAATACCGTCGCTCACGGCCGGGCGCTCGTTCACGGAATGCCGGAACTGTCCGGAGATGGTCGTCGTGCCGGCCGGCTCGTTCATGATGGGAGCGCCCGCCGAGGAACCGGAGCGCCGCGAGAACGAGCGGTATCACCAGGTGACCATCGGTCGTCGGTTTGCGATGGCGAAGACCGAAGTGACCTGGGACCAGTGGGAGGCCTGCGTGCGAGACCGCTGGTGTGACGGCGTGGGCGTCGAGCACGCACTGCGCACCAACGAAGACGGCACGCCGAACGAGGCGTTCGTCGACTGGGGGCGCGGCACACGCCCGGTCGTCGGCGTCAGCTGGTTCGACGCGCAAACGTTCGCCGGCTGGCTGAACTGGAAGAGCGGAGGCGACGACGCGTATCGCCTGCCGTCAGAGGCCGAGTGGGAGTATGCCGCGCGCGCGGGCACGACGACGGCGTATCCCTGGGGCGCGAAGCTCGATCACAACCACGGCAACTTCGGCATCGTGGGGCCCGGCTTGGGCGGCAAGGCGGAAGGGCGCGACGTGTGGGTCGATCGCACGGCGCCGGTCGCTTCGTTTCCGCCCAACGCGTTCGGCCTGCACGACATGCACGGCAACGTGTTCGAGTGGGTCGAGGATTGCTATGAAGTCGATCGGGCGAACGCGCCGGCCGACGGGTCGGCGAACAAGCAGGGCAACTGTGCGAACCGCGTCTTCCGCGACGGCACGTTCCTGAGCAATCCCTACATGCAGCGATCCGCCAGGCGCGGTGCGCCCTATCCCGCGACGCGCCGCGGACGGAACTATCTCGGCTTCCGCGTCGCCAAGACGCTCGACTGAAGGGAGCTTTCGCCTGTTGCGGATCGCTGAGCACGAAGTGCCGCTCGGCGGCCCAGCCTCGCCTCAGTAGGTCAGGTACAACCGCGTGCCGTCCATTCTTGTTCATCATGACCGACAGGACTATCACCGTGCTCCGGATAGACGGCGAAATGTGATACGGCGCCGCAGGCTACTCCATGATGGTGGAGCACGCGTGTCGGCACGGTTCCATCCAGCAACTGCAGTTCGTGATTTATCGTGGTCGTATCGTCCGTCGAGGATCCAGCCACATCGATGCAGACACTTGCGGGCTTCTGACGGCCTCGCGGCGCGGAATGGCTGCCGGCGGCATAGACGGGGATCGTCCTGGTTGGCTGGAGGCGGCTGGCTCTCCCGGCTCCTCGAGGATCTGGACTTGCTCCCGGCCATGGCTGGTGAGGGAACACGTGCCTAGTCCGGAGGGCGCCAGGTCAGGCGACGAGATCGAAGCCGCTGATTGATTTAGCATGATGACGAGGCGTACACTCTCCGCACGGGTTGAGGTTGGCCCCGTGGCGGTCTGGCCGGAGCTTTCCGGTTCCTGCGCCTGGTGACGGGAGCGTGCGTATGCGCAATCGAGACGTCGTGCTGGGGACGTCGATCGTCGTGGCCGGCGTGGCGGTGCTGTCGGTTGTGCCGCCTGTGGCCGCACAGCAGCGCGGGTGGACGCCGCCCCGAACCTCCTGGGGCGATCCACTGATCGAAGGGGTGTACACGAACAGCGACGAGAGCCTGACACCGTTCGAACGTCCGGACGAGTTCGAGGGACGGCAACTCGGCGACGTCACGCCGGAGGAGCTCGAGCAGCTTCGCTTCCAGCGCAGCGAGCGGCGCATCGAGGCCGACCGGAACCGCGCCGATTTGCGGAGCCCGCTGCACTGGTTCGAGAACCACTTTCCGCAGAACAGCCGCGCGTGGCTGGTCGTCGATCCCCCCGACGGGAAGATTCCGCCCCAGGTGCCGGCGGCACAGCGTCGCGCAGCGCTACGTGCCGCGGCTCGGAGCGGGCGTGGTCCGGCCGATTCCTACGAGGACCGCAGTCTGTACGATCGGTGCATCTCCCGCGGCCTGCCAGGGTCGATGATGCCGGCCATCTACGGCAACGCGTATCAGATCGTGCAGGGACCCGGGTATGTCGGCATCATCTACGAGATGGTCCACGAGACGCGCATCATTCCCCTCGACACCGAGGCGATCCCCCGCCTGGGCAACGCCGTTCGACAATACATGGGTGACGGGCGCGGCCGCTGGGAGGGTGACACGCTCGTCATCGAGACGACGAACTTTCACGACGGTGCGACTTACCGCGGCGCCAACGCCGGAACGCTTCGTGTGATCGAGCGCTTCACGCCCGTCTCACCCGACAGGGTCGAGTGGGCCGTGACGCTCGACGATCCCGAGACGTGGACGACGCCGTGGACGTTTGCGATGTCGCTTGCCAGGAGGCCGGACCACGAGCAGCCGTTCGAGTACGCCTGCCACGAGGGCAATCTGGGTCTGCAGTTCATTCTCGAGGTGGCCAGGGCCGAAGACGAAGCCGCGAGCGGCGCACACGCGTCGGAACGGTAGGAGACCCGCGGGCTGCGGGCCCCGCACCCGAAGCTACGTCGACGTGGCTCGGATCTTCGACCCACGGCCTTCCGTTGCCAACAAATGAGGCCGGATCGGCGCCTGCTCGTCGTAGAGTATGGCCGTGCCTACGTCGCTGTCCGCACAGCTCGCCCGCTGGGCGTCCGCCGTGACCTTCGAGGATCTACCGCGCGACGTGATCGAGACGACCAGGCTCAGGGTTCTGGACGTGATGGGCCTGGCACTGGTGGGGTCGGAGACCGACTTCGGCCGGGCGACGCGCGAAGCGGCCGCAACGCTGTCGCCGCCGGGGCCGTGCCCCGTGATCGGGACACGCGATCGCCTGGGCGCGGGCGCGGCCGCGTTCGCCAACGGGGCGTTCGCCCAGGCGCTGGAGTACGACGACACGCACAACGAGTCGATCGTGCACATGAGCAGCCCGTCGGTCGCCTCGGCGCTGGCGCTCTCGAAGATCGCCGCCGTCTCCGGGCGTGACTTCATCTGCGCCGTCGCGGTCGGAAACGAGGTGTCCTGCCGCGTCGGCAGTGTGTCGTCGGGCGAGTTGCACCGGCGCGGCTTCCATCCGACGGGACTGTTTGCGACCTTCGGCGTCACGTATCTCGCGAGCCGGCTGCTCGGGCTCGACGCCGACGCGATGGTCCGCGCGGCCGGCATTGGCGGCAGCTTCGCGTCGGGCATCCTGCAGTGCTGGGTGGACGGGACGCAGTCGAAGTTCCTTCACTCCGGGTGGGCGGCGCAGGGCGGCATCACCGCGGTGCTGCTGGCCCGGGCCGGCATGACCGGTCCGGCCGAGGTGTTCGAGGGACGGTTCGGCCTGTTCGCGTCCCACCTGCAGGAGGCGGACGCGCATCGTGACTTCACGCGAATCACGGCCGGCTTGGGGACGGACTGGGAGAGCCGGCGGTCCTCGTTCAAGCCGTTTCCCGCCGCGCACGTCCTGCACCCCTACATCGAGGCGGCTCTGCGTTTGCGGCGGTCGCGGGGGATCGTTCCGGCGGACATCGAGCGCATCGATTGCCCGGTGACGGCCTTCATCGTGCCGATCGTGTGCGAGCCGACGGCCGAGAAAGTCGCGCCGGCATCAGGCGACCACGGACGCGTCAGTCTTCAGTACAGCGTGGCCGAAGCGCTGGCGGTGGGGGAGTTCGGCAAGAACGCGTACAAGCCCGAGCGCCTCGCCAACCGCGACATCCTGGCGATCGCCCGCCGCGTCCGGTATTACGTGGATCCCGCGTTTCCCGGACCCGGCCGCTTCAAGGGTGCCGTTCGCCTCACGCTCACCGACGGGCGCACGTTCGAAGAGGTCGAGGAATACAACCGCGGATCGGTGGAGAACCCGATGACCCACGACGAGCTGCGCGCGAAGTTCGACGAGAACGCGCGCGGCGTGCTGCCGCGCGAGGCCTCGGCCCGACTGGCCGACGCGATCGCGCGACTCGAACGCCTGGAGGATGCCGGCGCGCTGGCCGACCTGGCGACAGCGCCGCCGATGTTGACCCGCTGACGGCCGCCCTATCGCTGGATCGTGATGGTCCGAATCGACTGGCTCGTGAGCTCCTGCGACCCCGCCGGCATGTTGTTCGCCTGCAGCATGTAGGCGACGATGTCGGTCGCGGCCGAGCTGCTGAGGCTGCCCGGGTTGTCGAGCGGCATCGTATTCCGTACGCGATCGACGAGCGCGCCCACGCCCTGGCCCAGCCAGTTGGCCATGAATCCGTCACCGGCCAGGGGCGGCGCCTGGTCGCTTCCGCTGAGGTCCTCCAAATGGCAGACGCTGCAGGCCTGGCTGTAGCCCGTCTGGCCGCGCATCGCCTGCGCGCCCGTGAAGGCGCCGGCGGCGGTGGTGGCCGGCGCGGCGGCCGGGGCTGCGGGGGCCGCTCCGGCCGCGGGAGCGGCCGGCGGTGCGCCGCCCGCACGCGAAGCGCACGCGGCCGATCCGGCAAGGACCAGGACCGAGAACAGGGTAGCCAGGGTGAAATGATGTCGGCGTCCGTGTGTCATGATGCTGTGGTCTCTCATTCTTTGCCGGCACTCTCTTCTGCGCGCGCGGCACTCAGGATATTGCGTAGTCCGTAGTTCCCTTCGTGGCATTCGTAAGCCGGAAACGGCTGGTCGTCCAGGGTGAGCGGCATCGCGAACGTCCAGGGCGACGTCCACGTGGCGGGATCGTCAACCGTCACTGCCCACGTGAGCTTGT
>Ga0302046_10006136_pt1 | contig 10513 bp, 9 predicted proteins | sample RVTome_11_FD_200261 | JGI IMG/M metagenome (GOLD analysis project Ga0302046, IMG submission 200261) | Soil microbial communities from uranium-contaminated site in the Upper Colorado River Basin, Wyoming, United States - RVT147D111 (version 2) ... | reverse complement strand
GCACGACAACGTGGACCACCCCCTGTCCATGTATGCCGCCTCGAAGAAGGCCAACGAGCTGATGGCCCACACTTACTCGAATTTGTACGGCCTGCCCACCACCGGGCTACGCTTCTTTACCGTTTATGGGCCTTGGGGTCGGCCGGACATGGCGCTGTTCATATTCACCCGCAAAATACTCGCGGGCGAGCCCATCGACGTCTTCAATTACGGCAAGCACCGACGGGATTTCACCTACATCGACGACATCGTGGAAGGTGTCGTGCGGGTGCTCGACCAGGTTGCCACTGCCAACCCCAACTGGTCCGGCGAGGCTCCGGACCCGGGCAGCAGCCGCGCCCCCTACCGGCTCTACAACATCGGCAACCATCAGCCGGTGGAGCTCGAGTACTACATTCAGGTGCTGGAGTCGTGTCTGGGACGCACGGCAGAACGCAACCTGCTGCCGCTGCAACCAGGCGACGTGCCGGACACCTACGCCGACGTGACCGAATTGATCGCCGACGTGGACTACCAACCCCAGACGCCGGTAGAGGAAGGCGTGGCGCGCTTCGTGGCCTGGTATCGGGACTACTACGGCGTCTAGATCATCAGCTCCGCCAGCGGTCGGGGCTCGGCGATGGCAAAGCCCTGCACGTAGTCCACGTCCTCTTCGGCCAGACGCGTGATGATGGCCTCGCTCTCCACGCACTCGGCGATGGTCTTCAAGCCCATCACTTTGCCGATTTGGTTGATGGAGCGAACCATCGCCATATCGATGGGATCACGCAGAATGTCTTTCACGAACATACCGTCGATCTTCAGATAGTCCACCGGCAGGGTCTTCAGGTAGCCGAAAGAAGAGAGCCCACTGCCGAAATCATCCAGCGCGAACTGACAGCCCACCTCGCGACACGCCCGCATGAACTCCGACGCCCGGTTCAAATTGGCGATCGCCGCGGTTTCCGTGATCTCGAAGCAGAAGCCTCCGGGATAGAGGCCAAAGCGGTCGAAGCGGCCGCGCAGAAACTCCAAAAACGCCCCCTGGCCCAAGGATTGACCGGAGAGATTGACGGCGATGACGCCCTCGCCGTCGCCGCGCCAGCCCCGCTCCGCCAGATGGGTCATCAGCTTGTCCACTACCCAGCGATCCACTAGCGGCATGAGGTTATAGCGCTCCGCGGCGGGAATGAAGGCGCCGGGCATCACTTGGCTGCCGTCCTCGGCCAGCATGCGCACCAGAATCTCATGGTGATCGGCGCCACCACTAGCGCTGATCGACTGGATGCGCTGGGCATAGAGGGTGAAGCGCTGTGCTTCCAGGGCCCGGGTGATGCGGCTGGCCCACTGCATCTCGCCGCTGCGGCGACCCTGCCCCTCGTGCTCCGCCCGGTGCACGCTGACCCGGTTGCGGCCTGCCTCCTTGGATAGGTAGCAGGCGCTGTCGGCGGCCTGAAACAGCTGCTCCACGCTCTCGCTTTCGCGCGTGATGGCTACCAGACCGACGCTCACGCCGACGTTGAAGCTGCGGCTGCTCCAGACGAAGCGGTGCTCCTCCACGGTTTGGCGGATCAGCTCGGCGATGCTGATGCCCCGCTCCAGGTGGCAGTGGGTCAGCAGCACGCCGAACTCGTCGCCGCCCAGGCGCGCCACGGTGTCGCCGACGCGTACCGGGCTGCGCAGCAGGTGCGCCAGCTGGCAGAGCAGGCGGTCGCCGGCGTGGTGGCCGCAGCTGTCATTGACGATCTTGAATTGATCCAGGTCCAGGAACAGCAACGCATGCTCGGTGTCCTCCACCTGGGCGTGCTCCAGGGCCGCCGCCACCCGTTTCTCGAGCTCGCTGCGGTTGACCAGGCCGGTGAGGGAGTCATGGGTGGCCTGATAGGTGAGCTGGCGAGCCAGGTGGCGCTCCTTGGATACGTCCCGGAATACCACCACTGCGCCCCCCACCTCGCCGGCGGGACCGTGTATCGGGGCGGCGCTGATGGCCACCACATAGCGGGCGTCGTCCTGGGAGTGCAATATCCACTCCTCGCTGCGCCGTTCGCCTGGCGGATCGGTGAGCGAACGGCGCACGGGGTGAACCACCGGCGGGCCGTCGTGCTCGCCGTGTAGCCGCAGCACTTGCTCTGCCGGGAGCCCCAAGGCCGAGGCACGGGCCCAACCGACGAGCTTCTCTGCAGTGAAGTTGAGGTAGGAGACCCGTCCCTCGGCATCGGTGGAGATCACCGCGTCGGCGATCGACTCCAGGGTTACCTGCACTCGCTCCTTTTCCAAGCGCAGGCTCTGCTCCGCATGCTGGCGGGCGGTGATGTCCACCCCCGCCGAGATCACCACCGGGCGGCTGCCCACTCCGTCGCCCCAGTCGGGCAGCCGGGAGTGGAAGAAGGCCAAGGCGCGCTGCGTGCCATCGCGGCACAGCAGCTGGCATTCGTGGCTGAACGCGCGGCCTTCTCCGGCCAGCAGCGGCGCCAAGCCGGCCTGGAAAGCGTCACGGTCGCCGGCCCCGAGATGCTCGGCCAGACGGTGACCGACCAAGTCTCGTAGCCCGTAGCCGCTGAGGCGTAGTCCGAAGTCGTTGACCCGTAATATCCGCCCCTGTCGATCCAGAGTCGCGATGAAGACCCGGGCGGTATCCAGCAAGCGCGCGATGAAGTCGCGCTCATGTTGCAGTGCTGCCGAGCGCTGCTCCACGTCCTCCTGCAGTACCTCCAGGCGCAGGGAGAGATCGACCGCGGTGGCATCGAGCTCGTCCAACTCGTCGTAGAGCCAGGGGCGCTTGGGCTCCCGGTCCAGGGTCGAGCGCGCTTGCAGATAGCGGCGCTGACCGAGCAGTGGTAGCGCCGCCACGATCCGGCGCAGGCGCTCGATGGGCTGCCACAACAACGACACCAACAGCGCGCCGATGGCCGCCAAGGCCGCCAATGCCAGAAACAGCTGCTCGCGCAGCGCCAGGCGCTGAGAGAGGAGCCGTGCGCTGATCTCGCTTGCCACCAGCAGGTGGTCGGGGCCCACCCAGGTGGCGCCTGGGAGCGGCAGCAGGGCCGCGTCGAAGTGGCGGCCGTTGAGCGCGAAGTGATCGCCAGCGTGGGGGGCGCCGCGCTCCTGCCAGGACTGGGACAGGCTGGCTAGAACCGGATCGCCGGCGGCAACGCCGGCAATCCGGTGCAGGCTGGGAGCCTGCATGGATGCGGGCAGCTCCAGGAGTGCCAGGTGCAAAGACCTGAAGGAGCCTGGGACGAGGCTTAGAACCGGACCCTGAATCAGCAGCCTGTGGCGGCCAGGCGGCGAGTCGGCGCCAACGAGCGGAAACAGGAGCTGAGCTCGGCAAGCGCCCTCGCAGGCCAGGAGCAGCGCTGCGGAGCCGTTGTCAGTGAGGGCGCTCGGCTCGCCGCTGAGCCCGAAGACGCTGCCCCAGCCACGAGTTAGGCGCAGATCCGAATCGACGATGGCCAGCCCGTCCACGCCCTGGCGATCCCCCAGCTCCGCCCAGATCGCGTCCATGGCCGCAACCATGGCGCTTTCGCCAGCGTCTGGCCCTGCCTTTTCCCTGAGCAACGACAGGACCAACGCACCCAGGTCCGTGAGGCGCTGTCGCTCCCGGAAAATCGCCGCGGATACCTGCTCAGCGGCCAGCAACTGCTCACGCCCGACGTTGTCCAGCAACTGGCGCTGCAGCGCTCGCTGACTCAGCCAGACGGACAGCGCGGCAAAACCCAGCATCACCGCAATGGCCAGGACTAGGGCCTTCCAACGGAGGCTGACGAAGGTGAAAGGACCGAGAGCCACGCTCCTGGGAGCTAGGCCGGCAGCGGCGCCGCGCTCTGCCGACAGGAGCTTCTGCGCTGCCGGCGTGTCGCCCGCGGACCCTGCTCTGCCAATTTCAGGGCCGCTCGCGGCGGCACCAGGATCTGTTGCCATGGGGGAGATTCGCTGCTGCGGATATCGCCTTTACCCCGGGGAAGGAGCAAGCCGCGCGCAGCGCCCGGTGGCGGCACGACGAGCCGCAGCGGAACTGCTGCATGCCCCTGGTGCCCGCGAGCCGAAGCGCGGCTTGGCGCCACCCAGCACTGCTGCCCTCTCACTCATTCTATAGAGTCAAGGGGCGCCGGGCCCGCGGTGCCCGCCCGGGCGTCTCAGGGCGGAGCACCCGCGACCGGAGCCCGGTCCCTGGTGCCGGCGTCGCGACTGCCGACGAGCCTGCCGGCAAGCAGCGATAGTGGGGATGGCTCGGCGAGAGCCGCGATTCTAGACTCCGCACGGACCTCTTCCCAGCACCCACAGAGCCCATCTTGCGCCAGTACAGCAGCTACGCAACTCCAACGTCGGCGTCCCTGGGCCCAGCCCCCGGGTCGCTGCATTGGCACGTGGTCGGCGGCGGCGCCATCGGCTGTCTCTGGGCCGTCCGGCTGGCGGCCGCCGGCGAAGGGGTGACACTGGTGCTGCGCGACGCCCGATCGGTGGAACGCTTCCAAAGCCAGGGCGGCGTCATCGAGCTGCAAGGGACCCGGCTCAGCTGCCGGCTCACAGTCCCAGTCGAGGCTGCCGACGCCACTGGTCCGCCGCTGCGGCAAGTGCTGCTGGCGGTGAAGGCCCATCAATGCGTGCAAGCACTGGCTGCGATAGCCCCCAGACTCGATGCCGGCACTCGGCTGGTGACCCTGCAGAATGGCCTCGGCAGCATCGAGGAGATGCGACCCCTACTGGGGGCGGCAGCCCTGGCCGCTGGCACCACCACGGAAGGTGCGTGGCGGCGGGCGCCGTTCTCCGTGGTGCAGGCCGGCGAGGGTGAGACCTGGCTCGGCCCCTACCCGGCGGTGCGGGTGCCGCCGGCAGCGCCGCAGCTGCTTGCCTCGTTGCAGCGCGCCAAGGCCCAGGTGGGCTGGGACGAAGCCGTGCTGGAGCGGCTGTGGCTCAAGCTCGCCGTGAACTGCGTGGTCAACCCACTGACCGCTGTGCTCGGCTGCCGCAATGGCGCGCTTCTGGAGCACGCCGCGACTCGGACCTTGCTGGCGCGCCTGAGTGCCGAGGTGGCAGACATCGTAACCACGGCGGGTCATCCGCCGCCCCAACCCTTGTCGGCATTGGTCGCCGATGTGTTGGCGCGTACCGCCGCCAACCGCTCGTCCATGCTGCAAGACCTGAGTGCCGGTCGGGCCAGCGAGGTCGAATACATCAACGGCTTCCTGGCCACCACCGCCCGGCGGCTGGGCCGTGCCGCACCCCTCAACGCCGCCTTGCTGGAGCTGATCCGCGCCCGCGAGTCGCTGGGGTGTGGGCCACCAGCCGGCGCCGAGTGAGGGCGCCTATGGCCGAGGCGCCCTGGTGCCCACCCCGGGCCCGCTCAGCAGCCACCGCCCCCGAGAGACGCATTCTACTCGGCCGTCGGGGCCCGCAGCAGCTGGCGCACGGCGGTCGCATCGAAAGGCCAGTCCAGCTCGGCACCCGTGTCCTCGCGGCGAAGCACCGGGATGCGGACACCGTAGCGTTGGTAGCAAGCCTGGTCGTCGACGATGTCGCAGCTCTGCAGACACCAGTCGGCGGCCTCCGGAACGCGCGCCACCAGCTCCATCGCCGTGTCGCAGAGATGGCAGCCGAGGGTGCCATAGAGCCGCAGCAGCCGACCGTCCGAGCCTGCTGGCGGCCCGCTGCTCGCGGCCTCGTCGGCTTGGGGCCCCAGGACCCGCCGGCTAGATTCCCTGGTGGTCATGACTCGAGCCCTGCTGCGGTGCCAAGGAGACAGAGCCAATGCGCATGCACTTTCCCCTGACGGTTGGCGCAGTCCTCGGCACGCCGTTCCTCGCGGCTACGGCCCAGGCCCAGGAAGACCCCGCCGATCAGATCAAGTACCGTCAGAACACCCGGTCGGCGGTGGGCGGCCACGTGGGCGCCATGTCCCTGCTGCTTCGGGGCAAGGTCGATCATCCCGCCCATTTGGCGCCCCACGCCCGCTCCCTGAATGCGCTGGCAGCTACCTTCGAGGAGATCTTCCCCGACGGCTCGGACCTGGGCGAGACCAAGGCCAAGGCCGAGATCTGGTCGCAGCCCGAGGCGTTTGCCAGTGCCATCGCCAAGGCCCAAGTCGCCATCACCGCCTTCACCGCTGCGGTAGAAGCCGAGGACGAAGCGGCCATCGGGCCCGCCTTCAAGAGCGTTGGCGATGCCTGCAAGGGCTGTCACGAGGAGTTCCCGCAGAAGGACGAGTGAAGCGCCCCTGGTCGCTGCTGCTGGCAGCGGTTGTGTTGGCGGCTGGTGCCTCGCCAGTGGCAGCCGCGGCGGCGCCTGATGCCGCACTCGAGCGCGGGCGTTACCTGGTCACCGCCGCTGGCTGCGGCAACTGCCACGCCCGACCGGGAAAACGATGGCGCCACGCTCGCTGGGGGCCGTGCCCTCGAGACCCCATTTGGCATCTTCTACAGCCCCAACATCACTCCGGACCCGGTCACCGGCATCGGCCGCTGGAGCTTGGCGGAGCTCTCCCGTGCTCTGCGACAGGGCAGGTCCCCACAGGGGGAGCATTACTACCCGAGCTTCCCCTACACCTCCTATACCGGGATCAGCGACGCCGACGTGGCCGACATGTGGTCCTACCTGCAGAGCGTGGAGCCGGTGCAGCAGCCGAATCGTCCCCATGCGCTGCCCTGGTACCTGCAGTACCGGCCCCTGCTGCTGCTCTGGAAGCTCCTCAACTTCGCGTCCGCCCAGGGGCCGCCCCAGGCAGCGAGCGCGCCGGCGGTGCCATGGCCGAGGTGATCGATCACAGCACCGGCCAGCTCAGCCCCGAGGACTGCGCGGCCATCGCCGCCCATCTCAGGAGTCTGCCGGCCCTGCCGGGCGAGGCGGCCCCCTGAGGCAGCACTCAGCCTCGGCCCCGGTCTGGCACCCGATGACGACATCCAGCGGCCCGCTGCCCGGTCTACGGGACGCGCGCTTCCCCGGCGCGCACGCGGCGGCCGAGCTGATCCAGTACCCCGTTCACGAAGCGGTGTCCCTGCTCGGCGCCGAATCGCTTGGCTAGGTCGACTGCCTCGTTGATGATCACCCGCAGGGGCAGCTCCGGACGATGCAGCAGCTCGTAGGCGCCGAGCAGGAGGATGCCCCGCTCCACCGGGTCCACCCCCTGGGGTGGTGAGGCGAGGCAAGGCGCGAGCGCCTCCTCCAGCTCCGCCACTCGTTCCGGGATCTGCTGCAGCAGCTCGCGGAAGTAGTCCCGATCGACCCGCGAGAAGTCCTGGTCGGTGTGAAATTGGACTTCGATGTCCGCCGGCCCGGTGCCCGCCAGCTGCCACTGATAGAGCGCTTGCACGGCCAGGCTGCGGGCGCGCGAGCGGCGCTCGGCCAGACCCGGCGGACGTTGCTCGCGGGCGCTGCTCAAACCCTCACTCCTCCAGCGCCCGCAGCAGCCCAACCATCTCCAGGGCGCTCAGGGCGGCATCGACGCCCTTGTTGCCGGCCTTGGTCCCGGCCCGCTCCAGTGCCTGCTCGATACTTTCGGTGGTCAGCACCCCGAAGCCCACCGGCAGCTGGTACTCCAGCGCCACTGCGGCGAGGCCTTTGGCACACTCGCCGGCGACGTAATCGAAATGCGGGGTAGCGCCGCGAATGACGGTTCCGAGCGCCACGATCGCCACATAGCGGCCACTGGCGGCGAGCTTCTTGGCCGCCAGCGGCAGCTCGTAGGCACCCGGCACCCAGATCAGGTCCAGATCCTCGGGGCGCACCCCGTGCCGCTCCAGGGCATCGATGGCGCCAGCTTTCAGCGACTCGACGATCAGGCCGTTGAAGCGGGCACAGACAATGGCAAAGCGGCCCGGGGGCGCCATGAGGCTGCCTTGATAGATCTTCATCGCTTGCTCGAGCTCCTCGGGTCGCCGCGGCGCCCGCCGGCGATGCCGTTTTGGTCCTGACTACCAGTGCTAAGAGACATACTCCACCACGTCCAGCCCGAAACCGGAAAGCCCCAGCAGCCTGCGTGGGGCCCCCAGGACGCGCATGCGCCGAACCCCCAGATCGCGCAGGATCTGGGCGCCGACGCCGTAGGTGCGCAGATCGCCACTGCTGGCGGCCTCGGGGCGCTCGCCGCCCGCCGCGGCGCCGAGCTCCAGCATGCGGATGCGGCGGATGGTCTCTTTCGGGTCCTCACCTACCCCCAGTAACACCAGCATACCGGGCTCGCAGCTGGCGATGCGCTGCAGCGCGCTGTGCAGGGGTCGGCCACCATCCGCAAGCTGCAATCCCAGCAAGTCGCGCAGGGTATCCGGCAGATGCACCCGCACCAGCACCGGTGTGTGCTCATCCCAACTGCCGCGCGCCAACACGTGGTGCAGCCGTCGGTCCACCAAATCTTGATAGCTAACCAGCCGGAAGCGGCCCAGCTCGGTGTCCACGTCACAGTCCGCCACCCGCTCCACGGTCTGCTCGTGGGTGAGGCGGTAGCGGATCAGGTCGGCGATGGTGCCGACCTTCAAGCCATGGGTCCGGGCGAAGCGCTCCAGGTCCGGGCGCCGGGCCATGCTGCCGTCCTCGTTCAGTATCTCCACGATCACCGCCGCCGGCTCGTAGCCCGCCAGCCGGGCCAGATCGCACCCGGCCTCGGTGTGGCCAGCACGGGTCAGCACGCCACCGGGCTGTGCCATCAGCGGGAAGATGTGCCCCGGCTGCGTCAGGTCCTCGGGGCGGGCATCCGGCGCCACGGCAACCCGCACGGTCTGCGCCCGGTCGTAGGCGGAGATCCCGGTGGTCACTCCCTCCGCGGCTTCGATGGACACGGTGAAGTTGGTGCCGTTCTGAGAGTCGTTGCCGGCTACCATCAGCGGCAGCCGAAGCTGACGACAGCGCTCGCGGCTAAGGGTCAGGCAAATCAGGCCGCGCCCATAGCGGGCCATGAAGTTGATGTCCTCGGGCCGCACCAGGCTCGCCAGCATCAGCAGGTCGCCCTCGTTCTCGCGGTCCTCGTCGTCCATCATCACGGCCATGCGGCCGAGGCCCAACTGCTCCAGAATCTCCTCGGTGCTGTTCAAGTCGAGCCGCCCTCGCCGTTGCCCATGGCAGGCGCCTGGCCCGGATCCACGGCGGCCGCCTGGGAGTCGCTGGCGCGCTCACCGAGCAGCAGACGCTCCAGATAGCGCGCCACCAGGTCCACCTCCAGATGCACCCGGGTGCCCGGATGGTAGCGGCCCATGATCGTATGCGACAGGGTGTGGGGCACGATGTTGACCTGGAACTCGGCGCCGCGCACGCCGTTGACGGTGAGACTGGCGCCGTCGATGCAAATGGAGCCCTTCTCGGCGATGAACCGGCTCAACGCTGGCGGCGCGCCAACTTCGAAGCGCACGGAGCGGGCGTCTTGGCGGCGGTCGACGATCTGGCCGACGCCATCCACGTGACCGCTCACCAGGTGGCCCCCGAGACGGGTGGTGGGCAGCAGAGCGCGCTCCAAATTGACCGCTTGTCCGACCTTCAGCTCGGCCAGCAAAGTCCGAGACAGGGTCTCCAGGGAGACGTCGGCGCGGAAGCCATTGACGGTGAGCTCAGTCACCGTCAGGCAGACGCCGTTGACGGCGATGCTCTCGCCGAGCTGCAAGTCTTGAGGCTCGAGGCTGCCGCTGGCCACGCTGAGCCGTAGGTCGCCGGCGCGCAGATCGCGCCCGGCAATGTGCCCTACGCTTTGGATGATCCCGGTGAACACTCAGGGCTACTCCCGCTCGCCGGGAACGGCGGTCAAGCGCAAATCGGGACCGACCCGGCGCTCGTCGATCAGGCGCCAGGGCAACCTTTGCGACATTCGCTGCAAGTGCGGCAGCGCGGCCAGGCCGCGGGCGGCGCTGCCCATCAGGTGGGGGCCAAGATAGAGCACTAGCTCGTCCACCAGTCCCGCCGCGATCAGCGCGCCGGCGAGATTCTCGCCACACTCGACTTGCACCAGGCCCAGCTCACGCTGCGCCAGGAGCGCCATCACCGCAGGCAGTTGCAACCGCTCGCCGACGGCCGGCACCACGCTCACGCTCACGCCCACCGGGTAGCCGTCGCCAGCGCGCTGTCCGGTGCTGAGCAGTAGCACCTCCCCGGGCGGCGCCAGAGCTCGCGCTTGCCTGGGCGTGCGCAGGCGCGGATCGAGGATGACACGCAGGGGCTGGCGGACTTCGCCCTCGATGCCGAGCTCCGCTGGCGACAGGCGCACGTCCAAGCGCGGATCGTCGGCCGACACCGTCGCGACTCCGGTGAGCACGGCGCAGGCCTCGGCCCGCAGGCGTTGCACGTCCCGGCGGGAGGCCTCGCTGCTGATCCAGCGGCTCTCGCCGCTGGCCATGGCGGTGCGCGCGTCCAAGCTCATGGCGAGCTTCAGCCGCACCCAGGGCCGGCCGCGGGTGAGACGGGAGAAAAAGCCGCGGTTCAGCGCCTCGGCGGCCTGCCGCAGCACCCCCATCTCCACCGCCACACCGGCGGCGGCCAGCCGTGCCAAGCCCCCGGCGGCGGCCGGATTCGGGTCCAAGACGGCGCAAACCACCCGACGCACGCCAGCGGCCAACAGGGC
>Ga0302046_10006135_pt1 | contig 10513 bp, 8 predicted proteins | sample RVTome_11_FD_200261 | JGI IMG/M metagenome (GOLD analysis project Ga0302046, IMG submission 200261) | Soil microbial communities from uranium-contaminated site in the Upper Colorado River Basin, Wyoming, United States - RVT147D111 (version 2) ... | reverse complement strand
GGCAGGCAGCGGCTCGCCCGTCTGGTGATGACGCGCAAAGCGGGCAAGCAATTCGTCCTCCCAGGCCCAGTACTCGAAGAGCTGGCTGGGAAGCTCGACGGCATCCCACTCGATGTTGTGCGTTCCATTGATCTGCGGCCAGTCCACCGTGGTGAGAAGGTGATGCAGGCAGTGGCCGGCTTCGTGGAACAGGGTGCGGACGTCCTCGTGGGTCAGCAGGCTCGGTTGGTCATCCAGCGGCGGCGAAAAATTGCAGTTAAGGTAGGCGATCGGCATCTGCACCCCGTCGCGCATCAGCCGCCGTGAACGGCACACGCCCATCCAGGCGCCGTCGCGTTTCTTCGCCCGCGCGTAGGGATCGAGGTACAACCCGGCGAAACGCTCGCCGTTGCTGTCTTCCAGCCAATAAAAGACAACATCGTCGTGCCAGGCCTGGACATCGGGAGCGTGCACCAGGCGGACGCCGAACAGGCGCTCGACCACTTCGCGCAGCGCTTCGAACATGCCCTGCAGCGGAAAATACGGTTTCAGGACCTCGTCCGAGAGATCGAGCTCCCGCTGCCGCAGGCGCTCCGACCAATACGGAATATCCCAGGCCGCCAGCGGCACCGGCGCGCCCTGCTCCGCCGCGATCGCCGTGAGTTCGTCTAGCTGGGCCAGGGCGGCGGGCCTGGCGCGGTCCGCGAGCTCGGCCAGGAATTCCTCGACCTCGCTGCGGCTTTCCGCCATCCGGGTGGAGAGGGCGAGGTCGAAATACTGGTCAAAATCCAGCACTTTCGCCAGGCGGTGGCGAAGGGAGAGCATTTCGGCGATCAGTCCGGTGTTGTCCCAGCGCCCGGCATGCGGGCCCTGGTCCGAGGCGCGCGTGCAAAACGCCATATAGACCTCGCGGCGCAGTTCGCGGTCTTCGGCATAGGTCATTACCGCCGAGTAGGTTGGGTAGCCCAGGTTGATCAGCCAGCCCTCGCGGCCCCTGGCACGGGCCAGACCGGCCAGCTGGTTCATCTCGGATGCCGGCAGGCCTGCCAGCCGGTCGGCGTCGTCGAAGTGGAGTTCCCAGGCCTGGGCGGCGTCGAGCAGGTTCTGGCCAAAGCGCGCGCCGAGGTCGCTCAAGCGCTGCATGATGTCGCGATATTCCGCTTTGCTGTCGTCCGCAAGATCGACGCCGGCCAGATGAAAATCGCGGATCTCCAGCTCCACCACCCGCTTTTGAGCGGAAGACAGCTTCTCGAAGGCCGGGGCATCGCGCAGGCGGCAGTAGGCCGCGTGCAGCCCTTCGTGGTGCTGCCGCCAGCTTTGGTGACGCGTGAGCGCGGCCAGGCAGCCGTTGTAGGCCCCGCGCAGTTCCTCGCTGTCGGCCACCGCGTGGAGGTGGGACAGCACAGACCAATAGCGGTCGAGCGCATCGTTGGACTCCACTTCGTCGGCGACCAGGCTCCAGTCCGCTTGCGCCCCGTCGCCGACGTGGCGTTCGATTGACGCGGTGCATTCGGCCAGCAACAAACCGACCGTGGCCTCTGCGGTCGACAGGTCGAACGCCGTGAAATCCGGCAGATCGGCCTGGTAGACCGTGCGGTCAGTGTCGGTTTGCGCCTTTTTCAACATCTTGAAGCCATCTCAGCAGTCCTGCATCAAATAGCCGCAAATGGTAGCATGATCGCCTCCTGAACGACCTGCCCGGACAGCCCGAAAAACAAGCGCGAGAACCCCCAGGATGAAACCGGCCAAGACGGGAATCACCCGATTGATCGACGCCACCGGATATTCGATTCGCGGCCTGCGCGCCTGCTTCGCCCATGAAGCCGCGTTTCGCCAGGAAGTGGCGGCGTTCGTGGTGCTGTTTCCTCTGTCGTTTTTCATCGCGCGAACCACCGTGCAGTGGCTGCTGCTGGTGGCGCCGCTGTTCCTGCTGCTCATCGTCGAACTCCTCAACAGCGCGGTGGAATCGGTCGTCGACCGCATCGGCCACGAGGTTCACGAACTGTCCGGGCGAGCCAAGGACATGGGATCCGCCTCGGTGCTGCTCTGCCTCCTCCTGATCGGCTGTTGCTGGGGCGGCGTGATCTGGGAGAATTTCTTCCGGTTGTGAGTTAACACCAATCGCCTGCCCTGCGATCCGGCGCCGGAATCGCCGCGAGGGCGCGGCTCCTACAGGCGCTCATTTGCAACGGCCGAGACCCGACTGAGCCGCACGAACCATATTGACCCGGCCATGGAAAGCAGCAGCGGCAAGGCCAGCGCCCACGGCGCCAGGCCGGGGCTGCGGCTGGCCAGGTACTGGTAGAAGGCCACGCCCAGCAGCGGCGCCAGCAGGCCGCGGATGCCGGTCAGCGTGACGTGGATGGCCATGTAGAGGGATGCCCAGGCATCGTTGCTGAAATCGTTGTGACCCAGGTTCCAGCCCAGGTGCCCGCCGGCATTCGCGACGCCAAGCAAAATCGAACCCGGCCACAGCAGCCAGGCCTGCCCCAGCACCGCCGCCAGCAGAAAAACCAGGATCGAGGAGACGTAGAACCAGCTCTGCACCGAGCGGTAGGCAAAGATATGGGTGCGGTCCAGCAGTCTGGCCCACGGCCGGATGAACAGGCACAGGAACACCAGCGGGATGGACGACGTGATCAGAACCTGCGCGAGCCGCACCATGCTGAACTGCTCGTTGAGCAGGATGACCAGGATCGGAATCACCATCAGGTTGCCGCTGCCGAACACCATCATGCTGGCCATGTAGTCCCGGAAATCGCGGTCGTTGCGCAACACCGTGAGGGTCAGCCGGAAGCCGGAGCGAGAATCTCCGAGCTGGCGTTCAGCCAGCTCATTGCGGATCAGCTGCCCGTGACGGCGTACCCTGGAGCCGCGATATACCAGCGCTGAGGCGAACATCGCGGCCGCCGCCACCGGAAAGGTCAGGCGAAAGCTGTCCTCGTGCCAGTCGAGGGTGAAACCCACCAGCGCGCTGAAGGCCGCGATGATCAGCGATGAAAGCTGTACCAGCCGCGCCGTTACCTGGCCGCGCCAGCGTCGCTGATAATTCGCCCGCCACACGGCTGCGCGAACCGTCAGGATGCCGGCCCAGGCCATGCGGGCGACAATGGTGAAAAAACTGAAAACGATCAGGCCGGCAAGCCCGCCCACCGGCAGGGCCATGAACAGCAGGCACACCGCGATGAGGTGCATCAGCCGGCACAGCACCATGACCTTGTCCCGCCCGGAAGCGATCGCGGCAAACAGGAAGCTCGAGAGGTTGGAATAGGCCGGGGCGCTGGCCACCAGCGCCACGCAAAAATTGAGCATCACGGGCTCGATGGAGCCGCTGAACTGGTTCTTGACGATGACGCCCAGCAAGCCGCCTTCAAGGGCGCCCAGCGCGAGGGCACCCAGCGACCAGGTACCGGCCTCCCGCGGCATCAGCGCCGCCGCCATCCGCGGGAAAGGGCCTGGCGGCCCGGTGGAACGGCTCAAAGCTCAGCCCCCACTTGCGGGCCCGGCCTCAAGGAGGGCCTCTGATCGGATACAATGCATTCGAGCCAAATGGGACACGCAGTCAAGGGAGCAAAGATGCCAGGGTTCCATCTTTTGAGGTCGACCGTCGCAGCGGTAGCGCTGCTGGCCGTCGCCTGCGCGACCACCACTGGCATCGACAACAGCCGCGCGGACACCCTTAAACAATACGAAGCCATGATTCGGTGGAGCGAGTGGGACGGCGCGATCAATTTTCTCGCCCCCGAGTACCTCGAGGAACACCCGATCAGCCGCCTCGATCTCGAGCGCCTGCGTCTCTTTCGTGTGACTGCATACAACGTGCGTTCAACTCAGCTTTACGACGATGGATTGGCCATGACCCAGGTGGTGGAACTGCGCCTGTTCCTCAAGTCTCAGGCGGTCGAACGTACGGTCATGGACCAGCAACTCTGGCGCTATGACGAGGAAACCGAACGCTGGTTGCTGCACAGCGGCCTGCCGGACCCGGCCCAGCGCTACTAGCGGCCCTATTCGAGCCGGCACCAGCAGTGTGAAGTCACCGTCAGCCGCCCCGCGGTGCGGCCGAAAAACTCCAGGTCCTCCTGGAACGTGCCGAGAATCTGGCCGGAAAGCGACTGTCCCCACCCGCCGAAGAGTCCAGAGTCGGCCATCACTCCGCCGGCCAGGTCGAGCAGGAACATCTCAAGGGGCGTCAGCTCGCTTTCTTCGTACTCGGTGATGAAATCGGTGCCCAGGCCGGCGATTCGGCCCGCCGAATCGATGGCCTCCTGCAGTGTTCCCGTGCGGTCGACCAGCTCTTCCTCGAGCGCCTGGGAACCGCTCCAGACACGGCCGCGGGCGACTTCGTGGACCGCTTCGGGCGGCAGGTTCCTGGCCTCTGCCACGATCTCGATGAAGTCGCGATAAATCCGGTCCACGGTCGTGCGGTAAATTTTTTCCAGCTCGGGGCCGAGCGGGCGGGTGGGGTCGAACTGCCCCGCCAGCGGGGTCGTGCCCACCCCGTCGGTGCGCACGCCGATGCGCTCGAGGGATTTGTGGAAGCGGGGCGCCAGGCCGTAAACCCCGATCGAACCTGTGATACTGGAGGGACTGGCCCAGACTTCGTCCGCCGCCATGGCGATCCAGTACCCGCCAGACGCCGCCACGTTGCCCATCGAAACCACCACGGTCTTGCCGGCGTCACGCAGTGCCTGGGCCTCGCTGCGGATCTTTTCCGAGGCGAAGGCATCGCCGCCGGGGCTGTCAATGCGCAAAACAACCGCCGCCACGTCCGAGCGGCGTGCCAGCGCCCGCAGCTTGGCCACGATGGTTTCCGAGGCGACGAAGCCGCGCTCGGTGTAGCCGTGAATGATTTCACCCTGGGCGACCACCACGGCGACTTTCTGCGCTTCGCTTGTCCTGCGTTGGAGACTGGTCGCGAGCAGGTAGTTTTCCACGCTGACCTGGCGGAAGCCGGCGCCGTTCGGGTCCGGCGCGCTCAGGGTCGCGAGTTCCTGGTGCACCTGCGATTCGACCATCAGGCGATCGACCAGGCCCATGTCCCGGGCCAGCTCCGCGAAGTCTCCGCCGGACGACTCCAGCCGCTCAGGCATGCGCTCGACCGCGCGCCCGAACTCGTCGGGCGGCAGGCCGCGATGGCGAGAGACCCCTTCCAGGTATTGCTGCCACAGGCTGCTCAGCCAGTACAGGTTGGCCTCACGCGCCTCGGGCGACATCTCGTTGCGAACGTACGGCTCTGCGGCGGACTTGTATTCCCCTGCGCGGAACAGGTTGACCTCCACCGAGAGTTTATCGAGAACCTCCTTGTAGTACTGGCGGTAGACGGCGTACCCGTCCAGCCATACAACGCCTTCGGGGTTCAGCCACACCTCGTCGGCCAATGCCGCCAGGTAGTATTGATGTTGCCCGAGGATGTCGCCGAGGGCGATGACGGGTTTGCCGGATTCGCGAAAATCGCGTATCGCCGCCTCGATCTCGTGCAGGGCCGCAAGCCCGACCCCCTCTAGCCGCGACGGGTCGATGACGAGAACGCTGATGCGGTGGTCGTCGCGCGCCCGCCGGATGGCCGTGACGAGATCCCGCAGTCTGGTTTCCATGACATCACCTTTGGTGGCCTTCTGAATGGCATGGTCGAAGGGCGTTCCCGTGTATTCCTCGACGATCCTGCCAGTAGGCTGCAGCAGCAGCGCAGTGTTCGTCTGGATCACGAGTTGCTCGCTGCTGGACAACAATGCGCCGACGATCAGCAAGACGATGAGGAAGAAAACCAGGTTGAGAAATACGATTCGGGCGCCGTTGATGAAGCGCCAGACGCCCAGCAGGGCGCGGGTGGCCGGGGAGCGTTCGGCAGTCATACCGGGTCCTTGGTTCGTGTGAAGGGCCATCTCGTATCCAAGCTTGCCATTGTATGCCAACGCCGCAGGCCAAGGCGAAGCGGCAGCCTCGCCAAATTTGGGTTTAAATCACCAACCCCACCACGGGCCGTCCGGCCGCGGATTGCACAAATAGCTGATTTATCTGGAGTTAAGCCAATGGCATGAATCCTGCATCTTCTTGGTTCAGACAACCCTTGCATTTAGGAGCTTCATCCATGGGAACGATTTCGAGAATGCGATACGTCATCGCCGCCAACGTCAACGCCCTGCTCGAGAAGGCGGAAGACCCCGAAAAACTGCTGCGCGCCCTCATACGCGAGATGGAGGACGCCGCCGAAGATGCGCGCCTGGCGTGCGCTGACCTGTTGGCTGAACAGCGGCACCTTGAGCGGATCGAGGGCCAGTTCAGCAAGGAAATGGACGAATGGCACCGGCGCGCGGAGAAAGCCGTCGCGGAGGGCCGTGACGATCTGGCGCGCGCCGCCCTGGCGGCCCGCCAGGAACTCGGCCTGCGCCACGACGCCGTCACCAGCGATCAGGCCGAGGTCGCCGACCGCGTCGCCCAGATGGAAAAAGACATGGTCACGCTGAAGGGCAAGCTGGCGGACGCCAAGGCCAAGCTGAAGTCGATCCAGCCCGGCCACAGAGCCGAACCGGCGGCTGCGCAGGTTCGCCACAGGGCGTCGCCCACCGAACGCAAGGTGCGGCGCGCCATGGCCCGCTTTGACCACCTGCAGTCGCAGGTCGAAAACCTGGAGGCCCGCGTCCGCTCCTACGAGGTCGGCGGCAGCCCCGCGTCCGTTTGGGCAGAGCCGTTGGAGGCCGATCCCATCATCGAAGAGGAATTGGCCGCGCTCAAGAATCGGCTCAGAAGCGCTGCGCCGGCCGGGCCGGCGAAGGAGTCGAAGGCAGGCGCTGACGGAGGCTGAAGCACAGTCGGCGAACCTGCTTGGAAGTGCACGGTCGTAAGGAGGAGAATCCTACCGAGCGCCATACGTCTACGGAGGCACAGATGGCAGGTGATTTACGATTAGGTCAGGCGGTGGCTTTGGCCATTTGCTGCTTCGTCCTCGCCGCCCAGGCCGCCAGCAGCCAGGATGAGTTCTCGGCGCCCAGCGGCCCTTCATCCGGGGTTCCCTCCGCGGCAGCGGGCGGTATCAGCGACAGTTCCGTGGCTGCCGCCAGCGAGGCACCGATGGCCGGGGAGTGGCGACTCATCGCCATCGACCGGACACAGCTCAGCCGCGGCGGCACACCCACGGTTGTGTTCGGCGATGAGGGTCACTGCTGGGGCAGCACCGGCGTCAATGATTTTCGCACGACGTTCAAGCTGCAGGGCCCCAATTTCGGTCGTCTCAAGGTGGGAAACGCCGCGGTCACGCGCAAGATGGGCCCGCCTGAGGCGTTGGCGCTCGAAAAGCTGTTCCTCGACCGACTGGAGTCGGCGATTTCCTACGAGGTCAGCGGAGACTTGCTGTATCTGAACTCCGCCGACGATCAGAACCTGACCTTCGAGCGCGTTTACGCACAATAGGCCGATCGTGTAGGTTTCAATTCTTTAAAGCTTGTTCACGCGAACTTAATCCCATTGCGCAATGATCAGTTTGCAGCAGGTAACAGAACGGCCCTTCGTCTCATGAGTCCGCGGTCCCTTCGGGACTACCCTCGCTCCTAGTTGCTTAGTGGACGCGGCCATACAGGGCTCCTGCCCTGGATGGCCTAGCTGCACGTCCCTGTTCAGCTATCCAGTCGCAACGTCGTCGCTCGGCGCTGCCAATTCGACGAACGGCCTTTCTGTCACCTGCACCGGCACGCCGTGGCGCTGGCTGGGTGCTTGGCCGGTCATCGACTTGGTAGCGCCGAGCGACACAGCCGTGACTGGACGGCGAGGCAGGAGCCGAGCCAGCGCATGCAGGCCACGGAGGGCCTGTCATGCGCGTGTCCATCAAGCGGCAAGGAGCGAGGGTAGTCCCGAAGGGACCGCGGACTCAGGAGATGTCCGGCCAAGCACCCAGCCAGCGCTAACGACTCAGTTGACCTGTCTGAACGACTTGCCTGGAAATCCCGGCTAGGCGACCGCATTGACCGCGATGAACCTGTGGCTGGTGCTGGCGAACCGTGATGTTAATAGCACCGCGGCCACCGTCAGGCCGACGATCATCCCGATCCACATGCCGGCCGGCCCCAGGCCCACCTCGAAAGTCAGGTAGTAACCGGAAGTCATACCCACCAGCCAATACGCCACCACGTTGTACATCATCGGCACCCGCGTGTCCCTGTAGCCGCGCAAGCAGCCGGCCGCGCCGATCTGGATGCCGTCGGAAAGCTGGAAGATGGCGGCGTAGAAAAGCAGGCTGACGGCGAGCGCTGTCACGGCCGGGTCGTCGGTGTAAAGGGCGACGATGTACTGTGGGAAGAAGAACATCAAGGACGCGCTGACTGATGCGAAGACGACCGCGATTGCCAGGCCGATGGTGCCCACGTAACGCGCCGCCACCGGGTCGCCGCGTCCGAGGGCGTTGCCCACCCGCACAGTGATGGCAGAGGCCAGGCCGAGCGGCACCATGAACACGAGGGCGGCGAAATTGATCGCCACCAGGTGCGCGGCCGAGGGCACAGGGCCGAGCCGGGCGATCAGCAAGGCCGCGGCGACGAACAGGCTGCCCTCGACGAAGATGGTAACGCCGATCGGCAAGCCGAGCTTGAGGAGGTCCTTGATGACGCCGAAATCCGGCGGTTCCGGCTTGCGAAGGAGTTTGAATGGCCGGTAGTGCCGGTGGCGGCGGATATACAGCCCCAGCATCACAAGCTGCAGCCAGATGATGATCGCCGTGGCGTAACCGCAGCCCACGGTGCCCATCGCCGGCAGGCCCAGCTTGCCGAACATCAGCACGTAGTTGAGGGGGATGTTGAGCAGCGCGCCCATCAGCCCGTAGAACATCGTCGGCCGCGTGTGCCCGCTGCCCTCGCTGAAAAAACGCAGCAGGAACACCAGGCAGATCGCCGGCACGCCCCAGGCCATCGCCCGCAGATAGCCTTCGGCCACGGGCACGATCTGCGGGTCGACACCGAATGCGGCCAGGATTCGGCCGCTGCTGATAAGCACCAGGGCGAAAGGCATGCACATGCCGGCGGCCAGGTATAGCCCCTGGCGGGTCTGCACGCCGGCTTCGATGCGCCGCCCCGCACCGTCGAGATGGGCTACGGTGGGCTGCACCGCCATCATCGACCCGATGACCAGCATCAGCATGGCCGACCACAACGCGCCGCCGGTGCCGAGTCCCGCAAGCGCCAGGTCGCGCTCGGGCAGCCGGCCCGCCATGACGGTGTCGATGAAATTCATGCCGAACACGCCGACTTGCCCGATGATCACAGGCAGGGCAAGCTGCAGGGTGCGATGCGCTTCCGCGAGGTGCTGTCGCGCTGTGGGTATAATGGCCATCTTGACTGTCGGCAGAGGGTCGCGCTTGGCGCAGACGGGGCATTCTACCTGAGAGATCACTCGACATGAGTCTGACGGCATTCGTCACCGGCGCAACCGGGTTCGTGGGTTCCAACCTCGTCCGCGAACTCGACCGCCAGGGCTGGAAAACGACGGCGATCGCCCGCCCCACTTCCTCGCTCGAGGACCTTGCGGGCGTCGACGTGGAAATCCGCATCGGCGACATCGTCGATGCGGACTCCCTGCGCCAGGCCGTTCCCCGCAACGTTGACGCCGTATTTCACGTCGCCGCGAGCACCAACGTCTGGGCCGGCAACAACGACGAGCAGGATCGCATCAACATCGACGGCACCCGCAACATGATCGAAGCGGCGGTCGAGGCCGGCGCGCGGCGTTTCATCCTCACTTCAAGCTTCACGACCTGGGGATTTCAGAGGGGTCTGATAACCGAAAACAGCCCGCGCTCCAGGAACAGCGACTGGATCAATTACGTGCGCACCAAACGGATCGCCGAGGACCTTGTCAAGGCGGCGGTGAATGCCGGCCGGCTGGACGGCGTGATCCTCAATCCGGCGCACATCCTCGGTCCCGGCGATCGCCACAACTGGTCCCGCATGTTTTGCATGGTGGCCCACGGGACGCTTCCGGCCCTGCCGCCGGGCGGCGGGGCATTTGCGGACGTGCGCGAGGTGGCCAAGGCCCATGTCGCGGCGTTCCACCGGGGGGAGACCGCCACGCACTACCTGCTCGGCGGTGATGAATTCAGCTTTGCCGAGGTTATCCAGCTGGTCGGCGAAATTCTGGGTAAGGAAATTCCGCGCAGGCCGACGCCAGCCTGGCTGCTGCGCACCATCGCCCACTTTCATGCGGCCGTCGCGTCGATCACGCGCAAGCCGCCGAGGATCACCCCTGAGTCCGCCGTGATGATCTGCCACCACTCCAGGTGCGATTCAACCCGCGCCAAAACAGTGCTCGGCTACCGCCACACGCCGATTCGCCCGCTGGTGGAGGACACCGTGCGCTGGCTGCGAGGGGCCGGGCTGCTCAAATGAGCGAGGAACAGGCCAAACCGCTTTCGCTTTCCAAGTCGCTGACCATCAAGCCGCATCGCCTGGCGGGTTCGGCCAACTGCCTCAACTGCGGCACGCCCCTCAAGGGCCCCTTTTGCCATTACTGCGGCCAACCCGACAAGCGTCTGCTCCGGTTCTTCCCGGTC
>Ga0302046_10006134_pt1 | contig 10516 bp, 8 predicted proteins | sample RVTome_11_FD_200261 | JGI IMG/M metagenome (GOLD analysis project Ga0302046, IMG submission 200261) | Soil microbial communities from uranium-contaminated site in the Upper Colorado River Basin, Wyoming, United States - RVT147D111 (version 2) ... | reverse complement strand
CGGGATCATCATCCGGGCGAGCCGGCGCGGCGCCCGATTGCACGTTTGAAGCTGAACTCGGAGATAGCGCCGGGAGGCGAAGAAGAGCGAGAGCGACACCCCAACGTCCGCATTATCCTGTTATCGGACGTTGGCGGCCAAAAGGCGTGCGGCGCCCTTGGGTATTGGCGCGGTCTGAGGGCGCCGCAGCGAGTGGAAGCAAAGAACTAAAGGCTAAAGACTTAACGAAACCTAGGCCCGTTCCGACGTTGGTTTCGCCTTCTACGCCCAAGTGACAGTATACCGTCAGCGCGCCAAGTTTCAACCCCGAAATCCACGATTCCCAAAAATCGCCAACTTCCGCGGCCTGAGACACTTCCCTAATCCCCGGGAGCGGTTACGGAATGCCTGGAAATGCCAAAACGGCGGGATCCCGGCCGCCACCGGAATCCCGCCGCCTGTCTTACGCGTTCCGCATCCGAAACCGCTTACGGGAACCAGTAGTAGTCGTACGCGTAGTAGCCCGGATCGTACACCACAACCTCCTCGACGTAGTAGCTGTCGTAATACGCCGGCTCGTAGTAGTAATCCGAGTAATACCCGCCCGGAAGGAAACCGCCCAGGCGAATGTCCAGGTCTTCCAGCTCGTCACAGCCGGTCAATCCCACCGCCAGGGCGCCCAGGATCAGCATTGCCGCCATTCGTTTCATCGTCATTCTCCCCGTGACCTCGTAATCGCGCTACCCTCTTCGGCGCCTCGCAGGGTTGGACGCACTTCCTGAGACCATTATTCAAGCGAAACGTTAGCGAAGGCGCGAGAGTCGTTGAGCGCGCCGCGGTTGTTCAGCGCCGATCGCCCGATAAGTAGCGCCGCGCCCCCATCATGCCGTAACGGCACAGCACTTCATGCGGGCGGACGGCCAGCGCCGCGGCGACCGCTTCCTCGTCGAGTCCATCGCCCAGCAGCGTGACCGGATCCCCGACCCGTGCCTCGGGAGGGGCGCTCACGAAGGCCGTGTTCATACCGACTTCCACGATCCGCTGGGGCGCGCCGCTGACAACGACCGGCGCCGGCGCGAGCCGCTGCGCGTATCCGGCCAGGATGACCCCGACGCGCGGGCACGTGAAGCCGGTGTAGCCGGCCGGGCCGCGCGTCTCGCGCACGGCGACGAGGCGGGTCGTGACGCGCAGCGCGCCGCGGTACAGCGCCACGCCCGGCCGCACCGCATCGAGCCGCGCCTCCTCGCAGTCCAGGAGCGAGCTGGCCGCGGCATGGATTCGCTCGCCGTAGCCGATGGCGCGCAGCGTCCGCGCGGACGCGACCCCGCGAGCGTGCGTGAACAGCTCCTGCGTGCCGCAGCGCCGCGCGAGCGCCTCGGCGTGCTCCGGCTCGCATCCAAATCGCTGCATGCCCGTGTCGACCGAGACCGCGGCCGGGGCGCCGCGAAACGTTTCCGCCGCGTCGCGGTCGCCGATCGCCGCCCGCAGGCGCAACTCCGCGTGCGCGTCGCGCGAGCCCGAAACAGGCCCCAGGACGAGGCCAGGGCGCCGGATTCGCCGCGCCTCCTCGATCGAGAAGTACGCGAAATCGTCCACGACGGCGGCCAGAGCATCGGCGACGCGGTGGGCGCCCAGTCCGTAGGCGTCGGCCTTGATGACGGCGATCAAGGGCACGCGGGTGTTCGCGCGGATGCGCTCGGCGTTCGCCCGAACGCGATCCAGGTCCACCTGGACATCCACGTGGGAGGAGATCATGGCGGAAAGTATACGCGCCGCCGACAATCGATTGACGCGCTGCAAGCGCCCGCACCGGCATGCGTTGCCGCGGCCGGCGCCGACCGGTATCGTCGCGCCCATGTTGGGCGTTTCGTTCAGCCGGCGTCTCGCCGTCGCCGCCAGTGTGCTGCTGCCGGCGCTGGAGACGGCGCGTCGCTGGCGGGAATGGCCGGGGCCGGTGAGCACGTGGCGGCCCTTGGTTCGACGACTACATTCTCGGCGCGATCCTGCTGGGCGCCGCCTGGCTGAGCCGGGCGCGGGCCGGGGGCTCAGGTCTGCGTGACCGGCTAGGCGTTCGCCGGTCGGCATGGCTGACGGCCGGATGGGCCTTCGCGTGTGGCGCTGGGTTCGGCAGCACGCTCGCGCAGCTCCAATACGTCCTCAACCCCGGACTGCGGGGCTACGAAGACCCTTCCGGCCTCGCACACGGCTGGGTCGTGCTGGCGAAAGCGACGCTGGTCTCGATCGGACTGATCGGGCTTTTCGCCAGCATGCGCTCCGATTGAGCGCCGCCGACCTTGCCGAGCTGATGCGCGTATATGGCGTGTCCTGCAAGTAAGGCTACAATCCGCCTTCGTACGCGACACGAGGGCGCTGATGAGCCTGCGCGTTTACAACAGTCTCACGCGCCAGCGTGAGGAGTTCGTCCCGCTCGCTCCGCCGCGGGTGACGATCTACGTGTGCGGCCCGACCGTCTATGGGCACAGCCACGTCGGCCACGCCAAGAGCTACGTCAGCTTCGACGCCATCGTGCGTTGGCTGCGCTTCAGCGGCCACGCCGTCAACTACGTGCAGAACATCACCGACGTGGGCCACCTGACCGACGACGCCGACGAGGGCGAGGACAAGATCGTCGAGGAAGCCCGCCGCCGCGGACTGCACCCGATGGCGGTGGCCGAGAGCTACACGCGCAGCTATTTCGAGGACATGGACGCGCTCAACGTGCTGCGGCCGGACATCTCGCCGCGCGCCACCGGGCACATCGTCGAGCAGATCGAGCAGGCGCAGCGGCTGATCGAGCGCGGGCACGCCTACGCGGTCAACGGCTCGGTGTACTTCGACGTCAGCTCGTGCCCGGACTACGGCAAGCTCAGCGGGCGCAGCGTGGCGGAGCTGGAGGCCGGCGCGCGGGTCGAGGTCAATGCCGAGAAGCGCCATCCGGCGGACTTCGCGTTGTGGAAGCGGGCCGAGGCGGGGCACATCATGCGCTGGCCGAGCCCCTGGGGCGAAGGCTTCCCCGGCTGGCACCTCGAGTGCTCGGTGATGAGCCAGAAGTACCTGGGCGAGACGTTCGACATCCACGGCGGCGGGATGGAGAACAAGTTTCCGCACCACGAGTGCGAGATCGCGCAGGGCGAGTGCGCGACCGGCCAGCCCTTCGCCCGCTACTGGCTGCACAACAACATGTGCACGATCAACGGCCAGAAGATGGGCAAGAGCCTGGGCAACTCGGTGTATCTGAAGGACGTCTTTCACACGACGGAGCCGAAGCGCGACCGCGAAGGCGCCTTGCTGATCGAGCGCGCCTTCGAGCCGGTGGTCGTGCGGCACTTCATCCTGACCAGCCACTACCGCCAGCCGCTGGACTTCTCCGACGACGCGCTCAAGGCGGCCGAGAGCGGCTCGTACAAGCTGCGCGACGCCGCCGCCGAACTGCACGCCGCCACGCGCGTGGCGAAGCGCGGCGCACCGCTGGAGCCGGTGCACGAAGCGATCCGCGACGCGGAGAAGCGCTTTGCGGAGGCGATGAACGAGGACTTCAACACCGCCGCCGCGATCGCGACGCTGTTCGACTTCGCCAAACAGACGGCCGTCTGGGTGCGCAGCGAGGTCCCGCTCGAAGACCTGCTGGTCGCGGACGCGTTGCTGCGGCGGCTGGCCGGCGAGGCGCTCGGTTTCAATTGGCGCCAGCCGGCCGCGGCCGGAGACTCGCAGCGCGACAACTTCATCGGCCTGCTGGCGGACGTTCGCCAGGAAGCGCGGCAGGGGAAGAACTTCGCGCTGGCCGACCTGATCCGCGACCGGCTCGCGGCCCTGGGTGTCGAGCTGCGCGACACGCCGCAGGGGACGCAATGGTAGGCGGCCGTTGGCGGCGCGCTCGCGAAACGTGGCAGCGCCTACGGTGCGGGGTCGGCCGATTGCCACGCTGGTCGCGAACGGCGAAGTCGCCGATTCCGCCTGGCCTTTTGCTCGCAAGCGCGCTTATTCTCGGCGCCGGCTGTGAAGAGCCCGCCACGGTCGGGGCACAAAGCCGCCCCGCCGGCGCCCCGCGCGCCGCAGGCAGCAGGGAACGCCCCAACATCATCGTGATCCTGACGGACGATCAGGCCCCGGGCACGACGGGCTTCGAAGGCAACCAGCACATCCGCACGCCGCACCTGGATCGCATGGCGGCGGAGGGCGTGTATTGCTCGCGGACCTACGTGCCGTTGCCGCAGTGCGGTCCGAGCCGGGCGGCGGCGTTGACCGGGCGCTATCCGCACGATCTGGACGCGATGTCGAACGAGGACCCGCGCTTGCCCGCGGACGCGACGACCATCGCGCAGTTGCTCAAGGGAGTCGGGTATCGCTGCGGCCTGATCGGGAAATGGCATCAGGGCGATCCGCTCACGCCGCAGGCCGGCTTCGAGGACTATTGGGTCGGGCGGGACAAAGACGCGTACGCCAAGCAGGACAAGTACTACGACCCGGTTATCGTGGCGAACGGACAGCGCGAAAAGCGCGTCGGCTACCTGACAGATATCCTCACGGATTACGCTCTGACGTTTGTGCGAGAATCGGAAGAGCAGCCATTTTTTCTCTGGCTGTCGTACTACGCGCCGCACGAGCCGTTCATGGCCCACTCGGAGCATGTGTATGATCCCGCCGACGTTCCGCTGCCAGCGAGTTTATCGGACGATCTCTCGACCAAGCCGCCCCAGCAGCGCGCCAGCGTTTGCCATCGCTGGTTTGCCCGAACGGACGAAAAGTCGCTGCGGGAGACAATCGCCGCCTATTATTCTATGATCAGCGCTGTGGACGCGAATGTCGGGCGCATTCTTGATATGTTGCGCTCGTCAGGACGCAAAGAGCAGACGCTCGTGATTTACTTCAGCGATAATGGTTGGTTCAACGGCGAGCATCAGCTTGTGCGAAAAGGACCGATGCTGTATGAAGAACTCGTTCGGGCCCCTCTGCTCTTCTGGTGGCCGGGCGTGGCGCCGGCCGGGCAGGAGCGCCCGGGCCTGGTGAGCACGCTGGACCTGTACCCGACGCTGGCGCGGCTGGCGGGCTGCAGCCCCGGTGGAAATCTGCCTGGGCAGGACCTTTGGCCACTGGTGCTGGGGCAGCGCGACCGCGGGCACGACGCGGTTTACCTGACGTTCCTCGAAAAAGGGCCCCGAGAGCGGGAGCCGATGCTCGGCGCCGTCACGGACCGTTTCAAGTACGCGCGCTATATGCTCGGCGGCGACGAAGAGCTGTATGACCTGGAGGCGGACCCCCATGAGTTGAACAACCTGGCGCGCGCGGCAAGCCGCCAGGAGGACTTGGCGCGCAATCGAGCACTGGTGGACGCGTTCGCGTCCACGATTGCGAAGCCATTCTGGACCGGCGCCGACTCCCCGTGAGCTCGCGCCGCGGAGGTTGATGGACATGCATGACGACTTTGCAGCAGCCGAGGACACGCAGCAGGGCGGGGGCAGCGCGATCGCGGCTCCACCCCGTCGCCGAGGCCGGCCGCCGGGATCCAAGCGTGACAGGGATGGCTCCATGATCAGACAGCCGAACCGCAAACGACCAAACATCGTCAGCGTCCACCTTTCGCCCGAGGCGAAGGGCAAGCTCGACGACGTCTGCTATCGGCGCGGGATGACCATCAAGACGCTGCTCGGGCGGTTGATCAGTTGGTTTGTCGAGCTCGACAAGACCGAGCAGTCCATTGTCCTGTCGCAGGTCGAGGACGACGACGTCAAGGACCTCGCAGAGTTGATCCTGCAACGCCACGGCGCTCCGGCGAAGTCACGTCGCAAGTAGCCTGCGGTCCCTGGCGCGATTCCCTGGTGGAAGAAGCGGGGCCGCTCGACAGCCCCGCTTTTTTCCCGACCTTACCGACCGGTAGCGACGCCAGGCAAGGTGGAGTGCGCGCACACGGCCGCTGCGGCGAGTGCGCCCGGGACGCAGGTCAGCCCGCCGCCGGGGTGCGCCCCGCTTCCGCCGACGAACAGATTCGCGACGGGTGTCCGTCCCCGCGCGCATTCGGGTGTGGGGCGCAGCAGGCGCTGGTCGAGCGCTTCGTCGCCATGATGCAGGTGTCCGCCGCTCAGTCCGTAGCGTCGCTCCAAGTCCGGCGGGACCAGCGTCTCGCAGGCGACGAGCTGCTCTCGAATGGCGGGCGCATACGCCGCGAGCCGCTGCACGACCGCCTCCTCGAACTCGCTTCGATGCGCCGCCGTCCAGCCGCCTTCGAGATCATGCGGCGCATAATGTGCCAGGACGCTCGCGACGCTATGCCCGGGCGGCGCCCAGTCGGGCCGTGATTCGGTTGGCACGCGAATCTCGAGCGTCGGCGCGAGCGGCAGCCCGCGGTGCTTGGCGGCGTCGAAGGCCCGCTCGATGTCATCGAGCGTTTCGACGATGCGGACCCGCTCGAAGCGCTCGCCCGGTCGGCTGGCGAACTCCAGCGGGCCGCGCAGCGCGAGGTTCACGACCGCAACCGCGCCGTTGGCGCGGAAGTTCAACATGCGGCCCTCCAGCCGCTGCGACAGGGCGTCGCGCGGTAGCAGCTCCAGAAACGTCTGGCGGGGGTCGCACGTCGCGATGAGGGTCGCCGCGTCCAGCCGCTGACCGTCCGACAGCGTGACTCCCACGGCGGCGCGGCGCCGGACGCGAATCTCAGCCACGCGCGCGGCGGCGCGGATTTCGACTCCGGCCGCGAGCGCGGCGCGCTCCAAGGCGCCGACCAGCGCCGGGCCGCCGCCGCGAACCCAGGCCTGGGCGGCGCATTCGGCGAAGATGAGGTTGGCGGCGCTGCCCGGCGACCACGGGCCGAGAAAGGCGCCCTGAAGCGCCGGCGGGGCCAGCGCGCAGCGAAGCAGCTCCGTCTCGAACCACTCGTTCAGCCAGTCCGCGACGCACATGGGGAGAACGCGCAGCGTCTCCAGCATGTCCTTCGGCCCCAGCCGGCGCAGGGCGAACGCGCCGCGCGCCAGCGGCGCCAGGCTCGCAAGGCGCTGTTCATAGATGTCCGGCGGGGAATGGTCGAGCCAGTCGCTGATGACGCCGCGAATGCGCGCCAGGAACGCGCGATACTGGAAGTATCGCTCGGCGTCCTGCGCGCTGTGGCGGCGGATCTCCCCCGCGGCGCGCTCGGGATCGCTGTGCAGCAACAGGCCCGGGCCGTCGAGTTGCGGAGCGAAGATCGCGGGCGCGGAGCAGAGCTCCAGTCCGTGTGACGCGAGGTCGAGCTTCTCGACGACGGCGCGGCGCACGCGGCTGGTGTCGTCCAGCGGGCCGCAGGCGCGGTATCCGGGGTGAAACTCGTAATCCGCCGCCAGGCCGCCGACGTCCGAGCGCGCTTCGAGCACGAGCGGCCGGCGCCCGCTCCTGGCAAGCAGCGCCGCGCAGGCGAGGCCATTGTGCCCGGCGCCGATGATGATCACGTCACGCGTCATGACCGTTTCATTCCGCTCGTGGCGCAGGTCTTCCTGCGAATCTTCCCATGGGCACGGTCATGGCCGGCCGCTCTTGAGGATGGTCTTGGCGCACAGCTCGCCCGGGCTGCCCATGATTCCGCCGCCCGGATGCGCGCCGGCGCCGCACAGCCACAGCCCGCGGATCGGCGTGCGGTAGCGCGCCCAGCCGGCCGCCGGCCGCAGGAACAGGAGCTGCTCCAGGCTCAGCTCGCCGTGGAAGATGTTGCCCTCGCTGAGCCCGATCTGCTGCTCGAGGTCCCAGGGCGTCAGCGTCTGCCGATAGAGGATGCTCTCTTTCAGCGTCGGCATATACTCGGCCAGCGTGTCGATGACGGCGTCGCCGAAGGCCTCGCGCCGCTGCGGCCAACGCTCCGGTCCCTCCTTGATCTTGTAAGGCGCGTACTGCACGAAGATCGACATGACGTGCTTGCCCGGCGGCGCGACGGTCGGATCCACCAGCGAGGGGATCACGACGTTGAGGTACGGGCGCGAGGAATAGTCGCCGTACTTGGCCTCGTCATAAGCCCGCTCGAGGTAATCCACACCCGGCGCGATCGCGATGTCGCCGCGCATGTGCGGGCCGTCGCCCGGCCGGCAGGTGAACTCCGGCAGCCGGTCGAGCGCGAGGTTCACCTTGCCGCTGCTGCCGCGCAGCTTGTAGCGGGCGATCTGCGCGGCGAATTCTTCAGGCAGCGCCTCGCCCTCCAGCAGCTTCTGGAACGTGCGGCGCGGGTCAAGGTTCGAGATGATCAGCGGCGCATGCAGCTCGTCGCCATTCTCGAGCGCGACGCCGATCGCCTGGCCGTGGCGCGTGAGGACGCGTTCGACCGGCGCTTCGGCGCGGATTTCGGCGCCGTGCTCGCGGGCGGCGGCGGCGATGGCTTCGCTGACGGCGCCCGTGCCGCCCTGCGCGAAGCCCCACGAGCGGAAGGCGCCGTCGATCTCGCCCATGTAGTGGTGCAGCAGGACGTAGGCGGTGCCAGGGCTGCGCACGCCGAGGAAGGTGCCGATGATCCCGCTGACGGCCATGGGGGCGATGAGCGTGTCGGACTCGAACCACATGCGCAGGAAGTCGACGGCGCTCATGGTGAGCATCTGCGCGTGCAGGTACATGAGGTCGGGCCCGAGGTCGCGCAGCCGCGCGCCCATGCGCGCCAGGCCCCACAGGTCGCGCAGCTTCAGCGACGTCGGATCGGGCGCCGGCGCGTCGATCACGTGCTTGGCGAAACGCGCCATCTGGATCATGGCCTTGGCGAACTCGGGGTAGGTCTCGGCGTCGCGGCGGCTGAAGCGCGCCATCTCGCGCCGCGACTCGTGCGGGTCCGCGCCGCGGAAGAGCGAGTCGCCGTCCGGCAGCGGGACGAAAGAGCCCTCCAGCGGGATGATGCGCAGCCCGTGCCGCGCCAGCTCGAGCTCGCGGATGATGTGCGGGCGCAGCAGGCTGACCACGTAGGAGCAGACCGAGAACTTGAACTCCGGGTACAGCTCCTCGGTGACGGCGGCGCCGCCCAGCACGTGCCGCCGCTCGAGCGCCAGCACGCGCCGCCCGGCGCGGGCCAGGTAGGCGGCGCAGGTCAGGCCGTTGTGCCCGGCGCCGATGATGATCGCGTCATATCCGCGCATCCGTCCTCACTCGCTGGCGATTGGACGCCAGGAACGCCGTCCATGAGCCAAGCGGCGCAAATGCGCGCTCCAATCGTGTCGGCGGCGCCGAAGGCTCTGCGCGCCGGGGGCCGTGTCAGAACAGGTCGAAGCTGATCGCGATCATTAGAAGCGCGTTCAGCAGCCAAAGCAACGCCGCTGCCCGGACTTGGCCTGCCCGCGACCGCCGCAGGAAGACGACGCGTCTACGGTACAGGACCGCCGCCAGGAGCAGGTCGCCCGCGGCCAACCCGAATAGACCCCACAGCCCCCAGGCGCCGGTTGGGGGCGGTCCCTCCATGATGACGATGAGCAGCGTGAAACAGCCGACGCCCGCCATCATCAGCAAGGGCGCAAGCGCCCAGACGAATGCGTCGAGTCGCAGGTCCGGAGCGCCGACGCACAAAGCGATGCGCTGACCGCATTCCGGGCAAGCGCCAGACGTGAGATCGCGCAAGTTGTAGCCGCACACCGGGCAAAACGCGTCGCGATCGTGCAGAAATCGTTCCAGCAACACGCGCTCGACCGATTCTCCCTCCAGACGCGCCAGACCCACCCGCGCCACCCCCATTGATCTCCCCGACGCCGCCTCACGATACTCAGCCACTCAGACCCAGTCCACAACAGCTCCCGCCGCCCGCACTCACCGCCGTGGGCCGGTCGTGGCGCGGGTCCGGTTGAGCTTTTTGCGCGCGTTACCTATCCTGCGCAGCGTCGCCGCGCCGCGCCCGACCGGATCGTGCAGCGTCGTTGTTCTGCCACGCAGATCGCGAAGGATCGGAGGAACTTCAGGCCGTGAGCCACGTCAAGGAGCAGATCGCACACACGTCCACGGCGCTGGCCGGCGAGCCGCTCGACATCGAGCGCCTGGTCCGCGGCCAGCACAGCGAGCCGCACCGCCTGCTCGGCGCCCACCCGGCGACGCGCGCCGGCAAGCCGGGCGTCATCGTGCGCGCGTTTCACCCGCTCGCCGCGCGGGTCGAGTGCGTGCGGCACAGCGGCGAAGCGGTCGAGCTGGAGCCCGCGCACGAAGCCGGGCTGTTCGCCGTGTTCATCCCGAACGCCCGCACGCCGAAGAAATACCGGCTGCGGTTCCACTTCGCCGACGGCGCCGTCTGGGACCGCGACGATCCCTATCGCTTCCTGCCGACGCTGGGCGACACCGACCTGCACCTGTTCAACGAGGGCACGCACCGGCGGCTGTGGGACCGGCTCGGCGCGCATCGCCGCGTGGTCGAGGGCGTGGAGGGCGTGGCGTTCGCGGTGTGGGCGCCGAACGCGGCGCGGGTCAGCGTGGTGGGCGATTTCAACCACTGGGACGGACGGCTGCTGCCGATGCGGCAGATGGGCAGCTCGGGCGTGTTCGAGCTGTTCGCGCCGGAGGTTCCCGCGGGCGCCTACTACAAGTACGAGATCAAGACCGCCGCCGGCCAGATCCGCCTGAAGAC
>Ga0302046_10006132_pt1 | contig 10518 bp, 8 predicted proteins | sample RVTome_11_FD_200261 | JGI IMG/M metagenome (GOLD analysis project Ga0302046, IMG submission 200261) | Soil microbial communities from uranium-contaminated site in the Upper Colorado River Basin, Wyoming, United States - RVT147D111 (version 2) ... | reverse complement strand
ATGCCGGTCGCCATCATTGTGTTTGTCAAAAAAATCCTGGCTACCTTTGAGCGACGAGCGCCCAACCACCGTTTCGAATTGGAGGTCACCGGTCAGATTCCGCCGGTTCGGGCTGATGAAACACAGTTGGCCATTGTCATGGATCATCTCTTGGAAAACGCGATCAAATACTCACCCGAAGACAGCCTGGTACGCGTCGAAATTTCGACCTCCGGGGAGCAGGTGATGGTGGCTGTGTGTGATGAAGGCCAGGGTATTGCCCAAGATGAACATGAAAATATATTTACTCGATTTTACCGGGGACGAGATCAACAATCGAGCAAAGGGCATAGTTTAGGTTTAGGACTCTATATCACCCAAAAGTTAATTCGGGCCCAGGGCGGTGATATTTGCGTGGAAAGTATACTGGGCCAGGGCACCACTTTTCGATTTACCCTACTGCAGGAGGAAATAAAGAGCTGATATGGCTGAGACGTTATTGCTGATTGAAGACGATGTGGCGTTGAGTGAAACGCTGCGCTTTATGTTAACTAAGAAGGGCTTTCAGGTTGAAATCGCCAATGATGCGATTACGGGCCTTCAAAAAGCATATGCCGTTAAGCCTGATGCAATTATTCTCGATGTGATGCTACCCGATATGGATGGCTGGCAAACATGCTCGCGCTTTAGAGAAATGTCCGATGTGCCCATTATCATGTTGACCGCGTTGGGCTCGGAGAAGGATGTTGTCAAAGGCTTAAATCTGGGCGCTGATGATTATATTGTCAAGCCTGTCACGGCTGAGGAACTGGCTGCTCGGGTCAATGCCTTGCTCAGACGAGTCTCTCGTTCGAGTATGAACAGCGGCAGCGGTAGTCGAAACTCAATCCTTAAATGTGATTACTTAACGATTGATTTCGATAAGCATGAAGTTACAGTTGACGGCAAACGAGTCGATTTAAGCCCGACCGAGTTTCGGCTGTTGTCGGTGATGGCCCGCCACCAGGGGCGGATGCTGCCGCATGAATTTTTGCTGAATGAGGTTTGGGGACAGGAGTATATTGGTGAAATCGATTATCTCCGTTTGTACATTAGCTATTTGCGCCGGAAGATTGAGAAAGACTCATCAAAGCCAAGCTTAATTCATAATGAGTGGGGGATTGGTTATCGTTTTGGCTAGAGCCTCATCAGCCAAACCCATCTCGATCTTTCACCCTATACTCGAAAATTTGGTCTTATCTTCATAGTTCGTATAGTTTGGCTGCCTTATGGTATTTGTTGACGGGCTCGGTAGCGCTAAGATAGCGTACCGGGCCGCTTGTATTTTGGGGCATTTACCGTATTCAGAGGCAGCTTAGGCTAAAGAATGGTTAGTTTGAGCTTATCAGGGTTGTTCTCGAGCGGTTTTCCGTAGAAATCCTACACAATTCTAACTTTTTTCTAAGAATTTTCTCACGGGTTTATGATGAAAAGATTATAAACTTAGGGCCAATTAGCTCACCGGAGAGGCAGCAACCTTTCTTTGCCCGTTTAGGCGGTGTAGGAGTACAACAATATGACAAAAATCTTGTTGATCGATGACGATCCCATGATACTTCAACTACTCAAACTCTTCCTTAGCAACGAAGGTTATCAGGTAGCTGTGGCCGAAAGTGGCTTAGAAGGCTTAGAAGTCGCCCAAAAACAGATGCCCGACCTGGTCATCTTGGACTTGATGATGCCCGTCATGGATGGTTTTGAAACGTGCCGCCGTTTGCGCGAGTTAGGAGTGCAATCTGTTCTGATTATTAGCAACCGGCGGGATGAACGCAGCATGGTCAGAGCACTAGAACTGGGTGCGGATTCTTATTTGCACAAACCCTTTGAGTTGCCCGTTTTGCTGGCCAAGATTCGAACGCTGCTGCGTCGTATTGGGCAGCGTGCTCCCAGTGAGTGCACCATTTACGATGATGGGCATCTACTCATCGATTTAAATAAACGCCGGGTCGAATTGGGTGGACAAACGATCCAATTAACCGCTACCGAGTTTCGCCTCCTATCGATTTTACTACGCCATGTTGGCCGGGTTGTACCTCATGAGGAGTTAATCCAAGAAGTTTGGGGAACCGAGAAAGATGTTGGCTTGACCTCGCTCAAACTCTATGTGCATTATCTGCGCCGCAAGATCGAGGAGCATCCCAAGAAGCCATATTATCTGCTCGCCGAATGGGGAATTGGTTATCGCTTACGTGAGCCCAAATCGATTTCTCAAATGGCTAGCTGATTTGTCTAAACATAATCCTATTGGCCACTTGTGTTAAAAATTAAACTTATTTACCTTACCTTCTTGAGGAATTTAAACTAAAAAGAGCCCACCGGCTCTTTTTATATTTTAGCCCTAACAATTTGACGAATCCTCTAACTTTTTTCTAAGTGTCCTCCAACGGCCTTTTTATTAAGTGGGGGTAAACTAAGTGCTGTGATGACTAGTAGACTGGAAGATAATGCTCCTCCACATCAAATACCCGAATTTCACCTTGGAGAGTTAGAGATGATGATGCAAGCCAAACCTTACGAAATGAAAACCAGCCCTTTGCCGGTTGTGGTGAATGCACGTTGGGCCGAAAGGGTGTTGTTAACAGCTATTCTGGTTGTGATCGATCTCTTGATGGTGCTTTTAGGATTTTGGCTGGCCTACTATGTTCGTTTTAATACGGGTTTCTTCTTGTTTTACCAACATGAAGCTTCTCAACTTGATTTCTATCAAAGGTTAGTTTTTCTGTTCGCCCCTCTCTGGGTTATCGTTTTTGGGGTGTTCGGTTTATATAACTTCAAAAACCTTTTTGGCGGAACCAAAGAATATTCCCAGGCGTTTAATGCAACGACATTGGGCATGATGCTGATTATCCTCTTTACCTTTTTCCAGCCGGAACTGATCATTGCCCGAGCCTGGGTGACCCTGTCCTGGCTGTTAGTCGGTCTCTGCGTTGTGTTGGGACGTTTCGCTTTGCGTCGTATGGTCCAGCAGATGCGGCTTAACGGACGATTTTTGACCTCGGTGCTGATCATTGGGGCCAATGAAGAGGGACAGGCGATTGCCGAACAACTCCAAAGTAATCGTCGGGCCGGTATCTGGATCGCCGGGTTCGTGGATGATACCTTAGAACCGGGCAGCGAACCGTTGCCCCATACACCGGTGGTTGGTTCTGTTGACTCGCTTAGAATGACGGTTCGCCAATACGGCATTCAGGAGATTATCATCGCCTCGACCGCGCTGCCGCGCAAGAAACTTCTTGGGATCTTTCAAACCTTCGGAGCCGATGATAGTATTAATATCCGCATGTCGTCCGGGCTTTATGAGTTGTTAACGACCGGGGTCGAAGTTCAAGATGTGGGCAATGTCCCGCTGTTGAGCATTAATCGGGCTCGCTTAACCGGAGCCGATCAGTTTATGAAGGGCGTGCTCGATTGGCTGGTTTCAGGGATCTTCATGTTTCTGTTGTGGCCCATAATGGTGATGATTGCTCTCGCGATCAAATTCGACTCGTCCGGCCCGGTCATTTATCGACGTCGAGTGATAGGCGTTGGAGGTAAACCCTTCAATGCCTTCAAATTCCGCACGATGTACACCGACGCCGACGAGCGTCTGGCGCGTGATCCTGAGTTGAGTCGCCAATTCGAGCAAAACTTCAAGCTCAAAGATGATCCGCGGGTGACCAAAGTCGGTCGTTTGCTGCGCCAAACCAGCCTGGACGAACTGCCTCAACTTTTCAACGTCCTATTTGGACAGATGAGTCTGGTTGGTCCGCGCATGATCACCGAGCAAGAACTGGATCGCTATGGCAAGTGGCAAATGAACCTCTCGACGGTTAAGCCGGGGATCACCGGGCTGTGGCAGGTGAGCGGGCGCAGCGACGTCAGTTACGAAGAACGGGTTATGCTTGATATGAACTATATCCGAAATTACAGCATCTGGTCCGATTTGTTCCTGCTGTGGCAGACGATCCCGGCGGTTCTCAAACGACGAGGAGCATACTAGAATGGTAGGTGACACAGCGGTAAATAATCGTTTCCAGGATGTCAAAGCGTATCTGGCACATTTGCAAGAAACCATTGCCAGCCTACCGGTCGAATTGATTGATCAAGTCATTGGCATCTTACTCGCCAGCGCCCAAAGCGGGCACAAGGTCTTCATTTGCGGTAATGGCGGGAGTGCTTCGACCGCATCTCATTTTGCCTGTGATCTGGCCAAGAATACAAAAGTCGATGGCGCCCCCCGTTTTCGGGTCATCGCCTTGACCGACAATATGGCTTTGATGACCGCCTGGGCGAATGATACCGCTTATGATAATGTTTTCGCCGCACAGCTCGAGCCCTTGATCGAGCCTGGTGATGTGGTTATCGGTATCAGTTGCAGCGGTAATTCAGGCAATGTTCTGAATGCTATAGCCCTGGCCCGCCAGCACGGGGCGCTGACAATCGCCTTTACCGGAGATACCGGCGGACGTTTGCAGGCGATGGTAGACGTATGTATTTTGGCGCCGAGCCCGCGCATCGAGCAGCAAGAGGATATTCATCTGGCCCTGGAACACTGCATCTGTGTCGCTCTGCGCAACAGGTTGATCCAAGAATATGGGCCAAGTCCGGAACCCATGGCTGCCCCTCTGCCCCAGATAGTGATGTGTCATTAAGGATCGTGGATTAAATAACTTCCACAATCTCGTTCCCAAACTCAGTTTGGGAACGAGATTGTGGGGCAACTTATTTAATTTCTATTCCTAAGTAAACCCACTCCCCGAATTTTTAGCGAGAATTTCTTTGGTAGACCCTCGTGGCTCCGAAATTGGCCTGGGGGTTTTTAATTAATTCTAACTTATTTCTAAGTATCTTCTTACAACTTTATCATTAAATATTGATATTGTTTCATTATAGGATGTGTTGTCGATAATCAGTTGAACCCTTCAATGAATTGCAAAAACATTGTGAATCTTGATCACCCAATGGCACATTTAAACATCTGTTGAGGTAGGTATGGCAAACATAAATCGAGAGAGTTCAGTTCGAGAATTGGTGCGGCCACCGGATCGACTTAATGAGACAAAAGGAAGATCCCCAACCACCCTTAAACAGCGAAGCCAAACGAATGACACACTCACACAGGAGTCTCCCACTCAGACCGTGATCGATCTAACGGTCGTTATCCCTGTTTTCAATGAAGTCGATAGCCTTGAATTACTCTATTCTAAACTGCGGGAAGCCTTAAGCGGCCTCGATAAGAGTTGTGAGATCATCGTTGTGGATGATGGCAGCACCGATGGTAGTTTTCAACTGCTCAAGGAAATTCAGGCAGATGATCCGTCACTTCGGGTGATCCGTTTCCGCCGCAATTTTGGCCAGACGGCGGCCTTCTCAGCCGGATTTGACGCAGCACGGGGTGACATTATTATCACGCTGGATGCGGACCTGCAGAACGAACCGGCCGACATCGCCATGTTATTACAAAAACTGGATGAAGGGTTTGACGTGGTTAGCGGCTGGCGGATCGAGCGCTACGATAAGTTTCTGACCCGGCGTCTGCCCTCACAGGTCGCCAATTATCTCATCTCCAAGCTGACCGGGGTTGAACTCCACGATTATGGCTGCTCGCTTAAAGCCTATCGGGCAGATGTGGTCAAAAACATCAATTTGTACGGAGAACTGCACCGATTTATTCCGGCCCTGGCCAGTTGGCAGGGGGTTCGCGTTGCCGAGATCCCGGTGCGCCATGCCCCTCGGAAATTCGGGCAGTCAAAATACGGCTTGAGCCGGGTGCTTAAGGTTCTGCTGGATTTATTGACGGTTAAATTCTTGCTCAATTATGCCACCCGGCCTATCCAGATTTTTGGCATGTTGGGGCTGGTGGCCCTGATGAGCGGCTCGGGGTTGGGCATCTACCTGACGATCATGCGCTTGTTTTTTAATCAACCCCTTAATGATCGTCCTATCCTCTTGCTGGCCATTCTCCTGGTCGTCTCCGGCGTGCAGCTCGTAACGATGGGCTTGCTGGGCGAACTTGTGGTTCGAACCTATCACGAGTCCCAGGATAAGCCAATCTATATGGTTAGGGAAGTGTTGGAGTTTAGAAACCCCACGGTCGAGTAAAACCCCACGCTGAGATGGTCAATGGCGGTTAGCTATTATAGCAAGTTCTGTGCAAATCATTCAATGCACACGTGTGCATTGCCTATTGAATTACACCTGACTTAATTTCGGAAGGAATCATGAAAAGAAATGTTGCGGCCCTGGCCGGTCAGGAATACGATGTGATTGTGGTAGGGGGCGGCATCTTTGGGATTTGTGCCGCCTGGGATGCAGCCCAACGGGGCTTATCAGTCGTACTGCTAGAGCAAGGTGATTTTGGTCACGCGACCTCGGCCAACCATTTTAAGATGGTTCATGGCGGGATTCGCTATCTTCAGCACGCCGACTTATACCGCATTCGTGAGTCTAGCCACGAGCGGAGTTCATTCTTACGAACCGCTCCACACCTGGTACGCCCACTGCCCATTGCTATCCCGACCTATGGCCACGGCCTGAAAGGCAAAGAAGCGCTGCGGACGGCCCTGTTTTTCTATGATCTGATCACGTTTGATCGCAATCGAGGTATCAAGGACCCTGCCAGGCACATTCCCTCCGGCCGGATTATTTCCCGCCAGGAGGCGTTGGCGATGTTCCCTCATTTGGATCAAAAGGGCTTGACCGGAGCCGCCATTTTTCACGATGGACAGATGTATAACCCGCCCCGGTTGTCTCTATCCTATCTTAAAGCTGCGGTCGAGGCCGGAGCCGACACGGCGAACTACGTCCAGGTGACCGATTTTATTCAAGTCGATAACCGCATTGTTGGGGTCAAGGCCCGGGATAAGCTCAGCGGAGACGATCTGGAAATCCGAGGCCGAGTCGTGGTCAATGCCGCCGGCCCGTGGGCCAAGTGGCTGCTGGCCCGGCAGATCGGTCTCCAACTCAACCCTGAACCCACGTTTTCTCGAGATGCCTATTTCATTGTGCCGCGCCCCTTGATTAGTGATCATGCCCTGGCCATCCAGGGTCAAACCAAAGATCCCGACGCGATTTTGAGCCGGGGGAATCGCCATCTCTTTGTCGTACCGTGGCGCGATTACACGTTGATCGGCGTCTGGCATGTCGTTCATCAGGACGCGCCGGAAACCTTCACGGTCACCGAGGCAGATCTCCAGGGCTTTATCGATGAGATCAATGCCTCTTATCCATCGCTCGACCTGACCCTCGCTGACGTTTCGATGTCGAATGCGGGCCTGACTCTGTTTGGCGAAAACACACCCGGGGCAACCCATTTGAGCTACGGTAAGCGTTCCATCATTATCGACCACGCTACCAAACACAATCTGGATGGCCTCATCACCATGATCGGGGTTCGGTACACAACGGCCCGGGGTATTGCGGCTCAGGGTATCGACCTGGCCTTTAATAAGTTGGGCAAACAGGCCCCCCAACCGATGACGGAAAAGACCCCGGTCTATGGCGGCCAGATCGATTGCTTCGACGACTTTGTGCAGCAGGCGGCCCGGCACTTTCCGTCAAGCCTGGGCAACGAGGTCATACGTCATTTGCTGCACAACCACGGCGCGGCCTATCGCGATGTACTCAAATATATTGACGAAGATAGGACCTGGGCCGAACAAATTGGCGGCTCGAAAACGATCAAGGCCGAAGTGATCCATGCCGTGCGGGACGAGATGGCCCAGAAATTGGGCGATGTGATCCTTAGGCGAACTGACCTTGGCACGGCGGAATATCCGGGCGAAAGCGTGATCCGAATCTGCGCCGAACTTATGGCTTCGGAATTGAATTGGACCAATGAACACACGCAGCAAGAAATCGCCGAGGTGGAAGCCAGGTTCCCGACCTTTCTCAAGAAAAACGATGGATCGGTTCAAATCGATTTAGACCCCGAGGTTGAAGTTCAACCAGCCCTGAACCAGGCGATCTAAAAGGAGCAATAACTGAATGAATGTCCTCATTACCGGCGGCACCGGCTTCATCGGTTCAAGATTGGCTCTGAAACTGCTCGAGTCGGGCGCCTGTGTCCGAGTCTTGGGCCAGGCGAATACGGAAGCCGAAGCTGAAAACAAGCGGTTGATCGAAGCTCAAGGGGCGGAGGTGGTATTGGCCTCTGTCCTGGATCGGGAAAACTTGTTCGAACTGGCCAAGGGGATCGACCTGGTTTATCACCTGGCCGCGGCGCAGCATGAGGCCAATGTGCCGGACCAGCGATTTTGGGATGTCAACGTAGGCGGGACCCGGAATATGCTCGAAGCGAGCCTGAAAGGGGGCGTCAAACGCTTTGTCCATGGCAGCACGATTGGGGTTTACGGCTCGGCCGTTGACGGAACCATCGACGAGCAATCGCCATTGCGACCGGAAAATATTTATGGGATCACCAAGGTCGAGGGCGAAAAGCTGGTGCGGTCTTTTCAGGATAGGCTGCCGGTCGTGATCATTCGCATTTCAGAGACGTATGGTTCCGGCGACCGCCGGCTGTTGAAGCTGTTTAAGAGCATCAAAAAGAAAGTCTTCTTTATGATCGGCAGCGGCCGGAATTTGCACCACCTCATCTATATCGATGATCTGATTGCCGGGCTCTTATTGGCGGCCAAAGTAGATGATGCGGCCGGCCAGACCTTTGTGCTGGCCGGTAAAGAAGCCCTGACAACGAATGAAATGGTGGCTGTTATCGCCGAAGAGGTGGGGGTCAAACTCTGGCCGTTTCGAGCGCCCCTGGCCCTCTTTTTGTTAGCCGCCATCGTAATGGAAGGAGCTTTACGGCCTTTCGGAATTCAGCCGCCACTGCACCGCCGCCGGATGGACTTTTTTAAGAAGAGTTTTGTTCTGTCGCCGGACTTGGCCGCCAGGGTTTTAGACTTTACACCGTGTCATAGCTTCAGACAGGGCGTCGCGGAAACGGCCAAATGGTATACCGACATGGGATACCTCTAAATAATCAAGCGTGGGGATAGACAATGCCAGAGACGATGGTTCACACCCGAGAAAAAAACTTAACAAGCCAGGTCAAGTTAGCGGCCAGGATCGAACCCTTTGATACCTTCTGGGAAGGACCAGAGGATGTCGAAAAGGGTTATACCTCTTTTTATCAGTTTTATAAGCATAATTATTTGAAATACCTCCCGGAAAACAAAGCCGCCCGGATTCTGGTCATCAGTTGCGGACCGGGGTATTTTGTGGATCTGGCCGCCCGGCATGGCTACACCAACGTGACCGGCATCGACTCCGATCCGGCCAAGGTCGCATGGGCCACGGACCGAAACCTGAGCTGCCAGGTCGCTGAGGTGTTCCCATTCCTGGAAGAAGCAGCTGAGCCGTTTGACGTTATCTTCTGTGAACAGGAACTCAATCATTTGACCAAAGATGAGATCGTGATGTTTCTCGATCTATGCTGGGACCGGCTCGCGGAAGAAGGTACCTTAATCGCGCATGTCTTGAACGGGGCCAACCCCATCACGGGCGCCGAGGCCCTGGCCCAGAATTTTGACCATTTCAATACGTTTACCGACTATACGCTGCGTCAAGTATTGGGCTATTGCGGCTTCGATCAGGTCAGGGTCATTCCTCTCAATCTGTATGTTTTCTATAAAAATCCCATGAACTATGTCGCAATGCTGGCCGCCGGTTTGTTGAGCTTATTCTTCCGGTTTTGTTTTGTGTTATACGGCAAGAAGAACAAAATCTTTACCAAGAAGATCGCGGCTATCGGCCGGAAAAAATCACCCAAATTACGGCGCGGCCATGGCACATAGCCGGGTCGGCAGCCGGCGTTCAAGCTTGTCTTCTCAATAATTCGGGGCAGGGGCGCGGCCTTGTGCCTGCCCTGTGGGGCGACCGCAAGGGGACGCCCCTACTAAAAACCTGAGCCCGGCCGGGCTCTTTTTGTATTTGAATTCTAACCCTTTTCTTAGATATTTCAAACTACTTTATCATTAAGGCTTGCTATACTGACAAACGTAGGAAGGAGAGCCTGCTTAAAAACTTGAGATTGCCTTTCATTTAACGGTATTTGGTTTCGCGCAATAAAGTGTAGAGTGTGTAGAAGTTTAGATGGTTACCTCGGGTAGAGCTGAAAAGGAGATGACACCGATGAGAATTTTGTTCTGTAATTATGAGTATCCTCCTTTGGGCGGTGGCGGTGGCGTTATTAACGCGATGCTCGCCGAGGAAATGGCAAACGATCACGAGGTAACGGTTTTGACGTCGCAGGGTCTGGGTCTGCCTGATAAGTGTGTTGAAAACGGGGTCAACGTTGTCCGCGTTCCGGTTTTCTTCCGAGACAAACAGGCCGTGGCCAATCTCCCTTCGATGATGGCCTTTGTGCCCATGGGCATCAAAGTGGGTAAGGAACTGCTGGAAAAGCATAAGTTCGATGTCATCAACACCCACTTTGTCGTGCCAACCGGCCCGGTTGGGGATACCCTGGCTCACATCGCCAATGTCCCCAATGTTTTGTCCCTTCACGGCGGGGACATCTAC
>Ga0302046_10006131_pt1 | contig 10518 bp, 8 predicted proteins | sample RVTome_11_FD_200261 | JGI IMG/M metagenome (GOLD analysis project Ga0302046, IMG submission 200261) | Soil microbial communities from uranium-contaminated site in the Upper Colorado River Basin, Wyoming, United States - RVT147D111 (version 2) ... | reverse complement strand
GGAAGCACTGCGGGCCAGCACTGGCGAAGACGGTCTCGCCTGGGAGCTTTCCGGCCGTGTGACCGGGGTGGATCTGGCCAAGCTCAGCGGCCGGCTGGAGTGGCCGCCGTTGACGGGAGACCTGTCTGGGATCGTGCCGACGGCGCGTTACCAGCGGGCCCGCTTCGAGCTCGGCGGGGCGCTGCTGGTGCGGGTCTTCGATGGCACGCTCACGGTCACCGACTTGGTGCTGGAGCGTCCGCTGGGGCCGGTGCCGCGGCTTCAGGCCAACGTGGAGCTCGCCAACATCGATCTCGAGCGACTGACGCGGACCTTCTCCCTGGGTCGCATCGAGGGCCAGCTGCAAGGCTACGTCCGCCAACTGGAGCTGGTGGACTGGCGACCGGTGCAGCTCGACGCCTATCTGGGCACACCGGAAGGCGATCGCTCGCGGCGGCGCATCAGTCAACGGGCGGTGAACGAGATCGCTGCCCTCGGGGGTTCCCCCGCGCCGGTGGCGGCTCTGTCGCGGGGCGTGCTGCGGCTGTTCAGCGACTTCTCCTACCGCCGCCTGGGAATTCGCTGCCGCTTGCGCGGGGGCGTCTGCGAGATGGATGGGATTGCTCCGGCAACCCAGGGCTACTATCTGGTGGAGGGCAGCGGGGTGCCGCAGATCAACGTGATCGGATTCGAACAGCGGGTCGACTGGGCAGAGCTGATCGCCCGGGTGGTAGCGGCCAGCAAGAGCGAAGGACCCGTCATCGGCCCGGGAGAGAGCCAGTGAGAGCGCTGCAAACCATGATCATGGGTGCGCTGTTGAGCGCCTGCGTGACCATCAACGTCTACTTCCCGGCGGCCGCGGCGGAACGGGCTGCGGACCGAATCATCGAGGACGTATGGGGCGGCACGCCGCCGCCGGCGGCCCCGGCGCCGGCGCCTCAGGGCAGCCTGGAAACCAGTACCCCGCTGCTCGTGGCCGTACTCGACCTGCTGTTACCTGCGGCTCAGGCCCAGGCCGACATCGACATCAGCAGCCCCGCCATCGCCGCCATCAAAGGGCGCATGGAGCGACGTCACAGCCAGCTGGCGCCGCTCTACGCCGGTGGTGCGGTGGGACTCGCCAACGACGGCACGGTGGCCGTGCGGGACCTGAACGTCGTGCCCTTGAAGGACCGGCAGACGGTGCAGCGCCTGGTGGCCGAGGAGAATGCCGACCGCAAGTCCCTCTACGCGGAGATTGCCCGCGCCAACCAGCACCCGGAGTGGGAGGGGGACATCCGCGCCACTTTTGCCCGCCGCTGGATCGCCAACGCCCGCCCCGGCTGGCCGGTGCAGCGGCCCGATGGCAGCTGGGCGAGCCGCTGAGCCTCGCGCCCGGCGCAACGGCATTCATCGCCATGGCAGCCAATGTCCTCTGCTTCGACATCGAGACCGTCCCGGACGTGGTGAGCGGCCGCCGGCTGCTGGGGCTCCCCGAGCTGGCAGACGGCCAGGTCGCCGAGCTGTTGGGCCAGCGCCAGCGGGAGCGCACCGGCAGCGACTTCCTCCGCCACCATTTGCAGCGGGTGGTGGCGATCTCGGTGGCGATGCGCTTGACCAACGGTCAGTTCTTGTTGCGCTCCGTAGGTGACCTGGAGACCGACGAGGCGGAGCTGATCCGCCGCTTCTACGCCGGCATCGAGCGCTACACCCCGGTGCTGGTGTCCTGGAATGGGGGCGGCTTCGACCTACCAGTGCTGCACTACCGTAGCCTGCTGCACGGGATCTGCGCGGCCCGCTACTGGGAACTGGGCGAGGACGACAACAGCTTTCGTTACAACAACTACCTGGGGCGCTTCCACTGGCGTCACCTGGACCTGATGGACGTGCTCGCCGGCTACCAGCTGCGGGCGGCGGCGCCGCTGCAGGAAGTGGCACTGATGCTGGGGCTTCCCGGCAAGCTGGGTCTGGACGGCGCCCAGGTCTGGGAGAGCTTCCAGGCCGGCGCCCTGGAGACCATCCGCCACTACTGCGACACGGATGTCCTGAACACCTATCTGATCTACCTGCGCTTCGAGCTAGTTCGCGGGCACCTGGACGAGCGCCAGTACCGGGATGAGGTGATCCGGGTGCGGGATTTTCTGGCGGCCGCCGAAGCGCCCCACCTGGGCGAGTTTCTGCGGGCCTGGGACGCCGCCGCGGCCTCGGCATGAGCCGGCGCCGGGTCCCGGAAGGGGAGCTCGAGCTCCAGATCGACGACCTGGCCGACGACGGCCGGGGCGTCGGCCGGATTCAGGGCAAGGCGGTGTTCGTGGATGGCGGATTGCCGGGGGAGCTGCTGCGCTTTCGCTATCGCCGCCGCCACTCGCGCTTCGACGAAGGGGAGCTGCTGCAGGTCATTCGACCTTCGCCGGATCGGGTGCTGCCCCGTTGTCCCCATTTTGGCGTCTGCGGTGGCTGCAGCCTGCAGCAGCTGGAGCCGGCCCGGCAGATTCTGCGCAAGCAGGCCTGGCTGCTGGAAAGCCTGCGGCGGCTGGGCGGTGTGGCGCCCGAGATCCTGCTGCCGGCGATCACCGGCCCCCTTTGGCACTACCGCCGGCGGGCGCGGCTGGGGGTGAAGTACGTGCCTGGCAAGGGGCGGGTGCTGGTGGGCTTCCGGGAGCGGCGGGCGCCCTATGTGGCGGACATGTCGGTCTGCGAGGTCCTGGACAGTCGCGCCGCTGCCCTTCTGCAGCCGCTCGCCACGCTGGTGGGCGAGCTGTCCCTGCAACGGCGCGTTCCCCAGATCGACGTGGCCGCCGGGGACGACGCTTTGGCCTTGAGCTTGCGAGTGCTCGACCCACCGTCCACGGGCGACCGGGAGCGCTTGCGTGACTTCGCCCGGAGCCACGAGCTGCAGCTCTTCCTGCAGCCGGGCGGGCCGGACAGCTTGCTGCCCCTGGAGCCCGAGGCGCCACCGCCACTGCGCTATCGCCTGGAGCAGTGGGACCTGGACCTGCGCTTTCTGCCGGGGCACTTCGTGCAAGTCAACGCCGAGGTGAATCGACAGCTGGTGAAGCTGGCGCTGGAGCTGCTGGCGCTCGGGCCGGGAAGCCAGGTCCTCGACCTCTACTGCGGGCTCGGCAACTTCAGCTTGGCCCTGGCCCGAGTCTGCGCTCAGGTGGTGGGCGTCGAAGGCGACCCGGCGCTGGTCGCCTGGGCGGAGCGCAATGCCACCTTGAACGGCATCGCCAACGCCCAGTTCCAGGTCGGTGATCTGGCCCGGGAGCCGGCGCGGCAGGACTGGGCCAACAGGCGCTTCGACCGGGTGCTGCTCGACCCACCACGCTCGGGAGCGGCCGAAACGCTACCGTTGATCGCCGCCGCAGGACCGGAGCGCATCGTCTACGTCTCCTGCCACCCCGGAACACTGGCACGGGACGCCGGCCGACTGGTCAGGGAGCACGGTTACCGGCTGCACAGCGCCGGGGTACTGGACATGTTCCCGCACACCACGCACGTGGAATCCATCGCCCTGTTCGTGCGCGCCTAGCGCTTGTAAGGCCGGATCGGCGCAACACCCGGCGACGCCGATCCGGCACTCGCCCGCTCCGCGTAGGTACGGAATCGGACTGGAGGAAATGCGCTATTGAACACTGCTATCCTGCGCTGACCGCTGGCCGGCCCAGGTAGCATCCCCAGGCACGCATGTACACCGCCTTCTACAAGCTCACCGGCAAGCCTTTCCAGCTGAGCCCGGATCCGCGCTTCTTCTTCGGCAGCCGGGGCCACAAGCGGGCCATGTCCTATCTGCGCTACGGCCTCTCCCAGGGTGAAGGCTTCATCGTCATCACCGGTGGCATCGGCACCGGCAAGACGACGCTGGTGCGCAATCTGTTCGCCGAGCTCGACACCGGGAAGGTGGTGGCCGCGCAGCTGGTTACCAGCCAGCTCGAGGCCGACGACATGCTTACCATGGTGGTTGCCGCCTTCGGGCTGGATTACGAGGGCTTGTCCAAGGCGGTGCTGATCAAGCGGCTGGAGGACTTTCTGGCCTCCAGTACCCGGGCCGGCAAGCGGGTGCTGCTGGTGGTGGACGAGGCCCAGAATCTGCCGGCCAAGACCCTGGAAGAGCTGCGTATGCTGTCCAATTTCCAGATCTCAGACAAGCCGCTGCTGCAGAGCTTCCTGCTCGGTCAGGAGGAGTTTCGGGCCACGCTGCAGTCCTCGGGCCTGGAGCAACTGCGCCAGCGCATCATTGCCTCCTGTCATCTGAGCGCCCTCAGCGTGCAGGAGACCCGCGACTATGTGGAGCACCGGCTGCGCGTCGTTGGCTGGCAGCAGGACCCACGCTTCAGCGACGACGCCTTCGAAGTCATACATACCTTGACCGAAGGCGTGCCGCGGCGGATCAACGTGCTCTGCGACCGGATCCTGCTCTTTGGCTTCCTGGAGGAGCTACACGAGTTCGACCGACTGACGGTGAAGCAGGTCGGCAAGGAGCTGAGTGAGGAGCTGCCGGCAGTGGTGGGGCAGCAACGGCCAGTCGGCAATGCCAGCTCCCCCACGGCCGCGGCCGCAGACCAGCTGGAGCACAGTGTGCCGGCCCTGGACACCGGGTGGATGGGAGCCGGCGAGGGACCGGGGCTGAGCAGCCTAGAGCGGCGGGTGGAGGCCCTGGAGCGGACCAGCGAGGCCATGCGCAAGGGTTTCGTTCAGCTCACGCGGCTGGTGCGCAGCCTGGCCGCCCGGGAAGGTTGATCACGCTGGCGGCAGCGGTCACGACCAACACCGGTAGCTAGGCATAGCGGACGCATCGCTGGTTGCTGGCACGTCACGTGCTTCTTTTAGGCGAGTGGGGGCTCCTCCTGAGACGGCGCGACTGATATGGCAATAAGAGGAATCCTTCAGGAACACTCGGTTGCCCTGGGCGTGGTCATGCGCGCCCTGGACCTCAGCGCCGTGCTGGCGGCGGCGTTGGCGGCTCACTGGTGGGTGTTCGGGACGCTGGCCCTGTCCGCGCCTTACAAAGTCTCAGTTGTGGTCGGCTTGCTGTTCGCGCTGATCCTCTTCAGCCGCTCGTCCCTCTATCGTGCCTGGCGCGGCAGCTCCCTCACCGGGGAGCTGTGGGTGGCCAGTGGCGCCTTGGCTTCGTCCTTCCTCGGGCTCTCGGCGGTTGCCTACATCACCCAGCAGGCTCACCTGGTGGAGGTCCGCTGGGTTTTGCACTGGCTGCTGCTGAGCTGGGTCGCCTTGATGTTCTTCCGTGTCACCCTGCGGGTGGTGCTGAGGCTGATGCGTGCCCGGGGCATGAATCGCCGGCGACTGGTCCTGGTGGTGGCCGGGGAGCTGGGCGTCAGGGTGGGCGAGCGCCTGCGGCAGATGCCCTGGACCGGTCTCGAGGTGGTCGGCTACTTCGACGATCGCGGCCGCGATCGCCTGCCGAATGTCGGCAGTATTCCCCTCCTCGGGCGCATCTCGGAGCTCGGGAGCTTCGTCCAGCGGGAGCGTATCGACCAGGTGTGGTTGGCGTTCCCCTTCCGTGCCGAGAACCGGGTCAAGCAGGTCCTCCATGAGCTCCGGCACTGCACCGCCGACATCCGCCTGGTGCCCGACATCTTCCAGTTTCGGCTCCTGAACCACTCCATGAGCGAGGTGGGCGGCATTCCGGTGCTAAACCTGACGGCCTCGCCCATGGTCGGCTTCGATCAGTTCGCCAAGGAGATCGAGGACCGCCTGCTCGCCTTCGGCATCCTATTGCTCATCAGCCCGCTAATGCTGTTGATCGCCATCGGGGTGCGGCTGAGCTCGCCGGGGGCGGTGTTCTTCAAGCAACGTCGGCACGGATGGGACGGCGAGCCCATCGAGGTCTGGAAGTTCCGCTCCATGAAGGAGCACAAGGATACTCCCGGTCGGGTGACCCAAGCCACCAAGGACGACCCCAGGGTCACGCGCTTCGGGAGCTTCCTGCGGCGCACCAGCCTGGACGAGCTACCCCAGTTCCTGAACGTGCTGCAGGGGAGTATGTCCATCGTCGGCCCGCGTCCCCATGCCATCGAGCACAACGAGCAGTTCAAAGAGTCGGTGAACCGCTACATGCTTCGCCACAAGGTCAAGCCAGGCATCACCGGCTGGGCCCAGGTCAACGGCTACCGGGGCGAGACCGACACCTTGGAGAAGATGCAGAAGCGGGTGGAGCTGGACCTCTTTTATATCGAGAACTGGTCGATCTGGTTCGATCTGCGGATCATCTTCAAGACCCTGCTGAGCGGCTTTGCAGGCAAGAACGCCTATTGATGCCCAGAGCCAGGCGAATTGCGCGCTGGGCAACGCGGGTCGCCGCCGCCCTGGTCTGGAGCCTGGCAGTGGTGGCGCCGGCGGCCGCCGCAGCACTGGCCGACACCGTAGAGGCGCTGAAGCCCTCCATCGTGGCGGTAGGCACCATGCAGTACAGCAGGCGCCCTGCGGGGGAGTTCCGCGGCACCGGCTTCGCCGTCGCCGACGGTCGGCACGTGGTCACCAGCGCCCACGTGGTGCCGGAGCGGGTGGATGCCACAAACGGGGAATTTCTCGCGGTGTTCGTGGGCAGCGGCGCTCGGGTGGAAGCCCGGCGGGCCCGGGTCGTCAGCACCGACCGCAGCCATGACCTTGCCCTCATCCGCTTCGACGGTGCCGCCTTGCCGCCGCTCAAGCTCGCCGCCGAGGGCCGAGTCCGCGAAGGCGAGCTCTATGCCTTCACCGGCTTTCCCCTCGGGGCACTGCTCGGCATCTATCCGGTCACGCATACCGGTGTGGTATCCAGCATCACCCCGGTGTTGGTCGGAGCCGGCGACGGGGAGCCGCTCGACCTAGCGAGCCTGCGCCGCAGCCGCTCGGAGCTCGCGGTCTATCAGATCGATGCCACTGCCTATCCTGGTAACAGCGGCAGCCCCCTGTATCAGCCGGAGACCGGACGGGTCATCGGAATCATCAACAAGGTCTACGTCCGCGACGGGAGTGGAGCATCACTCCTGGAAGCCCCTAGCGGGCTGACCTACGCGGTACCGGTGAGGCACCTGGAGGAGCTGCTCGCGGCGCTGGGCCAGTGATGACATCGCCACCGTGGCTGCGCAGCCAGCCGCCGCCGCTAGTCACACCGGAGACCAAAGGGCAACGGAATCGACCCCAGCCTGGGGGCGCTCAGCGCGCCGTCAGGCCCGATGACAACGCCGCCGGCACAGCACTGGCGCCGTGCGGCCGACTGGTATTCGGTTATCGACTGGCCGCGCTCTGGCGCGGGGGCCGCGCGGGTAGGACCTGGCAAAGCTTGTCGTGGGCCTCGCGAATCATTCGCTCCGTGGTCGGCCAGTCCACGCAGCCGTCGGTCACCGATACGCCATAGCGCAGCTGGCTCAAGTCCTTGGGGATCGGCTGGTTGCCGGCTTCCAGGTTGCTTTCGATCATCAGCCCGACGATGGACCGATTACCTTCCAGCACCTGGTTGACACAGTCGGCCATCACCAGGGGCTGTAGCCGGTAGTCCTTGTCGGAGTTGGCATGGGAGCAGTCGACCACCAAGTTGCCAGGCAGACCCGCGCGGGCCAGCGCTTGCTCGCACAGGGCGATGTCCACCGAGCCATAGTTTGGCCGGCCGCCACCCCCTCTGAGCACCACGTGGCCGTAGCGGTTGCCGCGGGTACGGATGACGGCACACTGCCCGCCCTGGGTAATCCCGAGGAAGCTGTGGGGACTGGAGGCGGAGTGCAAGGCGTTGATCGCCACCTGCAAGCTGCCGTCGGTGCCATTCTTGAAGCCCACCGGCATGGACAGGCCGCTGGCAATTTCCCGGTGAGTCTGCGATTCGGTGGTGCGGGCACCGATGGCAGCCCAGCTGATCAGGTCCGAGAGATACTGCGGCGTGATCGGGTCCAGCGCTTCGGTGCCGGCGGGTAGCCCCAGGTCGGCGATCTCCAAGAGCAGCTCCCGGGCCAGGGCTAGACCTTGCTCGATATGAAAGGAGTCGTTGAGGTAGGGGTCGTTGACGAAGCCCTTCCAGCCCACCGACGTGCGCGGCTTCTCGAAGTAAACGCGCATCACCAGCAGCAGCGTGTCGCCAACCTCCTCCGCCAACCCCTTGAGCCGCCGGGCATACTCCCGGGCGACATCGAGATCGTGAACCGAGCAGGGGCCTACCACCAGGAACAGCCGCGGGTCGCAGCCGTCGAGGATTGCCTGCACTGCCCGCCGCCCGGCCAGCACGTGGCTGCGGGCTGGCTCGCGCAGGGGAAAGCGGGCCTTGATCTCCACCGGCGTCGGCAGCAGATCCAGTGCTACGACGTTGACGTTTTCGATGCCGATCTCGGAGGAAGCTTCCATCGGGGCTAGGTCGCTGTTGCTGCTGTGGGGCGCCGCTGGCGCATCGAGCGCGATTCTACCCGCAAGCCGGATTGCCGGCACCCGGAGCGGATCGCGGCTCGGGGCATGTGCTAGGCTTCCTGGTCTCGGTGCCACAGGGTTTGCGATGAGCCAGCGACGCGTGTTCAAGGTGATCTTCGTCAATCAGGGCAAGATCTACGAGCTTTACGCGCGGTTGGTGAGCCAGGGCTCGCTGTATGGCTTCGTCGAGGTGGAGGAGCTGCAATTCGGCGAGCGCTCGGCAGTGGTGGTGGACCCGTCCGAGGAGCGGCTCAAAGAGGAGTTTGCCGGCGTCAAGCGCACCTACATCCCGATGCATGCCGTCATCCGTATCGACGAGGTGGAGAAGCCTGGTGTCGGCAAGATCCGCGACGGCGGCGGCATCGTCACGCCCTTCCCGGGCGGCCTCTACGCGCCGGGGGAGAAGACTCGCAAAGACTGACCCGCGCGGCCGTTACGAGGCCCTGCCGCGACCAGGGACGTGCTGCATCTGGCTGCGAAGAAAATCGCCCTCCAGACCCAGGCGATGCTCGTAGATGACGCTGTATTCCATGACCCGGCGCAGATAGCCGCGGGTCTCCTGATAGGGGACGGTCTCCACCCACAGATCCGCCGGCGCCTCGCGCTGCTCCGGCAGCCACTGTGCGACCCGCCGCGGCCCGGCGTTGTAGCCGGCGGTGGCGAGCACGGCGCTGTCGTAGAGATCCTGCCGCGACATCCGCAGGTAACGGGTGCCGATCGGAATGTTCACGTCGGGCCGGTAGAGGTCGCTGAGCCGCGCCAGCGGCCTCGGCAGGGTCTTGGCGACCAGCTTGGCGGTAGCCGGCATCACCTGCATCAGGCCCATGGCGCCGGCGCTGGAACGGGCATCGGATTGGAAGGCGCTCTCCTGGCGCAGGACCGCGAATACCCATTGCGGCTCCAGCGATTCCTGTCTAGAGGCGGCCAACACCGTGTCCCGATGAGTCACTGGGAAGCGCAGCGCCAGGTCGTCCCAGTCTTGGGCCTTGGCCACCGTCAAGATCGCCGCCGAATGCCAGCCCCAGCTGTCCGCCAGTTGCGCCGCCGCTCGGTAGTCGTCGGCGCCGGCATCGCGTAGCGCATAGTTCCATTCGCGGCGTGCGTCTGGCTCACGATCGAGCAGGAGCAACTCCCGCGCCCGCCGCACCGCATCGTTGGCGGCCAAGCGCGCCGATCTCGCGGGATCTACGGCCAGCGGCCGATGACCGTAGCGATAGGGGAGGTCCAGGCGCTGGGCGGAGAGGAAGCCGTAGTAGTCCCGCTGGACCGCCAGTACCCGGTAGTGCGCCTCGGCCTCGCTTCCGCGCCCCAAGGCTGCCAGCGCCCGAGCCCGCCAATACTGCCATTGCGCGCTCGCCTGGGCTTCGGTCGGTAGCTGCTCGATGTCCGCCAGCAGCTGCCGCCAGTCGCCCGCCGTCATCGACGCCCGCGCCAACCACTCGTAGACGCTTGCGTCTTTGGCCGACGCGGGTAGCGACTGCAGCCGCCGGCGCGCGTCGGGCTCTCTGCGGGCCGCGAGCAACAGGGCGGCGGACCTGGCCAGCGGCGCAACGCTTGCTTGCTCGAGGCCAAAGCGCGCTTGTAGGGCCGGCAAAGCGTCCAGGGCGGCGCGCGGATCGTAGCGCGCCCAGCGCTGTAGACCGTGCATCGCGATCTGGGGCGCCCGCGGCTCGGCCGGGTCGGGACGGCCGGCGGCGAGGGTGGCCGCAGGCTCGCGGTGCATCTCGATCCAGGTGTCCACGATCCGTCGGTCGCGCTGCGACAGGAAATCGCGCAAGTAACGCACCAACCGCAGCTCGCCGGCGGCGAAGGCCGCCTCGATGCGTGCCCAGAGCGCCGGGGCTCGCAACTGGCCGGCCTCGATCCAGGCGTCGAATGCCGGGTCACACGCATCGGGCCGCGAGCGGCCGTAGACCCATAGCTCGGGCACCGCTTCGAAAGCCTGTGCCTGACGGCCGGTCTCTAGGAGCGCCTGCAGCCGTTGGCAGTCGAGCTCGACACTCAGGCCACGGCGGTAGTCATGGAGGTAGTCGTTCCAGGCTTGCTTGCCGCCCAGCTGACGCAGCCAGGCGCGCTGCAATGGCGGTATGAATGGGGCATCGCCGTGGGCAGCCACGAATGCGCGCACCGTCGCCGCCGGTGCCGACCCCAGACGAGCTTGCAGCA
>Ga0302046_10006130_pt1 | contig 10519 bp, 13 predicted proteins | sample RVTome_11_FD_200261 | JGI IMG/M metagenome (GOLD analysis project Ga0302046, IMG submission 200261) | Soil microbial communities from uranium-contaminated site in the Upper Colorado River Basin, Wyoming, United States - RVT147D111 (version 2) ... | reverse complement strand
CCGGCATCCCCGCCGCCCGCATCGGCTGGATGAGCCCCGCCGGTGAGCGGCTCGACGACGACCTCGTTTGCCCGCGAACCGGCCGGCGGTTCGAAGAGCGCGAGGACGGAACGCTGGCCGAGGTCGTGCCCCGGCCAGCCCATCAGGGCTAGGCGCCCGGCGAGAGCGGCCCCCGCGCTCCCGGCGGACCTGCTCGGCAAGGCGGGCGAATAGCTCCAGCCGGACCGCAGGCTGACTCAACGCCCGCCGTTCCGGCGAAGCTGCCCTGCGAGGCGGACGAACAGCTCCAGCTCCGCAAGCAAATCCTTGTCGCGATGGTATTTGCGGGAAGTGATGAGGGCGACCGCCGCGCGCGCGATTCGGAGGTCTTCCTCTTCCGCAGCAGCCAACAAGGCCATGATATCCAGCCGGTCATTCGGACGTCGTTGCTCCTCGTGAGCGAGGACCTTGAGGGCGAGCAGGTGCCCGCGTTGTGCTACCGGGAGGCTGAGCTTTGGAAGAATCTCGAGATCATCGGCGGAAGCGACGATCTCCGGCTCGATGCCGGATGAAGCGAACAGAAGGTCGACGGATCCTGCTTTGACCGTCCCCGAGCTCGCGAAGGTCGCGGAGGACCTTGACAGCGGACTCTTCAATCGCTGGCACGACGGAGCTTTTCGAAGCGCTCGGGCGAACGCTCGAGGTAGCCGGGCGCCTCTTCGGCCCAATCAGCGTCCGCCTTCCAGGCCGCGAGACGCTCTTCGATTTCGACATCGGAAGCAGAGGGCTGCTGGCGACGCAGATTCTGCTCCATCAGGGAATAGCTCAGGCGAAGGAGGTCGAGCGCCTCACGAAACCTCGCGGCGGCCTCGTCCAGAGACAGCGGCCCCTTACCCTTACGGGGAGCGTCGTTCGCCGGTAGGCGAGGGCCAGATGCCTGCTTCGCAGCCGCCCGTTCGTCACGCGCGACAAGCAACCGCAGCGCCTCGCGAACCACTTCGCTGGCGCTGTTGTAGAGTCCGGAATCGACCTTGTCGCGCACGAAGCGCTCAAGGTCGGGAGTGAGGCTGACGTTCATGGCGCGAGAATACCGTGAATAACAAAAACTGTCAATCATTGACATGTGGAGTCCAGTCGGATTGCTCGTCGTGACCCGCGACGTTCCCGCCCACGCCCTGGTGGCCGGCATCCCCGCCGCCCGCATCGGCTGGATGAGCCCCGCCGGTGAGCGGCTCGGCGACGACCTCGTCTGCCCGCGAACCGGCCGGCGGTTCGAAGAGCGCGAGGACGGAACGCTGGCCGAGATCGTGCCCCGGCCCGCCCACCAGGGCTAACGGATATAGCCGAGCTGCCTGAGGCTCTCCAGGGATTCGCTCGAAATCTCGAGAGGTGCGAGCTGCGTTCGGTAGGGGGGCGACCGGTCGAGCGCGGCGCGCATCGATTCGACGCGGTCGCGGTGGACGTCGGCGACGTTGTCGCGTTCCAGGGGATCCGCGGCGAGGTCGTAGAGCTCGTCGGTCGGGCCGAACGCCGACCAGATGTAGCGCCAGCCGTGGCGCTCGATCATGCGGCCGTAGATGCGGGCCCGGTAGGGTCGCAGCAGATAGTGGACGAGCGCAGAGCGTCCGGGGTCCTTCTCGAAATGGAGCGAGGCGATGCGCGAGGTTCGGTCCACTGTCGCCGCCCAAACGGCGACGTCCGCGACCTCACCGCTCCCCAGGCGGAGCAGCAGATCGAAGAAGTCACGGCCTTCGAGACGAGCCCCGAGGCGGTCCGCGGGAGCCTTCGCGACCGACCCACGCACCTGCAGGATGGCCGGGATATCGAGGACCTCGGAGTACAGACTCTGGGAGTGGCCGAGGCCGTCGTGCTCGCCGAGCTCTTCGCCGTGGTCCGAGGTGAGCAGGAGCGCCCGGGGGCCAGGCAGCGCCGCGTCGAGGGTGGCGAGAAGCCGTGCGAGCTGGGCGTCGAGGAACCGCAACTCATGTCGATAATATCGCGCCGCGTCCTCGATCGTGAGCGATGCCGTGTCCTGGGCGGCGGGGCCGCTGCTCAGGTAGGGCACATGCGGGTCGAGATAGTGGACATACAGGAACAGCGGCGCGACGGGCTGAGCCGCCCGCGCCACGCCGGCGCTGCGCTCGGCGAGCCAGCTCGAGACCTCCCTGCTCACCCGATCGGCGCGCGCGTAGGCCGCCGGCGGGTCCACGACGTACTCGAAGACGTCGAAGCCGCGCTGGAAGCCCGACTCGGCGTTGACGATCACCCCATTGGCGACGAAGGCGGCCGTTTCGTATCCACGTGCCTGGAGCGACTCCGCCAGTGTCACGGCGCTTGTGGTCAGCCGGTGCGAAATCGAGATCACGCCGTGCTCTTCGGGCAGCAGGCCGGTGAAGAAAGATGCCACCGACGGCTGTGTCCAGGGCGCGTTGGCCTCGACGTCGGTGAACAGGGTCGCCTCGCCGGCTAGGCGGTTGAGCCGCGGCATCCACTCGGGATCGCCTCCCAACGCCGCGAGAGCGTCGGCACGCAGCGTATCGATCATGAGAAACACGATGTCGGGGGGGCGCGGGTCCGAGCTCTCGATCGGATCGCGAACCCACGGCGGCTGGCCGATCGGAAGGCCGCTCGGATGAGTCGACCAGTCGACGCTTTCGATCTTCGCCACCGGCGTGGCGAACAGGTGGAACGCCAGCGTGCCGATCATCTGGTTGTGGCGGATCAGATGCCAGCGCGCCGTGTTCGTGGCGAAGAAGGTACCCGCCAGGAAGACGAAGAACACCGCGGAGGTGACCGCGCAGATGGCGAAGCTTCGCATCGCCGTTCGCTTGGCGCCGCCCCGTTGCGCGGTGGCGGTCTCGAGCAGGTAGAAGGCGGTGCCCAGGATTCCGACGATCGGCAGCCACGCCATCATGCCCTCGTCCGTCCAGAGCGTCGCCCCGGTCCCCGGAATGCGTGTCTGCTCGCGCCAGTGCCAGCCGAGGGTGAGTCCGACCATCAGCGCGGCGAAGGGCCTGCCCGTGGTCCCGAAACAGCCCACCGCGCGCCCACCGGTCACCAGTGCCGTGGCGAACAGCGCGTAGAGCGACGCCAACGCTGTGGCGCTGGAGAAGGAGTACATCGACTCCGTCGTGAGCCAAGCTACCAGGACCAGGTACGCCCAGACTACCGCCAGGGTGAGCCCGGCGAGCCGGGGGCCGGGTGGCGCTGGCTTCTTCCTCTTCATCAGATCGCTTTCGAGGCTCGAACGGAACGTTGAACCCGATCCGACCCGAGCGAGCGAACCGGCGGGCTGATTCTCGACGGCGACCCAATGCTACAACGCCAGTGCGGCCGGCCTGCCTCGTTGTGATTCCCGTGAGTATCTGCGGAAATCGGAAGGCCGTGGCCGTCTCCAAGGTAGGGGAGGGTAAACGGTGCCGAGTGCTACGCTGGATGCCGAGCCGAGGAGGTGATGCACGATGGTGACCAAGGCGCGGCTGCGGGCTCGGGACCTCTGGGCCATGGGCGAGGGCGACGTCCGCCGAGAGCTCGTGGCCGGCGAGATCATCGAGATGGCGCCTGTCGGCGGACTGCACGGAAAGATCACGCTGCAGGTCGCGCTTCGCCTCGCCGACTACGTGAAACGACGGGGCGCGGGCGAGGTCGTGGCGGGTGACGTGGGTTTCGTGCTGGCGCTTCCTGAGGACGCGGAGCGGGTGCGCGCGCCTGACGTAGCGTTCATCTCGACGGAACGGCTTCCCGAAGGAGGCCTTCCGCAAGGGTTCTTCCATGGCGCGCCTGACCTGGCGGTCGAGGTTCTATCCCCGAACGACCCTCCTGGGGACGTTCAGCAGAAGGTCCGAGACTACCTCGACGCCGGCGCACAGCTCGTCTGGCTGGTTGCTCCTCGAGCGCGAACGGTGACCGTCTACCGCGCCGACGGCTCGGCACGGCTCCTGCGCGAGACCGATCAGCTCGACGGGGAGGACCTGCTCCCAGGGCTGACGATCCCCGTCGCCGAGCTGCTCGGATAGCTTCCCCCGGCGCGAAGCGTTCGGAGCTTGTCCCGCAGGTCCTGCGTCGGCGCCCGACACCTTCAACATCGATCCAGCGGGCCTGGTCGCTGGTCTTGAGCGTCGGGGCGCTCGCTCGAGGCCTCGCTGCCAGCCGCTGCCTCGGGACTCGTCGGCCCCCGTGGCCGTCTCATAGTGTCGAGGGACGAATCGCTGCTTCTTGGCCATGGGAACGGGATCATGCAATGCTATGGATGCGCGACGCCCGAAGGGTGTGGAGGCAACAAGCGAAACCAGGAGGTGCGCGATGAGGCCCGGGTTGGCACAGCGACGCTTCACCGCGGAGGAGTTCCACCAGATGGGCGGGGCGGGGATCCTCGACGAGGACGACCGCGTCGAGCTCGTCAACGGCCGGATCATCGAGATGGCGGCGATTGGTAGCCACCACGCCGCCTGTGTCGCCCGCCTGACCCGGCTCATGCAGCAGCGCGGCGACGAGGTCATCGTCTGGGTCCAGAACCCACTGCGATTGGATCCACACACAGAGCTCGTGCCCGACGTTGCGCTCTTGCGGCCGAGAGACGACTTCTATGCGGGCGCCCACCCCGGTCCCGGCGACGTCCTGTTGCTCATCGAGGTCGCGGATTCCACGCTGGAGTACGACCGTCAGGTCAAGATCCCCTTGTACGGTGGGGCCTGCGTGCCCGAGGCGTGGCTCGTGGACCTGCCGCACCGGCGCATCGAGGTCTTCCGGTGCCCAGCGGCGGGAAAGGGATACGAGGAGATCGTCGAGCACGGCGCCGGCGATGCGGTCGGATCCGACGCCATCCCCGGCTTGATTCTGAGGGCGGCGGAGATCCTCGGTTAGGCGGCCCGGGAACTTCCGGTTAGGCGCGAGGCGCGGTGCCTTCCGCGAGCCAGGCAGCGCGACCGCCAACTCTTCTCGCGGATCGCCCGCCCGCCTCGCGCAGTTGCGGGCATCCAGGTGTTAGCCTCTGCCCAGTCCCGCGTGAATGGCGCATCTGGAAGCGCCGACGAAGGCTGAGAGATCGCATGATCGATTCCGACGCAATCGCCCAGTTGCGGAAAGATGGGACGGCCACCGCCCGGCGCCCGGCGCCGATCCCGTTCATCGATCTGGCCGCCCAGCGGGCCCGTATCGGTGACCGGATCGACGCGGCCATCGCCCGGGTGCTGGAGCACGGCCGGTTCATCCTCGGCCCGGAGGTGGCGGCGTTCGAGGGGGAGCTGGCGGCCTTTTGCGGCGCCGGGCACGCGATTGGCTGCGCCAACGGCACGGATGCCCTCGTATTGGCCCTCATGGGGCTCCGGATCGGCCCAGGAGACGGGGTCCTGGTGCCGGCCTTCACCTTCTCCGCCTCGGCGGAGAGCGTCGTTCTGGCGGGCGCTGTGCCGGTCTTCGTCGAGGTCTTGCCCGATACGTTCAACGTCGATCCGGCCGGCCTGGTGGCCGGGCTGCAGGCGGCGCGCGCCGCCGGCCTGAGGCCGCGCGCCCTGATGGCCGTCGACCTGTTCGGCCAGCCCGCCGACTACGACCCGATCGTCGGCTTTTGCGCCGAGAACGGCCTGCTGCTGATCGACGACGCCGCCCAGGGCTTCGGCGGCAGCTACCAGGGCGCCCGCATCGGCACGCTGGCGACGGTGACCACCACCAGCTTCTTCCCCTCCAAGCCGCTGGCCTGCTACGGCGACGGCGGCGCCATCCTCACCGACGACGCCGACCTCGCCGACCTGCTCCGCTCCCTGCGCGTCCACGGCAAGGGCGCCGACAAGTACGACAACGTGCGCATCGGCATGAACTCCCGGCTCGACACGCTGCAGGCCGCCATCCTGCTCGAGAAGCTCGCCATCTTCGCCGAAGAGCTGGAGCTGCGGCAAGCGGTCGCGCATCGATACACCGACGCTTTCGTTGCTCTCGAGGGAGGACGACCGGAACGAGGCGAACGATCGGCCGAAAGCGACATCGCGGACGGAGCCGCGTCGGGCGACATCATCCCGCCGCGGGTGATCGACGGCGCGGTCTCGTCATGGGCCCTCTACACCGTGCGCATCCCGAACGGCCGCCGCGACGCCGTCCGCGACCATCTCGCCAAGCAGGGAATCCCCTCCGTCGTCTACTACCCGAAGGCCCTGCACCGCCAGCCGGCCTACCAGGGCTACCCCGCGGCTGCGGAGCTGGGCGCCGCCGAGGCACTATGTGAGCAGGTGTTGAGCCTGCCGATGCATCCGTATCTCGAGGAGGAGGTGCAGGCCGGCATCGTCGCGGCGGTCGCGAGCGCGGTTACTGCCGGCTGATCCGCCGCGGCAAGCGCGCACGACCCGACATTGCGTCGGCGCTCATCCGCCGCGTTCGACCAGGGGAATGACAACTGCTGCCATGTTCGGCCACATGACGACCTGCGCATCTCCGACGCCATGACGACCGCACGACGGGTACAGCCGGCATGAAGCACATCGTCCACGTCGTCGGCGCCCGGCCGAACTTCATGAAGGTGGCGCCCGTCGAGGCCGCTCTGTCGCGTCGTGGCGGCATCCGCCAGACCATCGTGCACACCGGCCAGCACTACGACGCCAACATGTCGGAGGTCTTCTTCCGCCAGCTCGGCATCCCGGAGCCGGACATCAACCTCGAGGTGGGATCGGGCTCGCACGCCCTGCAGACCGCCGAGATCATGAAGAGGTTCGAAGGCCCGGTGCTCGAGCTGCGCCCCGACCTGGTGCTGGTGTACGGCGACGTCAACTCGACGGTCGCCGCGTCGCTGGTCTCCGCCAAGCTGGGCGTCGCCGTCGGCCACGTTGAGGCCGGCCTGCGCTCGCGCGACTGGAGCATGCCGGAGGAGATCAACCGGGTGGTCACCGACCGGCTCGCCGACCTGCTGTTCACCCCGTCGGCCGACGGCGACGAGAACCTCCTGGCCGAGGGCGTGCCCCCGGAGCGCATCCACCGGGTGGGCAACGTCATGATCGACACGCTCGTGCGGCTGCTGCCCATGGCAGAGCAGAGCGATGCGCGCGCCGCCCTGGGCCTCGACGACACGCCGTTCGGCGTCGTCACCCTGCATCGCCCGGCCAACGTCGACGGCGTCGAGGCGCTGACCCGCATCCTGGCCACCCTCGACGACCTCTCCGCCCGGCTGCCGCTCGTCTTCCCCGTCCATCCGCGCACCCGCGAGCAGGTGGCGGCCGCCGGCTTCGAGGCCTCCAACCTGAGGCTCGTCGAGCCGCTCGGCTACGTCGACTTCCTCGCCCTGCAACGCGCCGCGACCCTGGTGATCACCGACTCCGGCGGCGTCCAGGAGGAGACCACCTACCTGGGCGTGCCGTGCTTCACCGTGCGCCCCAACACCGAGCGCCCAATCACCATCGAGCAGGGCACCAACGAGCTGGTCGGCAACGACATGGACAAGCTGCGCGCCGGCGTCGACCGCGTCCTCGACGGGCAGCGCCGCGCCTCGAGCGTGCCGGAGCTGTGGGACGGCAAGGCGGCTGAGCGGATCGCGGCGATCTTGACGGATTGGGCTGGATCGACGCCGCGGGGCTGAAGCTTGACTACGTGGCCGCTCGACATCGTCTGCTCCGGCAAGGCCGTCTAACTCTAACCACAAGAGACAGGAGAGTTGGCTTTTCGGATCGCAGCTTGATGGCATATTATGCCAATCAGGCTAACCCAGACTGTGGAGATAACTCGTCATGCCGACGCGCAACGTCGTCCTCACGGATCACCAGGAGAAGCTGATCGAGGGGCTCGTGGCATCGGGCCGCTATCAGAACGCCAGCGAAGTGCTGCGCGAGGGCCTCCGCCTCATCGAAGCTCGTGACGCAGAGGAGCGGGCCCGGCTGGAGGCACTACGGAGGGCCGTTCAGGTCGGTATCGACGATATGCAGGCGGGACGTCTCCGCAGCTTCGATACGCCCGCCGACTTGCGCCGTCATCTCGAGGCCGTGACGGCGGCCGCGTTGGGCAAGGAAGCAGGTATCGCGCGCCGATCGTGAACGCGGGGAAGGGCCCCTGGCGGGTAAGCCTTGCGGCTGCCGCCGAAGCGGATTTCGCCGAGATCCTGTACTGGACCGCTGAGCGTTTCGGGCGAGCTCAGGCGGAAGCCTACGCTGAAACCCTCTGGGCCGCGCTCGATGCGCTGACCGAGGGACCCTCCATTCTCGGCGCCAAGCCGCGCAACGACATCGCCCCAGGGATTCATACGCTTCACGTCGCGCGTTCGGGGCGCAAAGGGAGCCATTTCGTGGTCTTCCGCCCTCGCCGCGAAAGGGGCCGTGAAATCATCCACGTCCTGCGGATCCTCCACGATGCCATGGATCTGCACGGCCACGTCCCCTGACGCAGGGCAGCGTGACGCCCCTGGCCTTTCCGGGCGAGGCGATCGACATCGAGGATATCCTCGGCTTGGCGCCGAGCGATTCCCCAGGCGACATCTGAAGAGGGCCGAGGACCCCGGAACAGTTCGATGGGGGTGAACAGGTTCGAGGATCGACGAAATCCTCGGGCCCTGGCCACCGGCCGGTGGAGATCGGCGGGCAAGCGCGCGTTGAATCAGCCCGAGAAAGGGCCATTCGGCTTTTCTCCGCGACTCCCTCCGAGAACACCTTCACCCGTTTCGCCGGATCTCCGCCGCGCGCTCTGCGCGGATGCGGACGATCCGTCGGAAAGTGTCGCTCCGTGGCCGTCTACTCTGATTGGCGGGCACTGCGGCTGGCCCGCGTTGTTTCGCGAATCGGGGGCGGGGGTTCCGGCGGCGCCGATCGGGGGGATAGTCTCGGATGCAGGGCACAGGAGAGGCACGAGGTCATGGGCACACGATCAGCCGAAGCCGGCAGCAAGCAGATCGGCGGCGCCGGGCAGGGCGCGCTGCTGAGCAGGCGTCGCTTCAACGTCGACGAGTACTACGCCATGGCGCGCGCCGGCATCCTCACCGAGGACGAGCGCGTCGAGCTGCTCGATGGTGAGGTCGTCGTGATGACTCCCATCGGCGTCCGGCACCAGGCTTGTGTGGATCGATTGAACCGCCGCGTGTTCTCTCGGCGCTTCGATGATCGCGCCGTCGTGCGGGTGCAGGGCCCCGTTCGCCTCGATGGGCACTCGGAGCCCGAGCCTGACGTCGCCCTCCTGAGGCTTCCGCTGGAGCGCTACTACGTTGCTCATCCGACGCCGGAGGACGTGTTGCTCATCGTCGAAGTGGCCGATACCTCGCTGCAGCGCGACCGCCGCGGCAAGGTACCGCTTTACGCGAGCGCCGGGATCGCCGAGGTCTGGATCGTCAACGTCGAGGCAAGGGAGATCGAGGTCTACCGGCAGCCCTCAGGCGACCGCTACACCAAGGTCCAGCACCTGCGCGACGGCAAGGTTACGCCCCTCGCCTTCCCGGATGAGACGATCGACATCGAGGATATCCTCGGCCCGGCGCCGAGCGATCTCCCCGGCGTGGCTCCCGGCGGGTGAAGCAAGCGTAGCGTCGGCGCGTGGACTTCGTTTCGGAAGGCCTGACGCCCGGTCACGATCTCGAACGCTTTCGCTGCAGGATCCCGCAGCTCGACGACTGAAGGTCGACGTGTGGAAACAACCCGTCGTTCAAGCCGTGTCGAGGTCCTCGCCGACCTTCTCCCGCAGCGCTTCGATCACCCACTCGTTCATCGAGGCGCCGCTTGCGGCAGCCGCCTTCGCCACGCGGCGATGCAGATCGGCGGGCAGGCGAACGTTGAATCGCCCGGAGAAGGGACGATCCGGCTGCTCGCCGCGACGTTTGCACACGGCCAGGTAGTGATCGACCGCCCTGGTCATCGAGGCTTTGAGCTCCTTGACCGAAGAGCCTTCGAAGTAGATTTGGTCGCGTAGATCCACGACGTGCCCGGTGAAGGCCTCGATCTCTGGATCGTACTCGAAAACCCCGCCGTAGCCTTTGTATTCGATCATCCTGGGCTCCGTACCGGCATTGTCCTCAGAGGTGCCCCAGCCTCTCCAAGTAGACTTTGACGCGCTTTACGAGACCTCTCCCGCACTCCTTGCGCGAGTGCGGTCGATCCACGGTGAGCTTCACGCCGTCGATTATGAAGGTCGCCGTCGAGCCCGCCGCCTCATGCACTTCCGCACCGCAATGGCCGATGAGCAAGGCCTCGACATCCGACCAGTGCGTCGCGCCATTGATGCGGACGCCAGCGTGCGTTGCTGTATCGTTATTGCTACAATTCCAAAGGAGTTGTCGGGTGCCCACGATCGCACGGGACGGCGAGTTTCGGTTCGTCATCCACACCCGCGAGCTCCCCTTCGAACCTCCCCATGTCCACGTATCATTCGGGGACGACGAGATCCGTATCGAATTGGTCTCAGGCATGTTCATGGAACACCCACCGGAGGGGAAGCGGCGCCCGTTGCTCGAGGCCTTTCGGCGCCACGCCGACCTGATTCGAAAGACCTGGGAGGATATTCACGGACCGCTTCCCGGAGGAGGGACCGAGCCATGACGACGAATGTCGTGTACGTGCGCGGGGCAGAGCGAATGGTCACCGCAGCC
>Ga0302046_10006129_pt1 | contig 10520 bp, 7 predicted proteins | sample RVTome_11_FD_200261 | JGI IMG/M metagenome (GOLD analysis project Ga0302046, IMG submission 200261) | Soil microbial communities from uranium-contaminated site in the Upper Colorado River Basin, Wyoming, United States - RVT147D111 (version 2) ... | reverse complement strand
CCTGCCATGTTAGCCCGATATTGGCCAGCGCCACATCGAGGTCGGGGCAGTAGGCGTCGATCTCCGTGACTTCTGTACGCGTCACGTCCCAACTGAATCCGAAATCGCCACAGCGAATGGCCACCGAGAACCGGGAGACGCCCGCGTTCAGCTGGAAGTCATATTGGCCCGTGGCCGTGGACATCAATGGCTCCCATTCGTCTTCCTCCTCGCGGTACGCCGCGGTCACATCCGTCCGCAGACCAAAATCGTTGAACGTGTTCACGCGAACCGGCGTCGTGGGGGCGGGCTTCGAGAACGAGGCCATGACCGTCTTATCGCCATCCATTGTCACCAAACACGTACCAGTGCCCATGCAGCCGCTGCCCTGCCACCCATCGAAGGTGGAGCCCGTCCCGGGGGAAGCGGTCAGCGTCACCATTTCGTTGTCGGCAAACGATGCGCTGCACGTCCCACCCGATTCCGCGCATGCAATGCCCGTGGGACTGCTCTCGACCATCCCCTCTCCACCGTTGTTACCAGTCACCGTCACGGCGAGGGTGTGCGTGATAGGAGCAACTTGCACGACCTCGATCACTACCGACACTAGGCTTGCGGAAGCCGCCCCGTCGAGGCTGAGGGTAGCCGTATAGGTCCCTGGAGTACCATACGTATGGGACGCCGTTGCATTGGATTGGCATCGGGCGAACTCCGAGCGCATTCCGTCGCCGAAGTTTAGATCGCAGTCCGCATCCGACCCGCTAATTGCCCACATAAACACTACTGGCAACGGCGCCTCGCCTTGCTCGGGATTTGCCGAGAACTCCGTAATGACGGTGGCGGTCTCTGTCACCGGCACCGCGCAGGAAGTCGTGAGCATGCCGAGCAATGACACGAGGAGACCCACCGAGCACGGGGCGATCCCATACGTCCTTGCGCGAATCCGACTATATCCCGGCGTCCGTGTGTGATCATATGCCTGCATGCACGCCTCCCCTGGAGATCCCTCTGGTTCTCGGCATTCCACCTTGGGTCCACTTGGACTCCATCGAGACACGCGAAGAGACGCGCCAAAACCGGCCACTTGCGTCGACGCGCCCGGTTGCCAGGGGGTGCGGGGGTCCGTAACCTAGGATTCGCGAGGACGACCGCGCGGCCACCGAAGGCGCCAATGGACGACGAGGGTAGGAACCAAGGCCCAGGGAGAATCACGGGGCTGCTACGCGAGGCCGCGGGCGGAAACCGCGAGGCCTTCGACCAGCTATTGCCCCTCGTCTACGACCAGTTGAGGATCCTGGCGCGGGGCAAGCTTCGGCTCGAGCGCCCGGGCCACACGCTCAACACCAATGCCCTCGTCCACGAAGCCTACTTCAAGCTGGTCGGCCAAACCCGGATCGAGTGGCAGAACCGCGGCCAGTTCTTCGGCGTGGCATCCGAAGCGATGCGCCGTATCTTGATCGACTACGCCAAACAGCGCCGGGCCGCCAAGCGTGGCGGCGGGCAAATCCATATGTCCTTGGACGAGGTGGGGGACGTTCCCGACGTGAACCCGTTCTCCGACCGCGAAGCCGAGGAGCTGCTCGCGCTGAACGATGCGCTAGAACGCCTTGCCGAGTTCAATCCGCGCGGTGCGAAGATGGTGGAGTACCGGTTCTTCGGCGGGATGTCGACCGAGGAGATCGTGGAACTCACCGGATGGTCCGAGCGAACGGTACGACGTATCTGGACAACGGCCAAAGCATGGCTACGCAGCGAATTGGAACGCGACATGGCCGGCGGTTCAACGCTCCTCAATCTCCGGCCCGGTGGCGCGTCATGACGGGACCATCCTGAGCCCCATGGACGCCGCTCGCTGGCAACACATCGAGTCGATCTGCTTTGATGCATTGGATCGATCCCCGGACACACGGAATGCGTTCGTGGCGGAGCAATGTGGTAGTGATGCGAACCTGCGGCGCGAAGTAACGTCCCTCCTTTCACAGATCGAAAGCGACCCGTCCTTTCTCGAACGACCCATCGTCGACCTTTCGAACCCCGACGATCGTCACCTGAGCGACTCGACCCCGGCGACCGTGCCGGAGTCGATCGGCGGCTACCGCATTCTCCGCCAACTGGGACGCGGCGGTATGGGCGAAGTCTACTCGGGGCTGCAACAGGTCGAGGACGTCCAACAGACCGTGGCGATCAAGGTCGTTCGGCACGGCAACGACACCGACGACGTGCTGCATCGGTTTCGGTTGGAACGACGTATTCTGGCCGGTCTCAACCACCCCAACATCGCACGCCTGCTCGACGCGGGCGCAACGGAGGACGGACGGCCCTATTTCGTCATGGAGCACGTCGAAGGACGACCCATCAACGTGTACTGTGACGAAACGCGGGCCTCGATCGATCGGCGTTTGGAGCTGTTTCTCACGATCTGCGAAGCCGTCCAACATGCGCACCAGAACCTCGTGGTCCATCGCGATCTCAAGCCGAGCAACATTCTGGTGACGGAATCCGGAGTGCCGAAGCTCTTGGACTTCGGAATCGGCAAGGTTCTGGATGACAGCGATAGCTTCGGCCCGAGTGTCGAAACGCGAACCAACGTTCGCATGCTCACCCCAGAGTATGCGGCTCCTGAACAGGTCGTCGGCACGCCGGTGACTACCGCCACCGACGTGTACGCGCTGGGGGTTCTCCTGTACGAGATTCTGACCGGTCGGCATCCGTACGTCGCGGGCGGCGAATCACTACGCGAGATCGAGCGCATCGTACTCAACGTGGAGCCCCGTGCGCCAAGTGAGTCGTTGACCGGTGCAGCTGTGACGACCGCAGGTGGGGGCGTCCAACCCTCGTCCGCGGGGGCCAGCCCACTGAGCGCCACCGACCTGAGCCAGCTGCGGCGCAGACTATCAGGAGACCTCGACAATATCGTACTCAAGGCCCTGCGCAAGGAACCGGAACGCCGTTATCCATCCGCCGCGGCGCTCGGCGACGATATCCGAAAGCACCTGCGCGGCCTGCCCGTGAGCGCCCGGCCCGACACGTTCGGCTATCGCGCCCGGAAGTTCGTCCGGCGCCACGCGGGGGGAGTCGCGGCGGTGGCAGCGGTCGCAGCGGCCCTGATCGTGACGACGGTCGTGACCCTCGTACAGTCCGGACGGGTCACACGCGAAGCGGCCCGCGTGGCCCTCGAGCGCGACAAAGCCCTCGAGGTCCAGGGTTTTCTCATGGAGATGTTCGGCGCCGCCGGTGCCAATGTCGCCGTGGGTGACACGGTGACCGCGCGACAGCTGCTGGACCGCCAGGCCGCCCTGCTCGAAGAGACGTACGCCGACCGGCCGGACCTCAAGGCGGATATGTTGATGGTACTCGCGGACGGCTACGACCGCTTGGGCCTTCACAGCACGGGGGAACCGCTCGCGCAAGAGGCGTTGACCATCCGTCGTGACCGACTCGGCGCACGACACGTCGATACCGCCGCATCACTCAACTTACTGGGATGGATCATTCGACAAGCCGGACGCGCCGCTGATGCCGAGCCGCTGTTGCGCGAGGCGGTCGACATCCGGCGGGAGGCCGGAGAGTTGGAACGGGTTGACCTCTCGCGTTCCCTGAACGATCTAGGCATCATCCTGGTCGACCTCGGCCGCCACGACGAGGCGGAGGCGATGCTCGACGAGGCGCTCAGCATCCGCGTGGCCGCGCACGGCGAGGCGCACCGCAGTGTCGGCATCACCGCCAATAATCTGGCGGCGATCTACAGCTCGCAATCCAAGCTCCCGGAAGCCGTCGAGGCGCAGGAAGTCTCCATCCGGGCGCTGTCGGCAACGGTGGGACCGGATCATCAGCGGACCCTCACCGCTCGGGGGAACCTCGCGACGTTCCGGTACATGATGGGAGACGCGGAGGGTGCGATTCGCGACTACCAGTCATTGCTGGAAACCTACAACCGTCTTTATGGACCGATGGCTCCGGCCGCCGCCACGGTCATGATCTCGCTGGCGACCGTGACAAGCCAGCGGGCAGGTGGGGCCGACCGTGATTCGATCTTAACGGAGGCTGAAGCTCTGGTTCGGAACGCCCTGCACATAAGGGAAAGCGAAATGGGAACGTCACATCCGTCCGTCGCAGAAGCACTGGACCGGTTGAGCGGCGTCCTTGCGGCCCGCGACAACTTTGAAGACGCACTCGCGGCAAGTCAACGCGCCGTGCAAATCTACCGCGAGATATACGGGCCGGAGCATCAAGCCACGGGTGGTGCGTTGAGCCGTGTTGCCGCGGTTCTGTGGCGTGCCGGTCGTGTCGAAGAGGCGGTCCGGATCCAGCGAGAGGCGGCAGGTGTGCTCGAATCGAGTGTGGGATCGGGCAATGCTCAGACCGCTTATGCGTACGGGTTCCTGTGCGACATGCTGATGTTCGGCTCGACCGTCGCGGAGGATGCGCTCACCGTCTGCCACCAGGCCGATGCATCGCTCGAGGGGGCGCCGGCCGCGGCCCGCGGCTTTGTGACGCAAGTGCGCTTGCGCTTGGCCCAGTTGCACCTCACGGGAGGGCGGCCCGACGTGGCTGACTCCATTCTTCAGGTTGTCCGTTCCACGGTCGCCGACGGAGACAGTCCCGCACCCGATCAGCAGCTACTGGAACGCGTGACCGCGGAGCTGGCGGCCGCTCGGTGATGAACGTCATCCCCACATTTCCGCTTCGTTGCGCGAATCACCGTCTTTCACGCGTTACATCAACACCGCCCGGCCCTTACCTTCTGAGATCGAGCAGGCACCTGGACCACGTCCGAGGGCATTGCATTATGTCGCAACCGACTCTTCAAGCGTCGCGCTTCGAACTCGTCGACAACCAAGGCAACGTCCGCGCGGTCCTGGCCTGCGACCCGGACTCCGGTGCGCCAACGTGTACCTTTCGAGATAGCAAAGGCAAAACCCGCGTCACGGTGGGTATCGCCTGGAACGACATGCCCAGCATTCAATTGATGGCGGAAGACGGAACCGCCCGGGTGGCCCTGATTGCGCGGCCCGAAGGCGAGGGCATGGTCCTGGTCGTAGACGACGACGGCAAGAAGCGCGTGATCACCCCGTCGAGTGACTGACTCCACGTGACCACTCGACGTATCCTCCTCGCAGACGCCGATGCGTTTTACGTGGCCGTCGCACGGCTCGTCGATCCCGACGGCGCCGGCAAGGCCAAGTGTTTGATCGTCGGCGGTTCGGCCAGCGGGCGAGGAGTCGTGACGTCTGCGTCCTACGAAGCACGCGAGTACGGCGTTCGCTCCGCCATGCCGACGGCGCAAGCCCTTCGCCTCTGTCCGCATGCGACCGTCGTTCCGGTATCCGGCGAGGCATGCTCTGAGAAGAGTCAGGAGATCCTCCACGCGCTTGAGGACTTCACACCGGTCGTCGAGCCGGCAAGCATCGACGAGTTCTACCTCGACATGACCGGAACGGAAACGCTCTACCACCACGAACCGCTGGAGACAACGGCGATGCGCATTCGCCAGGCGGTGCGCGACTCGACTGGATTGTGGGTGTCCATCGGCGGTGGGACGTCCAAGTTGCTCGCCAAGCTGGCCGCAAAAGTCGCCAAGCCGCGCCCCGGCCAGGACGGAACCGGCGTGCACATCGTCCCGGCAGGCGACGAGCTGGCGTTCATGCGCACGCTCGATCTCGCCGCCATTCCCATGATCGGCCCGAAGCTGCAAGAGCGGCTGGCGACGTTTGGTCTCAAGCGGGTGGAAGACGTCTTGCCGCACGACGAGAGGCGGCTCATGGCCTGGTTGGGAAAGCGAACCGGCCGTTGGCTGGCGCGACGGGTTCGCGGATTGGATGAGTCAGTCGTGATTCCCCGTGGAAAGCGCGTGTCGATCGGCCATGAGGAGACCTTTCCGCGGGACCTGGAGACGGATGAAGATCTGGATCGTGAACTCATCCATCTCGTCGTCCGCCTGACCGGAGACATGCGGCGGAAGGGTCTGTCCGCGCGAACCATCACGATCAAGCTCCGCGATCACGATTTCACCACCCGTCAGGCGTCACGCACGTTCAAGGACGCCGTCTCCACGGACCGGACGGTGCTGGACACCGCACGGAAGCTGCTGGCCCGGCTCCGCACGGAACGGCTCGCCCCGGCGCGCCTGCTGGGCGTGTCGCTCTCCCATCTCACCAAAGATCCAGCCGCGGGACAGTTGTCGCTGTTCGACATACCGTCGTCCCTGGAAACCGAACGCGACAAGACGCTCGCCCGCATCGTGGACGACATCGGCGACCGCTACGGCCGCAGGTCTATCGTGCGCGGGAGCGAAGTCACGCGCAGCAAACAGTGGGAGCGATGATCAGCGGCCGGCCACCGGCTGCCCGCGACGAGCCGACTCGGAAGGCAGCTCGTATCTCCTCACCTCCGGGTTCGGCGATTCATGAAAGCTCGGTCGTTTTACCGCAGAGCCCGCCCCTGCCGGATCCATCACAATGCTGCGGTATTTTCCTTGGCGTCCGAAGAGCTGGCCGCGGGGCGCTGGCAGCTGGGCGCTGATTAGTGGCTGATCCCGCCTCCCGAGAGAGGTTCTCCTCCAAGCTCACCACGCTCCTCGCGATGGTAGGGGTTGCCGTCGGCCTCGGCAACGTCTGGCGTTTCCCGTACATGATGGGCCAGTTCGGCGGCAGCGCGTTCCTCTTTGTGTATCTGGGGTTCGTGTTGTTGTTTGCGATCCCGGCGCTGATGGGCGAATGGGCGCTGGGCCGCGAGACTCGGCGCGGGCCCATGGGCGCGTTCCCCGCCGCCTTGGGTCCGGCCGGACGCTGGATCGGGGTCGTGCTGGTCATCACCGTGCTGGTGGCCAACTCGTACTATCTCGTCGTGGTCGCCAACGTGGCGTACACGGCCGTGTTCTCGCTGCTGTTTGGCTTCTCCGAGTCGACGCAGTCGCGCTTCGACGCGGGCCTCTCCGCCGGAGCCCTCCAGGCCGGCGTGGGACTCCTCATGGTGGGGCTCGCGATGTACGTGCTCTACCGGGGCCTGAAGCGCGGAATCGAACGCGTCAGCAACGTCTTCGTCCCCTTCTTCGGCGTGGTCGTGCTGTACCTCATCGTGGCGTCGCTGCGACTGCCTGACGCGGTCAGCCACTTGGCGAGCTTTCTCCGGCCGGACTTTGGCGCGATGACGGCCACCAACGTGTTCGCGGCCATGGGGCAGGCGTTCTTCTCGTTGAGCTTGGGCGGAACGTTCTACTTGATCTACGGCAGCTATCTACGCGACGAAGAGAAGATTGCCCCGTCCGCTATCGTGACCGGGCTGGGAGACGCCTCCGCCGCGCTGCTCGCGGCACTCTTCATCGTCCCCACGACCCTCGTGTTCGGCCTCGATCTCGAGACCGGACCGCGTCTCATTTTCGTAACCCTCCCGCACTTGTTTGCCGAGATCCCGGGCGGTCGCGTATTAGGGACAGCGTTCTTGATCGCCCTGTGGATGGTCGCGTTTCTCTCGAGCCTGGCCGCCTTTCAAGTCCTCCTCGGCACGCTCACCGACACGGCGAAGATCTCGGTCGGCAAGGCGGTCGTGCTCGTCGGCACGGTCGAAGCGTGCCTCATGGTCCCCACGGCGCTCCATCCCGAATGGATTGGGGTACTCGACCTCATCTTCGGATCGGGTATGCAGGTGTTGGGCAGCGGCCTCACGCTGATCGCCCTGACGTGGGGTCTCGGGCGAGCCGTCACGATAAGTCAGGTCTTCGGTACGAAGCAGGGCATCTTGCCGGCGGTGTTCTTCCAGTGGATTCGCTGGGTAGTGCCCGTCGCGCTCCTCCTCACGCTCGCGTTGTTCATGCTGAACAGCTTCTGACACCTTTCTTCAACCCGCTGCGGACGGTAACGTTGTAGCGTACCAGCTCGCTTCCAGAACGTCTTCGAGGATGCGCCATGACCACCAAGAAGGAACACGGCGTTCGCGCGCTCAATCAAGAATACGTCAAGTACGATCAGGTCACCAAGGCCCACACATATCACCTGGCCGAGGTGGAGGGCGAAGACGAGTTCGACGACGAACTCGAGATCAAGACCTGCGACTTGAGCCAGTTTACCCAAGGCGATGCCGCCGCCAAACACCGATTCGTTCAGGACTTCGGATCCGCTCTGCAGGAAATTGGTTTCGCGATTCTCGTCGGGCATGGCGTCGACCGGAGTCTCTACGAAGAGGCCGAGGCCAAAACGATCGAGTTTTTCACGCGCCCAACGCTCGATGGCAAGTTGCGATACCGGGCGGAACGTCAGGGGTCGGTGAGTCAGGGGTACTTCCCGATCAAGGAAACGAGCGACATCCATCCTGACCTGGTCGAAGGATGGGTATTCTGCCGCCACGCATTCGACGTTCCACAGCAACGCGAGACGCCCTTCCGATGGGAGGACTCCTGGCCGCTGGCCGGATACGAACCGTTCTTCCGAAACCTCGTGCTCGAGCACGAAAAGCTGATCCTGCCAATCACCCAGAGCGTCTTCACGTACCTTGGCGTTGACCCCCACCACTATGATGAGCGGCTCACGAACACCAACTTCGGCCTACGACTGAACTACTACCCACCAGTCAGCGCGGATGATGACGCGTCCGGGGCCGGTCGATTGCTGGGGCACGAAGACGTGGATCTGTTCACGATTCTGCCGGCGCCAGCCGTCGAGGGGCTCCAGGTGTGGAATCACCTCACCGGCAAGTGGATCCGTCTCAGGGCGCCCCGAGGCTCGATCATCATCAATACGGGCGACTATATGCAGCGCATTACCAACGACATTCTTCCCTCCACGACGCACCGCGTCTCGAAACCACGGGATCACTCGCATGTTTCGAAACCTCGCGTCTCCGTTCCGATGGCGGTCTACGTGTGGGAGGACGAGTTGCTGGAAGTGCTGCCAGGCATCCCAAATCCCAAGTACGAACCTATCAAGGCGATCACCTTCCACACGCGCAGTACCAGCAAGTTCTACGGGGATGGATACGCGGTTGAGAGCAAATAAGCTATCAGCACAAGCTACCAGCGGCCAGCGGCCAGCCACCAGCTAAGGCGGAGTCTCTTCCCACAGATACGAAGCCCCAGCGTGGCTTTGGCGGAGTCTAAGGTGGCATTCTATCCGAATTGGCAACTGGTCCGCTGATGGCTAGTGTGGCGTCACTAGAGGCTGTTAGCTGGCCGCTGGCCGCTTACTGCTGGCCGCTGACAGCCACCACCACGCTCCGGCGATGGTTACGTTGACGGGAACGGTCAGCGCCACGATGGGCCCGTTGACCTGATCGAACCACGGGAGGACCTGCAGCAGCATCCCGACCACGCTCGAGCCACCCACCACGAGGCCGGCCCACAGCGCCAGATGTCCCGCCCACCGCCCGCCGTATACCGCGGGTCCCAATAGAAGCGCGAACGCCAGCGCAGCCGGATTCAGCAGAAGCAGGTTCTCGTTCCACGCCGCCACGGTGTGAGCGGTCAAGCCCCACAACCCCACGATGATGACGCCGCAAACGCCCACGATCATCATCCACGCTGTGGACACCGCCACAAATGCGATCCGCACCCAGCGGTTCACGACGCCCCGATACGCCAGCGCGGCTGCCGCGATGGCGAGCGCAACGCCGGCGAGTAGGAACGCCCAGGTCCAACGGGGGGGCGCGGCAGGCGGCGGGGGTTCGGCGCTCTCGAACAGCGTTGCCTCCGACGCCACGAGTGGAATCTCTCGGCCCGCCTCGTCCTGCACGGTGACCGAACGCAAGTACTCGCGCACCTTCATAGGCAGGAACATCTCGTCCCACTGCGTAATGGACCTATCGACGGGGCTGCCGAGGAGAGCATGGAGGCCGGCGTAGAGGGGAATGTTCTCCGTGACGAGACGTAGCGTGTGGAACCGATAGGTTGTGGCGGTGGTTCGTTCTGATGTCGCGTCATGAATGCGGCCGCCCAAGACTCTGTCCAGCGCGTCGCGAATCCTGGTGGAGCAGTTGTCCAGATAATAGTCGTAGGCGTAAAAGCGGTTTTCGTCGGTATCGTTTGCGAGCAGGAAATCACGCAGCGCGATGCGTTGCACGGGCGTGAGATTCAACTCTTGCACATAGATCGATCGGTTCCGGCGCTGATAGTGTGGAAGGACCAGTTCCGGAGCATCACCCTGCATCCAGTAGAGCATTTCCTTCTGAAGGAACCGCGTGAGGAAGTTCTCCTGGCGGAACGAGAATCTGCCGTAGTCGTACAACTCATCGAGCCCGGTGAGCGAATCCCGAATCCAGATGGAGTTATGCCCGAAGCGCTCCCAGTAGACGGTGCCCGGCCCGAACGTCACGACAGCGACATAGATTTGCCGCCCGAGGTGTTCCCCGTCCGTGGTCTGAGCCCCGAGGGGACTCACCGACGCACTAGCGAGTGCTGCAGTGACGATCAGATTTCGATAAAGCATGCAAGAATATAGAGGTGAAACGAATGTCGCGGAAAACGGACGGAACGCAAAGCTCGAGACGGGTGCCCGCGGGCCTCGGTGCCTCACCATCGACTGAGATCCGAACGCCAACGAATGTTCACAATG
>Ga0302046_10006128_pt1 | contig 10520 bp, 9 predicted proteins | sample RVTome_11_FD_200261 | JGI IMG/M metagenome (GOLD analysis project Ga0302046, IMG submission 200261) | Soil microbial communities from uranium-contaminated site in the Upper Colorado River Basin, Wyoming, United States - RVT147D111 (version 2) ... | reverse complement strand
CGGCCCGAGTCGGTGCCCTCGTCCCAGCCGACCTCGGGTTCGGCGGGCGCCAGGTCGACGAAGATCTCGCTGCACGGGCCGCACGGGCCGGTGTCGCCCATCGCCCAGAAGTTGTCGTCCTCGCCGCGGCGCTGGATGCGCTCCGCCGGTAGCCCGGAAATCTTCCGCCACAGCTCGAACGCGTCGTCGTCCTCGCGGAACACCGAGGCGAACAGATGCGCCGGGTCGAGCCCCCAGGGTCCCGTGACCAGCTCCCAGCCGAAGCGGATCGCCTCCTCCTTGAAGTAGTCGCCGAACGAGAAGTTGCCGAGCATCTCGAAGAAGGTGTGGTGGCGGGGGCTCGGGCCGACGTTTTCGAGGTCGTTGTGCTTGCCCGACACCCGCAGGCACTTCTGGACCGACACCGCGCGCGGCGCCGGCGGCGTCTCGACCCCGAGGAAGTAGTTCTTGAACTGGACCATCCCGGCGTTGGTGAACAGCAGGGTCGGATCGCCGTGCGGCACCAGCGGCGCGCTCGCCACCCGCCGGTGGCCGCGCTCGGCGAAGAAGTCGATGAAGCTGTCACGGATCTCGGAGCTGTTCATGGCGGCTGGATCGGACGCGGTAGGTTGAGAGCGGCGCCGGACCGGCGGTCGTCGAACCGGCGACTATAGCCTACCGCGGCCGGATCGGGGTGAGCTGAGGCGGCGTGCGGCGACCGACGCGGGGCGGTCGGAGGCGGCGGGGCGGCGAGCTCGCCGCCGACGGTTCACGACCGGGCCGTTGGGTCAGAATCACCGCCATGGAAGTCCGCGTCAGCCGGCCGGGCAACGCCGAGGTTCGAACGTTCCTCGAGCGCAAGGCCGACGTCCCGGCGTCCTTCGTGCCCGCCGGCGGACCGGGTAGCGGTCCCGACGGCCCGGCGCCGCCCGGCTTCGATCTCGACCGGCGCCGCCTGCGGCTGGGCGAGGGTGAGCTGTGCTTCGCCGCCGCCTGCGAGGCGGTGCGGCGGTGGCGGCAGTTCGACCTCGGCTGGGTGACGCTCGAGCCGGGCGATGCGCCGCTCGCCGTCGGCACGGTGGTCGCCACCCGAACCCGGCTGTGCGGCCTGTGGTGGCTCAACGCGTGCCGGGTGGTCGCGGTCGAGGACGGCGCGGCGGAGGAGGACGGCGGGCGCCGCTTCGGCTTCACCTACGCCACCCTCGAAGGGCACGTCGAGCGCGGCGAGGAGCGTTTTCGGGTCGATCTCGACACCGACGGCGCAGTCTGGTACGACCTCGCCGCCGTCTCCCGGCCCGCCTGCTGGCTGACGCGGTTCGCCTACCCATGGATGCGCAGGCTGCAGCGTCGCTTCGCGCTCGACTCGCTGGCGGTGATGGCCCGGGCGGCGGCGGAGGCCGGAGGGGGCGGGAGATGAGCCGGGCCACCGAGCCGGCCGGTCCACGGCAGCGGATGCCCGGGCCCGGACCCGGCGGTGACGGCCTCCCTCCCGAGCCACCACACGAGGACGGCCGGAAGCCGATCGACCGCGCCCTCGCACGCCTCTGCGGCTGGGCGGCGACGGCCGGCGGCGCCGGCTGGTTCGCGGCGGTCGCCTGGCTCCGTCCGTCGCCGTTCGAGACCGCCTGGGCGCAGGCGCTGCTGCTGCTGGCGCCGCTGGTACCGGTGCCGTTGATCCTGGGGCTCGCCCGGCCCGATCCCGAGGAGCCCCGCTCGCCGACGCTGCTCTGGCGGGCGGCGGTCGCCTTGCAGCTCCCCGCGGCGCTGTCGCTCGGCGCCGCCCACGCGCTGCCGCGCGGGTTCGCGGCGGCGGCGCTCGCCGCTCCCTGGCTCGGGGTGACTGCGCTGATCGCTCTGCACGGAGCGCTCCGCCTCGCCCGCCGGTGGCGCCGCGGCGGCCCGGATCTCCTCCCGGGACTCGCCGTCGACGCCGGCCTGGTCTACGTCGCGGTCGGCGGCGGTTGGGCGGTGCTCGACCGCTGGGGCGTGCGGCCGCTGGAGTTCGAGCCGGTGATCGTGCTGCTCACGGCGATCCACTTCCACTACGCCGGCCTCTGTCTGCCGGTGCTCACCGGGCTCGCCGGACGCGCCGTCGGAGGCCGTGCGGCGGGAGCCGCCGCGGCCGGGGTGATCGTCGGAGTGCCGGCGGTGGCCGCCGGCATCACCGCCACCCAGCTCGGGCTCGGCCCCGCGCTCGAAGGCGCCGCCGCCTGGGCGACCGCGCTCGCCGGCCTGCTGTCGGCGTCGCTCCACCTGCGCCTGGCGTCGCGGTCCGGCCCGCCCGCCGCGGCGCGGGCGCTGTGGGCGCTGGCCGGCGCGGCGCTCGGTGCGAGCATGGTCCTGGCGGGCCTCTACGGCACCCGCGCGCTCTTCCCGGTCGCCGGCCTGGACATCCCGTGGATGCGGGCGCTCCACGGTTCGGCCAACGCGATCGGCTTCGCTCTCGCCGGAGTGCTCGGGTGGGTGCTGGCGGAGCGAGCGGGCGGGGCTGGCGGCGCGAGGAGGCGGGGGAGGAAGCGGTCAAGGGCAGGTAGCCTGTCGACCGCGTAGAGCTTGCCGTCGCCGCGACCGACGTTCGACAGCGTGACGTTGGCGTGGCGCGCCGGCGAACGCGGGCCGACGACCTCGCTCTGGCCGGTGCGCCGGACGTTCCGCACCTCGGTCGGCCAGCCGCCCGCCGCCGCCGGGAGCGCCGGCGGGACGGCGGCGCAGAGCACGACGGGCAGGGCGGCGGGCCGGCGCACGTCGACTCGGTGCCCTGCTACTGCACGGTCGACGACCAGAGCGAGGTGTCGCCCGACTCGAGGCCGTCGGCGAAGATACCCCCCGAGCGCACCACCGAGACCACCAGCGCGAAGTCGGCGTCGACCGCCGGGGTCTCGAGGTGGCTGTCTTCGACTACCTCGTCGGCCAGCACCTCGACCGTCCAGGTGCCGGCCCCGGGGGTCTCGACGAAGACGTTCTCGACCGTGTCGATCTCGTTCGAGACCCCGCCCGGGGTCGAGAAGTTGCCCGCGGTCAGGCCGTTGTTGCCCCAGTAGACGACCGCCGAGGGCGAGGTCACCCGCAGCGACAGGTCGTTGATCCGGTGGACTCCGGCGCCGGGCACGCCCATCGGGTCGACGTAGACCAGGGTCGCCCGGAGCTGCTCGTCGCCGAGCCAGATGGCCACCGGCCGGCTGTGGCTGCCCAGCGGCGCCAGCACCACGCTCTCGTCGACGATCCGGGTGTCGGCCGCGGTGTCGTAGAGGGAGCGCAGGGCGGCGGTGCCCCAGCCCTGCTTGAAGCGGTCGAGGTCGGCGTTGGCGCCGCCCTGGGTCCAGTCGTAGCGGTGGGCGTTGTGGATCATCAGCGCCTTGGCGGTCGCCATGTGCGGCCGGCTGTCGAACACCGTGGCGCCGCCGCCGTGCCCGGCCCATACCCCCTCGTGCCACATCTGGTGCAGCAGGCCGAAGTGCCCGGCGGTCTGCGGCGTCGCCGAGCTGGTGCCGCCGAAGTTGGTGGTGTAGCTGGTGTCGCTGCCGTTGGTGGCCGAGAAGATGAGGTGGTAGAAGAACGAGAGGTCGGGCTTGATCCGGCCGTCGGCCGCCGGGCCGATGCTGGCGGCGCTGGCCCCTCCGGCCCAACTGTCGTCGGAGCGGTCGACGGTCTCCCAGTGGCGGATGCCGCCGACCGAGACGATGTTCTTCGCCCACGCCTGCGGCCGCGAGTTCTGGTTGCCGGTGTTCGACTGCGACTGCGTGCACACCATCTGGTGGAGGAAGATGATGTCGTCGGTCTCGGCCGAGATGGAAGTGTAGCCGGTGACCTGGAAGTTGCCGACGCTCGACGTCTGGAACACCGCCCGGTAGGGGAGATGAGCTGCTCGTGGATGTCGTAGCGGTCGATCGGGCCGCCGAACGTGCTCGCCTCGTCGGCACGGAAGAAGATCGGCTGGCCGTCGGGCAGCATCCCGCGCGCCGACGCGTTGATCCCCTGGGCGAAGACGTTGCTGGTGACGCTGGAGCCGTGGGCGCCGCCGCTCGTCCCCACGCTGTGGATCAGCGGCGCGGCAGCCCACTCCTGGTGGGTGACCCGCAGCTCGGTGTCGAAGATCTCGCCCACCACCCCCTGGCCGGTGTAACCGGTCTCGGCCTCGAGGTAGTTCGCGCCGCCGACCTCGCGGACGTCGTTCATGTCGGTCTGGACCGGGCCGCCCCAGCGATCGACGTACTGCACCCGGCCGTCGTGCGCCAGCTCGGCGAGCTGGCCGAAGTTCAGCGTCGCCTCCATCCGGAAGCCGGAGGGCGTGGTCAGTTCGACCCGGCCGCCGAGCGCCTCGATCGCCTCGCCGACGGCGCGCTGCGCCGCCTCGCCGCGCTCGAGCACCATGATCGAGTAGCGCTCCGCGGCAGCCTCGGAGACCGGGCGGACGGCCGACGCCGCGGCGGGCGCCCGCAGCACCGGCTCGAGGCGGTACTCGGGATGGAAGGGGCCGATCCAGCGCACGAACGGCAGCGCGGCGACCTCGGTGCGCGCCGCGGAATCCAGCTCGACGAGCATCGCGTGCCGGGTGAGGTAGCGGTGGATGGTGCCGCCGGCGGCGGCGATCCGCTCCTGCAGCTCGGGGAGCGCGGGGACGACGAGCTGGACCAGGTGCAGCCGGTCGCCCGGACGCGCGGAGAGCGCCGGGGCGAGCAGCGGCTCGCCGTCGGCCAGCGGATCGAAGCGGTGCGCGACCAGCTCGATCTCGTACCGGGTCTGCCGCACGCGGCCGCGCAGCGCGCCCGCCTCGAGGATCGCGTAGTGCGGAGACCGCTCCCCCAGCTCGTCTTCCTCCTCCCACAGCACCAGCTCGAGCTCCGAGCCGGCGGCCTCGACCGTGCGCAACCCGTGCACCTGCCGATTGGTGACGTGGAGCACGCCGCCGCCGGGGAGCGTCAGGGCGCCGCCGTCGCCGATCTCGGCGGGATTCCAATCGACGGCCGCCGCGGAGGCCCCGGCGGCGAGGAGCAGGAACGCCGCCAGCACGGCCGGCCGCCGGCCGCGGCCGGCGGCGGCGCACCGTGCGCAACGCGGTTGCAGGCGAAAGGACAGGTCGCGGCCTCGCATCATCTTCTCCCCCGGAGCCCGGAGCGGGGCGCAGCCCGGGCGTCGTCGTCTTGTTGCGAACGTGGGATTCTACACGGAGCGGACCGATCCATGGTGGATCCGCGCCGAACCCGCCGAACCCGGCGGGACTCAGGCCCTCAGTCCGGATCGGCCGGGGGCGTCTCGTCCTCGTGCCCGGCGCCGGCCTCCTCGAGGGCCGCGCGGATCGCCGCGCCGCCGAAGCCGAGCCGGTCGAGGTGGCGGGCGAGCGCCGCCGGGCCGCCGCGGCCGCGCCAGCGGGCGGCGGCGGCGCTGGCGGCGGCGCGGTCGTCGGCGGGAAGCTGCTCGAGCGCCTCGCTCACCGCCTCGGACGGGGCGCCGCGGCGCGCCAGCTCGGCGGCCAGCCGCCGGCGCCCGACCGGCCCGCGCGCCAGCCGCCGCTCGGCGAACTCGGCGGCGGTCCTGCGGTCGTCGAGCCAGCCGCGCCGCTCGAGCCGGTCGAGCGTCAGGGCGATCTCGTCGTCGGGATAGCCGCGGCCGGCGAGCTTGGCCGAAAGCTGCGCTCGGAAGTGCGGTCGCCGGGCGAGCAGCTCGGCCGCCTTGTCGTCGCAGCTCGGGCGGGATCCGGACACGGGCGGGGCCGGGCGGCGCCCGGGGTCAGCTCTCCAGCTCGAACGGCGACTCGTCGCTCATCATGTCGCTCTCCTGGCTGGCCCGGAGCGACTCCTCCATCTGATCGCGCGAGATGTCGGCGGTGAACTGCACGCCCTGGATCTTGAGCCGGAACTCGTCGGGGTTGGAGGCCCGGCGCAACGCCTCGTCGAGGGTGATCAGCCCGTTGCGGTAGAGCTGGAACAGCGACTGGTCGAAGGTCTGCATGCCGTATTGGCTGGTGCCGAGCGAGATCTGCTCGCGGATGAACTTGGTCTTCTCCTTGTTCTCGACGCAGTCGCGGATGTACGGCGTGGTGATCATCACCTCGACCGCCGGCACCCGGCCGATGCCGTCGGCGCGCGGCAGCAGGCGCAGTGAGACCACCGCCTTGAGCACCTGGGCGAGCTGGATCCGGATCTGCTTCTGGTGGTGCGGCGGGAAGACCGAGATGATGCGGTTGATCGTCTCGGTGGCGTCGAGGGTGTGCAGGGTCGAGAACACCAGGTGCCCGGTCTCGGCGGCGAGCAGTGCGGTCTCGATCGTCTCGTAGTCGCGCATCTCGCCGACCAGGATGACGTCGGGGTCCTGGCGCAGAGCGGCGCGCAGCGAGGTCGAGAACGCCCGCGTGTCGACGTCGATCTCACGCTGGTTGACGATCGATTTCTTGTCTCTATGGAGGAACTCGATCGGGTCCTCGATGGTGACGATGTGCTCGGTCCGCGAGCCGTTGATGTAGTCGACCATCGCCGCCAGCGTCGTCGACTTGCCCGAGCCGGTGGTGCCGGTGCACAGCACCAGCCCACGGCGCTCCTCGCAGATCGTCTCGATCACCGGCGGCAGGGTCAGCTCGCGGATCGAGAGGATCCGCGCCGGGATCACCCGCAGCACCAGCCCGACCGTGCCGCGCTGCTGGAAGATCGCGCAGCGGAAGCGCCCCAGCCCGGGCACCGAGTAGGCGATGTCGATCTCGAGATCGTCCTTGAAGCGCTGCTTCTGCCGCGCGTTCATGATCGAGAACGCCATCGCGATGGTGTCCTCCTGCATCAGGCGCTTGAGGTCCTGCAGGGTATGGAGCTGGCCGTCGACCCGGATCACCGGGTGGCTGCCCACCTTGAGGTGGAGGTCGGAGGCCTTGCGCTCGATCGCGATCTTGAGCAGGTCGTTGATGTTCATGGCCTGTCCTCCGAATGAGTACGGGACCGCCGCCTGGGACCGGAGTGGGGATTCTAGCAGCTCCGGCCCTGCCGGTCAGGCCGGCTCCCGCGTGCGATGCATCCAGTCGAGCATCGGCTCGAGGTCCGTGCGCCCAGAACAGCGTCAACCCGCGCTCCTGGGCGTTTTCCAGGTTGTGGAGCTTGTAGACGCCGCTCAGGACCGCCGCCGGCACCACCGTGGCCGAGGTCGCCCAGTTCCGCTGCGGCCCGGACGCGCGAGAAGTGGATCGAGCCGCGCTCGCGGCCGACCACGAACGTGGTGATCGCCGCCGTCGTCGCGGCGTCCGGGAAGACACGCCGCGGTCGGCTCGATCACCACGATCCCTTCGCCGCCGAGCGGCCCGACGAAGAGGTCGCGCACCAGCCGGCCGTAGTTGACGTCGAGCCACTCGGCCGCGGTGATCGGTGCCCCGAAGTCACCGGGCGCTGCGCGGCGCGCGATCGCCAGGACGAAATGGAGGTGGAGGCCGGCGAGCCCGCTCGCCTCGAGCCCGAGCGCCGCGGCGTCGCGCTTGAGCCAGTCCTTCCACGGGCTGGAGACCAGGTGATGCCGGACGTAGGGCGGATTGCCGAGATAGAGGGTGCGTCCGGCGCAGCACGCAGGCTCGAAGACGCGGAAATCGGCGAACTCGATCGCGGCTCGCGCGGCGAGGCCGGCCGCGGCGAGGTTGCCGCGCGCGATGAGCGCGGCCAGGGGGTCGATCTCGACGCCGATCAGGCGCGCTCCGGGGAAGCGGCGGCCGGCCGCGAGCAGGTAGCGGCCCGACCCCGAGCCGGGGTCAATGACCCGCTGCGGAGTCCCCTGCCGCTCGGCCCAGTCGAGCATCGCGGCGACGATCGCGGCCGGGTGTAGACCGCGCCGCGGAGTCGGCGTTCACGGGCCGGCCGGAGAGCGCAGAACCGGTCGCCGAGCGGGTCTTCTCCCCGGCGGATCGCAGCCTCGACCGCGGTGACGACCTCGGGGGCGGGGGGCGGGCAGGCGGCGGCGAGCACGGCCTCGGCATCCGACCACCCTGCCACGCGGCCTCGGAGTCCAGGGCGCGGTCGAGGTCCGATGGGAACGCGGGATGATCGCGTCGAAACGGGGACGGCTCGGCGAGCGGCAGGAGTCTCTGCATCTCCCTCAAGACGGATTCCCGAGGTTCCGATCTCGACGGTCGCCGTCGGCCGGCCGACCCGGCCGCCCTCGCTTCGCGGGCCGCCGGTCATTGTAGCGGAGCGCGCGGCCCGCCGCTCGGCCCCTGGCATAGGATCGCCCCGAGAGCATCGTGGCCGACCTTCTGGAGCACCTCGTCCACCGGTATCGCTCGGGGGTGGACCGCGAGGAGAGCGCCCGGCGCCTGGACGCCGAGTTGAGGCCGCGCCTCCGGCGCTATTTCCGGGCGAGCGGATTCACCGAGCCCGAAACCGAGGACCTGGTACAAGAGGCGCTGATCCGGGTCTTTCGTGCCGTCGGGGGGTTGCGCGAGGAGGAGCGGTTCGTGCCCTGGCTCTTCGTCCTGGCGCGCAACCTCGCGCGCACCGCGGGTGAGGCACGACACCGGGAGCAGGAGCGGCGCGCCGAAGGCATCGACCTCGAAGCCGTGGCCGGCGCGGTGGAGCCCGGGCCGGCGAGCCGGGCGCGCGCGCGACTGGCGCGGGTACAGCGGGCGCTCCGGGCGCTGCCGGAGCAACAACGACGCTGCCTGATCCTGGTGGCGCGCGACGGCCTGAGCTACCAGGAGGCCGCGGACATGCTGGGACTGAGCGCGCTGACCGTGCGCAACCACCTGGCGGCCGCGCGCCGGCGGTTGCGGGCCGAGCTGGAAGGGGGTGAGCGGGACGAGCAACGACCACCTGAGTGATCGCGAGCTGGGCGAGGCCCTCCGTGCCCGAGAGGAGCACGCCGGCTGTCCGTCCGAGGAGCGTTGGCTCGATCTGCTCGCCGGGCGGATCGGCGGCGCCGAGGCCGATCGTCTCCGCCAGCACCTCGCCGACTGCTCCCGCTGCACCGAGGCGGCGCGCGACGCCCGCCGCTTCCTGATCGCGTTCGAGCAGCCGATCGCCCGGGCCGCCGAGCGCTGGCCGATCCGTTGGCGCATCGCGGCCGCCGCCGCCCTCGCCGCCGGGATCGTCGGCCTGCTGCTCTTCTTCGGCGATAGGGAGCGCGCTCCGGCCGGCGCCGTCGAACGGCTGATCGCGGAGATCGACCTCCCGGCGCACGACCTCGCCGGCGGCGGCGCGGGCGAGCCCGACCTCGTCTACCGGGGCGGCGCGAGCGAGCGCGGCGCGTCGCTCGACGAGGCGCTCGCTCCCTACCGCGCGCGCCGCTTCGGCGACGCCTGCACGGCGCTCGACGAGCACGCCCGCCGGTTCCCGGCCGACCGCGAGGGGCGCTACTTCGCCGGCGTCGCCTGCCTCGAGGCCGGCGAGCTGGAGCGCGCCGACGAGCGGCTCGCCGCCCTCGCTGCGAGCGCCGGGGAGCGGCGCGAGGAGGCGCGCGAGCTGCTCGCTCGGCTGCGGCGCGCGCGCGCCGGCGACCCGCGATGAGGCGACCTGCCTGTGCCGCGGCAGCGCTCGCGGCGCTGCTGCAGCTCGGCGGCACGGCCGATCCCGGGGACCCGAGCGCGCGGGCGGATCCGGCGGCGCTCCTCGAGAGCACGGAGGACCTCCTCGCCGTCTCGGCCGGCCGGCTGGCGGTGGACCGGGCACGCGCGGCACTCGCCGCGGCGCGCGGGGAGGGCGACGCCGAAGGCGAGGTCGCGGCGCTCTCTCTGCTCGCAGCCGTGCTCGAGAACCGGGGGGAACGCGCCGCCGCGGAGGCGGCGTTCGGCGAAGCGGAAGCGCTCGCCGAACGGCTCGGCACGCCGGCGGCCAAGGCGGTGGTCCTCCTGCACCGCGCCACCGGACACTGGGAGCGCGCCGACTACCCGCGAGCGCTCGCGGCCGGCGAGCGGGCGCTCGCCCTCGCGGAGGAGGCGGGCGAGCGGGCGCTCGCCGTCCGCGCCCTGCTGCTCCTCGGCCGGTGCGACGTGAAACGGGGCGTCTACGAAGGTGCGGTGGCGCGCTTCGCGCGTGCCCAGACGCTGGCCGAGCTTTCGGGCGAGCGGCGGCTGGAAGCCTGGGTTCAGGAGCATCTCGCGTCGGCGGAGCTCGATCGCCGCCGCTACGCCTCGTCGCTCGAATATTGGGGCGCCGCCCTGGCGATCCACGAGCAGCTCGGCGGCGCCGCCGGACGGGCGCGCGTGCTCGAGAAGATCTCCGTCCTCCACCTCTTCCAGGGCGACGGCGAGGGGGCGCTCGCGGCGGCGGAGAGGTCGCTCGCGGTCGCCGGCGGTCCGGGCGGCGACCCCGCCTCGGCGGCGCTCGCTCTCCAGGCGCGCGCCGGTGCGCTGCGCTCGCTCGGCCGGTTGGAGGAGGCGCGCGGCGACTTCGAGCGGGCCCTGGCGCTCCGCCGCGAGGTCGGGGATCCGCGCGAGACGGCCTGGCTGCTCGCCCGGCTCGGCCGGCTCGAGGCCGACCTCGCGCGGCCGGCCGCGGCGCTCGCTCGTTTCCGCGCAGCGCTCGAGCTGTGGACCGCCCTCGAGCAGTGGCGGCCGGTGGCCTGGTATCTGATCGAGGCGG
>Ga0302046_10006127_pt1 | contig 10523 bp, 5 predicted proteins | sample RVTome_11_FD_200261 | JGI IMG/M metagenome (GOLD analysis project Ga0302046, IMG submission 200261) | Soil microbial communities from uranium-contaminated site in the Upper Colorado River Basin, Wyoming, United States - RVT147D111 (version 2) ... | reverse complement strand
CCGTGCGGTCGGCCTGCCAGTAGTGACCGAAAATGTGGGGCAGACTCTGCGCATCGATGCCGGCGCCCGTGTCCTGCACGGCGATGCGGACCTCGCGACCCTCCTGCTCCGCGCTCACCGTGATGCGGCCGCCCGCCGCCGTGAACTTGATCGCGTTGCCGACGAGGTTCGAGATGACCTGCTGCACTCGCCGCGGATCCGCGAGCACGGGTGGCAGACCCGCAGCGACGGCGCCTTCCAGAGCCAGCTCGCGCGAGGTCGCGAGCGGTTTCAGGATCACGAGCGCGTCCTGCACGATGGCCGCCACGCTCTCCGGCCGCGCCTCGATGTGCAGCCGGCCGGATTCGATGCGTTTCAGGTCGAGCAGATCCTGGATCAGCTCGTTCATGCGCCGGACTGAGCGCTGGATCACGTCGATCTGACGATGCTGCACGGCGGCGGCCGGCTCGGTGATCTCGGCCAGCAGCTGCGCGCCCATCGAGATGGTGTTGAGCGGGTTGCGCAGGTCGTGCGCGACGATGCCGAGCATGTCGTCGCGGGCGCGTGTCGCCTGGCGTGCCTCATGGAACAGCCGCGCATTCTCGACGGCGAGCGATGCGCGCCGCGCCAGCTCCTCGGCGAGCGCGAGGTCGTCTTCATCGAAGCGGCAGCCGGGCCGTGTGATGCAGAGAATGAGCACTCCAATGGTGCGGTTCGATGCGATGAGCGGCACGGTCATGATGGAGCGCGGCGTGAGCCGGTCGACGATGGCGCGGTGTCGGTCGTCGAGCACCATCAGCTCGACCATTTCATGCGTGATCTCGGGGATCAGGATCGATTTGCCTTCATCGAGCGCCCGGCGCGTGGGGTGCTCGGGCCCGACGGACCCGGCGTAGTCGCGGGTTTCGAGCACGAGCGGTTCGAGGGCCGGATCGACGTGTGCGCAGCCGACGCGGCTCAGCGAGTTGTCGCCCTCCACGATGTCGACCACACAATAATCGGCGAGCGTGCCGATGCAGTGCCGGGCGAGGGTCTGGAGCGTCGTCTGGTAGTCGAACGACGTTGCGAGCGTGCGGCTGGCATCCGCGAGGAAGCGGGACCGGCGCTCCGCCTTCTCCGCGGCGGCGCGCGCCTTCTGCTGCTGCACGTGCAGGAACCGCGTCTCGAGGAGGTTGTGGATGCGCAGCAGCGTTTCCGTCGCGTCGATCGGCTTGGTCAGGAAATCGCGCGCGCCGCTGGAGAGCGCGCGCTGTTTCGCGGCCGGCGTGACGTCCGCGGTCAGGACCAGGACGGGCACATACGTGCCGGCCGGCGTCTCGCGCGAGATCTGCGCGAGGATGGCGAAGCCATTGATGTGCGGCATGTGCAGATCGAGCAGCACGAGGTCGGGCCGGACGGAGCGGAACAGCGGCATGGCCTCGCGTGCATCGCGCGTGCTCGTGATGTTGCTGTAGCCATCGTCGGCGAGCAGGCCTTCGAGCAGGTCGACGTTCGCTTCCTCATCGTCCACGATGAGGATCACCGCTTCGTGCGGTTCGCGTGGTGCGGACGTCACGTCGTGGCGGGCTCGCGCAGGAGCCGATCGAGCGTGCCGAGGAAGCGGTCGACATCGAGGGGCTTGGTGAGGAATGCCTGTGCGCCGCCGTTCAGGAGGCGGTCCTCGCGCCCCGGCATCGCATCCGCGCTGATGACGAGGACGGGTGTCTGCGCCGTGCGCGCGTCGGCGCGCAGACGGGCGAGCACCTCATCGCCGGGCATGTCGGGCAGATGAACGTCGAGCATGATGAGGTCCGGCGCGTGTTCCCACGCGAGGTCGAGGCCGAGCCGCCCCTGCAGCGCGGGGATCAGTGTGTATCCCGGCCGGGCCCCCAGGATCGACTCGATCAGCGTCAGGTTCGCGAGGTTGTCCTCGATGTAGAGGATGCGTGCGGGCCGGGCGGGCACGTGGTCCGGCGCCGCCGGCAGTCCGCCATCGCGCCGCACCTTCTCGAGCGGGCTGCGCGACACCGGCAATGTCAGCGTGAACGTGCTCCCCTCGCCGGGCTGACTGCGCACGACGACGACGCCGCCCATTGCCTCGACCAGCCGCTTCGACAAGGCGAGCCCCAGACCGGTCCCCTCGACGTTCGTCTGCTCCGCGCCCAGGCGCTCGAAGGGCGTGAACAGCTGCTCGAGCTTGTCGGCCGCGATGCCGGGCCCCGTGTCGTGCACGTGGATGCGCAGCACGGGCCGCTCGCGCTCGCGCGCGGGCTCGCAGCTCACGCGCACGGTGCCGCCGGGGCGGTTGTACTTCACGGCGTTCGAGAGGAGGTTGAGCATCACCTGCGCCAGGCGCTGCCGGTCGGCGCGCACGTGCCAGGCCGGGTCGACGGTGTCGATGTCCTGGATCCGGCATTCGTACTGCGCGGCGAGCGGCCGGATCAGGTTGAGCGCCTCGTTCAGCATCGCCTCGACGTTGACAGGCTCGAGCGAGAACGGCTGCCGGTCCGTCTCGATGCGCGCGATGTCCAGCACTTCGTTGATGAGGTTGAGCAGGTGCCGTCCTGCCTTCAGGATGTGGTCGACGCCCTTGCGCTGGTCGGGCGGCAGATCCTTGCGGGCGAGCAGCTGTGCAAAGCCGAGGATGCTGTTCATCGGCGTGCGCAACTCGTGGCTCATGCGCGAGAGGAACTCGCTCTTCGCGCGGTTCGCGCGTTCTGCGCTCTCGCGCGCTTCCTCCGCCTCCTGGATGGCACACTGCGCGGCTTCCTCTGCGCCGCGCCGCTCCGTCACGTCGCGCGAGTTCAGCACCACGCCGCGGTAGGGCGAATCTTCCGGCAGCGTACGGCCAATGCTCTCGAGCACGCGCCAGGATCCATCCTTGTGGCGGAACCGGAACTCGATGGAGCGCGACTCGCCGGCCGGCGACGCGAGCAGCTCCTGGAAGACGCGACCGGCCTCGGCCACGTCGCCCGGCTGGACGTAGTCGAACGAGCGGACGTTCGTCAGCTCTTCCGGCGTATAGCCGAGCACGCGCTGAACGGAGGGACTCTGGTAGCGGACGATGCCCCGCTCATCGAGGATGGACGCGATGTCGGAGGAGTACTCGATGAGCAAGCGGAAATGCGCTTCGCGGCGCTCGATCTCGGTCGTGCGGCGCTGCAGCTCGCGTTCGGCGCGCTCGCGGTCGTGGATCTCGGCATGCAGCGCGGCGTTCACGCGTGCCAGCTCCGCCGTCCGCTCGATGACGCGCCGCTCGAGGTTCTCGTGCGCCTGCTTCAGCGCCTCCGCCCCACGCTTCTGCTCCGTGATGTCGCGCGCAGTGGCGAGGAGCCGGGGGATGCCGTTGATGTCGACGCGGCGCAGCGTGATCTCCTTCCACATGCGGCGTCCGGCGCGCGTGACTTCGAGCCACTCGAAGATCTGCGGATCGCCATCGGCGGCGGCGCGGAAGTACACGAGCAGCCGCTCCTGCGTGTAGCCATCACTCTGCGCGCTGAGCCGGCCCAGGTCGAGGCGTGCCAGCTCCTCGCGCGAGTAGCCGTGTTCGTCGCACGCTTTCCGGTTCACGTCGACGACCGCGCCCGTGTCGACGTCGTGCACGTAGATCGCGTCGTTCGAGAGATCGAACAGCGCGCGATAGCTGGTTTCCGAGGCGCGCAGTGCCAGCTCTGCCTGGCGCCGGTCGTGCGCCTCGAGCGCGAGCGTCACGACGTCGGCGACCGAGACCGCGAAGTCCTGCTCCTCGGCGCTCCACTCGCGCGCCGATTTCGTGTGCTCGTGGCAGACGATCCCCGTCACCCGCCCGCCGCGCCAGATCGGGACGTCCAGCATCGACGTGATGCCGTTGGGCTCGAGATAGTGGCCCGCGAACTCGCGTGTGCATGGATCCGTGCGCGCATCATTCGCCACGATCACGCGCCGTTCCTGCATGGCCGCGAAGTAGCCGGGATATGCCTCTGCATCGAGGCGCTGGCCGCTGCTGTGCTCCGAGGTGCGCGCATCGAACAGATTGCTGCACGTGAGCGAGGCGCCATGCGCATCGAACATCCACACGCTCACGCGCGACACACGCAGCGCCTCCGCGACGCGCTCCGTCATCGTGCGGATCGCCGTCGCGACGTCGGACTTGTCGAGACGGGCCAGCTCCATGAGGACCGCGTGGTAGCGGGCCGCGCGCTGCGCGCGCTCCCGCGTCTCATCGCGTGCATGACCCAGCTCGCGTGTCAGGATCTCGAGGTGGCGCAGCTGCCGGCCGCGCTCGAGCTGTGCCAAGGTCTGACGCGCGAGCGCGCGCAGCGAAGCCTGCTGGCCGGGCGTGAGCTGGCGGGGCACACGGTCCAGGACGCAGAGCGTGCCGAGCGCCAGACCCTCCGACGTCACGAGCGGCGCCGCCGCGTAGAAGCGGAAGCGCGAAGCCTCGGTGACGAACGGGTTGTCGGCGAAGCGCGCGTCCTTCGTCGTGTCCGGCACCTCGACCAGGTCCGCCTCGAGGATGGCATGCGCGCAGAACGACACGTCGCGCGGCGTCTCCACCAGGTCCAGCCCGATCCGGGACTTGAACCACTGCCGGTCCGCGTCGACCATCGTGATCAGCGCGATCGGCGCAGCACAGATCTGCGACGCCAGCAGCGTGATATCGTCGTATGCCGCCTCCGGCAGCGTGTCCAGGATGCGATACTCCCGCAGCGCGGCCAGCCGGTCTTCCTCGTTCGCTGGAATGCGTGGCTTCATCCGATCACCATCGGTGTACATTCGCAAACGTTTCAATCTACAGGAACCGGGCGCGAATCGGGAGCCGCCGGGATTCGGGCGCGGCTGCGGGGTAGAGGCGGGCGCAAAACACGATCCGGAGGGACATGCCGGAGCTGCCGGAGATCACGGCGTACATCGATGCGCTGGAGCGACGGGTGGTGGGAGAGCGGCTGGAGCGGGTGCGGATCGCATCGCCTTCGCTGCTCCGCTCGGTGGACCCACCCGTTTCGGCGCTGCACGACCGGACCGTGACCGGGGTCCGCCGCATGGCGAAGCGCATCGTCTTCGCGTTCGAGGGAGACCTGTACGCGATCGTGCACCTCATGATCGCGGGCCGGTTCCGCTGGAAGGCGGCCGGTGCGCCCGTCCCGCGCAGGCTCGGACATGCGGCGTTCGATTTCGCGCACGGCACGCTGCTGTTGACGGAGGCGGGCACGAAGAAGCGTGCGTCGCTGCACGTGGTGCGGGGCGAGGAGGCGGTCCGCGCGCACGATCGGGGCGGCATCGAGCCACTGGACGCGACGTTCGAGGAGTTCCGTGCCGCGCTGCTGCGCGAGAACCGCACCCTGAAGCGCGCGCTCACCGATCAGCGCATCCTGAGCGGCATTGGCAACGCGCACTCGGACGAGATCCTCTTCGACGCGGGCCTGTCCCCCGCGAAGCGGACGCAGCAGATGGACGAGGCGGAGATGCGCGCGCTCCACGACGCGACGCGTACTTCCCTCACCGCCTGGACCGAACGCCTGCGCGCGGAGAACGGCGACGCGTTCCCCGAGAAGATCACTGCGTTCCACCCGGCGATGTCCGTGCATGGCCGCTACGGCCAGCCCTGCCCCCGCTGCGGAGCGGCGATTCAGCGCATCCGCTATGCAGATAACGAGACGAACTACTGCGCGCGCTGCCAGACCGGAGGCAGGCTCCTCGCCGATCGCGCATTCTCGCGGCTTCTGCGCGAGGACTGGCCTCGAACGCTGGAGGAAATGGAAGGCCGCTGATTTCTCTGCGCTCGGTGATTCTTCCGGGTGCGCATCCGACCTTTCTGGTATCACGACCTCTTTCAAGGGAGATGATGGGGATGCCGGGATCTGGAGATACTGGCGTGTGGATCGGGCCATGAGAACAGAATCAACAAGATAACAAATCACAATAAGAAAAAAAAACACATACAAGAAAAACACAATAGCGAAAAAAAAAGAAAACACAAAAAACAAACAAAGACTGTTGGCCGATCGAGACGGGAATCAATCTGAGCCGGATACTCCTTCCCGAACGAAACTGGTGGATCTCCCTATCCCTGCATCCCCGATATCTCCTGATAACAAGGCCGTGCAGACGCGTTGAAGGCTTCCGAAGCCGCTCGGAACGTGAAGAGCGCAACGCGCGCCGAACCTACCGCATCTCCTTCTTGGGAATCAGGATGGTCCCGCGACACTTCCTGGACCCGCAACGGCAGGGATACTGCTTCTTGAGCGCGGGTGTGTGCCTTTCCTCGAGCACGAACTGGTAGTCGTAGACCAGTTCCTGCCCCTTGCGGATCGGACGGATCGCCTCGATCCAGACACGGCCGTCCTCGATGACGGATTCGCAGTTCGGATCACAGGAGTGATTGAGCCAGCGTGCTGCGTTGCCCCTCACGGCGGCATCGAGCACGACGTCGTCATCGACCTCGAAGAGGAAGGTGTGGTGCGCCACGCCGTCGTCGGGGTCCGGGTAGCGGTCATCCGCCTCGTCGTGCGTGATGCGCTCGCCGCGGTACTCGATGATGCGCTCGCCTCTGCGGATGTCGCGCGTGGCGAAGCCGCCGGTCCCGTGGATGGCGGAGTTGCGGACCTCGAACGGGCGCGTCGTCGCGGGCTTCATCGTCATTCGTCGTCTGTGGTGGAGTTCACGTGAGCGTCAGCGCTGGCCCCGGGAAACGAGGTTCGCGAACAGGCGGTATGCGCCGGGCACGGCGACGGGCCACTGCCGGAAGAAGGAGAGGGCCGTGTACACGTAATGGCCGGATCCCACCTGGGCGACGAGCAGACTGCCACGCAGAGGCTCCTCGCCTTCATCGTTCATTTCGAGCAGGGGCGTGTAGCGATCGTCCCAGGTCGCGGCGAAATAGAGCCCGCGTTCCTGTACCCACCCGGCGAAGTCGACCTGGTCGATGCGGTTCGGCCAGGTCAGCAGCGGATGGTCGGGCGCGAGGATGCGAACGGGCGCCGTCTCGTCGGCAACACGGTCGTGCGGGCGCGACATGGTGAGCGGATACGGCGCATAATCGCCATCGACGTATTCGTACTTGTTGTACTGCACGATGACGGTACCGCCGCCGCGCGCGTAGTCGAGCAGCCGCGTGTTGTGCGCGATGAGGTCGAAGCGGACCTCGTAGGCGCGGATGCCGAGCACGATCGCGTGGTAGACGGACAGGTCGGCGCGGGCGAGCGCGGCCGCATCGAGAAACTCGACGCGCGCGCCCAGCTGTTCGAGCGCGAGTGCGCCGTCGTCGCCTGCGCCCGCGACGTAGCCGACGCGCAGGTCGGGCGCGATGGCCACATCGATCACGGCGACGTCCGTGCGCGCCGGCTCGAAGAGCAGCCGCGGCCGCGTGTGCGGGTAGTCGATGACGCGGTAGCCGAGTGCGGCCGCGACGCCATCGCCCGTGAAACGCGAGACCACCGTGTGTGTGCCGCTCGTGAGTGTGGCGGGCGGCAGCACACGGATCGGCGCGGACGCGGGCTCGCCGGCGGGTGTCAACGTGAGCGGCGCGGCGGCGGGATCGGCCCGCCAGCCCTGCGGCAGCACGAGTGTGGCCTGCCCGCGGATCGGCGACTCCGCGGCCGAAGCCACGGTCACGGTCAGCGGGAACGCATGCGACGCAGCCGCGAGCGGAAGCACGCGCGTGCGCGGCTCGACTGCAACGTTCACGATCGGCACCACCAGCAGCGGCTGACGCACCTCGCCCAGGGACTTGTCGACCTCGACGTACATCGCTTCGCTCGAATGCGCGAGTGATGCGCCGCCCACTTCGATGCGGGCCAGCCCGTGCACCGGCGGCGGTTCGAACGGCAGCGCGCGCACCGCCGGGTCGTCCGGCCAGCCATACATCTCGCCAGCGCGCGGCGCGCGCAGGAAGTACGGATTCGAGAACTCTGCGTCGCGTGCGACGGTGATGCGGAACCGGCGAGTCGCGAGCCGGCCGGGCGCGAGTGTCGGGGGCGCGGATTCCTGTGCCTGCGCGGTCCAGCCTGCGGGCAGCGACGGCACAAGCGCGGCGATGCCGATGGGCGCGGTTCCGCCGTTCAGCAGGCGCAGTGTGAGGGTGAACGTCTGACCGGGTGTCAGGAACATCGCGTCCGACGTCGCTTCGACGACCACACCGGCGGCTCGGCGCAGCGCATCCTGCACCTGCAGCCGTTCGGCGCCGACGAACACGAGGAACGCCGCGCCGTTCTGGAGGTTCACGGCTGCCGCCTCGACGCGCGAGAGAGTGGTCGCGGCGCGCGCGAGCGGCTCGACGATGTCCGTCGGACGCAGCGGATTGAATCGAGCGCGTGCGTCGGCGATGTCGCGTTCGTACGCCGCGAGATCGGCCGCGATCGTCGTCGCACCCAGAGCACGGGCACGCAGCGCGAGCGTCGTGTCCACGCCGGCGAACAGGCTGCGCGCGTCGCGGACGCCGGCAACGAGCGACACGGAAGTGACCTGCGTGCCGAGCGGCTCGGCGGAACCCATGTCCTGCGAGCGGTGACGGCTGCGGCTCGCCATTGCGATCTGGTACTGCGAACGCCCGAGCAGCGGGTCGAGGTCGCCCGTCGACACCTGGACCGCCGCGTCGTCGGACGGACGGTAGAGCGACTGCCAGATGGACGTGGGCTGGTGCGGAGCGAGTCCGCGCGCGATCTGGTCCGGGAACCGTGCGGGATCCGCGGCCGCGCTGAACGCCTCGCGGGCGAGGATGCCGGAGGCCTGGTGGTGGCCGTGGCCGTCGGCAGGCGTGCCGGAGAACGTCGCGACCAGGATGTCGGGACGGTAGCGGCGCACGACCTCGACGACATCCGCGAGCAGCTCGTCGTGCGGCCACTGGCGGAACGCCTCATCCGCGCTCTTCGAGTACCCGAAGTCGTAAGCGCGCGTGAAGAACTGGCGTGCGCCATCGAGGCGGCGCGCGGCGAGCAGCTCTTCCGTGCGCAGCAGACCGAGCGCCTCCTGCAGATCCGCGCCGACCAGGTTCTGCCCGCCCTCGCCCCGCGTGAGCGAGAGGTAGGCGACATCGGCGCCATCCCCCAGCGCGAGCTCCGCCAGCAGCGCGGTGTTCTCATCGTCCGGGTGCGCGCCGATCATCAGCACGCGCTTCGTCGTGCCGAGGCGGCGCAGCGAGACACCGAGCGCGGCCGCGCCATCCAGCTCCAGCTGCTGCGCGGACAGCGGGACCGGCGCGACGGCGAGCACCAGCGTCGCGAGCAGCGCGCGAGCGAGCGCGCGCACGAGCGGACTCCTTCTTCCCTCCATGGACGCAGAGAAGATGAGGCCGCTCGTGGAACCGGGGAAGGGTCAGCCCGTTTCGCCGAACTGCGCGAACGTCACGGAGTGGCCGCCCGGCTCGCGTACGCCGATCTCCTCCGCACCATAGAACGTGGTCCTTCGCGGGAACACGAACTCGACGCCCTGCATGGCGCGCTCTGTGGCGTCGATGTCGTCGACCTCGATGAAGAGCAGGGTGCCGCCGCCCGGCGTGTCCGCGAGCGCGGGCACGTCCGCGGCAATGCTGGCTCGCGTCTGCAGCATCAGCTCGACGTCGCCCTGCTTCAGGATGACGAAGCCGAGCGCATCCTCGTGGGGTACCTCGACCGTCTTCTCGAACCCGAGACGATCCACCCAGAAGGGCAGACACGGCTCGATCGCCTCGACGCACAGCACGACAGTCGCTTTCTTCGCTGCCATTCGAAGACTCCAGTCTCATGGTCTGTTCAGGAATCGCTACGATCAGTCTTGCGGAGCCGGGGCCTCGTCGTCTTGTACGAACCCGACATCGGCGCTCGGCGACCTCGGTTCGCTGGAGACTACGACGCCTGGCGAGCGCCAGCCACCCTTGCCGGACGCGCTCGCAGGAAGGCACCATCCCGCATGCTCCGATTCGCTGACCGGCCGCGCGGTGCGGCTGCGCACCGGTTCACCGACTTCGTGCCGGGCCCGGACGGCCGCGCGCCGTGACGGGCGAAGCGCTCGCGATCTCGCTCCGCGTCACGGCCGTGGCGGCCGTGCTCGTGTTCATCATCGGGCTCGGCCTCGCACGTCTGTTCGCGCGCCGCGAGTTCACGGGCAAGACCACGCTCGAAACGCTCATTCTGCTGCCCATCGTCCTGCCGCCCAGCGTGGTCGGCTACTACCTGCTGCTCGCGCTCGGTGCGAACGGCCCGCTCGGCCGCTTCGCGGGACTGCGCGTGCTGTTTACGTGGCAGGCCGCCGTCGTCGCGGCGACGGTCGTCGGTGTGCCGCTGATGTACACGGCCGCGAAGGCCGCCATTGCCGGAGTGAATCCCGCGCTCGAGAACGCAGCGCGCGTGCTGGGCGCATCCGAGTTCGGCGTGTTCTTCCGCGTGACGCTGCCCCTGGCCGGTCGCGGTCTCCTCGCCGGCGCGGTCCTGGGCACCGCGCGCGCGTTCGGCGAGTTCGGCGCGACGCTCATGGTCGCGGGCAACATCCCGGGCCGTACGCAGACGCTGCCGATCGCGATCTACGACGCCGTGCAGGCCGGCCGCTACGATGCCGCGAACCGCATGGTCCTGCTCATGACGATCATTGCCTTCGTGAGCCTGTGGATCGTA
>Ga0302046_10006126_pt1 | contig 10523 bp, 13 predicted proteins | sample RVTome_11_FD_200261 | JGI IMG/M metagenome (GOLD analysis project Ga0302046, IMG submission 200261) | Soil microbial communities from uranium-contaminated site in the Upper Colorado River Basin, Wyoming, United States - RVT147D111 (version 2) ... | reverse complement strand
TGGGCGGTGCACCGGAACGCACCGCGGGCGGAGGCGCCGGGGCGGCGCGTTCCTGTGCACAGGTTCTCCTCATCGTTTCGCACGCGCTTCCGCACGGATCGTCTTGGTCAGCTCCTGCACCTGGCGGTACGTGGAGCCGCGGGCCGGCATGAGGCCCTCGATCTTCTTGATGCCGTGAAGGGCCGTGGAGTGATCGCGGTCGAGCAGCTCGCCGATCTTGATCAGCGAGAGCCCCGAGAGCTCGCGCAGCAAGTACATCGCGATGTGGCGTGCGGTCGTGAGCGGGCGCGAGCGGCTCTTCGAGCCGAGGTCGTCGCGGGTGAGCCCGAAGTAGCGTGCGGACTCGTCGAGGATCACCTGGGGCGAGATCTCCTGACCGCTGGCGGGGATCAGGTCCTCGAGCGCGCGCTCGGCGAGCGACAGGTCGATCGCGAGGTTCGAGAGTGAGGCGAACGCCCCGACCCGCAGCAGCGCCCCCTCGAGCTCGCGGATGTTGGTGTCGAAGCGCGAAGCGATGAAGTGGAGCACGTTGTCGGGGACGTCCACGCCGTCGCGTTGGGCCTTCATCTGGAGGATCGCGATCCTGGTCTCCAGGTCGGGAGGCTGCACGTCGACGCACAAGCCCCAGCGGAAGCGGTTCCGCAGCCGCTCCTCCAGGCCCGCGAGCTCCTGCGGGGGCCGGTCGGAGACGATCACGATCTGGCGCTCGGCGCCGTGGAGGGCGTTGAAGGTGTGGAAGAACTCGGTCTGGGTCTCCTCGGCCCGCGCGAGGAACTGGATGTCGTCCACGATGAGCACGTCGACATCGCGGTACCGGCGCTGGAACTGGTAGCCCTGGCGCTCCCGGACCGCCCGGATGAACTCGGTGACGAAGGCCTCGGAGGTGACGTACTTGACACGGGTTCCGGGCATGAGCTGGGTCATGTGGTAGGCGATCGCGTACAGCAGATGGGTCTTGCCGAGCCCCACCCCCCCGTAGATGAAGAGCGGGTTGTAGGCCTTGGAGGGGGCCGCCTCGGCGACCGCCATGGCGGCGGCGTGCGCGAAGCGGTTCGAGGTGCCCAGGACGAAGGTCTCGAAGGTATAGCGGCTCGGGAAGGTGGGGGCGCCCCCGCCGGGGGGCTCGGGCTTCGTGTCCTGTTCGAGCGGCTCGGGAACCGGCGCGCGGTCCTCGGTCACTATGCGAACCCCCAGGGACTCCCCGGCGGCCTCGCGAACGGCCTCGGAGATCAGCTCGAGGTGGTGGTTGGTGAGCCAGGTGCGCACGTAGTCGCTGGGGACCCCGAGCTCGAGGATGCCCTCCCCGATCCCCCGCGGGACGACGTCGGAGAACCACATGTCGTAGGAATTGGCCGGGACCTGCGCGCGGATGCCGACGGACGCGCGGTCCCAGACCTCTCGGGTCCCGATGCCTGCTGAAGAGTTTTCCACAGCCTCTTTCCACATATGTGAAATCCGCTGGGGAAGTGAATCGGGGCCGCCACGGAGGCGGCCCCAGGGAAGCGCGGTGGATAGTAGCACCGTCGCCTCGCGAAGGCAACGGGAACGCGCCCACCTGCGGCTTCGGATGTCGCGGGGCGCCCCGAACGCGTTCTCGTGGCCGAACGGGTCGCCGGCGCGTATACTCCCCCCTCGTGAAGCGGACGTTCCAACCCAGCAACCGGCGGCGGAAGCGCCGTCACGGTTTCAGGACCCGGATGCGTACCCGTGGGGGCCGCGCGATCCTCACCAGGCGGCGGGCCAAGGGCCGGGCGCGGCTCAGCGCCTAGCCTGCGTGGGTCCGAGGTCCGGGCGACGCTCGAGGGGCGGCCGCTCAGATCGAGGCGGGTGGTAGTGTACGCGGTGCCCGCCGAGGGGAGCTCGCGAGCCGCGTTCGTCGCGAGCAGGAAGGTGGGCGGCGCCGTCGCTCGGAACCGGGCACGGCGCGTGCTGCGGGAGGCGTGGAGGGCGCTTGCTCCGCGGTTCCAGGAGGGTCACCGGGTGGTGCTGGTGGCGCGTCCTGAGATCGTGGGGGCGCGCACACCGGAGCTGATCGAAGAGATCGGCGAGGTGCTGACCCGAGCGGGCGTGATCGTATGAGGAGCATCGTGACAAAGCTGATGTGGGTGATGGGCGTGCCGCTGCGGCTGGCACTGATCGGTATCTTCCGCGCATATCGGGCGGTTGGGGGCGGGGCGCTGGGGGGCCGGTGTCGGTTCTATCCCTCCTGCTCGCACTACGCCGAGCAGGCCGTGAGGGTTCACGGCGCGGCGAAGGGCGCCGCCCTCGGCGCGTGGCGGATCCTGCGCTGCAACCCCTTCTCGAGCGGCGGCGTCGAGCACGTCCCGCCTCGCGGCAGGCTCCTGCGGTACGGCGCGGAGTATGATGCCGTCGTACACACACCCGGTGAGGTGAGCTGACCCGTGTGGCAGTCGCTCCTGGGCGGCCTCGGCTCGATCCTGGCCTTCCTCTACGACATCGTGCCGAGCTACGGGGTGGCGATCGTCCTGCTCACCCTCCTCGTGAGGTTCGTACTGCTGCCCCTCACGATCAAGCAGACCCGATCGATGCAGGCGATGGGCCAGCTCCAGCCCAAGCTCAAGGAGATCCAGCGCAAGCACAAGGGCAACAAGCAGAAGATCTCCGAGGAGACGATGAAGCTCTACAAGGAGCATCGGGTGAACCCCCTCGGGGGCTGCCTGCCGCTGCTCCTTCAGCTACCGATCTTCTTCGCCCTGTTCTCGGTGCTGCGAACCGCGACGGCCGTGAGCGCGCTTCCGGTCGAGCCGGTCACTCTGGAGTCGGTGAAGGGGGAGAGCGTGTTCTGCGCGCCCACCGGGCGGGCCACGGCGAGAGGGAACGGGTCGGACACGATCGAGTGCGAGATCGACGGCGAGACCAGGACCTTCGACGTCGCGGAGTGGCGGGGGCCCGATGGCGAGACGATCGAGTCGCCGGGGTTCGTCAGCCGCTGCGCGCCGGTCGAGTCCGGGGATTCGGGGGAGGCCAACTTCAGGTGCGAGTCCCCCGTCGGCACGGATCACCTGCCGAGGGAGAGCGATCTGTTCGCCGACATCGTCGAGGACCGGGCGACGTTCCTCGGGATGCACCTGTCGTGCGGGGCGACGCAGGCGCAGAGCGGGGACGCGATCAGGCAGTGCGCTCCTCCGGGAACCACGGCCGGCGGGGGCCCACTCGTCGGCTACTACGGGCTGATCGCCCTGATGGTTGCGAGCACCTGGTACCAGACGAAGCAGATGCAGGCTACTCAGCAGGCCCAAGCGCAGCAGATGCAGATGATGGGGAGGATCATGCCGGTCTTCCTCGGGTTCATCTCGCTGTCGATCCCCGCGGGCGTGCTGGTGTACTGGGTGACCACGAACGGATGGCAGGTCGGACAGCAGTACGTGATGCTGCGTGCGCGACAGTCGGCCGAGCAGCGGGCCGAGGCGCCGCGCGCGCCCAAGCCGAAGGCCGCCCAAGCCGAGGGCTCTGTCCAGCCCAAGGCCGAGCGGCCGCCGCAAAGGAAGGGTGGCAGTGCGAGAAGTCGAAAGAAGCGCCGCAAGCGTTGAGGAAGCGATCGAGGCCGCGCTCGCCGAGCTCGGGGTGAGCGAGCAGGAGGCCGATGTCGAGATAGTCCAGGATTCCCAGAAGGGCCTGCTCGGCCTCGGGTCCCGGGAGGCCACGGTTCGCGTCCGTGTACGGGACGGGGGGGTCGGGCCCTCGGCCGAGCGCGACGCCGAGGTGGCGACCGACTTCATCCGAGGGCTTCTGGAGCGGATGGAGCTCGAGGCAGACGTTCACCACCACGAGACCGACGGCCTGATGTGGGTCGATGTGCTCTCCGGAACCGACCCTGACGCGATGGGCCTGCTGATCGGGCGGCGCGGGCAGACGCTCGACGCCGTGCAGGAGATCATGCGGGCCGCGGTGATGAGGCGAACGGGGGAGAAGACCCGGATCGTGCTCGACATCGAGGATTACCGCAAGCGTCGCCGGGCGCAGATCTCGGAGCAGGCTCGCGAGGCGGCGGAGCGCGTGAAGAAGAGCGGGAAGCGGGAGAAGATGGAGCCCATGACCGCCTTCGAGCGGAAGATCGTGCACGACGCGGTCGCCGAGGTCGGGGGATTGGAGTCGGCGAGCGAGGGAGAGGACCCGCAGCGCCGCGTCGTGATCGAGAAGAAGGGCCGCTAGGCGCCGCGTGGTTTCACGTGAAACCCGGCCCTCGGAGGTTTCACGTGGAACAGGAACAGCTCCGACGCTTCGAACGCATCCTTCTCGAGAGGGCCGTCCCGATGGGGCTGATCGCCGATTCGGATCGGGAGCGCATCTGGGAGCGCCACGTCCTCGACAGCGTCGCGGCGGTGAGCGCCTTCGATCCCGAGGATCGCGACTCCGTCGACCTGGGCTCGGGCGCGGGCCTTCCAGGGATCGCGCTGGCGATCGAGCTGCCGGGGGTGCGATTCGTTCTGGCCGAGCCCAGGGCCAGACGGGTGGGGTTCCTGGAATACGCGGTCGCCGAGCTCGAGCTGGAGAACGTATCCGTCCACCACGGCCGGGCCGAGGCGCTCCCCCACGGAGCCTTCGATGTCGCGACGGCCCGGGCCTTCGCGCCGCCCCGGCGTTCCTGGGCCGCCGCCGAGCCCCTGCTGCGCCCGGCCGGCCGGGTCGTGTACTTCTCCGGCGGCCCCTTCGACGCCGACCTCGGGGCCGATCCCCCGGCCATCCGGGAGCTCCCGGTACTTGATTCCTCCCGGCGTTTGGTTATCATGTCCCGCAGGTGACCGGCCAAGACTTCCCCTCTCCGGCGGACGGCTCAGCCCCCGCCGAGCCATCGACCGACCCTGAGTCCGCCTCCGCGGGGCCGGCTCCCACTACGGCGCCCCCGGTGACAAGGCCGGAGGAGGCGCCGCCACCGGAGTCTCAACCCACGGTCGAGGGTCGTCGCCGCCCGGAGGGCTCCGCCCGGGTGATCGCCATCGCCAACCAGAAGGGCGGGGTGGGCAAGAGCACCACGGCGGTGAACCTGGCGGCCGCGCTCGCCGAGATGGGCAGCCGCGTGCTGTTGATCGACATGGACCCCCAGGGGAACGCCTCCACGGGCCTCGGGGTGCCCCCCGCCGAGCGCGACCCGACCACCTACCAGGTCCTGGCGGCGGGGCTGCCGGCCGAGCGCGCGGTGGTCCCCACCAAGGTCGCGCAGCTCTCGCTGATCCCCTCCACGATCGACCTCGCCGGCGCCGAGATCGAGCTCGTGAGCCAGTTCTCACGGGAGATGCGCCTGATGCGTGCCCTCGAGGGGGTGGTCGGGAGCTTCGAGTACGTGATCCTGGACTGCCCGCCCTCGCTCGGCCTGCTCACCGTGAACGCCCTCGCCGCCGCCGACGAGCTGATCGTCCCGATCCAGTGCGAGTACTACGCCCTCGAGGGATTGGGGCAGCTCCTGAGGAACGTCCGGCTGATCCAGCAGAACCTCAACCCCAGTCTCGAGCTGACGGGCATCGTGCTGACCATGTTCGACTCCCGGACCAAGCTCGCCGAGCAGGTCGTGGCTGAGGTCCGGAAGTACTTCGGGGGAAGGGTGTATGACACTCTCATACCGCGGAGCGTGAGACTGTCGGAGGCCCCTGGGTACGGGCAGCCGATCACGACCTACGACTCGTCCTCGAAGGGGGCGAAGGCCTACCGCGGCCTGGCCCGCGAGGTGGCGGAGGGGCCGGGCGACCACGCGGCGCCTCTGCCCACCGGAGACATGCCCGAGGTCATCCTCCCCGAGCCCACGCCCGAGGAGGACGACACGGTCAAGCGAGGGTTCTTCCGGAGGAAGGGAGCGGGATGACCAAGCAGCAGAAGGGAGGCCTGGGCCGCGGGCTCTCGGCCCTGATCCCGGGGGCGACCGAGGAGAGCGGGCTCATCGAGCTGCCCCTCGAGGCCATCGCCCCGAACACGCGCCAGCCGCGGGAGCAGTTCGAGGACGAGCCGATGGTGGCGCTCGCCCGCTCGATCCGCGAGGTGGGGATCCTGCAGCCCGTGGTGGTCCGGCGGAAGGAGGGCGGGTTCGAGCTCGTGGCGGGGGAGAGGCGCCTGCGGGCGGCCAAGCTCGCCGGCCTGGCCACGATCCCCGCCGTCGTCCGGGAGACCGACGACACCGAGGCGCTCCGCGAGGCCCTCATCGAGAACCTGCACCGCGAGGATCTCTCGCCGCTCGAGCAGGCCGCCGCGTTCGAGGAGCTCCTCGAGGAGCTCGGGGCATCGCACGAGGAGCTCGCGCAGCGCCTCGGCTACTCGAGGTCGCACGTGACGAACACGATGCGCCTGTTGCACCTGCCGCCCGACGCGCAGCGGCTGCTGGCGGAGGGGAAGCTCTCGGCCGGGCACGCCCGGGCGCTCCTGGCCCTCGAGGACGAGGAGGCGCAGGCTGCCCTCGCCCTGCGGGTGGCCGCCGAGGGGCTGTCGGTGCGGCAGGTCGAGGAGCTGGTCCGCGGCTACGCCGGCGCAGGGGGCGGAGGGGCCGCCGCGGTGAAGGAGGCTCCGGCCAAGGACCCGCGCGTCGCGCAGATCGAGGAGCTGCTCGGCGACGCGCTCGCCACGAAGGTCACCTTGCAGCGGGGGAGGCGCCGGGGCAAGCTGGTGATCGAGTTCGCCTCCGACAGCGACCTCGCTCGGATCGTGGGGATCATCGCGGGGGAGGTGTGAACGAGGAGGCCCGCAGGGGCCTCCGCGCGACGGTCCTGGGGCTTTTCCTCGGCGCCGCGTGCGTGTGGCTCGCCCGCCGGCGGAGGTCGGGGTGAGCGGGCAGATCCACGACGTGACCCTAGAGAACCTCGCCGGATCGCCGCGCGAGGTGCTCGGGGCCGTCTTCTGGGAGCTCGCCGACGAGCCCGAGGACCTCGATGCCCGGTTCCACAAGGAGGAGTGGTTCTCCTCCACGCTCCTGGAGTGGGGAGCGTGCGGGAAGCTGGCTCTCGACGAGGAAGGCGATCCGATCGGCTTCGCCCAGTACGCGCCCCCATCGCTGTTCCCGCGCCTCGAACGCTACCCGGCGGGGCGCGTCTCCCCCGATGCCGTGTACCTCGCGTACTGCTACGTCTCGCCCGCTCACCGAGGGCGCGCCGTGGGGAGCGACCTGGTTCGTTCGGTGGCGCGGGAGCTGGTAGACCGCGGGTACCGGGCTCTCGAGGCCCTGGGCGAGACGGACTCGTCCGGCGGATGGGTCCTGCCCGCGGCCTTCCTCGCCCGGAACCGTTTCGCGATCGTGCGCGATGACCCGGCGGCGCCGCTGTGGCGTCTGGAGCTGCTTCAGGCGCCCGCCATGGCCGAGGAGGCTTCGGCCGCGGTCACCCTGCCGCCGACCTAGGCATCCCCGGCCGCGAAGTACGCGGCGAGCCCGTCGGCGATCGCGAGGGCGAGGTCGTGCACCAGCTTGCCCTCGGCGAGGAGGCGCTCCTCGCGGGGGTTCGTGAGGAAGCAGGGCTCGACGTGGATCGCGGGCATCTGTGTCTCGCGCAGGAGCGGGAAGCTCTTGGGGTGTGTCCGGCCGTCCTTCAGGCCGACCCCCTCGGTGATCGCGGTCTGGACGCTCTCGGCGAGGGCGCGGCCGGAGACCGAGACCGTGCCGAGGCGGCCGAAGTAGTAGGTCGAGGCGCCCTCGGCCCCGGCGTCGGCGTGCGCGTTCAGGTGGATCGAGACGAGGACGTCGGCATCCGCGTCGTTCGCCCGAACCGCGCGCTCGGGGCCCAGGGGGCCCTCGCCCGGCTGCCGCAGCGCGATGGGTGTAGCCCCGCGCACCTCGAGCTCCAGGGCGAGCTGCTCCGCGATCGCGAAGGTGACCTCGTGCTCCACCAGGCCTCCCGGACCGATCACGCCCGGATCCTCGGGGCCGTGCCCCGCGTCGATCGCAACCACGCGCCCTTCGAGGGTGGTGGGGGAGCGGAGGAGCTCGAGCTCGCGCACGTCGGCCCGGCCCGGGCCCGTCACCGAGGCGCGGAGCCGGTCGAGGGCCTGCAGGGTGGTCATGCCGACCACCGCGTCGGGGTTCAGCCCCACGTTGCGCTGGAACTCGCGAGCTGCCGCAGCCGTCTGGGCGCCGAGGATGCCGTCCTCGCGCCCCGGGTCGAACCCGAGCTGGTTGAGGCGGGCCTGGAGGGCCCGCACGTCGTCGCCGCGGAACGGCGGGACGCGCAGGTACAGAACCCGGTCGCCGAGCGCGTACCCCGCCTCCACCAGCTCCTGCCAGGTCTGCGGGCCGACGAGGCCGTCGACCAGCAGGCTGCGGGTCTGCTGGAAGGCGCGAACTGCGGCATCGGTGGACGACGCGAAGCGATCGTGCTCGAGCTCGGACTGGTCGATGCGGTGCCCGAGCGAGCTGAGACGCGCCTGGACGTCGCGGACAGCCTCTCCCCGGTCACCCTCTGCGATGGTTCGCACGACGGGCCTATCTTGCCCCATCGCGCCGCGGGCGAGACCCTCAGCCGGCGTAGTGGGGCTCGATCTGGCGGAGGATGTTCTCCTTCGGCTGCGCCCCCACGACGCGGACCGCCTCCTCGCCATCCTTGAACAGGATCAGCGTCGGGATGCTCATCACCCCGTACTTGCGCGCGGTCTCGGGGTTGTCGTCGACGTTCAGCTTCGCGACGTTGATCGAGCCGCTCTCCTCCTGGCCGATCTCCTCCACGACGGGGGATACCATGTGGCACGGAACGCACCAATCGGCCCAGAAGTCCACCAGCACGGGCTTCTCCGACTTCAGGACCTGGGCGTCGAACTCGGCGTCGGTGGCGGTCAGGATCTCGCTCATCGTTCTCCTCCTGTCGGGGGCGCCCGGTTCAACGGCCCGGGCCTACCCGCTTATTCCCACTCGGGAGCGTACAGCCTCGCCGCCAGCCGGCTCCATCGCTCCCGCTCTCCTGCCGCGGCTAGACGGACGAGCCCCCGCTCGCTGCGCGCCGTGGCCCGCGCCGCGGCGCGGTACAGGGGGTGAACCTCCGGGTAGGGGTTCACCCAGCCGCTCGGGCCCTGGATGCCGAGGTGCAGGTGCGGGGGGAACTGGTCCGTCGTGCCGGGGTCACCGTAGCCGGTGTTGCCGACCCGTCCGAGGAGCTCGCCCGGCTCCACTCGCACCCCGACCGCCAGACCGGGCGCCACGGCGGACAGGTGGGCGTAGAAGTAGTAGCGGCCGTCATCGCCGCGCACCCCGACCCTGGTCCCCGAGTAGAAGGTCCAGCCGACCGCTTCGACGCGCCCCGCTGCCATCGACAGGATGGGCGTGCCCTCCTCGGCAACGATGTCGGTCCCCTCGTGCACGCCGACGAGCTGCCAGCGACCGTCGATAAGCCGGAACCGCGGGTCGTGCCAGGAGTCCTCGACCTCGATCACCGAGTACCAGCTCGAGCGAGCGACGGGGAAGGTCATGCCGCCCGAGACAACGGGCCGGTAGTAGGCGGGCGGGGCGACGAGCGTGGGGTCCTGGGCAGGGGCCGCGCCGAGGAGCGACGCGGCGACCAGGAGCGTCGCCCACCGCATCGGCCGTCAGTGCCCCTGGGCCTCGAGCCAGCGCTCGGCGTCGATCGCGGCCTTGCAGCCCATCCCCGCGGCGGTCACGGCCTGGCGGTAGATGTGATCGACGACGTCGCCCGCCGCGAAGACGCCCTCGACGCTCGTGTAGGTCGTGGGCTCCCGCACCACGATGTAGCCCGTGTCGCCGGTCTCCACCTGCCCCTCGAACACCGCGGTGTTGGGCGTGTGGCCGATCGCGAGGAAGAGGCCGTTCGTGGGGTAGTCGGACTCCTCACCCGTATCCACGTTCAGGATGCGAACGCCCTCGACCGTCTTCTCGCCGAGCACCTCGGTGACCACCGAGTCCCAGACGAACGCGATCTTCTCGTTGTCGATCGCGCGCTGCTGCATGATCTTCGAAGCGCGGAGCTCGCCGCGGCGGTGGATCACCGTGACCTTGGTGGCGAACCGGGTGAGGAACAGCGCCTCCTCCATCGCGGAGTCGCCTCCGCCGACCACGACCAGCTCCTGCTCGCGGAAGAAGAAGCCGTCGCAGGTCGCGCAGGTGGAGACGCCGTGGCCGAGGAGCCGCTGCTCGGATTCGAGGCCCAGCATCTTCGCGTTCGCGCCGGTGGCGATGATCACGCTGCGGGCGGCGATCTCCTCGTCGCCCGACCACACGCGGAACGGACGGGTCGAGAAGTCGACCCTCGAGGCGTTCTGGTGGAGCATCTCTGCCCCGAAGCGCACGGCCTGCTTCTCGAAGCGCTCCATCATCTCCGGCCCGAGGATCCCCTCGGGGAAGCCCGGGTAGTTCTCGACGTCTGTCGTCAGCATGAGCTGACCGCCGGCCTCGATCCCCTTCAGCACGAGCGGCTCGAGCTGCGCGCGCGCCGTGTAGAGCGCGGCCGTGTGCCCCGCGGGGCCGGAGCCGATGATGACGACGTTCCGCTCGTCCATACCCGCATTCTCCCAGAGGCGTCTACCGGAGGGGAACGCCGGGCACGGTCGCGGGATTCCCCCGGTCAGAGCTCGATAGCGACGCCAAG
>Ga0302046_10006125_pt1 | contig 10525 bp, 12 predicted proteins | sample RVTome_11_FD_200261 | JGI IMG/M metagenome (GOLD analysis project Ga0302046, IMG submission 200261) | Soil microbial communities from uranium-contaminated site in the Upper Colorado River Basin, Wyoming, United States - RVT147D111 (version 2) ... | reverse complement strand
ACGACGGGATGGATGTGCTCACCGCCAACCTGGGACGGGAGGACACCATCGCCGCCGTGTGGGTCGAGCGGGAGAACCGCGGCTTCGAGGGCGGGTTCATCCAGGCCACCCGGCGGGAGATCGCCAACACCCTCCCCGGTGTCGAGTTCCCGCAACTGGTGCCCGAACAGGTCACCCACGTGACCAGCCAGCTGGTCTACGACACATTCACGGCGACCCTCGACGCGTCGACGACGGCGGCGTTCGGGCTGTGGGCCGGCGAGCCGTACACCGCGCCGAGGACCGAGTCCCAGCTGGCCATCCTCCGAGTCGGGCTCAAGACCTTCGCCGGCGATCCCGACGACGAGATCCTCTCGTTCCAGGTCTCCGAGGGCCGCGAGCTCGCCTGGGCCCACGGCGACTACGTGTACCAGCTCTTCTGCCGAAGAGGCATCTCCGAACAAGCCTGCCACGCCATGGCCGAATCGACGGTCTCGCTCGACCTGATGCTGAGCATCGGCCGGTAACCCGTCTCCCGTCGCCTGGCGGTGTCACGGCGTCCTCCTCCGTGCCGTAGGCACGGGGGAGGTGGCTCGGCCGAAGGCCGGGTCGGAGGGGGCGGCGGAGACAGCGGAAGGCCGATCGCGGGTATCCCCGTCAGGGGAACCGTCGATCAGACCACCTCGTCACTGGATCGGAGAATCTCCTTGACCAGCTCCAGATCCTCCTGGTGGACTCGCACCTCGATCCCGTGGACGAACGCAAACTCAGGTCCGGTGGGATCGTCACCGGCAATGAAGGTCTCGATGCCGTGACTACGCAGGAGCGCCGCAATGACCTCGGCGTCCGGCCGTGAGTAGGCGACATGCGCCACCGACCAGGCCATCGCCATGCCTCCTTCGGTGTCGGGCTTGATTATCGGGCTGCCGTCCGCGACGACGCCAGCCCATTGGCGACCATGCCCGAGACGAGCATCGCCCCGATCGCCCACCACCAGCTGTCGGTGATCAGGTAGGCGATGACGGCGGCGGCGATGCCCAGCGCCGACATCCACAGGGTCCAGCGCATTCGGTAGCTCATGGGTCTCCCTTCGGTCGGGTGACCCAGGATCGCGGGGATGCGTGGCTCCCGGTAGGGCCCAACTCCCTCTCAGATCTTCAACCGCTCCTCGACCAGCCTCTTCACCAGGGGCTTCGACAGAGGTTCGTCGATCGGGAACTTGAGCGTCCCCTTCGACCAGTCGTAAACCTCGAGTTCGCCGGACAGCCGCTCCAACACCGCCCCCGAGTGCGGGAAGTACGAGCAGTGGTTCTTGAACCACCCGTACCCGGCCACGGTGGTGCCGTCGACCTCGAACGCCGGAAGCCCGTACGACATCTTCTCCATGGCGTCGGGCAGAACCCCACGCACGGTCGCGCGCAACGCATGCAGCGTCCCCCGCTGCGGCTGCGGCGCCGAAGCGAGGTACTCCGTGATCGCCTGGAGATCCTCACTGACCATGGTCACGAGGATATCGGAGGTTCTGGCGTCCCTCCTCCGTGCCGAACGTGAGGAGGCGGACAGCGGCGTCCTCCTCCGTGCCTCCGGCACGCGGGAGGTGGCCCGGCCGGAGGCCGGGTCGGAGGGGGCGGCTGATCACTTTGCGTCTCCCCCCGGTATTCCGGGGGGAGTACGGGAACCCTCCGGGTTCCTTGGGGAGGGGGGCGGCTGACCCTGCGGGCGCGTCGGCGCGCCTCTTGCTGGCGACTGGAGACTGGCGACTGGCGGCTGGGCAGGAACACAACCCAATCGCGATAGGTTCCCCCTCACGCATGTTCCACGGTGGCAGCTGGCGCTCATACATCGAATACGACGAGGAGCAGGATCGGCCGAGTCTCGACCGGGCACTGCTCCGCCGTGTCTTGCGTTACGCCAAGCCGTACCGGGGTCTGCTCGCCCTGATCCTGGCGACGATCGTCGTCATCACCCTGGTCTCTCTGGTCCCGCCCCTCCTGATGCGGGACCTGATCGACCGGGCGATCCCCGACGAGGACCTGAGCCGGGTCACCTTCCTCGGCCTGCTGATGGTCGCCGTCCCCCTGCTCAACGGGATGGTGGGCGTGCTGCAGCGGTGGGCGTCGTCGAAGGCGGGGGAGGGGATCATCTTCGACCTCCGCACCGACGTGTACTCGCACCTGCAGCGGATGTCGCTCGGGTTCTTCACCACCACCCGCCCCGGCGAGCTGATGTCCCGCCTCAACAGCGACGTGGTCGGCGCCCAGTCGGCGGTCACCGGCACCCTGGTCTCGGTCACCTCCAACTCGTTCGCCACGGTGGCGACGCTGCTCGTGATGCTCAGCCTGGAGTGGCGCCTCACCCTGGCCGCGGTGGCCATCCTCCCGCTGTTCATCATCCCCAGTCGTCGGGTGGGCCGGGTGCTGCGCCGGGTGACCCGGGACCAGATGAAGGCCAACGCCGACATGAACACGGCGATGAACGAGACCCTCAACCTGAGCGGCGCCCTGCTGGTCAAGCTGTTCGGGCGGGCAAGGGATGAGGACCGCCGCTTCGCCGGCCACGCCTCCCGGGTGCGCGACCTGGGGGTGCGACGGGCGCTGATCGGCCGCTGGTTCTTCATGGCCCTGGGGATCGTCAGCGCCCTGGGCACGGCGCTGGTGTTCTGGTTCGGCGCCGTGTTGGTGATCCGGGGCGCCCTCACCGTGGGCACCGTGGTGGCGCTGTCGGCGTACCTGGCCGACCTGTACGGGCCGCTGGCGTCGCTGTCGAACGCCCGCGTGGAGCTGGCCACCTCGCTGGTGTCGTTCGAGCGGGTGTTCGAGGTGCTCGACCTGGCCCGCGACATCGACGAGCCCGAGAGCGCCGTGGCCCTCGACCGGGTGGAGGGCCGGGTCACCTTCGACGACGTCGCCTTCGACTACCGCAAGGCGTCCCCGGTGGGGCTCGCCGCGGTGGAGCGATTCTCCCGGCGGTCCTATCAAGAGGCGTCGGATGCGGCCCCGGTGGAGCGAGGGGGCCGGGCGCGAGCCATCGACCACCTCGACTTCGACGTGAATCCCGGGGAACTGGTCGCCCTGGTGGGCCCCAGCGGCGCCGGCAAGACCACGGTCACCTACCTGATCCCCAGGCTCTACGACGTGACCGAGGGCCGGGTGCTGATCGACGGCCACGACGTGCGCACCCTGTCGATGGACAGCCTGGCCAGGGCGATCGGGGTGGTGACCCAGGAGACCTACCTGTTCCACGACACCATCGCCGCCAACCTCCGCTACGCCATGCCCGAGGCCACCCAGGAGCAACTGGAGGCGGCGGCGCGGACGGCGAACATTCACGACTTCATCGAGTCGCTCTCCGACGGGTATGAGACGGTGGTCGGGGAGCGTGGTTACCGGCTGTCGGGCGGTGAGAAGCAGCGGGTGGCGATCGCCCGGGTGATCCTCAAGGACCCGCAGATCCTGGTCCTCGACGAGGCCACCTCACACCTCGACGCCCGCTCCGAGGCCCTGATCAAGGAGGCTTTGGAGCGGGTGATGGTGGGCAGGACCTCCTTCGTGATCGCCCACCGCCTGTCGACGGTGCTGGCGGCGGACCGGATCCTGGTCCTCGACGAGGGGCGCGTCGTCGAGGAGGGGACACACCGGGAGTTGATGGCGGCCAACGGGCTGTACGCCAGGCTCTACGAGACGCAGTTCGCCGTGGAGGATGCGGGGTAGGCAGGGCGTTATACATTTCGTATACTCGGTCGTATGACAACCCCGGTGCCAACCCGCTTCACCGATGAGGAACTGGCGCTCATCGACGAACTCGTGACCGAGGGCATCGGAGACAGCCGATCCGCCGTCATTCGCCGGGGCGTCCATCACCTCGCCGATGCCGTCAGGCGAAACCAGACGGGCGCGGCCATCGCCCGGTCGTATCGAGAGCGTCCCCAGAGCCCCGAGGACGACGCACTCGCCCTGGCCAACGCCATCGCAATGACCGAGGCGGAGCCGTGGTAGCCCAGACGGAGCTCTGGTTGATGGAGACCCCCAACGAGAAGCGCCGACCCGTGCTGGTCGTATCCCGCGACGAGGTCATCCCGGTGCTGAACAACGTCGTCGTGGCGCCGATCACGAGCACGATCCGCGACATCCCCACCTGTATTCCCGTCGGACCGAGTGAGGGGATCGATCACGACAGCGTGGCCACCTTCGACAACATCGCCGCCGTGCCCAAATCGGTGCTCACCAAACGCCTCGGCAAGCTCGACGCCGACGGACGTCGGCGGATCTGCCAGGCGCTCGATGCGGTTGCCAACTGCTGATCGGGGCGGTCGGGGCCGATCCGTGGGGCTGTCGTCCAGGGCTCGTCAGCCCTCGACGATGGGGTATTGCTCGGCGACCTCTCTCAGGATGCCCAACCATCCAGATCCCTGCGATGTGCCGGTTCTGACGAGTACGACTCGTCGGGCGGTGTCGATGTACAGGTACTGGCCGTTCTTGCCGAGAGCCAGCACCGATCCATCGTCCAACAGCCACCACTGATACCCGTAGTCGTTGAGGGAAGTGTCGGTGTAGTCCGCCGGCCACCCGTCCGGCCCGTAGTGCGGGGTGAACGACGCATCGAGCCACTCTCTCGAGATGACTTCGGTGCCGTCGCTCATACCTCCGTCGATCACCAACTGGCCGAATTTGGCCAGGTCTCGAGCGGACAGGGCGAGGCAACACCAGGTCCGCTCCAAGCCGCCTTCGCGGTCCGTGCTCCACACCCCACCGTCCTCCGTTCCGAGCGGGTCGAGGAAGCGGCGCTGCAGGAAGTCGGAGATCGTCTCGGGGGCGAGTACCCGCTCAAGGACCAGACCGAGGAGGGCGTTGTCGCCGGACTTGTAGATGAAACCCTTGGCCCGTCGATCTGCGCGTGCCCTCAGCCCCAGGATGCTGTCCTCGAGATGGTCGGTGTAGTTGAACTCGACGTGGATGCCGAACGGATTGTCGTCCTCCACGTACGTCGAGCCGGTGTCCATATGAAGGGCGTCTCCGATCGTCACGGAATCGAACCCGCGACCGGACAACTCCGGGAGATAGCGCGTGATCGGGTCGTCGACCGAGCCGATCAAGCCGTCCTCGATGGCCGCGCCGACCATCAGCGAGGTCACCGACTTGGTGACGCTGAACACCATCGTCGGCGTCGAGACCGCATGTCCCTCGGCAGCCCAGGAGTACTCGACAGCCCCGTCGTGCACCACCAGGAACGCCAGGCTGTCGCGGTCGGCCAGAATCTCTGGCAGGGGAGTCTGGTCGCCATCAACCGACACCATCGGAGGGTCGCCGCGGTGGTCTGGCCAGGGGCGCGGGGAGCCGGAGGCTCTCAGCTCATGGCCGGGGTACTCGAGGTGGTCCCACACGGTGGTGGTGCCGTGGGTGAGCACCCTCCACACCGCGACCGGCCCAATCGCAATCGACCAGAAAGCCAGGAGGATCGCACCGATTAGGAGGATGGAGCCCAGAGAGATGAGCGTCCATCGTCGCCATCGCATCGGCCGAGCCTACAGACGGCGATCAGAGGGTCGGCTCACGGGATCGTCGGCCCGCGACCCCTCAGGGGCTGAGCGAGTACGAGACGCAGTTCGCCGTAGAGGATGCGGGGTAGGGCGTCTCGCCCCCTCGGACTAATGCCGCAGGAGCAAGAGCAGTTCGAGCGAGTCGTCTGCGGCCTCTCGCCAGTACAGCGCAAGGTCGGCTTCTGGACAGCGGATCGCGATCAGCCAAGCCCACCCTCCCTCGCCGACCACGCGGTTCTGTCGCGCCCACGCGCTGGCATGGCTTCCGAGCAGTCGCCGGATCGTGTCATCGACGCATCCGGCCGTCGCATCGTCGAGAGCCTCGTAGTCAGCAAGGAATTCGGGCGTGACTTGGAATTCCACTCGATGCCATCATAGTCTCTCTTGCCCACATCACGTGAAACGGGGATTGACCTCATTTCCACATTGGGGGTATCATCCTCCCAAGGAGGACGAACCATCATGACCGCCAGCCACGGACACCGCCGTGTCATTCTCGATGTCGACGATCGCGGGCGGGTTTCCCTTGGGAAGCTCGGCTTCCGCTCCATGCAGGTCGTCGTGGATTCGACCGACGATGGTGGTCTGATCATCCATCGCGCTGTGCCCATGACTCCAGCCGAACTCGCCCACTATCAGAGTCCCGAGGCGGTCGAGGCGCTCGATCGGGCGATCACATCGGCGAACGAGGGAAGGCTGAGCGCCCTCAGGTTGCGATCCGACTCCGACCGCTGATTCAGGTCGGGTGGCTGTCGGGGCGTGAATACGCCTATGGACACACCTCTTCGGCGCCCGCCGCGCAGTATTCGACCTGACCGCCCACCATCGTCATCAGCACATCGATGTCCTTGATGGCGAAGGGGTCGACGGCGAGCGGGTTGCCGCTCAGGACCACGACGTCGGCGTAGAGGCCCAGCCGCAGCGACCCGACCTCCTCCTCCCGGAACAGTGCGTAGGCGCTGCCCGTGGTCATCAGAGCCAGCGCATCCTCCACCGGGATGGTGTCGTCGGCGAGCCAGGGCCAAGGTTCGCAAACGGTCCCGTCGGCTCCCACGTCATGCCGGGTGACGAATCCGAACAACTGCTCGATCGCCGAGATGGAGAAGTAGGGCGCGTCGCCGTGCCAGGCGAAGTGCGCCTCGGGATTGGCGGCGATCAGCTCGTCGTAGGGCCATTCCCAGTCCTGGACCTCGGGGAACAGCGGACCCCCGAACAGGTTGCAGGACGGGTAGTCGGCGAAGATCGTGGCGACCACGCCGATGTCGCCGTAGCGTTGGTACTGGTCGGGCCGCACCACCGAGTTGTGCTCGATACGGTGCCGGAAGACGTTCTCCCCCTCGCGGAGGGCAGTTGCGATCGCATCCAGTGCGGTGTCGATCGCCCGATCCCCGATGGCATGGATCGCCACCTGATGACCGGCGGCCTGGGCCCGCTCGATCACCCCGGCGAGTTCCTCGACGGTGACGTAGGGCGGCACCACCGCCCCTCCCTCGTTGAGTTGCACGGTGAAAGACGGCGGGTTGCACGATCCACCGTCGGCATACACCTTCACCCCGCCGATGCGCAGCATCTCACCGGGCTCGCGGGTCGGCGGGTGGTCCAGGTACCACTCGCCGTAGGGATCGCCACAGGCCAGGTTGTAGACCAGGTACAGGCTGGTGCGCACCCGCAGCAGGCCGGCGGCGTCGAAGTCCACCATCGCCCCGAGGAACCCGTCGTCGGTGTACAGGTTGCCCAGCGTCGTGATCCCGTTGGCGAGGGCGGCGGCCTGCCGCTCTTCGAGGGTGTCGCCGTAGGCGGGCTCGTTGAGGATGTGGCTGTGGGCGTCGATGAACCCGGGCATCAGGGTGCGCCCGGCTAGATCGATGATCACGGTGTCGGGCCCGGCCCGCGACAGGATCGGCCGCTGGTTGCCGATCGCCAGGATCTTGCCGTCGCGTATGGCGATCGCTTCGACGACCCACCGGTCGGGGTCCATCGTGAGGATCGCCCCACCGTGGAAGATCAGATCGGCCTGGGGCAGCGGCGCGGCGGTCGTCGTGGGGCCAGGGTCGGTGGCCGTCGGCGCCACGGTGGCCGAGGTGACCGTCGTCGGTGGAGATGACGTCGTGGTCGAGGCGGCGGTGTCTCCGCTGCCGCCGCAAGCGGCGGTGACCAGCATGATGGCCAGCAGGGCTCGTGGTTTGGCCATGGTCGGGCGAGGTTACTTCCGACCGGGAGTCCACGCCCCGATCGCCATCGAGGCTCCTGTACCGTCCCACTTCGTGGATCCATCGATTCGTTTCGGCCGAACCGACGACGGGCTCGACGTCGCCTACTGGAGTTTGGGCGATGGCCCCACGCTGGTGGCGATGCCGTCCCTGCCGTGGAGCCACATCCAGCTCGAATGGGGGATCCCGTCGATCCGGGCCTGGTATCAGGCGATCGGGCGGGGGCGCCGGTTGGTGCGATACGACGGCCGCGGCTTCGGGCTCTCGACGCGTGAGGTCCCCGAGTTCTCGCTCGAGTCTGATGTATCCGACCTGACGGCGGTGGTCGATGCGCTCTCCCTCGACCGGTTCGACCTCTACGCCGGGTTGCACTCCGGAGCGGCGGCGATCGCCTTCGCGGCGCGCCATCCGGAGCGGGTGGATCACCTGGTCCTGTTCTGCGCGTACCCCGATGGCTCGGTCCACAGGGGGAACCCGCTGACGCTTGCCACCCGGCCGATCATCCAGCAGGACTGGGCGTTCTACTCGCAGGTCGTGTCCCGGTTGCTCCTCGGCTGGGCCGAGCCGGTGGCGGCGGAGGCGTTCAGCGAGCTGGTGCGACAGTGCACCACGCCCGAGGCGGCCGCGCGGGCACTCGCCGCCACCTCCGACTTCGACGTCACCGGCCTCTTGGGCGAAGTGCGGGCCCCCACCCTGGTCGTGCAACGGCCCGAGCAGCGCACCTCGCCGATGGACAACGCCCGCACCCTCGCCGCCGGGATCCCCGACGTACGGCTGTCCCTCCAGCCGGGCGAGTCGATCGCGCCCTTCCTGGGCGACACCAGGGCGTTGGTCCGTGAGATCGACGCCTTCCTCACCGGGCGTCAGCCGACCGACGCCGACGCCGCCGTGGATGCCGCGGTCGCCGCGCCGATGCCGACCGGTCTGGAGGCGAGCGGGGGCATCAGCACCGTGGTGTTCACCGATGTGGTCGGATCGACCGAACTGGTGGAGCGACTGGGCGACGAGGCGGCACGGGATGCCCTGCGCGCCCTGGAGGCGGCCACCGCCGAGATCGCCTCCCGGCGGACCGGGCGGGTGGTGAAGCATCTTGGCGATGGGTCGCTCCTGGAGTTCGCCTCGACCAGTTCGGCCCTGAGGTTCGCCATCGAGTTGCAGGCGGCGAGCGTGGAGATCGGCCTCGACATCTCGATCGGGGTCGCGGTCGGCGAGCCGATCCGGGAGGACGGCGACCTCCACGGATCGATCGTCGTCCTGGCGAGCCGGATCACCTCGAGCGCACGGGCAGGCGAGGTCCTTGTGTCGGATGCGGTCCGCCAACTCGTCCAGGGCAAGGGGTTCGCCTTCGACGACGGAGGAGCCCGTGATCTGAAGGGCTTCGACACCCCGGTCCAGGTGTGGCGGTTGGTTGCGGAGAGGTGAGGGGATGGCGCCGGTCGCCGGGGTCGGTCAGTCCGCCTCGGCCAGCACCGCTCTCAGTTGGTCTTCGGAGGGAGCGCCCGCCATCCCGGTGTCGGTTCGATAGATGCGGCAGGCAAGGCCGACGGGTGCCCCCGGCTCGGCGAAAGGATCCTCCCCGTCGACGATGAGCGTCGGCGAGCCCGGGAAACCGAGGGCGATCGCCTCCTCATGGGTCTCGACACGACGGGTCGTCACCGTTGCCTCGACTCCGAGGTCGTCGAGCACGGCATGAACCAAGGCTTTCGTCTGCTGCCAGTTGGGGCAGCCGTCGAAGTACCTGAGTTCGATGTGCATCGGGCTCCCTTCGATCAGGTCAACCAGATCGTCGGGGCCGGGTGTTCCCCCGAAGGTCGATCAATCAGCGGGACCGTCGTGACTTCTACCGGCCTCCCTCCCGGTTCGGTAGATGTCGCCGACCTCTCGGACGAAGATGCTCATCGCGGCGACGAGCATCAGGGCCCACATGACGACGAGCAGGCGGTAGGAGGCGAGGAAGAGGTTCACGATGTGGGGCACCTCGTAAGCGACGCTCCCGGCGACCCACGAGATGGCTTCCGCCCGTGTCCGGAAGATCTCGCGATCCTCGAGGCTTTGGAAGGTCCACAGCGATGGGATCCCTGCGAGCAGTGCCAGCACCGTGGCGAGGCGCACCTGGAGATCCGGATCATCGGTCACGATCGCAACGGCAACGACTCCGATCGACGCCGCCGACACCGCAAAGCCGCCGGTGACGATGTACCTGATCCGCCACCCCGTCAGACGCGTCAGGTCGCCCTCTCCGCGAAACGAGTACATCAGGGCGGCGAAGCCGGAGATGGTGACACCCAGGCCAGCGATCGTGGTGAAGTACCCGGTGTTCAGCACAGTGGGCCTCGCACCCGATCGACCCTACCCCTTCGCCACGGACGGCGGCATTTGGCAACGAACCTGGTCACGGGGGATCCGTCTGGAGAGCGGTGGGGAAGGTGATGCGGCGGTCCGGGCTCATTCCCGGTTGGGTCTTCGGCGGGCCATGTCGAGGTATTCGTCGGGGAGTTCGATGGTGCCGTCGTGGACCATGGTGTGATGCCTGGCGCAGAGCAGGCAGAGGTTCTCCAGGCAGGTCTTGCCGAAGAAGAGCCAGTGGATCACATGGTGCGCATCGCAGTAGCGGGGTCGGGTTTGGCATCCGGGGATGACGCAGCCCTTGTCGCGGATGTTGACGAGTTTGCGGAGCCACCAGGGTGCGGTCCGCTTGGCACGCCCGATGTCTAGCGGCAGTGAATCTCCGCCGATGATCACGGGGATCACTGAGGCGTCGCAGAGGATCCGGCGCACTGTCTCGGGGCTGAGCAGCCCG
>Ga0302046_10006124_pt1 | contig 10525 bp, 9 predicted proteins | sample RVTome_11_FD_200261 | JGI IMG/M metagenome (GOLD analysis project Ga0302046, IMG submission 200261) | Soil microbial communities from uranium-contaminated site in the Upper Colorado River Basin, Wyoming, United States - RVT147D111 (version 2) ... | reverse complement strand
GCGCCCGCCGGCTGGCGGAGGCGCGAGTCGTGTCACCCGGTACGATCCGGGTGTTGAGGGCCCACTCGGCTTCGCCCGCGACACGTCTCAGCTCGCGGTACCGGTCGGCCCATTTCTCGAGGAAGACATGCGCGCCGGCCGAGGCGGCGGGACGCCGTGTCGTCGCCGGCGTCCCGGGCGGCGCGCGATCGGCCGGCAGGTCGCACCCGGCGGCACCGAGCAGACCGGCGATCGCGATCCGGATCCGCCTAGAACGCTCCGCCACCACCACCTCCGAAGCCACCGCCCGAGAACCCGCCGCCGCCCGAGAACCCCCCGCCCCCGAAGCTCGAGCCACCGGAGCTCCGTGGCGCGGACTGCATGACGGTCTGCGCTTGCGCAGACATACGGCCGAGGTCCGAAACGAAGATATGCGTGTTGAACGACCGGAAATCGGATCCGCGATACCAGTCCGGCGGCTCGTCGTAGATGCCCTGGAAGGCCGCCGCCCACTTGCCCTCCACGCCGAGCGCCATGGCGAAGGGAAGGTAGCGCTCGAACATCTCCGGGCCCGTGATCATGCGCTTGAAGCGGTCCGATTCGACGCGCTCGAGGAACTCTTCGAATCCCTTGACGTGACGCAGCACCTCGGCGCCGTGTCGGGAGCGGGCCGGCATCAGCACACCAAAGCCGACGATCACCACGCCGGAGCCGATGGCCCCGATGAGGACCGCCACCGGCGAGAGGAAGAACGCCCGTCCGACGGTAAGCCCGAGCGCGGCGAGCCCGGCACCGACGATCACGCCGAAACCGACGTACCATCCGGCGACGTGATCGGGTCTCCGGGTGTAGATGTCGTGCTTCACGAGGCTGTCCATCAAGCCTTGTTTGATATCTGGTAAATCCTTGTAAAACTTATGCTTGAGATCAGAAAGACGAACCTCTTCCTTACGTCCGAAAAACCCCCGCAGCGTCTGACGCTCGTGCGACTCGAGATCATCCCATTCGTCCCGGGACCGCGTGAGTCGAAACACATATTCCTTATCGGTCAGGAGGCCGAAGAGTTTCTCCTCCTTCGTCTCCTCGATAGTGAGGTAGCCCCGAACGGCCATGTCGACGACGGTCGCCGTGATGTCCCGCATGTCCGGCGAGTTGTCGATCACGACTCCGACTTCGGCCGGCGTGAGACCGGGGGGCGGCTCGTACCGGGGCTCGATCGAGCCCAGCTCCGGGTCCCGTCCCCGCGCTCGCCAGCGACGATACATCAAGAAGAACGCCAGGAAGGGAAGCGACAGCGGCAGGTTGGCTCCGAACATCGCCGCGACCTTGTCGAACGAGCTCGGCCGGTCCACCACGCCGGCGTCCCAGGCGATTCCGACCGTGAGCCCCTCCCGAAACCCGAGCTCCCGGAGCGTCGTGACCCGGACCTCCGACCCTTCGACCTCGACGGTCGCCTCCTGACCGGCTGATCCGTACGCGCCCGTGAACGCGTGCGCCTTGACTCCGCTGACATCCGTCGGCAGACGAACCCGGGCCGAGGCCCGTTCGATCGGGACGGGCCACTCGGTGCCGGTCACGTTCCAGTACAACTCGTCGTACGCTTCGGCGATGCCGTCGGGGCCCTCGTCGGGGTCGAAGAAGCGCAGCCCGTTGGGGACGCGGTAGCGGATCACCACGGTGCGAGTCGCGTCTCGCGCGTCCGGCACCCAGATCTTCAGCGTGAGGTCGCCGCCATCGCGGTCCCGCTCGTATCGCAGGTCTCGCCCCGCCTCGTCCGTGACCGACTCCACGTCGATCCGAAGCGAGTAGCGGAGCCCTCGAGGGGTCACGTATTCAACCGGGATGGATCGGTAGATGCCGTTGTACTGCCCCTGGAAGACGGGACGAAGCGTCTCGGTCACGACGATCTGCCCGCTGCGAAACACTTCGATCTGCGCGTCGAAGCTCGCGAGACGCCAGGAGCGGCCGTCCTGAGCCGACAGGGTGGATCCCGGTGTCGTCGCGGCCAGCCCGAGCGCAACCGTCGCGGCGACGACGGCGGCCCGGGCGCGCGTGGACCGCATGAGACTCGATCCCCCGGTTACGACGCGGAGGAGTCGAAGCTCACGGATGGACCCTCACGCTGGGTCTCATCGTCGAGCGAGAAGAACTCGCGTGCCGTGAACCGGAAGGTCCCCGCGAGCAGATTCGTCGGAAAGACCTGCGTTTTCGTGTTGTAATCCCGGGTCACCGCGTTGTAGTAGCGGCGCGCGTTCTGGACGGAGGTCTCGATCTCTTCGAGCGATCCCTGGAGCTTGGTGAAGCTCTCCACCGCACGCAGGTTCGGGTACGCCTCCGAGAGCGCGAACAGCTGTCTGAGGGCCCCGGACAGCATGCCCTCGGCCGCCCCCTTCTCGGCGGGTCCGTCGGCCGCCATCGCGCGGTTCCGCGCCTCGATGACGGCCTCCAGGGTGTCCTTCTCGTGGCTCGCGTATCCCTTCACCGTCTCGACGAGGTTCGGGATCAGATCCCAGCGACGCTTGAGCTGGACATCGATGTCGGCCCAGGCGCCGTCGCCGCGCACACGAAGCCGCACGAGGCCGTTGTACAGGCCGATCACGGCGACCGCGATCACGACCAGAACGATCAAGATCCACATGGCCTATGTCCTTCCGCCTCTGGAGAGTTCGGGCTGCGAGCCGCGGGCGCCGCAGAGCGAGCGCCCGGGCCGACCGATACCAATACCGTCGCACCGCAACGATCCTGTCAATATATACCCCACGCCACACAGGGTATTCAGAGAGGGGTGGCGGATCCCGATTCTCACGGGCGCGAGAGCGACACGATGAGGTCGAACTCGTCGCGCTCGACCGGCATCACAGACAGACGCATCCCCCGCTTGAGCAGCCTCATCCCCGCGAGACCCGGTTCCGCCTTCATCGCATCGCGCGTGACGGGGGATCGGAACGTCCCGACGTGACCGAGATCCACGCACCACCAGCGGGGATCGTCCGGGCTCGACGTCGCGTCGTAGTACTGGCTCTTGCGGTCGAACTGCGTCGCATCCGGGTGCGCCGGACCCACCACACGAGCGACCCCGTATACTCCGAGAGGATCGGCCTGCGAATGATAGACCAGCACCCGGTCATCGGGGCGCATCCCGTCGCGCATGAAGTTCCTGGCCTGGTAGTTCCTCACCCCGTCCCACGGGGTCGCGCCATCGCGTTCCATGTCCTCGATCGAATAGAGGTGAGGCTCGGTCTTTACGAGCCAGAACCGCGATTGTGCCATCGTCGTCTTCTCCGGGTGATCGGTCGACGCGGTTGAATCGGAGCACTATCGTACCGCATCGCCGATCCGCAACCCACCGCACAGGAGTCCGTGTGCAGATCCCGCTGTACCAGGTCGATGCGTTCGCCGACAAACCGTTCCGTGGAAACCCGGCCGCCATCTGTCCACTCGAGGAGTGGCTGGACGACGACCTGCTCCAGGCCGTGGCGGCCGAGAACAACCTCTCGGAGACCGCGTTCTTCGTCCCGGAAGGCGACGGATTCCACCTGCGCTGGTTCACGCCGCGGACCGAGGTCGATCTCTGTGGTCACGCGACCCTCGCCTCGGCGTGGGTGGTCCTCAACCGACTCCACCCGGAGGCGTCATCGGTCAGCTTTCGGACGCGGAGCGGCGAGCTGGGCGTACGCCGCGACGGTGATCTCCTGTCGATGGACTTCCCGAGCCGTCCACCCGTGATCAAGGAGGCCCCGCGCGCGCTGGTCGAGGGGCTGGGAGCCGAGCCGGCGGAGGTCCTCGCGGCCCCTCGCGACTACCTGGTCGTGTACGAATCCGAGGACGAGGTCAGGCGGCTCAAGCCCGACTTCGCGCGGCTCCGCGGGCTCGACCGGCTCGGCGTGATCGTGACCGCCGAGGGGGCCGCGGTCGATTTCGTATCCCGTTTCTTCGCACCGAGCGTCGGCGTGCCCGAGGATCCCGTGACGGGCTCGGCCCATTGCACGTTGACACCATTCTGGGCCATGCGGCTCGGCGAGGGAGACGCCTGGATGCGCGCGCGTCAGGTGTCCACGCGGGGTGGTGATCTCCGGTGTCGCCACCGCGGCGATCGGGTCGACATCGCGGGCAGCGCGGTGCTGTTTCTGGAAGGCAGGATCTCGCTCCCGCGTGCGGGCCGCGGCTCCGGGTAAGGCGCGCGTCATCGGGTGACGTGGCGGGTGGATCCTGCGTCTATCCTACGGATCCGCGAGCGAGCGCTCCGTTTCCGTCGACGGCCGAACTCGGAGGTACGCATGGATATTCGAACCGAACGACGTCTGGGGCGCGCGGTGATCGTCCTCGCGGGATTTCTCGCGAGTGGGGCATCGCCGGCGCTGGATCTCTCCGCCCAACAGAGGCACGGCGGTCACGTGCACGATGCCGAGGAGGACGAAGAGCACGATCACGGGACGGGGTACTTTCGCGTGCCGCGCTGGCAGCTCGGGGGAGGACTCGCCGTGGCGGTTCCACAGGGCGACTTCTCGCGCTTCGTCGGGGAGGGGTTCGGGCTCGGCCTGCATGCGGTGTACGGTCTCGACCGGAGCAACGTGATCGGGGTGCGCTTCGACGCCGGGTTCGTCAACTACGGGTCCGAGCGCTTCGCGGTGCCGCTCCTCCCGACGACCGGGCGGGTGCTGGTCGACGTCGACACCCGGAACAACATCGGGATGCTCGGGATCGGCCCCCAGATCCAGGTCCCCACGGGTCCGATCCGGCCGTATGTGAACGGGTTCGTGGGTCTGGGATACTTCTTCACCGAGTCGTCCGTAGGCGGCAGCAGCAACTTCCCCGGCGACGACTTCGCGCGGACCGTGAACTTCGACGACGTGAGCCTCGCCTACGGCGCGGGGGCGGGTCTCGGGATCCGGCTCGGCACCGGGCGGAGGCCCATCTACCTGAACTTCGAAGGTCAGTACCGGCGGCACGGCGATACGGAGTACCTCCGCGAGGGCAGCATCCTCGACGATGGGTTCGGCGGAGTGGTCATCACGCCGTTGTTCTCGGATGCGGATTTCGTGCTGCTCCAGCTGGGGATCTCGATCGGGCTGTAGCGCCGGAAGGCTCCGCCCGGGAGGGTCGGCGGGCGACAGGGCTGGCGGAGGACTCCCGGCCAGGGCGGCCGGGGTCGACCGATCAGCTCGCGGTCAGCCGCACCACCCTGCCGGCACCGTCGATCACGTACAGCTCGCCGCTCGAATCGAGCCCGAACGACGTCACGGAGCCGAGCGAGGGTACGGTCCACTCCGTCGGGTCCGCCACCGCGCCTCCGGCCCAGCGGAAGCTGCGCAGAAACCCCGTGCAGAAGTCCGAATAGAAGTAGTGCCCGCGCGCCGCCGGGATGGCGGCGCCGCGGTACAGATAGCCACCGGTGATCGAACATCCATCCTCGTGGGTGTACTCGATGACCGGGACCACCGTCCCGGAAGCGTCGCAGGGGCTCGAAGCGAAGCAACGCGTGCCTTCGAGACGGTTCCACCCGTAGTCGAGCCCCGGCTCCGTCGCGGAGACCGCGTTGACCTCCTCGCGCTCGTTCTGCCCGACATCGGCCACGAACAGCGTTCCGGTCGAGGGGTCGAAGGATCCGCGCCACGGGTTTCGAAGACCGAGGGCCCAGATTTCGTCGCGACCGGGTCCCCCGACGAACGGGTTGTTCTGCGGGGCGGCGTAGGGATCGCCCCCGTCCACGTCGAGCCGAAGGATCTTCCCGAGCAGGCTCGTCGGGTCCGGGGCCACCCCGTCCGGATCGCCGGCGCCGCCGGAGTCGCCCATGAACGCCCACAGGATCCCGTCCGGCCCGAACACGAGTTGGCCGCCGTTGTGATTGCACCGGGCCTGGGGGATGGAGATGATCTGGTGCGCCGACCCGGCGTTGGCGCGGTCGGGGTCGGCCGACACCGAGTAGCGCTCGATGACGGTCGTCCCCTGTCCGCCCGGCCGCGTGTAGTTGATGTAGAACAGCCCGTTGGTCGCGTACTGCGGGTGGAACGCGAGCCCCAGGAGCCCCTGCTCCGAGCAATTGAGCGTGATCTTGCCCGATACGTCGAGAAACGGGGTCGCGAGCAGCTGTCCGGCCGCGGAGATGATTCTGATCCGCCCCGTCTGCTCGACCACGAACAGGCGGGGGTCACCCGCGGGCGCCGTGAGATAGAGCGGATCGTCGAGCCCGGTCGCGACCACCTGGACGCCGAGGGACCCGCTCACCGGCGGCGGGGGAGGAGGTGGGGGCGGCGGGTTGGGGCCCGATGTGGTCGGGCACCCCCACGCCGCCACCGCGGCGATGAGCCATGCGCACCGTCTGATCATGCTCACGTGTACACCCACCGGGTCAGTCGGTGTTCCGATACGCCTTCATGAGGACGTCCGCCACTTCGGGTCGGGTGAACTCGACCGGTGGCCGCTCGCCACGCGACAGCATCTCGCGGACCTTCGTCCCCGACAGGAACACGCGCTGCTCCGGCGTGGATGGTGACGTCTTGGACGACGCCATCTGCCCGGTCAGCTTGCACCAGAACGAATGCTCGAACTTGAGCGGGACGATACCGAGGAGGCCGCCGTCGATCTCGTCGAAGATCTCCTGCGCCTCGTACGTGCCGTAGTAGTCGCCCACCCCGGCGTGGTCGCGCCCCACGATGAAGTGCGTGCACCCGTAGTTGCGCCGGATGATGGCGTGGAAGATCGCCTCGCGAGGCCCGGCGTACCGCATCGCGGCCGGGAGGACGCTGAGGAGCACTCGATCCTTCGGGTAGTAGAGATCGAGGATCGTGCGATAGCACTCCATCCGGATGTCGGCCGGGATGTCGTCGGACTTCGTCTCCCCGACCAGGGGGTGCACGAGCAGTCCCTCGACGATCTCGAGCGCGCACTTCTGGAGGTACTCGTGCGCCCGGTGGATCGGATTCCGCGTCTGGAACGCCACCACCGTCCGCCACCCGGCCTCATCGAAGCGGGCCCGCGTCTGGGCGGGCGTCAGGTTCTCTTCCGGGAACCCGGAGATGTCGCCTTCGTACACGTACCGCACCGGTCCGGCGACGTAGCGGGAGCCCATGGCGTGCACCGCGGCTACGCCCGGGTGGGCGGTATCCTCCGTGCCGTACACGAGCCGGCTCTCGCGGGCGAGGTCGCGGTCGTAGACTTCCCGCACCTCGATCGTGGCCGCGAGCTCTCCGTCGGGCGCCACGAGCGCCAGCGTGTCGCCCGGGGCGATCCCGTCGGTCTGCTCGGGTGTGGCCGGAAGAACCACCGGCACCGACCACGGTAACCCGTCGGGAAGGCGCATGTCGTCGAGCACGGAATCGTACTCGGCCGACCCCATGAACCCCTCGAGCGGGGAGAGGGCGCCGACGGCCATCAAATACAGATCGCACATGATCCGATCGGAAATCGGGAGCGCACGCAGCGAGCCCGCCCCGGAGTGGATCGCGCTGCGCTCCGAGCCTCGAGCGACAAGGTCCACGAGCGCGCCGCCGTAGGGCGGGATCGGCCCGGCGACCGTCCGCGCGTGAGCGTCCGTCTCCCCGAGCGACGCGGTCGGGGATGTCATCGTCGTCTCCATCGTCCCCCCCTCAGCCCGAAACCGCGTGAACTCGAGACTCGCTCGACACGTAACCGTGCTCGCGGAGATACTCGAGGACCTGATCGACGCATGCGTTCACGTCGTAGACGTTCGTCTCGATGACGATCTCGGGTGCGACCGGAGCCTCGTACGGCGCGTCGATACCGGTGAAATTGGCGAGCTCGCCGGCACGGGCCTTGGCGTAGAGCCCCTTCGGGTCGCGTGCCTCGCACACCTCGACCGGGCAGGAGACGAACACCTCGACGAAATCGTTGCCGCGGGCCATGATCTCGCGAATGCCGTCGCGGTCCTCCCGATACGGAGAGATGAAGGCCGTGAGGACGAGCGCGCCCGCCTCGGCGAACAGCTTCGAGACCTCACCGATACGCCGAATGTTCTCCGTGCGGTCGTCAGGCGAGAAGCCCAGATCGCCGTTGAGACCGTGTCGGATGTTGTCCCCGTCGAGGACGTAGGAGAAGTAGCCTTCGTGGAACAGACGCTTCTCGACCGCCGTCGCGAGCGTGCTCTTGCCGCTGGCCGAGAGCCCCGTGAACCACAACACGGCGCCCCGGTGACCTCTCCGCGCCTCTCGAGCTTCACGCGTGACGGCGCTGTCGTGCCACGTCACGTTCTCGGACCGTTTCCGACCCGCGCCCGTATCTTCCCGATCGCTCAATTGAACCCCCCGAACATGTCCATGGTCTCGCACCGCCGGAGCCGTGCGTCACGTCTCGCTGTCGTCCGCATCGTCCTCGAACAACGGGGCCGTCACCTCCGCGACCACCGCCCGGGCGTGCCCCCAGGCCGCGGCCGTCCCTGCGAAGATGCCTCCCGGTTGCTCCGGGCTCGACTTCCCATACGACAGGGCGCCCCCCGCGCAGTCCGTGACGATGCCCCCCGCACCCCGCAGGATCGCCTCCGGCGCGCACGTGTCCCACTCCTTGAGGAACGGGACGGGGTGCACGTAGAGATCGGCCGCGCCGCGTGCGACGAGAGCACACTTTATGCCAACGGAGCCCGAGATCACCTCTTGCAACTCGCCGAGCCCCGCGGCGATTCGTCGGAGTCGCTCGTCCGGGTGCGACCGCGAGCGCACGAACCTGAGCCGGGCCTCGAGGGCGACCGACCCGGCGAGCCGGAGCGGGCGGGCGCCGGGCTCTTGTAGCGGCTTCGCGACAATCCATGCCCCCCCGGCGGCGACCCCCGCGAACAGGAGATCGGCGGCCGGTTGGTACACGGCGCCGAGCCGGGCGTCCCCATCGACCGCGAGCCCGACCATGATGCTGAATTCGCCGTTGTGCGCGATGAACTCCTTCGTGCCGTCGAGGGGATCGACGACCCAGAGACGTCCGGCTCCCAGGTGCCCCGGGGGCGGTCGGGACTCCTCGCTGAGGATGGGGTCTTCGGGACGCCGGTCGCCGAGGATCCCGAGGATCGCCCGGTTCGAGGCGTGATCCGCCTCCGTGACCGGGTCGTTTCGGCCCTTGTCCTCGATCTCGAGCTCTCCGTCGTAGTGGCGGCAGGCCGCCATTCCGCCTTCGAGGACGGCTCGCGCGGCGACGACCAGATCGTCGACGACCCCGCTCGCCAGCCCCGGCACCGAGGTCCCCGCGAGCTCGGCCAGGGCGGCCAGCGCGCGCTCGACCCCCGCGGAGGCGGTCGCGGACGGATCCGGGGGAGGGGTCACGATCCGCTTCTCGGCATCGGACGGGAGGTCTCCAGGTAAGGGTGGCTGCGGGCGATCGGCCGTAGCAGGTCACCACGACCAGGATCGTGCGAAACCTACGATACCGTCGCACCGGCCGGCGGCCAAAGATCGCCGGCCGCGCGGGGCCGCAACCGGCTCGCACCAACAAAGCGGGGGGCGGTCCTGGCGACCGCCCCCCCGGATCCCGCCGCGTCCCCCGCGTTCGGGGGTCCGTCACCGGATCAGGGAACGAGCTCCGGCCGGCGGTGCTTGAGGAAGAACACGCCTTCCTTGCCGCTCGACACCACGATCGTACCGCTCGCGAAGAACGGATAGTTGGACCACGATCCGTCGAACGTGACCGACTCGTCCCACGGGACGGTGTCGAAGTACCCGACCTCGACCGGGTTCTCCGGGTCGCTGATGTCGAGGACCCTGAGCCCGCTCACGTAGTTCGACTGGTACATCAGACCATCCTTGATGTACAGGTTGTGATCGATCGTGAGCGTCTCGCCGAAGTGCTCCTTGACCATCACCGGATCGTCGAGATCCGACACATCCCAGATCAGCGTCCGCGTCCCCGGCATGAGCTGCGCGGTGCCTTCCGCGACCTGCCCCTGGTTCACGCTCTCGTCGCCTTCATCGTTCATGAAGAAGTACCGGTGATCCTCGGTGATCCAGCCCTGGTGGGCGTAGGCCACGTTCGGATACGCCGCGTGCGAGAGCGCCACGGGGTTCGCCTTGTCGGTCACGTCGGCGATCGAGAGGTTGTTCTCGTTCGACCCGAAGCAGATCTCCCTGCCGGCGTGCTCGGTGTCGGGGCCGTTGTAGTCGATGCACATCGCGTCGTGCGAATACCCTGTTCTCGCCAACCCCGTCTCCATGTCCTGGAAACAGCCGAGGAACTGGGGATCCGTCGGATTCCGGATGTCGATCATGTGGAGCCCGCCGCCGCACGTCTCGCCGCCCGAGTTCGAGCCGACGGCGTACGCCGTTCCGCTCGCCTCGTTGATCACGATGTTGTGGGCGCTCGCGATGCCCTCGTAGAGCGCATCCGGCTCGAACTCGACCGGAGCGTTCCGCACGTCGCGGAGCCGCGTGAGATCGAACACCTGCATCCCGTGCGGCCCGGCGCCATCGGCGACCACGAACGCGTGATCGTCGTAGACCTTGATGTCGCGCCACGAATTGGTCCGCGACCCCGGGGTCTTGGCGAGGTTTCCGAGATAGATGGGGCTCGCCGGGCTCGAGACGTCGACGAACGCGGTGCCGTCGGTCCGGCC
>Ga0302046_10006122_pt1 | contig 10527 bp, 5 predicted proteins | sample RVTome_11_FD_200261 | JGI IMG/M metagenome (GOLD analysis project Ga0302046, IMG submission 200261) | Soil microbial communities from uranium-contaminated site in the Upper Colorado River Basin, Wyoming, United States - RVT147D111 (version 2) ... | reverse complement strand
GAGATCGCCACCAGGCCCGGCAGGGCTAGGAACAGCACTCGCGAGATCTTCTGCCAGCTGTCCAGCGCGCCCTCCGCTGTCTGGAACGCGAAATTGCTCTCCTGGTCGGGCTTGAGCTGGCGGCGACTGCGCATCAGCGCCTCGGCCTGACCCAGCGCGAACTGCATCGAAGTGGGGTCGTCGGTCTGCACGATCAGCGCGTCGAGGATGTTGATCGGACATATTAGCCGCCGTCCCGGCGCGCTGAACGGCATGATCGCGAACTTGTCGAGCGAGAGGCCGAAGAGCGTCCCCTGCCGGGCGACCACACCGATGACCCGGTAGGGGAGTCCCCCGATCAGAACCTTCTTGTCCAGCGGATCGACGCCCTTGAGCAGCTTGTTGGCGAGCTCGTGCCCGATGACGAGCACCGGCTGCGCGGTCCGCACCTCCTGTGGGGTGAAGGCGCGCCCCGCCGCGATCTCGTAGTTCTTGATCCGGAAGTACGTCTCCTCCGTCCCCACGAGGTGGATGTCCCGCGCCATCTTGCCGCCGTAGTGCACCGCCACCCGGTCTTCGCAGAACTTGGCGAACCTGGCAGGGGTGCGGACGCGCTCCCGCACGTAGTCGGCGTCGTCATAGCTGATTCGCGGCCGGCGGCGCCAGGCCAACCACACATCATCGGGAATGTTCCCTGTCGTGATGCTGGGCCTCTGCCGCAGCTCGAAGGTGTTGGCCCCGACCAGGGTGTTGGCAAAGCGCTCGACCATGTACCGGTTCATGCCCTGGACGATCGACACGACGGCAATCAGGAAGGTCACCCCGATGAGCACGCCAAGGAGGGAGAAGAAGCTCTTCAGTTTCTGCACCCGAATGGTCCTGAGGGCCATTCGAGCGGCTTCCAGCAGACGCATCAGGAGGCCTTTGCTGCCCGCGTCTTGGTCGTATCGGCCTGGCGAACTCTGGCACCGTCCGTCAGGTCGCGAATGGCCTGGTAGGTGCCGGCCACGATGGTCTCACCCTCTCGCAGGCCGTCGGTGACTTCGAAGTATTCGTCGCCGGCCACGCCGACCTTGACGGGGCGGAAGGTGGCCAGCCCGTCCCGCACGACGAAGACCCCCTCCGCTTCCTTCGCATTGAAACGTGCCCGGAGGGTATCCGTAGGCGGGCTGGCCTCGGCCTCGTTGGGAATCTTCTCGTGGTCGCGCACCGTCAGCGCGATGATGGGGATGCTGAGCACATTGCTACGGGTGTCGGTTACGATCCGGGCGGTGCAGCTCAGGTCCGGCCGGATGTCAGGCGGTGGGTTCCTGAGGGTGATCTCGACATCGAAGTCCACCGCCCGATCGGTCGATCCGGACGCCGTCTCGGTCGGCGTGAGCTTGGCGCTGTGGCTGACCTTGGTCACCCTGCCGGTAAACGTGGTATCGGGATACGCATCGATATTGACCTCGACCGAGTCTCTCTGCTTCAGCCGTACGACATCGGTCTCGTCGACCTGGACCTTGGCCAGGATCACTGACAGGTCGGCGACCGTCATGAGCAGGCCGGTCTCTCGGGAGAACGTCCCTGGCACCGCCACCTCGCCCTCCTCGACGGCGAGGCGCACCACCCGGCCGGAGATGGGCGCGGTCAGGCGGGTCTTGGTGAGGTTGTCCTTAGCCTCCTGAAGACCGGCGCGAGATTGGTCGAGTTGGGCCCTCGTTGACTGGTAGTTGGCCTCGGCTACGTCCAGAGCAGTCCGGGCCTGCTCCGCAGTTTCCGGCGCGATCAGGTTGTCACCCAGCTCGGTGAGCTGCTTGGCCCGGTTCCACGCCCGCTGCGCCTGATCCCGCGTAGCCTGGGTCTGGGTGAGCAAGGCCTGGGTGGAGGCAACCACCCCCTGGGCTCGGGCTACCGCGGCCTGGTACTGGGCGGGATCGATTTGTAGCAGGAACTGGCCGCGGCTCACCACGTCACCCTCGCGGACGGCGATGTCGATGATACGGCCGGTTATGTCAGCGCTGATGTCGACCGAACTCTTCGCCTCGATCTTGCCGCTTGCCGTCACCGCGCTGACCAGATCGCGCCGGCCGACCGGTTCCAGGCGCACCTCGGTGCCCGCAGTCCTCTTTTGGTTGATGCGGAAGGCCACGACCCCGGCAACCGCCAGCACGACCACGGCTACGATGAGCCCGACCTTCATCCTGCGCGACATGGCCATTCCTCGCTACCGAAGTGGGCGACCGACCGCGGCTTCGAGCGCGGCAATGGCCTTGTGATAGTCATACACGGCGGTGACGTAGTCACCTTCGGCTTGCTGAACCGCATTCTGCGCATCTGAGACTTCGAGCCCGGTGCCGGCACCCAGGCGGTAGCGGTCTTGTGCCAGCCGGAGCTGATCGTGGGCAGCGTCCCGGCTGCTGAATTGCACGCCGATGGCCTGAAACGCCGTCTGAAGCCCGAGATAGCGCGCGTGCACGTCGGTGCGCACCTGAAGCCGGCGCCCCCGCACCTCTTCGTCCGCATCGTCCTGCTGAGCTCGGGCCTGGGAGAGCCGCAGCGAGCGGCTGAAGCCAGTGAAGATCGGTAGCGTAACCCTGAGATTGGCCTGAAAGGGTTGACCGGTGTAATCAAAGGGAAAGACGTCGTTCTGAGTACGGATCTCCTGCGTTACCGGGTCGAGCAACGCTGCACCTCCGTCGACCAGTCCCGCAGCAGCGTCGCAGTTGGCGACCACCCCACCGAGTGAGAGCCCGGTGCGTACCGCGTTGTTGTACTCGCAATCCGCGGCCTGCGCTTGGGCCTCCCCCAGTGTCTGGCCCAGCAGGAGGCCCTCGTCGGTGAACTGCTGAGTGAAGCCGCCCCATCCGGCCTGGAGCGACAGCGTAGGAAGGAAATCGGTCTTGGCCGCTCGAACGTCAAGTCCCGCGGCATGCTCTCTGGCTCGCAGGGAGCGCAGCAGGGGATTCTGCCGGTCGGCGAGCCCCAGCAGGCTGTCGAGCTGAAAAGCCGGGGGTGTAACCGGAAACGTGTCGGTCAACGCGATCTGGTCTACCGGCACCGGCGGCTCGACACCCATACGCCGCAACAGATCCAGCTTGGCCTCGTTCTCGGTTTGGACGGCCCGCAATAACGCCACATCCGAGGTTCCCTTGGTCACCTCGGCCTGGCGCACATCCAGCAGGGTGGCCTGACCGACCCGGTAGCGGGCCCGGGCCAGGGTGAGAAAGTCCTCGTTTCGCCGAACCTGTTGCCTGGCGACTTCGACCTGAGCCGCCGCCTGCAAGGCATCGAGATACTGGGTAGAGATCTCCGCGGTCAGAGTAATACCCGCGCCGCTGATGTCCTCATCCGTAGCACGCTGAAGCGCTTTCTGCTGGGCCGGTTCGGTCAGGGTGCGGCCGCTGAGCTGCCATCCGATGCCAAGGCTATAGCCCGAGGTGAGGAATGCCGAGGTACCCTGGATGAAGCCGCTGCCGAGGTTGGCCTGGCCGGAACCGGTGTAGCCTAAGTCGGTAGATGCCTGGAGAGAGGGAAGCAGCCCGCCATAGGCGTTCCGAACGGCCCACCGCGCCGGGGCGGCATCGTTCAGAACCTGGCGGTACACCGGACTGTGCGCGCGGGCCCGTTGCAGGGCCTCGTCAAGCGAGAGGCTCACCGACCGCACGGCCGGCGAGACTTGAGTCGAGTCCTGTGCCGGTGCCTCGACGGGAAGCACGCAGGCGAGCGCCAGCAGACCGGACCTGCAATTCATGGGAGTGGCCCTTTGTGGTGAGTCGTGACCGCGCCCAATACGCGGGCCTCGTCGCAGAGGTTTCAGCTTGCGACAAAGCACGTCGGGGGACTGCGCGTTAACGAGTTAGAAAACGGGTATGATCCTGCCGAGCTCGTGTCAGTCCGGCACCCGCGTAACGACAAGGCCGGGGTCGGCGAGCTCGAGGCGTTGCAACCGGCCCTTTGCATCCGTCGCCAAACTGCCATCGATACCACCGCTGAGTGTGACCCGCTTGGCCCCCGCCTCTCCGCCGCTCTCCAGCCGGGCCACGAAGGAGGCCCGCCGACTGGTCCGGGGGAAAACCGCGGTGAGAGCCTTGCCCCCACTCGTCGCCAGATCGGCAACTGCGGTGTAGAGGGAAAACACCGCGTCATCCAGCAACACCACGTCGGGACCGCCGGGGAGCTCGCGACCCGCCTCGGAGCCCTTGGCCACGGTGCGCACGATCAATCGCGCTCCTGAGCCGGCCGCGAGGATGACGGTCGTACCTTCGGGTCCTTCGACGTCGAGTTGGAATTTGGCCAGAGCCGATTCGGAGGTTCGCTCGAGCGTGGCTGCGAGCTTGAGTTGGGGATTGGTCGCGGGGTAGCGGGCCAAGGCGATCAAGGTCGTGCCCGGCGCTCCTCTGCCGCGCCCCTGACGCAGAGTAAACTTCTCCCGCCCGGTTTCGCGGCCGCCCTGCTGGATCACCAGCTTCGTTTCCAGGGACTCCTGTGCCATCGCCTGGCCGACCGGCAGCAACAGAAGCACAACAGCGGCATTGCACAGCATGGCAACTCCGTCGCTCAGGACCGGATCAGACAGCGGCTGACCCTTTCGAGGATAAATGTATACAGGCGCTCGCCTTTCTGGGCGGATGCGAGGCTGGGAAAACCCACCGAGCCCGGCGACCCCGTAGGGAGGTGCCGGCTGTGGCCAGGCCGATAACGAGCTAGCATGCCTGGTGTGAGCGCGAAGTCCTGGGCCAGGTCCATCCGCACCAACTGGGGTGCGAGGTAGAGCAGCAGCGACGTGTCGAGCTCCCCTCCCTGGATTGGGGCAGGCCGTTCGAGGAGGGAGCCGAAGTCGAGGCGGAAGATGTCGACCACCTGCACCGTGGCTCCGTCGGTCCGGATGGTGCTGAGCGCCTCTAGATGTACTTCACTGGACTGGGCGGTCAGAATCAGGAATTCCCGGACGCCTGCCCCCGCCTCCCATGACTCGATAAGTTCATTCATGACCCGGTGAAGTGTGCGACGTCGCAGGGCTGCTCCTCCGGGAAACGGCCGCGTCGCTGCATGGACCCCGTACTCCACCGTCGGAGCGCGAGGGACGCCGTACGCTGCTGAGAGATCGTCCGCCAGCCGTTCCACGATGATGGTATCACAGCCGAGCGGAAGATGGGGGCCGTGCTGCTCGGTCGTGCCTACTGGCACGACGAGCGTAGGCCGCTGTCGGAGCCGCTCGCCCACCGAGACGGGAGTCATTTCCTTCAAACGCCAGGGGCGCTGGTCTTGAGTCATCGCGCGAGCGCGTGGGTCGTGGTGGTACTGGCGGCTGTTGCCGCCGCTGCTGAGTGGCTTCGCCAGCCCTCACCCACGTGGGTATGGGCTGCGTGGGCCTGCGCCCTGGCCGGTGCTGCCGTGCTGTGGCCGTTTGTGGGATGGCGCCGGCGGCTCATCGTCGAGATACTCTTCGGCCTGGCGCTGGCCCTGACACTCGCTCAACGACAACTCGAAGGTATCGAACAGCGCTGGCCCGAGGAGCGTGAGAACCGGGTCACCGCAGCATCGGATCGCCTCGACGGTGACCTTCACTCGGTCTTACATCGGGCCGAGCGTCTGGCCGACGCGGCGATTACCAGTCCTGCGGATGACCGTGCGGCGGCGCTTCAAGTGCTGGGCCGCCTGGTGCCCACCCGTGGCCCCGAAATGAGCGTGGTGGTATTCGATCCGCGGGGCGATCCGTGGGCATGGGCCGGGCGGCACCGCCTGCCGCCTCGGATCGAAGGCGACTCGGTCGCCTCGCGTGCCAGTGGATATTACGTCGTGCTCGAGGCGCGGCGCCACTCGCCTGACCGCCGGACCGCGGTGACTTCGGTGTTGATCTGGGCTCATCCCGCGGTCCCCGACCGGGGCGGAAGTCTGGCCGAGATCTTCCGCAAACGTACCGGAGTGGCTCTGGCTGTCTACCCGGCCGGGGCTGCTCCGGCCAGCCCCGATGTATTCGACTATGAGGAGCCCACCAACGCTGGACCCCGGGTACTCTTCAGCGTCCAGCCCGTGCCGCCGGAGCAAGGGGGCGCCAAGGAGCTCGCCGTCGGACGCGGCAGCCGAGCGGTAACCTGGCTCGTCCTTCTGACTCTGGCGGCGGCGCTCAGTCTCGCTGCCGGGCCGGCCCACCGCTTCCTCTTCCTCGCGATGCTGCTGTGGGTAGCTGTCAGGGGTCAGGTCGGTACCGCGCTGGGCCTCGAACCGCTCTTTTCGCCCGCCACCTTCTTCCGTCCGCTGCTGGGTCCACTCTCCGGCTCAGCCGGGGTTCTGGCGCTGGCGGGTACTCTCCTCACGATCGCGGGCGTGTGGCTGTGGCGCCGGCGGTTTCCCCGGCGCTGGTACGGCGTTTTGCTCGGGGCGGTCCTCCTGTTGGTATCGCCATATCTGATCAGCAGCCTCGGCCGCGGGATCACACCTCCAGCCCGAGGCGTGTCGCTCAGTCTGTGGCTCATGTGGCAGCTCACACTCCTGGTATCGGTTTCGGCGCTGATCCTGCCGGCTGCAGCGCTATTTCGCGGCAGCGGACCGGAGAGTCACTCCCGCTGGCGCGTCGTGGCAGGGGTCGGAATCGCGTTTGCGGCTGCGGTCATCGGCGTGCTGGTCTGGACGCCGCGAGAGGGATGGCCCAGTTGGTACACGTTCTTGTGGACTCCGGCACTGCTGCTCGTGACTCTTCCCGCCCGCCGCTGGGCCACAATCAGCGGAATTGCATTCGTGGCAGGAAGCTCAGCGGCGCTGGTAACCTGGGGCGCGGAACTCTCGGGTAAACTGCAAGTGGCGCAGCGGGACGTCGCCCGCCTGGGAGACGAGCCTGACCCGTTGGCACTGCCGCTGCTCCAGCGGTTCGGCGAGCAGATCCGGCGGTCCCGGCCGCCAACGAGCGCTTCGGAGATGTACGCGCTGTGGCACGGTTCCCCCCTGGGGAAGCAGAAATATCCGGCCCATCTGGGGTTGTGGTCCACGTCCGGGGAGCTGCGGGAGGAGCTGACCCTCGACTCACTCGACCTGCCGCCGTCGCTGCTGTCGACCATCGTGAGCAACCTCCCTGGTTCCGACAGCTTACGTGTCGTGCAGCTGGACCGGATCCCGGGCGCGCACTACGTCCTCATCGTCAGACATGGGACTGGTGAGGTAATGACCACCTCGGTCGGACCGCGCTCGGAGCTGATTCTTCCGGGACGGCTCGGGCGCCTGCTGGACCCGTCACAGCGGAACCCTCCCCTCTACACGCTGACGCTATCTCCCCCCATGGTGGAGGGCGGACCGCAGCCCCAACGGATCGGCTGGCGGCGGGAAGGCTGGACGCTGCGCAGCGAGTATCCGCTTTCCATGGCCGGTGAGACGCGCGCCGTCCACGCCAGGGTCGATCTCCGTGGTCCGGTGCCGCTGTTCGTCCGGGGAATTCTGGTCGTGCTGTTCGATGCCGCGGTGCTCGCCCTGCTGTGGTTCGCTGCGGAGCTCGTGGCAGGCGCCAAACTGCGGTGGCCCCGATGGCGGAGCCTTTCCCGTTCGTTCCGAGTCCGTCTCGCCGTTACCCTGGGTGCATTTTTCATCTTGCCCGCAGTTGCCTTCGCAGCATGGAGCTTTGTCCGTCTGGCTGAAGAGGCGGAGCGGAGCCGTGACCGGCCCATCACGCAGACACTTCGGGACGCGGTGGTCAGTGCGGGAGGTATCCCGGGCGGCGTCAGTCCGTCTCCCGAGCGGCTGCTCGAGCTGAGCCGCCGCATCGATGCCGACCTGGCGCTGTATCGGGGCGGCCGCCTGGCAGCGACGAGCACTACCGTTCTGGAGGATCTTGGCGTGGTCGGGCAACTCATGGAGCCCCTCGCCTTCCAGGCGTTGGCGCTTGAAGGGCAGTTCGAAGTCATCCGGGAAGGCTGGAGCCCTCAGTTCGCCGAACGAGTGGGCTATCGCGTGGTCCAGCCAGGCCGGCCCACCGATTTGGCGGTGCTTGCTACACCGCAGCTGGCGTACGACTCGGCCCTGGGTGTGCGGCAACTCGACCTTGCGTTGGTTCTGCTCCTGGCCACTCTGGCTGGCGTGGCGGCGGCCCTGGCCGGGGCCAGGATCGCGGCGCGGGCCCTCTCTCGCCCGGTTGCCGAATTGCGCCGATCGGCGCTGGCACTTGGCAAGGGTCAGCCGATGCCGGCGCACTCGGGGCGTCCACCGCTGGAGTTCGAGCCGGTCTTCGGCGCGTTCGAACGAATGGCCGCGGACATTCGCTCGAGCCAAAGTGCGCTGGAGGAAGCCAGACGGCGCACCACCGCGGTCCTTGCCACCGTAGCTACCGGTGTGGTGGGGGTGAATCCCGAGGGCCGAATCCTGATCGCCAACCGGCAGGCGGTAGACCTCCTCGGCACCTCGCTTTACGAGGGTGAGCTCTTCCTCGACCGGCTGTCGACGGAATGGGCGCCGCTCAACGCTGTAGTGCGGAAATTCCTGGATAACCCTGCGGCCGACGGCACCGCGGAGCTCGAAGTCGGGGGACGGCGCCTCAGCCTACAGCTCGCCTCGTTGGGGCCCGAGGTGCGTGGTGTGGTGATCGCGATCAACGATGTGACCGATGTGTCCCGCGCCGAGCGGGTGCTGGCCTGGGGCGAGATGGCGCGGCAGGTCGCCCACGAGATCAAGAACCCGCTCACGCCCATGCGACTCGGCGTGCAGCACCTGCGCCGGGTCTACCGGGACCAGCAGGGAGGGTTCGATCGGACACTGGAGGAGACGGCCGAACGGATTCTGGGTGAGATCGATCGACTCGATACCATTGCCCGCGCCTTCAGCCGCTTCGCCGCCCCGGCCGACCAGGACCAACCTTTGGATCGCATTGATCTTTGTGTCGTGGTTGGGGAGGTGGTGCAGCTCTATCGCCTGGCGGAGGAGGGGTGTGAGGTCCTGCTCGTGATCGAGCCGCAAGCGTTCGGCGCGGCCCGGGCCGATGAGGTGAAGGAGGTTGTGGTCAACCTGCTCGAAAACGCCAGGAACGCCGGTGCCACCCAAGTCCGGGTGACCGTGGGGCCCGGCATGATCCGGGTAGAGGACGACGGGGCCGGCATTCCTGCCGAGCTGCTCCCCCGCGTGTTCGAACCGCGTTTCTCCACCACAACCAGTGGTTCCGGGCTGGGACTGGCGATCGTGCGTCGGCTGGTGGAAAGCTGGGGTGGTCGAGTCGAGGTGGAGAGCGAGGAGCGGAAGAGAACCGTTGTGACGGTGCGGCTGCTGCAGTGAAGGGAACTACCGAGTCGTCCCTCGCGCACGTTCCGCCTGGGTTACTGCCAGCACCTGCTCCTGGGTACGGGCCCGACGCAGCAGGCGTACCGCCAGCTGCATCTGGCGATCCGACATTGCTCGCCGCCGTGCTTCAGCGACCGGTCCGAACACCGCTCGGGTGATCTCATAGCCAAGCTGCTCATCGACGTACCCGCTGGCGACATCGAAAAGATCGCGCGAGACCTCGAGGCCGCTGACCTGTAGCCGCTCGTAGAGCTCATCCCGCATATCCTGGGTTATCCGGAAGGACGCCGCTCTGGGAGGGCGGGTCTTCTGGATGTGCCCCGCGTAAGCCGAGAGGGCCGAGCGAAAGAGGCCGAGGTCTTCCCCCAGGGCCCCGAGGAAGGTCCGCTCTGCGTCGGAGCGTGGCACGCCCCGGACCGTGAGGTCCGGCAGAACTCCGCGCGCGTCATGGATCGGGCGGCCCGAAGCGGATCGAAAGACCTGCGGGAGCTGGGCAGGCGTGCGGTTCCCCTGGGCATCCTCAGCGTCGGGCTTGGGCCGCTGGACGGTGCGGCCGCTAGGCGTATACCACCGCGCGGTGGTCAGCTTGATCGCTATCTCCTCGCCCAGAGGGTAGGTAGTCTGGAGCACTCCCTTTCCGAAGCTCGGCGTTCCCAGGATCACCGCCCGATCGTGATCCTGCAACGCGCCGGCAACGAGCTCAGCGGAACTGGCGGTCCCGTGATTCACCAGCACCGCCATACGGAGCCCTTTCCATCCTCCCGGCCCGCCCGCCAGGTACACTTTGGAGTGGCTGGTAGATCGACCTTTGGAGAACGCGACCGTGTCGCCAGGCTCAAGAAAGAGGCTGGCGACGCGGACACCCTCATTGATGAGTCCGCCTGGATCGCCACGGAGATCCAGCACCAGTGAGGTCATTCCCTCGGCCACGAGCCGGTCCACTGCCTGACGCACCTCGGCAGCCGCACCTTCGCTGATCCTTCGCAGCTCCACGTAGCCCACCCCGCCGCCGAGGAGGATGCCCGGTGAGGCAGCCGGGACGTGAACCACGGTCCGGGTGAGGCGGCGTACGACAGGCTTCTCGGACCCTCGAGTCCGCACCACCACCGTAACGAATGTTCCGGAGCCGCCGGACAGCGCTTCCTCGACTCGCCGCGCCGACCAGCCCCGAGTGCTCTTGCCGTCGATGCTCAGGATCTCGTCACCTGGCCCGAACAGAGTCCGGGCGTCGCCTTTGCGGGAGTCTCTCCAACCGACATCCACCTCGGTTCCCGACATCTGTCGTTGATACTGGCGGTAGCTCTCGCG
>Ga0302046_10006121_pt1 | contig 10528 bp, 9 predicted proteins | sample RVTome_11_FD_200261 | JGI IMG/M metagenome (GOLD analysis project Ga0302046, IMG submission 200261) | Soil microbial communities from uranium-contaminated site in the Upper Colorado River Basin, Wyoming, United States - RVT147D111 (version 2) ... | reverse complement strand
ATAGAAAATGTGCTCGTAGAGCCCGGGGATCTTGTAGAGCTCGCGGTAGTCGTGGAAGCGGATCCGCCGCTTGAATTTCACCACGCACCATTCCTTGTCCTGGGACAGGCGCCCCTGGGGATCCCGGTTCGAGAACTCAACGCTGAACGGCAGCGCTTCGGCCTTCGCGTTGAACTTCACGCTCTTTTCTAGACTCAAAGGCTGCACCTCATAGACAGAGACATCGTCGGTCGCAGGCATGGGGTCCTTTCCTTGCTCCCAGTCGAAGCGGTGCGCACGCCTGCGACCGGATCCGGATATCGTCCGTACGGTCGTCACGGATCGGTTCATCGACTCCGGTCCTGACGTCGTGCTCGCACTGATGTCCGACACCAATGAAGACACGCTGAAACGAGCGGGCCTTGCAGGTCAGCTTGAGGAAATCAACAGGGCCGCATTGGCAATCGCCAGGGACGCCGCGGCTGATGCGAGCAAAAGATACAGAAAAGCTTATCCCGCCGCCCGCGACGTTTGCAACACCTAATGAAATTCGAGGATTTGCCTTCAGCGCAGGCGCTCGGACAGCGCGGCGAGGGTCGGCGGGCTGGCGGCGGCGATCGCGATCGTCAGGCGCTCCTTCGGATCGACCACGCGGGACGTCCTGCACTCGACGCCCGGGTAGAGGCGATCGAGCAGCGGCCGAAGGGACCGGCGCAGGGCCTCGAACGCGTCCGTCGTGTTGGGCGCCAGCAGCCGATCGTTGGCGACCAGCTCCAGTTCGTCGGTGCGGAAGCGAGCGCGCCCGTTCAGGGCCGGCTCGGCTTCGAGCAGCGCCGCCGCCTTCACCAGCGTCCGGCAGAGTGACGTGAGCCGGACGGCCAGAGGCCCCTCGACCGGCTGCTTCCGGAAGTACTGCAATCCCATGCGTCCGCCACCCTGGTCGAGGACGAAGTTGCCCTCGTGCGCGATGAGCACGACGCTGGGGCCCTCGTGCAGGTGGGTGTAGTCGGCGACGTCGATGAGCAGCTGGTCGATCGCGCTCGTCTGGATCCAGCGATGCAGAACGGGCACGACCTCGTGCGGATCGACGCGCGCGGTGTCGCCGAGAAACAGCTTGAGCCCCATGCGCTGGAGCCCGTCGATGGAATGACCCATTACGCCCGAATGACCGGCGGTGCGGCGGGCGGCGTGGGCGGCACGCCGCCGGCCGGCGGGCCGGGCTGCGATCCGAGACGCGTTCGGCACGCATGCACGGCATCGAGAAACAGCTGGGCTTCCTCGACGGTCTGACGTCCGGCATCGGGCGTCAAAGGTGCCGGCGGCCGTCCGTGGCGTCGGAACAGGTAGTGCGCGAACTTCCCGCCCGCGTACTTGTCGAAGAAGAGCTGGGTGTCGTAGAATCGGGCACGGAACTCCCGCACGATTTCCTCGGGGTCCTCCGACACCTCCATCAGCTGCAGCTTGACCAGTGCCCGCGCGCCGAGCAGCATCGCCTTGTACGCGAGCGTGTCCGCCCGGGCGTAATCGCTTTCGTCCAACTGCAGCTGGGCCTCGAAGACCTGCGCCTCGGCGGCCGCCATTTCGAACTCGCCCAGGGCGACGACCTCACCCGCGCACTCTCCGACCCCCATGTCGCCGATCGTGAAGACGCGCGGGTCGCCCCAGTCCGAGTAGAAGTCAGGGTTGTCTTCGTACGTCGGCACCCGGACGAGATCGTCGAACATCTCCTTGAGCGACCGCTTACCGACGCGGCCGACGAACTGCTGGAACCGCTCGCCAGACAGCCGGTCTCTGACGTAGCGATCGGTGATGCGGCTCAGCACGTCCGGGATCCTCTTGGACGGAATGGCGCCGATGGCCAGCCCGTACGCCGCGGCGTTTCGGTCCCACTGGCCGCCGAGGACCACTTGAAAGTGCGGAACCTTGTAGCTGCCCACGTTGCGGCTGACGCTGTAGAACCCGATATCGGCGATGTGGTGCTGCCCGCACGAATTGAAGCAGCCGCTGATCTTGACGTGCAGGCCGCGGACGGCCTCGTCCCGATCGAGCCCCGTCGCGGCCAGACGCGTCCTGAGCTCGGCGGCCAGCCCTCGGGACGAGGCGATGCCGAGCTTGCACGTGTCGGTGCCGGGGCAGGCCGTGATATCGACGATGGTCCCCGCACCCGGATCGCCGAGCCCCACGGCGCCCAATTCGTCGTACAGGGCCGGTAGATCGGCGTCGGCGACCCATCGCAGCACGATATTCTGCTCGACGGTCGTCCGCACGGCGTCGCCGACGTAACGCCGGGCGATGGCGGCCAACTGCCGCATCTGCCGCGACGTCAGATCGCCGAGCGGCAGCGTGACGGTGGCCACGGAGTAGCCGGGCTGGCGCTGTGGCATGACGTTGGTCGCCGCCCACGCCTCGAACCCGTTCGCCCGCGACCGGTTGGGCGCCGAGGCGGTCGGCCGCAGCGGCCGCTCACCGGCCGACCGGGCCTCGGACAGGTGCGCTGTCCAGCGCTCGTCCTCGGGCAGCCGCGCCCGCTCCTCGAGCACCAGGCGACGGAACTCGTCGATACCGAGCTGATCCACGAGAAACTTGATTCGCGCGCGCGACCGGTTCTTCTTCTCGCCGAGCCTGGCGAACACGCGTGAGATGGCCTGGGCCAGCGGCAGGAACTCCGCCTCGGGCAGGAACTCGTCGAACAGCTTCGCCTGGTACGGCACGGCCCCCAATCCACCGCCGACATACGTCCGGAACCCCCGCTCCTCGACGCCGTCGGTCGTTCTCGTCACGGCGATCGCGCCCAGATCGTGCATCGAGACGAGCCCGCAGGCATGCTCGTCGCAGCCCGAGAACGCCACCTTGAACTTGCGCCCGAAATCCTGCGTGTCGGGATGTCCGAGCAGGAACTTCATGGTCGCCCGCGCGTACGGCGTCACGTCGAACGTCTCGTCGCGGCACACGCCAGCCAGCGGGCAGGCGGTGACGTTGCGCACGCCGTTGCCGCACGCCTCCCGCGTCGTGATGCCGACCGCCGCCAGCCGCCACATCAACGCCGGCGTGTCGTCGATGTGGACGTAGTGCAGCTGGATGTCCTGGCGCGTCGTCACGTGGCAGATGCCGTCGCTGTACTCCTCGGCCAAATCGGCGAGCGTCTCCATCTGCGCCGTCGTCAGGCCGCCGAACGGAATCTTGATCCGTTGCATGCCCGGCGCCTCCCACAGCGTCTCGGGCCCCTTGGTGCGCTCGGGTGTCGGATAGCTCAGCGCCCGCTCCGCGACGCCGTCGTGTCGCTGCCCGTTGTCGTAGCGCTGGCCGTACGCCCCGCGCCGCAGGCGGGTCTCGGCGAAGATACGATCGTCGAGCTTGCCCTGCTTCTTCAGCGCGATTTGACTCTCGAACGTCTCGATTTCCTCGGCCACCTCGGCCGGTACGGCGTCGGCGAGCGCCTCTTTCCAGGTCATGGGTCCCTCGTACCCTCGATTCTACCCAATTCTCGACGAGCCCATCGCCCGCCGGCACGGTTCCGGCCTCCGCCCTTCCCGGCCTTGCCCGCAGGGTTACCCTGTAGTCGGTGCCGAAAGATCGGGGAACGCCGCTCTGGGCGCTCCGGCGCGACGGCCAGGAACTCGCGTGCGTGGTCCGCCTGGAGCCTCACGGCGTCGAGATCGACCTGCTGCGCAACGGCGCGCTCACCGTGACCCGCGGTTTTCACACGAGCGACGAGGCGCTCGCCTGGGCCGACCAGAAGCGCGCCGACCGTGAAGCGCAGGGGTGGACCCGGGTATAGTGGTCGCGAGGACCTGTATGCGCACCGTCATCGGAATCGCGGGAAGCCTCCGGAAGGGATCGTACAACACGGCGCTGCTCCGTGCGGCGTCCGAGGTCGCTCCCGCCGGATTGACGATCGAGATTGCTTCCATCGCCGACATTCCGCTCTACAACGGCGACCTCGAGAGCGAGCGCGGGGTGCCCGACGTGGTGAGCCAGCTCAAGGACCGCATTGCCGCGGCCGATGGCCTGCTCCTCGCCACGCCCGAGTACAACAACTCCGTGCCCGGCCCCTTCAAGAACGCGATCGACTGGCTCTCCCGTCCAGGCAAGGACATCCCGCGAGTGTTCGGTGACAGACCGGTCGGCCTCATGGGCGCCACGCCCGGCCGGGGAGGGACCAGGATGGCCCAGACCGCCCTGCTCCCCGTCCTGAGGACGCTCGGGACCCGGCCCTGGTTCGGCGGACAGCTCTACGTGGCGGGCGCCGGGCAGGTCTTCGACCAGGACGGACGTCTCGTTGACGAAACGGTCCGCCAGTTGCTGACGAACTACATGACCGGTTTCGCGGCGTTCATCGATCCCTCCTACCTTGGCAACCCCCGCGCCACGTAGGCCGAGACGTCGGCGATCTCGTTGGGCGACAGCAGGCTGCCGAACGCCGGCATCAGATTCCGCCCGTCGGTCACGATCGGCCTGACGGCATCCGGATCGGTCATCGCCGCGAGCGAAGGCCCCTCGTGGCCGCCCTGCCCCGTCACGCCGTGGCAGAAGATGCAGGCCTGCGTGTAGACGCGCTGGCCGAGCGATGGATCGGCCGGCCTGTCGGCCGCTGCCGCGACTGCACCCGCCGCGCCGGTGGCAGCCGCCGCGGCGCCTGGCGGCTCGACCGGATCGAGCGTGCCGTCGAGGGCGAACAGCCACACGCTGTCGCCGCGGGGAGACTGGGCGAACAGATTGCCGGCCGAGTAGACGACGACGTATTGCGTGCCGTCGTGCTCGAAGACGCTCGCGGGCGCATTGACGCCGGCGCCGGTCTGGAACTCCCACAGCCGCGAGCCGTCGCGCGGGTCGAGCGCCGTCAGCCGGCCGTCGTTGCGGCCGACGAACAGCAGGCCGCCGGCCGTCACGACCGACCCGCTGTAGCAGCTGTCGGCCCAGCGCTGCTGCCACTGCAGCCGGTTCGTCGTCACGTCGATCGCCGAGAAGATGCCGCGCGTGCCGAGCGGCACCTGCGGCGCCAGTACGCCGCCGATGCGCTCCTCGCCCGGCTGCGGGTTCTGGCTGACCTCGACGGTATGGGCGTAGACCTGGTACCGGTCGTTCGCGCAGACGAAGAGCGTCCGGCTCGCGGGGTCGTAGGATGAGGGCGGCCAGTTGGCGCCTCCGAGCGCGGAGGGTCTGACCACGACGGGATCGGTCCAGAACGGCGTGAAGATCCGGCCGCCGTTGACGAGCCTGAACCCTTCCGGAACGATGTCCACCTGCTGAGGCACGAACGCGTCGCCGCGCGGGTAGGGCTGCGTCGCGGCGGTGGCCTGACGCGGCTCTTGCGGAACCGGCCGTTCGTCGATCCCGACGAGCGGCTCGCCATTCGTGCGATCCAGGATGTACAGCCAGCCGGTCTTCCCCGCTGCCGCCAGGCCCTTGCGCGCGGCGCCGCCGATCGGCAGATCGAAGAGCACGATCGGGTTGGAGATGTCGTAGTCCCAGAGGTCGTGATGGACGGTCTGGTAATGCCAGCGGTACGCGCCGGTCCGCGCGTCGAGCGCCACGACCGACGACGTGAACAGATTGTCGCCCGCTCGAAACGACCCGTTCAGGTCGGGGTTGGCGTTGGCGGTCGCGACGTACAGCAGGCCCAGATCGTGATCGACGGCCGGCGTCTGCCAGACGGCGCCGCCGCCGAACCGCCAGGCCTCGTTGTCCTGCGGCCACGTCTCGTGGCCGGTCTCACCCGGGCCTGGAATCGTATAGAACGTCCAGACGAGCGACCCGTTTCGCGCGTCGAACGCCTTGACGCGGCCGCGCATGGCCATTTCGGCCCCGGCGAATCCGGTGACGACGAGCCCTTCGTAATAGAGCGGCGCACTGGTGATCGTGTACCCCTCCTGCCACCGTTCGGCCTGCACCGACCAGGCGACTTCTCCGGTCTGCTGATCGAGTGCGACCAGTTTTCCGTCGAGCTGACCGACGTAGACCCTGCCGTCGCCGAGGGCGACGCCGCGGCTCGTCCATCCGCAGCACACGGTGGTCATGCCGGGGTCGAGATTGGCCTGGTACTTCCACAGGATGCGTCCCGACTCCACGCCGATCGCGAAGACGTCGTCGGCGCCGGTGGGAATGAAGATGACGCCGTCGCAGACGAGCGGTTGCGCCTCGCCCGAGTACTGCGGCCCGACGCCCGACGCCAGATGCGTGCGCCAGACTCCCTTGAGATCGGCGACGTTCGCGCGCGTGACTTGGGTCAGCGGCGAGTAGCGCTGGTTCCACAGGTGACCGCCGTTGGTCGGCCACCCCGTCGTCGGCAGCTCGGTCAGGTCCTGTCCCGAGAAGGCCGGAGCCGGGCGAATGTCGGGGTCGCTTTCCTGGGCGCCGGCCGCGAGGTAGCTGGCTACGAGCACGACGGCGACGGCAGCGAGCGGTAATCTCGGTGTCGACATCGGCCTACTCCCGCGCGATCTGGACGACCACGCCGAGCAGGTAGTCGATGCGCACGCGATCGCCGGCGCACGGCAGGGCACCGACGATGGCCTCGGGGCCGATCCGCGCCGTGTGCAGCTGCTGCTCGGGATCGTCGGCGTGGGTGAACACCAGGTCGCAGGAGATCTGGCCGTGGATGCTGACCTCGTTGACCTGTTTCAGGACGGCGTTTCGAGACTCCTTCAGCATGCCCGAGATCCTACTCCGAGGGCCGTGATTCGCGCTAAGATCTTCCCCATGCCACACGTGCCGTTCGAGCAGCTGCCACCCCACGCCCGTCTCTGGATCTTCTCCGCGGCCCGCCCGCTTTCCGAGGAGGAGCGCCGGCGGATCCTGTCCGAGGCCGACGCCTTCATCGACCAGTGGACGGCCCACGGCGTGCCCCTGACCGCCGCGCGCGATCTCCGCCACGATCGCTTCGTGCTCGTGGGCGTGGACGAGCAGGCTGCCGGCGTGTCCGGGTGCTCCATCGACGCCCTGGTGCGACGGATGCAGCAGCTCGAGACCCAGCTGGGCGTCGAGCTCCTCGACCACGGCCCGGTGGTCTACCGCGACGGGGAGAACATCGCGCGCGTATCACGGGAACGCTTCGCCGAGCTGGCCACCTCCGGCGCCGTCGGCCTCGACACGCGCGTGTTCGACAACACGCTCACGCGGGTTGGGGACCTGCAGGCGGGCCGATGGGAGGTACGGGCGGCCGACGCCTGGCACGGGCGGGCGTTCTTCTGAGCGGTCCGACGCGGCCCGAAGAACGTCGCGGAGAAACCGCGGTCTCGCGTATCATGTGCTCCATGCTGACGATCCGGAGCGCCATCCTTTCGCTCACCCTGTCGGTCGCCGCGCTCGGCTGCGGGTCGGGGCCCACCACGGCGCTCGCACCTGCGACGCTGCCGTCGATCGCCGCTGACGGCGCCGCCGATCTCGACGCCGTACTCGCGGAGGCGACCGCCGCGCGCGTGCCGAAAGTCGTCGCCATGGTGGCCAACCGCGAAGGGGTGCTCTACCAGGGGGCGTTCGGCAGGCAGAACGTCGCCGAAGACGTCGACGTCGGCCTCGATGCCATCTTCAACCTGGCGTCGATGACCAAGCCGGTGACGTCGGTGGCCGTGATGATGCTGGCCGAGGAGGGCCGCTTCAGCCTGGACGACCCGGTGTCGCAATATCTGCCCGCCATGGCCGACCGCCAGGTCGTGACGTCCATCGACGAGGCGGCCAAGACGTACGCGGCCGAGCCGGCCTCGAGTGAGATCACGATTCGCCAGCTGCTGTCGCATACGTCCGGTCTTGCCTACAACTTTTCGAACCGGACCATGCAGACACTGATGGACATCACCGGCAGGCAGCCGATGGAGCTGCCGCTCGTCTCTCATCCGGGCACGACGTGGCACTATTCGGGCAGCACGGCCGTGTTGGGCGATCTCGTAGCGGAGGTCAGCGGCATGCCGCTGGCGGCCTTTTTCCAGAGCCGCATCTTCGATCCGCTCGGCATGGGCGACACCTCGTATGTCGTCCCCGCGGCCAAGCGGGACCGCGTGGTGACCGTTCATCGTGTGATGGACGGCGAGCTGGTCGAGACCCCCGTTCCGGAGACAGTCCAGTCAGCGGGTCGAGGCGATGGCGGGTTGTACGGCACGGCCTCCGACTACATCCGGTTCCTGCGGATGCTGTTGAACGGCGGCGAGCTGGAGGGCACGCGCCTGCTGTCGGACGCCTCGGTGGAGGCCATGACGGCGAACCAGATCGGAGCGATCAAGGTCGAGACGCAGCGCAGCACGAACCCGGGGCTCTCGGCCGACTTCCCCATCGGCGCGGGCGAGGACACCTTCGGCCTGGGCTTCCAGATCACCAGCTCCAACGCCGCCAATCCCGACCTCCGCGCGCCGGGCAGCTACAGCTGGGCCGGCATCTTCAATACCCACTTCTGGGGCGATCCGGAGCGCGACATCGTCGCCGTGATTCTGATGCAGCAACTCCCCTTCTACGGGCCGGACGCGATGGCGCTGTATCAGGCGTTCGAAGAAACGGTCAATCGAAGCCTCGAGCACAGCGACCGCTGACCCTGCGCGCGGTCGAATTGATGTTTCGATGACAGGCCGTCTGAAGGCCCGCCTCTACCGATGTCGTCAGGCTTCTACCGACGAAGACCGGCCTCTGCCGATGTCGTTCAGACCCGCCTTGTGCCGTACCCGTCACCTCGCCAGATTCGAGGCAATGCGAACCGGCGCTCCTCGCTTGAGTCGCAGCTCGGTCTGATACAGGTCGTGGACGGTCGAAACCAGACGGTCCGCGTGGAATTGAAGGGCGTGCCGGCGTCCTGCGTCTCCCATCTGCCGAGCCAGCGCGGCGTCCCGGACCAGCCGCTCGAGCGCGTCGGCCACACGCGCCGGGTCGGCTGTGGGAACGAGAAACCCCGTGACGCCGTCGACGACGACGTCCGGGACCCCACCCACCGCGGTGGCCACGACCGGTCGTCCGGCCGCCATGGCCTCGACGAGCGCCACGGGCGTCCCTTCGTTGAGCGACGTCACGGCGACGACGTCGATGGCCCCGTACACGGCTGCCAGATCTTCGCGCCAGCCGGCGAAGACGGTCATGGGTCCGACACCCAGCGCATCGGCGAGCGCCTCGAGCGGCTCGCGGCGCTCCCCATCGCCGACCAGCAACAGCTTCACGTTCGCCACTCGTCCAGCCACGATGGCGAAGGCCCGCACCAGGCTCTCCAGACCCTTGATGGGCACGAAGCGGCCGACATAGCCGATGACCCGGTCCGACCTGTCGAAGCCGAATGCCTGCCGGCCATCACGATGGTCCAGGCTGATCTGGAGGAGCGGATCGAGCTCCAGTCCCAGCGGCACCACCGACACACGCTGCTCGACCGCGACCCCGAAACGCCGAACGAGCTCGTTTTTCTGGATGGCCGACAGTGCGACCACGCGGTCGGTGATGCGAGACAGGCCGCGCTCCACGATCCTGATCAGGTGGGTGCGAATCGGGCCGAAGTACGCGATGAAGACGTGTCCGTGAAACGTGTGAACGACAACGCATCGCCGACGCCGTCGTCTCGTCACGTTGTAGACGGCTGCCGCCACGCGGCCCAGGGCGCCGGCCTTGGCCGTATGGGTATGAACGACATCCGGCTTCTCCGCAAAGATGAGCCGGAGCAGCCTCAGGAAGGCGACCGTGTCCGAACCCCAGCGCACGGATCGTCCGAGCTCGTCCAGGCGGAGCGTTCTCAAGCCGCGCTCACGAGGCAAGTGATCGAAGCTCCCCTCCGTGTCGTCGACTCGCCCGTGCACGAGAAGGGTATCGACGCCTCGGGCGGCGAGGCCGCCGCCCAGGGTGACCACGTGTCGCGCGGGGCCTCCGATGTTGAGACGCGTGACGACGTACAACACTTTCATGGTCGTCCGCGCCCCGGCGCTACGCTATGATCGCTCGCGACGTCAGCCGACTGGCGACCCGTCTCATGGCGCCGAAACAGGTAGTCCTCCACATCGTCCCGTCCACGCTCAGGGGTGGAGCCGAGGCGATGCTGCATCGGCTCACGACGACGATGAACAGCGACGTCCTCGCGCACCGCGTGGTGGAGCTTGGCCGGACCGGCCCGATCGGCGACGCGCTCCGGGCCGACGGTGTGCCGCTCGCCACCATCGGCATCGGCTTCTCGATACCGACACCCTTCGCCCTGGCCCGTCTCCTGCGCGTCGTCGGTCTGGCGAAGCCGAACCTGATCCAAGGCTGGCTCTACCACGGCAATCTGGCCGCGCAGGTGGCCCGGGCATCTGCAGGACCGCGCACGCCTGTCTGCTGGAACATCCGCCAGTCGATCACCGACATTCGCCGCGAGAAGCCGACCACGCGCGCCGTCATCCGGCTCTGCGCGACCTTGTCCGGGCGGCCATGTCGGATCATCTACAACTCCCTCAAGGCTGCGCGGCAGCACGAGGAGATCGGGTACTGCTCGAGCCACACGTCGATTATCCCCAATGGATTCGACCTCTGTCGGTTCAAACCGTCGGACGATGCGCGTGAGAGGATCAGAAAAGAGCTCGGGGTCGAGGACGGCACGCTCCTGGTGGGTATGATC
>Ga0302046_10006119_pt1 | contig 10529 bp, 8 predicted proteins | sample RVTome_11_FD_200261 | JGI IMG/M metagenome (GOLD analysis project Ga0302046, IMG submission 200261) | Soil microbial communities from uranium-contaminated site in the Upper Colorado River Basin, Wyoming, United States - RVT147D111 (version 2) ... | reverse complement strand
ACCCGCTCGGTCGCGGTGATGGCGCCGAGCATGATGTCGGCATGGCCGCCGATATATTTGGTGGCGGCCTGGATCGACACGTCGGCGCCATGGGCGAACGGCTTGAAGTAGAGCGGCGTCGCCCAGGTATTGTCGAGGATGACCACGGCGCCGGCGGTGTGCGCTGCCTTGGCGATCGCCGGGATGTCCTGCACCTCGAAAGTCTGGGAGCCCGGCGACTCGGTGAACACCACCTTGGTCTTCTTGCCGATCAGCCTCTCGATGCCGGCGCCGATCAGCGGGTCGTAATAGGTGACGGTGACGCCGAGCCGCTTCAGCACATTGTCGCAGAACTTCCGCGCCGGGCGATAGATGCTGTCCACCACCAGCACCTCGTCGCCGGCCGAGACGAAAGCGAGCAGAGCGGTGACGATGGCGGAAAGGCCTGACGGCGTGAGCCAGGTTTGGTGTCCCCCTTCGAGCTCGGCGATCGCCTCTTCCAGTGCCCTGACCGTGGGCGTGCCGAGCCGGCCGTAGGTAAAGTCCTGATCGTTCGCCTCGAGCGCGGCCACGGTCGGGAACAGCACGGTCGAGCCGCGATAGATCGGCGTATTGACGAAGCCATAATGCCGCGCAGGCTCGCGCCCAACACGGCCGAGCCGTGTCAGGTCCTTTTGCTTGCCGGTGCGTTTGCTCATCTAGAATCGGCCAGGAGAGGGGGGTGGCATTGGCTTTAAGCGGAGCCGGTCTCGATGGGAAGACTTTGATCGGCGCCCCATTCCGACCACGACCCGTCATAGACCGAGGTCTTGCGATGGCCGATCTGGGCGAGCCCCAGCGCCAGCACGCTCGCCGTGATGCCCGAGCCGCAACTCGCCACCACGGGCTTCGACAGATCGACGCCGGCTGCGGCGAACAGCCGTTCGAGCTCGGGCGCGGATTTGAGCGTGCCGTCCTGGTTGAGCAGCTTGCCGTAAGGCAGATTGTGCGCGCCGGGGATATGCCCTGATCGCAGGCCGGGACGCGGCTCGGGCGCCTTGCCGGCAAACCGGTCCGGCGACCGTGCATCGACCAGCTCGGCCGACTTGTCCTTGACCAGCGCCTTCATGTCGGAGACATCGCGCACCAGGTCGGCGTTGCGCCTGGCCGTGAAGTGGCGCGTGGTGCGGCCAACCGGCGCGCCGCTTGCGAGCGGCCGGCCCTCCCGCTTCCATTTTGGCAGACCGCCATTGAGCACGCTCACATCGTCGACGCCCATGACGCGGAAGCTCCACCACACCCGTGCGGCGCTGTAGAGCCCGCTCGAATCGTAGATCACGATCCGCGAGCCGTCGCCGATGCCCATGCTTCGCATCCGCGAGGAGAACTTCTCCGGCGGCGGCAGCATATGTGGCAGCTTGCTCTTGGTGTCGGCAATCTCGTCGATGTCGAAGAAGATCGCGCCGGGAATATGTTCGGCGAGATATTCGGCGTGCGCGTCCTTGCCTTCGCCCGGCATGTGCCACGAGGCGTCGATGATGACGAGGTCGGGCGCATCAAGCTCGCGGGCGAGCTCGTCGGTGTCAGTCAGCCATGTTTTCGTCTGCAACAAATCGAGTTCTCCATTATGAGCCTAGACGAACACGCGCGGCGCGGCCGCTTGTTTCTGGTCGAGCCATGCCGGCACCGGCAATCCCTTGTCATGGAGGAATTTGGGGTTGAACAACCGGCTTTGGTATCGGGTGCCGTAATCCGCCAGCACGGTGACGATGGTATGACCCGGGCCCAAGTCGCGGGCAAGGCGAATGGCGCCTGCGACATTGATGCCGCTCGAGCCGCCAAGGCAGAGGCCTTCCTCGCTCAGCAGATCGAAAATGATCGGCAGCGCTTCGGCATCGGGGATCTGATAGGCCTGATCGATTTCCGCCCCTTCGAGATTGGCGGTGATGCGGCCCTGGCCGATGCCCTCGGTGATGGAGCTGCCTTCGGCCTTCAGCACGCCGTGCTTGTAGAAATTGTAGAGCGCGGCGCCCATGGGATCGGCCAGCCCGATCACCACGTTTGGGTTATGCTCCTTGAGGCCCATCGAGACGCCGGCGAGCGTGCCGCCGGTGCCGACCGCGCAGATAAAGCCGTCGACCTTGCCGCCGAGATCGTTCCAGATCTCCTGCGCCGTCGTCTCGGTATGGCCCTGGCGATTGGCGACGTTGTCGAACTGATTGGCCCAGATCGCGCCGTTCGGCTCCGACGCGGCGAGTTCTTCGGCGAGCCTCCCGGAATATTTCACGTAGTTGTTGGGGTCCTTATATGGGACGGCCGGAACCTCGATCAGCTTGGCGCCGGTCAGCCGCAACATGTCCTTCTTCTCGTCCGACTGGGTTTCGGGGATGACGATCACCGTCTTCAGGCCCAGAGCATTGCCGACCAGCGCCAGCCCGATGCCGGTATTGCCGGCGGTGCCTTCGACCACCGTGCCGCCCGGCTGGAGTCGCCCGGCATTCAGCGCATCGCGGACGATGAACAGCGCGGCGCGGTCTTTCACCGACTGGCCGGGATTCATGAACTCGGCCTTGCCGAGAATGGTGCAGCCGGTCTCCTCCGAAGCGCGCTTGAGCTTGATCAGCGGGGTATTGCCGATCGCCTCGATAATGCCGTTGCGGTAGGGCACGGGGGGCCTTCAGGTCTTCTTGGCTCGAAACGCAACCTAATGAGCGAGAGGAATGCCCGCAAGACGCGGAAATTTCAAGGAACACGCAAATGCTTTTCGGTGGCCCTGCCGGTGGGAATCGACCTTACGGCCCTTGCAGCGCCTCTTGGCGCGACTTGATCAGCTCGCAATGCTCGGCGAGCGACTTGATCTCATCGCCCCTGAGCAGCCGCGCCAAAGGGTTCGCCTGGAGGCTTGCGACGCGGTCGCATTGAATCATGGCGAGCTTGAGTGCTTCCACGCTCCCTTCCAGCGACATGGCGTCGAGCGCCTGTTCGGCAGGCAATCGAGAGTCGATATCGCGCACGCGGGTCTCGGTCGTCCGATAGGTCCAGCCGGCCCAAACCGAGAGCCCGGCCAAGACCACGATCAGGAGCGGGCCAATCACGCGAGACGACCGAGCTGGCATTGGGAGCTTTCCAGGGTTGCCGGGCCTAAGCGGCGGCTACATGAAGGATGCCCATCATAGGCGAGCGGGGCACGGCAAAGTAAGGGGTCGATGGGCGCCCTTGGGCTAGCAGCCGAGGAATCCGAATGTTATAGACCGCGGGTCGAAGCGCGAGAGACGGGCGACCCCTCAGAGCGGGCGTGGTGAAACTGGTAGACACGCCAGATTTAGGTTCTGGTGGCTTCGGCCGTGGGGGTTCAACTCCCTCCGCCCGCACCATCCAACGTCGTTGGCTGGTTCTGAGTGACAGCGAAGCGCCGCGACCGGCGCTCAACCGATGGATTGACGCCGAATGAATGTGACGGAAACGAGTGCGGACGGTTTGCGCCGCCAATTGAAGGTGGTGGTCGGCGCCGACGAGCTTGAGCGGCGCCTCTCCGCGCGTCTCGACGAGCTCAAGGGCAGGGCGCGGATCAAGGGCTTCAGGCCGGGCCGCGTGCCTAAGGAGCATTTGCGCAAAGTCTATGGCCGCTCGGTGATGGCCGAAGTGGTGCAGCAAGCCGTGGCCGAGACCAGCCGCGAGGCCTTGTCGCAGCGCGAGGAGCGTCCGGCCTTTCAGCCCACGGTCGCGCTGCCCGAGGACGAGACCGAGATCGACAAGATTTTCGCCGGCACGAGCGACCTCGCCTACACCCTCTCGTTCGAAGTGCTGCCCAAGTTCGAGCTGATGGATTTCAGCACGCTCGCCCTCGACAAGCCTGTCGCCGAGGTGGCCGAGGCCGACATCGACCAGTCGATCGATCGCATCCGTGCCGCCAATCTGCGCTACCAGCCGAAGGACGGCGCCGCCGAGACCGGCGACCGGTTGATCATCGACTTCACCGGCACGATCGACGGCACGCCATTCGAGGGCGGCGCCACCGAGGACGCGCCGATCGTGCTCGGCAGCGGCAATTTCATCCCGGGCTTCGAGGAAGGCCTCACCGGCGCCCGCGCCGGCGAGGAACGCGAGGTCGAGGCGACTTTCCCGGAAGGCTACCCGGAAGCAAGCCTGGCCGGTAAGTCGGCCCGCTTCGCCGTGAAGATCAAGGAGGTCGGCGCGCCCGAGACGCCAGCGCTCGACGAGGAGTTCGCCAAGGGCCTTGGCATCGAATCGGTCGAGACCCTTCGCCAGACGGTGAAGCAGCGGCTTGAGCAGGACCGTGCCTCAGCCTCGCGGCTGAAAGTGAAGCGTGCTTTGCTCGACGCCCTCAACCGAGGCCACAGCTTCGAACTTCCGCCAACCCTGGTCGATAACGAGTTTCAGGCGATCTGGGGCCAGGTGATGGCCGATCTCGAGCGCTCCAAGCGCAGCTTCGCGGACGAGGACACCACCGAGGAAAAGGCGCGCCAGGAATATCGGGACATCGCCGCGCGGCGCGTCAGGCTCGGCCTCATCCTCTCCGAGGTCGGTACGCGCAATCAGATCGCTGTCACCGACGAGGAGGTGAGCCGAGCGCTGCTCGATCGGGTGAAGCAGTTTCCGGGCCAGGAGCGGAAGGTCTACGACTATTACCGCAACAATCCGCAACTGCTTGCCGAGCTCAGGGCGCCGATTTTCGAGGACAAGACGGTGGACTATATCCTCGAGCTCGCCAAGGTGACGGAGACCAAAGTGACTCCCGAGCAGCTTTATGCCGATCCTGACGAGGATCACGACCATCACCACGATCATGATCACGATCACGATCACAGCCACAAAAAGGGCGGCAAGAAGAAGGGCTGATCGTTAGGCAAATCGGCAGAGGCCCTGTCATGCCTCTTCCGTTTGGCCGAGCGACCCCATATGTAGAAGGACGCGAAAGGGATTCGTGCCGGCCTGCCAGCCCTTCCACCCCTTAGGACAGCAATGAGAGATCCCGCCGACATCTATTTGAACACGCTGGTGCCCATGGTGGTCGAGCAGACCAACCGGGGCGAGCGCGCCTACGACATCTATTCGCGCCTCCTGAAGGAGCGCATCATCTTCGTCACCGGGCCGATCGAGGACCACGTCGCCTCGCTCATCACCGCGCAGCTTCTATTCCTCGAGGCGGAGAACCCGAAAAAAGAGATCTCCATGTATATCAACTCGCCGGGCGGCGTCGTCACCTCCGGCATGGCGATCTACGACACCATGCAGTTCGTCAGGCCGGCGGTCGCCACGCTGTGCATCGGCCAGGCGGCCTCGATGGGGTCGCTGCTACTCTGCGCCGGCGAGAAGGGCATGCGCTATGCCCTGCCGAACGCCCGCATCCTGCTGCATCAGCCCTCGGGCGGCTTCCAGGGCCAAGCCAGCGACATCGAGCGCCACGCCGAGGACATCATCAAGATGAAGCGGCGTTTGAACGAGATCTATGTGCGCCACACCGGCCAGGACTACGCCACCATCGAACGGACGCTCGATCGCGATTATTTCCTGTCCGCCGAGGATGCGCGCGCTTTCGGCATCGTCGACGAGGTCATCACCAAGCGGCACCCGCTTGAGGAAAAAGTGGAAAAACTCGCGCCGGTATCGTAGGGCGCTGTTGCTCGAACGTTCGAGCGTGGTGTTAGGGCTAATCGACGAATTTCCAGCCCGCGTGCGGTAGCGTAAGCCAAAGGCACGCCGCCTGCATCAGCATCGAATCGCGGGAGGTTATGTCCCGCGAGGGGAAAACTGGGATTAATCAATCCTTGATCAGTGCCGCCCTAGCATGCTGAGATTGCCCTTCGGGCAGCTTTCGCCGGAGGAGGGGGACTCACACTTGCGAGGCGGCAAGACGGATCAAGGCGCTAAGGTCGAAATTTGGCCCGGGCCGCATGAAGATTGAGAATTGGATGAACGAATGAGCAAGGTGAGCGGAGCCGACTCCAAGAACACCCTCTACTGCTCTTTCTGCGGCAAGAGCCAGCACGAGGTGCGCAAGCTTATTGCCGGGCCGACCGTGTTCATCTGCGATGAATGCGTCGAGCTTTGCATGGACATCATCCGCGAGGAGAACAAGAGCTCGCTGGTGAAGTCGCGCGACGGCGTGCCCACCCCGATGGAGATCTGCGCCGTACTCGACGATTACGTGATCGGCCAGGACTACGCCAAGCGCGTGCTGTCGGTGGCGGTCCATAACCACTACAAGCGGCTCAACCATTCGAGCAAGAACTCGGACGTCGAGCTTGCCAAGTCGAACATCCTGCTGATCGGACCCACCGGTTGCGGCAAGACGCTGCTCGCGCAGACGCTCGCCCGCATCCTCGACGTGCCCTTCACCATGGCCGACGCCACCACGCTGACCGAGGCGGGCTATGTCGGCGAGGACGTGGAGAACATCATCCTCAAGCTGCTGCAGGCCGCCGACTATAATGTCGAGCGGGCGCAGCGCGGCATCGTCTATATCGACGAGGTCGACAAGATCAGCCGCAAATCCGACAATCCGTCGATCACCCGCGACGTGTCGGGCGAGGGCGTGCAGCAGGCGCTGCTCAAGATCATGGAAGGCACCGTTGCCTCCGTGCCGCCGCAAGGCGGGCGCAAGCACCCGCAGCAGGAGTTCCTCCAGGTCGACACAACCAATATCCTGTTCGTGTGCGGCGGCGCGTTCGCCGGCCTCGAGAAGATCATCGCCTCGCGCGGCAGGTCGACCTCGATCGGCTTCGGTGCCAAGGTGGAAGCTGCGGACGATCGCCGCACCGGCGATATCCTGAAGGGGGTCGAGCCCGAGGATCTGTTGAAATTCGGCTTGATCCCCGAGTTCATCGGCCGCGTTCCGGTGATTGCCACCCTCGACGACCTCGACGAGGAGGCGTTGATGCGCATCCTGACCGAGCCCAAAAATGCCTTGGTCAGGCAGTATCAACGGCTGTTCGAGATGGAAGACGTGCAGCTCAGCTTCGCCGAGGAGGCGTTGCGCACGATCTCCAAGAAGGCAATTGACCGCAAAACGGGCGCGCGTGGCTTAAGATCGATCATGGAAGGCATCCTGCTCGATACCATGTTTGAGCTGCCGTCGTTGCGCGGCGTGGAAGAGGTTGTGATCAGTTCCGAGGTGGTTGAGGGCAAGGCCAGGCCGTTGCGCATCTACTCCGACCGCCATGAGGAGCTCGGTACGAGCGCCTAACCGGGGACTGGCATCATTCCTGCTTGCGGGGATGGACGAATCCCACTCAAAATGGTGGGAAATCGCGGCTCTGCCCGGCAGCGCCGCCACTTGACGGCGCCCCGGCCGGTCGCCAACTACGCTACCCGGCACGGGGTAACATGCCACAGGGCCATGGCCCCCGCCGACCGCAATACTCAAGGTCGACGAGCCGGCTCTTGGGGGAGGGGTAACGACACGCGGCGGAACGCCTAAAAGTCCCGCCCCAACAAGAAAGCGACGGAACTGCCATGACCGAACCAAGACCGTCCACGATCAAGGAAGGCGCTCCGGAGCTTTATCCGGTTCTGCCACTCCGCGACATTGTCGTGTTCCCTTACATGATCGTGCCGCTCTTCGTCGGCCGCGAGAAGTCGATCGCCGCGCTCGAAGAGGTCATGCGGTCGGACAAGCAGATCCTGTTGGTCGCGCAGAAGAACGCGAGCGACGACGAGCCGTCGACCGACGGCATCTATGCCATGGGCACGCTCGCCTCGGTGCTTCAGCTGCTCAAGCTGCCCGACGGCACGGTCAAGGTGCTGGTCGAGGGCACGCGCCGCGCCGCCATCAAGCGCTACACCGAGAACGAGAGCTATTTCGAGGCCGAGGTCGAGCGCGTCGAGGAGACGGTCGGCTCGGAGGACGAGATCGAGGCGCTGGCGCGCTCGGTCGTGTCCCAGTTCGAGAGCTATGTGAAGCTCAACAAGAAGATCTCGCCCGAGGTGCTCGGCACCGCGAGCCAGATCGAGGACTATTCCAAGCTCGCCGACACCATCGCCTCGCATCTCGCCATCAAGATCGCCGAGAAGCAGCAGATCCTCGAGGTCACCTCGGTGTCCGAGCGGCTGGAGCGCGTGTTCACGCTGATGGAGAGCGAGATCTCGGTGCTCCAGGTCGAGCGCAAGATCAGAAGCCGCGTCAAGCGTCAGATGGAGAAGACTCAGCGCGAGTACTATCTGAACGAGCAGATGAAGGCGATCCAGAAGGAGCTCGGCGACAGCGAGGAAGGCCGCGACGACCTGGCCGAGCTCGAGCAGAAGATCGAGAAGACCAAGCTGTCGAAGGAGGCCCGCGAGAAGTCGCTCGGCGAGCTCAAGAAGCTCCGCCAGATGAGCCCGATGTCGGCCGAGGCGACCGTGGTCCGCAACTATCTCGACTGGCTGCTGACCATCCCGTGGGGCGTCAAGGGCAAGATCAAGCGCGACCTCGACGAGGCGCAGAAGATCCTCGACGAGGATCACTACGGGCTTGAGAAGGTCAAGGACCGCATCGTCGAATATCTCGCGGTGCAGAACCGCACCAACCAGCTCAAGGGCCCGATCCTCTGCCTGGTCGGCCCGCCCGGCGTCGGCAAGACCTCGCTCGGCAAGTCAATGGCGCGCGCCACCGGCCGCGAGTTCGTGCGCATGAGCCTCGGCGGCGTGCGTGACGAGGCCGAGATCAGAGGCCACCGCCGCACCTATATCGGTTCGATGCCCGGCAAGGTGATCCAGTCAATGCGGAAGGCGAAGAAGATCAATCCGCTGTTCCTGCTCGACGAGGTCGACAAGATGGGCGCCGATTTCCGCGGCGACCCGGCTTCGGCCCTGCTCGAGGTGCTCGACCCCGAGCAGAACCACACCTTCAACGACCACTATCTGGAGGTGGATTACGACCTCTCCAACGTGATGTTCGTCACCACGGCGAACACGCTCAACATTCCTCCGGCCTTGATGGACCGCATGGAGATCATCCGGATTGCGGGCTACACGGAGCTCGAGAAGATCGAGATCGCGCGGCGCCACCTGATCCCGGCCATAGCCAAGGCGCACGGCCTTGAGGCCGAGGAGTGGAGCCTGGAGGACGATGCTCTAAAGGAGATCATCCGCCGCTACACGCGGGAAGCCGGCGTCCGCAATCTCGAGCGCGAGATCGCCAAGATGGCCCGGAAATCCGTCAAGGAGCTGCTCACCAGCAAGAAGAAGTCGATCAAGATCACGCTGAAGAACCTCGAAGACTATCTCGGCGTGCAGAAATACCGCTACGGCGAGGCCGAGCTTGAGGATCAGGTCGGCGTGGTCACCGGTCTGGCCTGGACCGAGGTCGGCGGCGAGCTGTTGACGGTCGAAGGCGTGATGATGCCGGGCAAGGGCAAGATGACCGTGACCGGCAATCTGCGCGATGTCATGAAGGAATCGATCCAGGCCGCCAACGCCTATGTGCGCTCGCGGGCCGTCGATTTCGGCATCGAGCCGCCCTTGTTCGAGAAGCGGGACATCCACGTCCACGTGCCCGAAGGCGCCACCCCCAAGGACGGCCCGTCGGCCGGCGTGGCCATGGTCACGGCCATCATCTCGCTAATGACCGGCATTCCGGTGAAGCGTGAGGTTGCCATGACTGGCGAAATCACGCTCCGGGGCCGGGTGCTGCCGATCGGCGGGCTCAAGGAGAAGCTCCTTGCGGCGCTCCGGGCCGGCATCAAGACGGTGATCATCCCTGACGAAAATGCCAAGGATCTCACGGAGATACCGGACGAGCTTAAGAACGTCCTCAACATCCTTCCGGTCTCGCGCATGGACGAGGTGCTGAAAATCGCCCTTACCAGGCCGCCTCAGCCCATTGCCTGGGAGGAGGATGGCGAGGCGGGGGCCCAAGTCGTTCCGCCCAAGGACGAGACCCAGGCCGGCGTTACCGCCCATTGAGGGCGGCAAACCCGCGCTTTGCCGCGGATTTGCCCAAATTGCGTGGTCCGGCCCTGTCCACAGAGTCGGACCATTTTTGTTGATTTTCCGGGTTTTTTGCGCCAGTCATACACCACTTGTTTGTGAATCGGAGCGTACCCAAGGCCTCGAGGGCGATAACCCCTCACGATTGGGGCCCGAGCGAAAGGATGATGACCCGTGAACAAAGCTGAACTGGTCGCCCACGTGGCGAAGGAATCTGATCTGTCGAAGGATGCGGCCGAGAAGGCCGTGGACGCGACGTTCAAGAACATCGAGCGAGCCTTGCGCGGCGGTGACACCGTGCGGATCGTCGGCTTTGGCAATTTCCAGGTCGCGCAACGCAAGGCCTCTGTCGGCCGCAATCCGCGCACCGGCGCCGAAGTGCAAATTCCGGCCTCCCGCGTGCCGAAATTCCGCGCGGGCAAGGCTTTGAAAGAGGCCTGCAACAGCTAGGCTCTTTACGTACCGAATTCTGAGGCGGAGCCTTGCTTCTCAGGTAGGGCTTCGCCTTTTGTTTTGCGGTGGCGGGACGCGGGCGCTTGTTCTATCGCTTCGGCAGCGCGGGCGGTTAGCTCAGTTGGTAGAGCGCCACGTTTACACCGTGGATGTCGGCAGTTCGAGCCTGTCACCGCCCACCAGCCTTC
>Ga0302046_10006118_pt1 | contig 10531 bp, 4 predicted proteins | sample RVTome_11_FD_200261 | JGI IMG/M metagenome (GOLD analysis project Ga0302046, IMG submission 200261) | Soil microbial communities from uranium-contaminated site in the Upper Colorado River Basin, Wyoming, United States - RVT147D111 (version 2) ... | reverse complement strand
GCGTGCGCCTCGGCGGCAGCCTCGGCCTCGGCCACGGGGAGACGGACCCGGAAGAACACCCGGCCGCCCTCCTGGTCCGCGGCCACCCCGCCGCCGTGAGCCTCGGCCAGCCGCCGGACGATGTGCAGCCCTAACCCGACGCCCGAGACCGCTCTCGTGAGCGAGGAGTCGAGCTGGACGAACGGCTCGAAGATCCGATCGAGGTCGGCGGCCGACATCACGTCGGCCTCGTTCGAGACCGACAGGATCACGTCGCCGGAGCCCGAGGCCGTGGCGGAGATCTCGATCCGCGTGCCGGGGGGCGCGTACTTCCCCGCGTTCCCGGCCAGGTTCGAGACGATCATGTGGAGGGCGTCCTCGGACATGCGGATCGGCATGCCGGAAGCCACGTCGACCTGGACCGTCACGGCGCCGGTGTCGCGCAGATCGCCCAGCTCCTCGATCGCCCGGGCAACGGTGACCCTGAGATCCGTCCGCGCGTCGATCGCGGGCTCGACGACCCGGGATGCCTGAAGGAGGTTCTCGACCACCAGACGCAGCCGCTCGGCCTGACGGACCGACCGCTCCACGAAGTCGCGGCGGTCCTCATCGGTCAGCAGCTCGCCCCGGTCGAGCAGCGTCCGGCCGAGCCCCAGGATCGCGGTGATCGGCGTGCGGAACTCGTGCGAGATCGTGGCCACGAGCTCGTCCTTCATCTGCTGCGCATCCTCGAGTCGCTGCACGAGCGCGTGCTCGCCCTCGTAGAGACGCCGGTAGTACTCCTCGGTCAGGCTGCGCGAGTCCTCGTTCAGCCGCCACGCGAAGAGCGACACGGCGCATGCCCCTGCGATGAACAGCGCGTGGATCCCCGCCCAGGTCCAGGGGTCCCGCTGCGCCGCCACATGGTTGTAGACCGACGAGGGGTCCAGCAGGCCCGCCACGCCGTGGTGCAGGAGCACGTAGCCGACGGCGAACGAGAAGGGGGTCCAGTCCTGGTAGAGGGCGATGACGCCGATCATGACGAAGAAGTGGAAGTGCGCCTCGATCGTGCCGCCCGAGATGTGCACCAGGACCGCCGACGAGGTGAGGATGCCGAAGGTCGCGGCGACGGCGCGGAGCTTCCTGCCCCGCGCGGGCCAGATCGCGGGGACGACGAACAGGCCGACCAGCGAGGCCTCGAGGAGGGAGTGGGAGACGCCGAAGCCGCGGACTAGGGCGAAGACGAAGATGGCCGGCACGTGGAGCAGCAGGAGCCCGAGGATCAGTCGGTGACGCCGGAACCACACGTCCTCGGGCAAGGACCGGCCCTCGGGGAGGAAGGCGCGCAGCCGAGTCCATCTGTCACGCGGAGCGACGGTCCCGTTGGTCGAGGTGGCCACGGCCCTGGCATCGGCATGGAGCGACCCTCCCTGAAGAAGATGGGGGCTAGCCCCTTCTGACCATCCGGCGCCGGTCCGGGCGGGCAGCCGATCGGCCTTCGGCCGCATGTCGGCATCAACCTCGGCGGTCGAGTTGCCGATACCAGAGCATGCCGGAGGAAGGAGCGCGGCTCTGATCACCGTTCTGATCGCCGAAGACGACGACGACGCCCGGAGGGCCCTTGCGAGCCTGCTCGCGATGGAGGAGAGCCTCGCGATCGTCGCCGAGGTCGGCGACGCCCTCGCAGCGGCCGCCGCGGCCGCCAGGGTCCGGCCCACTGTGGCGCTCGTCGACGTCAACATGCCGGGCGGCGGAGGGTTCGTCGCCGCGCGCGAGATCATCGCCCGCTCACCCGAGACGCGGGTTGTGGCGCTCTCCGCGGACGACGGCCGCGAGACCGTCCTGGAGATGATCCACGCCGGCGCCTGCGGCTACCTCGTGAAGGGAGCCCCCGCCGCCGAGATCGTAGGGACGATCCGGTCCGCGGCCGAGGGCAGGAGCAGCCTCTCGACGGAGATCGCGACCAGCGTGGTCGCCGAGCTCGCCGACCACCTGGAGCGCGAGCGCGGCGAGCAGACGCGCCGGGCCATCGCCGCCGAGCGCATCCGCGAGGTCCTGCGCGACGGATCGATCCGGCCCGTCTACCAACCGATCATCGACCTGCGGAGCGGCCAGACGGTCGGCTTCGAGGCGCTCTCGCGGTTCGAGGCCGAGCCCGTGCGCTCGCCCGATCTCTGGTTCGCGGAAGCCGCCGAGGTCGGGCTCGCCCGAGAGCTCGAGATCGCGGCGCTGCGGGGAGCGCTCCGCGAGGCCCGCCATCTGCCCTCCGAGGTCTACGTCTCGGTCAATCTCTCGCCCGAGATCTTCTCGGCGCTCCCCTCGCCCGAGACCCTGAGCAGGATGCCGATGCGCCGGACCGTGGTCGAGCTGACCGAGCACGCACCGGTCCTAGACTACGAGGCCGTCAGCGCGGCGATCGGCACGATGCGCGGCCGCGGGGGGCGGCTCGCGATCGACGACACGGGCGCCGGATTCGCGAGCCTCACGCACATCCTGCGGCTCTCCCCCGACTTCATCAAGCTCGACCTATCGCTCACGCGCGGCATCGACCACGACGAGCCCCGGCGGGCGCTCGCCAAGGCGCTCATCTCGTTCGCCTCCGAGATCGGCGCCTCGATCGTGGCCGAGGGGATCGAGACCGCCGACGAGCTCGAGGCGCTCCAGGAGCTCGACGTCGCTTACGGCCAGGGCTACTACCTGGGGCGGCCGCTTCCCGTGGACGAGCTTCCCGCGCACTCACAGCTGCGCTCCACCGGGTAGTCCGCTCGGGCCCCTCACTGGTCCTTTCCGGTCCCTGCAGAAACCGTCATAACGAGCTATCATGCTGACAGGGTCCAACCGCTTATACTGGAAGCCAATGGGCTCTTATGGACATATCGAGCCGATGAACCACCTGTCGCGGCTCGGCTCGGCGGTCGCGGGGGCGCTCGAGCGGCGCCGCCCCGGAGCTGGGGGAACAGGCCCGCCCTCCGGAGACCGACTCGAAGGATCCCTGAGCCTCCCGTCCACGTTGCGGTGGACGACCGACGCCGACCTCGTGCTCACCTCCTTCCGAAGTGGACCGGGCCCGATGGCCGAGCAGCGCCGAGAGGCCCACGATGGGGTCCCGCTCGAGGACCTCTTCTCCGGCGAGGTGGTCGAGCACCACCGGATGACCCTGAAGGGCGAAGCCATCGGGTACGCCTTCGGATGGAAGGGCCGATCCTACGAGGCCGTGATCGAGCCGCTCCGGAGCGAGGACGGCCGGGTGACCGGCGTGGTCGGCCTGGCCGTCACCAACAACCCGCGCCGGCCGGCCGGCCGCGAGGGAGGGCTGCACCGCCGGATCGTCGATGCGATCGGCCAGGCCGTGGTCGTCAGCGACCCCGAGGGCCGCGTGACGTTCTGGAACCGCGCTGCCCAGAAGCTCTACGGCTGGACGCCGGAGGAAGCGGTAGGACGAGCGGTGGTAGAGCTCACGGTCCCGGACATCGCGAGAGAGCAGGCGGACGAGATCATGGCGGCTCTGGGGCGCGGGAACGCGTGGTCGGGGGAGCTCACGGTTCGCCGAAGGGACGGCAGCGCGTTCCAGGCGCTAGTCACCAACAACCCGATCCTCGACGACGATGGCCGGATCACCGGAATCATCGGGATCTCCGCCGACATCACGGAGATCAAGCGGGCCGAGCATGCCCTCCGCGAGCAGTCGGAGCGCCGGGAGGTGCTCGCGACGCTCGGGAAGGAGGCACTCGGCGAGACCACGAAGCAGGCGCTCATGAACCGAACGGTCGAGCTCGTGGCCGAGGTCCTCGATGCCGAGATGGCGGCCGTCATGGAGCTGTCGCCCGAAGGCGACGAGCTCCTGCTGCGGGCCGGCGCGGGATGGGCCCCGGGAGCCGCGGGTAGCGCATCGGTGCCCTCCGGCCGATCCTCGCCCGGAGGGTTGGCGATCCTCTCGGGCGAGGACGTGGTGTTCGAGCGAATCGACGCCGAGCAGCGGTTCGATGTCCCGGCGCTGCTGACCTCCCACGGCGTGATGTCCGGAGTGGCGCTCCCCGTAGGCACCCGGGAGCTCCCGTTCGGCACCCTCGAGGTCTACACGGCCTCGGCCCGATCGTTCGAAGGAGACGACATCGCTTTCCTTCGCGCCGTGGCAACAGTCCTCGGTAACGCGAGACGCCAGGGCGCGGCACAGCATGCCCTGGAGGTCAGCGAGAAGCGGTACCGCGACCTGTCGGAGATGACCTCCGACTACGCGTTCTCGATGAGCATGGATGTCGACGGGCGCCCGGTCCTCGACTGGGCGACCGACTCCTGGAGCCGGGCCACCGGCTTCACGACCGGTGAGGCGAACGAGCAAGGGCTCCTCAATCTGGTAGTGCCCGAGGACCTGGAGCGCACCGAGGCCGCGCTGAAGCGCGTGCTGGCCGGGTGGCCGGCCAGCGAGGAGCTCCGCATGCGGACGAAGTCGGGGGATGTCCGCTGGCTCCGGCTGTTCGCACGCCCGACCTTCGACCAGGCCCGGCAGCGCGTGATCGGCCTGCACGGCGTCGTCCAGGACTTCAGCGAGCAGAAGCGCGCCGAGCTCCAGCTCCATGAGACGAATCAGATGCTGCACGCCTTGATCAACTCGGCGCCCATCGCGATCTGCGCGTTCGACGACGACCGGGTGGTCCAGCTCTGGAACCGGACGGCGGAGCGAATGTTCGGCTGGCAGGCGGCGGAGATCGTCGGTCGCCCGTACCCGATCGTGCCGGAGGATCGCCGAGATGAGTTCGAGGGCCTCGTACAGCGCGCGCTCGAGGACGAGACCGTCACGGAGGTCGAGACCGTCCGGCGCCGCAAGGACGGCTCGCTGCTCGACGTGTCGGTGGCGACGGCCCCCATGTTCGATACGGACCGTCGGATCACCGGCCTGATGACCGTGCTCATCGACACGAGCGTCCGGAAGCGGGCCGAGCGAGCGCTCCGCGAGACCGAGGAGCGGTACCGGACCCTGTTCGAGGGCATCCCCGTGGGCGTGTACCGCACCACGCCCGACGGTAAGGTCCTGAGCGGCAACCCGGCCCTGCGAGAGCTGCTCGGATGTTCCGACGACGAGGAGATGCACGCCGCCGCGGCGGGCGGCTTCTACGCGGACCCCGCCGACCGGGAGCGGTGGAAGGCCCTGCTGGCCGAGGAGGGCCGGGTCGTGAACCACGAGATGGAGCATCGGCGTCTCGACGGGGCCTCGATCTGGGTCCGCGACAACGCCCGCGCGGTGAGGGACGAGAGCGGAGCCATCGTCTACTACGAGGGGACCCTCGAGGACGTCACCGAGAGCCGCCACGCCCAGGAGGCGGTGCGCCACCTCGCCGCGATCGTGGAGTCCTCCGACCACGCGATCATTGGGGTCGGCCTCGAAGGCAGGATCATCAGCTGGAACCGTGGGGCGGAGCGTCTCTTCGGCTACGCGGAGCGCGAGGCGGTGGGACGGTCGATCGCGATGCTGGTGCCACCCGACCGGGCAGAGGAGGCTCGCGCGATCATCGAACGCGTCACCCGAGGTGAGCAGATGCACCTCGAGACGGTTCGCCTGCGCAAGGACGGATCCCCCGTGGACATCACGCTAACGGTCTCGCCGATCCTCGATCTGGATGGTCATGTTCTCGCGCAGTCTGGCATCGCTCACGACATCTCGGAGCGGAAGCGTGCCGAGGACGAGCTCCGCCGGAGCCAGGTGCTGCTCGCCGACGGGGAACGACTCGCGGGCCTCGGGAGCTGGGAGATGGATCTGGGGACGCGGGAGCTGCTGTGGTCGGAGGCGATGTACCGGTTCGCCGGGGTCGAGCCCCGTGCGATCGAGCCCTCCCTGGACCTGCTCCTGGAGCGGGTGCACCCCGACGATCGCGAGCTCGCCGGAGCGCTGTTCGACCCGTCCGCGGGCTCATCGAGCGGTGAGCTACGCATCGTCCGACCCGACGGGTCGATCCGCTATATCAGCGTGGAGACCCGCGTCATCGCCGGCGAGGGCGTCGAGGCCACCCGGGCGATCGGCACGGCGCTCGATGTGACCGACCGTCGCAGGGGCGAGCAGGAGCTCCGCTCGATGCTCGACGAGCTGCGAAGGGTCGACGAGGAGCGCAGGCACCTTCTCTCACAGGTGGTCTCGGCCCAGGAGGAGGAGCGCCGGAGGCTCGCCGCCGACATCCACGACGACTCGATCCAGATAATGACCGCCGTCCGGCTCCAGCTCGACGCGCTCGCCCATACAGCCGAGGGCGCCGATGCGGCCGCCGCGGTCTCGACGCTCAAAGCGACCGTCACCTCCGCGATCGGCCGGCTACGCAGCCTCCTCTTCGAGCTGCACCCAGGCGCGCTCGATCGCGGCGGGCTTGCAGCCGCCGTGCGTGAGCTGCTCGAGAAGGGACGTGCCGATGAGGATTACGACTTCCAGCTCGAGAGCCGGCTCGGCCGCGAGGTTCCGGCGCAGGCCAGCGTGATCGCGTACCGGATCATCCAGGAGGCGCTCGCCAACGTGCGGCGGCACACGCGCGGGGCGATGGTGAAGATCGTCCTGGCCGATCGCGACGAGGGTATCTACGCCGCGATCCGAGACGACGGGCAGGGGTTCGACCCGGCGGGCTCGACCCGGCCGGCGCAGGAGCACCTCGGGCTCGTGGGGATGCGGGAGCGCGCGGAGACGGCCGGCGGCTGGTGGAGGATCGAGAGCGCGCCCGGGGCGGGGACGCTGGTCGAGCTCTGGATCCCCGACGAGATCCCGGCTCCGGGGCAGGGCCGAGGAGGATCGACGATCCCATGATCCGCGTGCTGATCGCCGAAGACGACGCGCTCGTCCGCTCCGCCCTCAGCTCGCTGATCGACACCCAGCCCGACCTCGAGGTGATAGGCGAGGCGACGGACGCCCAAAGCGCAGCGCGTCTCGCCGCCGGCAGCAAGCCGGACCTGGCGCTGCTCGACGTCCGCATGCCCGGGGGCGGGCCCGAGGCGGCCGGGGAGATCCGCCGGATCAGCCCCCAGACACGAGTGCTCGCCCTCTCCGCCTACGAGGACAGCACGGCCGTCCTCGAGATGCTGCGCGCCGGAGCGATCGGCTACCTCGTCAAGGGTGGGGAGGGGTTCGACATCGTCGACGCCATCCGCAGAGCCGTGCGCGGAGAGGGGTTGCTCTCGCCGACCGTGATCCCGAACGTCCTGGGGCAGCTCGTGGCGAGCCTGGAGGACGCCGAGGCCATGTCCGAGGAGCTCCAGGAGCTCGACCGGACGAAGAGCGAGCTCATCCAGACCCTCTCCCATGAGCTGTTCACGCCGATCACCGTGATCCAGGGGGCGGTGATCACGCTCGGCAATGTCCGTGGAGCGCTCAGCGAAGAGCGCCTCGGGGAGCTCGCCGACAGCATCGGGAGGGCGGGCAGCCGTCTGCAACGGCTCGTCTCCAACATCTCGGTGACGGCGACACTCGATCGTGATACGCAGGGTGTCGATGCGAAGCCCGTCCCGATCGGGGTCCTCCTCGACCAGGTCCTGGGGCAGCTCGGCGATCAAAGAACACGCATCCGTCTGCCGGGCGGGGACACCGGCGATCTGCGCGTGTGGGCCGATCCCGAGCTCGCCTGGCGCGCTCTAGCCGAGGTCGTGGACAACGCGCTCACCCTGTCCTCGGATGACGACGCCGTGGAGATCGCTGCACGCCCGGCGGGGAGCGATGTCCTCATCTCGGTCTCGGACCGGGGCCCGGGCGTTCCCGAGGAGCTCGCCGAGAAGATCTACGAGAGCCTGACCCAGCTCGACGGAAGCGCGACGCGGACGCACGACGGTCTCGGCATCGGCCTCTACCTGACCAAGCGGATCATGGGCGCCCACGGCGGCGGCATCCGGTCGAAGCCGCGGCCGGGTGGCGGGACGGTCTTCGAGCTGGCCTTCCGCGGCACCCTTGGCAGGGCGGCGGCCGGCTTGCCGCGTTCCGCGGTCTGAGCACCACCTTGCGCACGCGGTAGATTCAATGGGTGCCTGATCCCCGCCGCCGCCTGCCCTCGGTCGATGCACTGCTGCGCGCCGCCCCCGCACGCCGCGCGGCGGCCCGGTTCGGTCGCGAGGTCGTGAAGGAGGCGATCCGCGAGGTGCTCGCGGATCTCCGCCGCACCCGCGCGACGCCCCCCGCCGAGGAGATCCTCACCCGCGTCGTCCACCGGGCGGCGCAGGCCAGCTTCGGGCTCACCACCGTGATCAACGCGACCGGCGTGGTGCTCCACACCAACCTCGGCCGGGCTCCCCTGCCGGCCTCGGCCGCGCGAGCGGCGAGCGAGGCGGCCGCGGGCTACGTGGACCTCGAGGTCGAGCGGGACACGGGCCGGCGGGGCAGGCGCGCGGACCGCGCCGAGCTCCTCCTGCGGGCGCTCACGGGGGCCGAGGCCGCGCTCGTCGTCAACAACAACGCGGCGGCGCTCATGCTCGCGCTCGCGGCGCTGGCGCGGCGCAAGGAGGTGCTCGTCTCGCGGGGCGAGCTGATCGAGATCGGCGGGGAGTTCCGCCTGCCCGACATCATGCGAGCCTCCGGCGCGAAGCTCGTCGAGGTCGGCACCACGAACCGCACCCGCCTCAGCGACTACGAGCGCGCGATCTCGGGGCGCACCGGCCTGATCCTCGCGGTGCACCCCAGCAACTACCGCGTGGTCGGGTTCACCCATGCCGTCGCCCCGGCCGAGCTAGCGGGGCTCGGGGTCCCCGTGCTCCACGACATCGGCAGCGGCCTGCTGCGGCGGATCCGGGGCGTGCCGGCGGAGGAACCCGCCGCCACCGAAGCGGTCCGTCACGCCGGCCTGGTGTGCTTCTCCGGCGACAAGCTCCTCGGGGGGCCCCAGGCCGGGATCCTGCTGGGCCGCGCGGAGCTGATCGAGAAGATCCGCCGCCACCCGATCGCCCGGGCCGTGCGGGTGGACAAGATGACGATGGCCGCCCTCGAGGCGGTGCTGCATCTGTGGGCCACCGGCCGGCATGCGGAGCTGCCGGTCTGGCGCGCGCTCACCGTCACCCAGGCCTCGGTCCGCCGACGCGCGGCCGCGCTCGCCGAGGCGGTCCCCGGCGCGGCGACCGCGCGCGGCGAGTCGGTGGCGGGCGGCGGCTCCCTCCCCGGCTACGGCGTGCCGACGACCACGGCGCGGATCCCGGCCCCCGACGCCGAAGGCGCCGCAGCCCGCCTGCGCGGCGGGAGCCCTTCGGTCTTCTGCCGCGTCGAGGGCGACGCCCTGCTCTTCGACCTTCGGACCGTGGATCCCGCCGACGACGAGCGGCTCGCGCGGGCGATCCGCTACGCCCTGGCCCAGGAGGGGTGATGGCCGAGCCCCTCCAGGTGGTGGCGACGGCGGGGCACGTCGATCACGGGAAGTCGTCGCTGATCCAGCGCCTGACCGGCCGCGATCCCGACCGCTGGGAGGAGGAGAAGCGCCGGGGTCTCACGATCGACCTCGGCTTCGCCTGGACCACGCTCCCATCCGGGACGGAGATCGGGTTCGTCGACGTGCCGGGCCACGAGCGGTTCGTCCGCAACATGCTCGCGGGCGTGGGGCCGGTGCGGCTCGTGCTGTTCGTGGTGGCCGCCGACGAGGGCTGGAAGCCTCAGTCGGAGGAGCACCTCGAGATCGTGGACGTGCTCGGCGCCGAGGGCGCGGTGGTGGCGCTCAGCAAGCGCGACCTGGTGGATGCGGAGACCCTGGCGCTCCGCGAGGAGGAGGTGCGCGAGCGGCTCGCGGGCACCGCGCTCGAGCAGGCGCCGATCGTCGCCTGCTCCGCTCGGACCGGGGAGGGCCTCGACACCCTCCGCGACGCGCTCGACGCGATGGTGGCCGCCGCCCCGAGCCCCCGCGACGACGGTCGCCCCCGTCTGTTCGTCGACCGGTCGTTCACGATCAAGGGCGCGGGGACCGTGGTGACCGGCACCCTCACCGGCGGCGCGCTCTCGGTCGGCGACGAGGTGGAGCTTCACCCCACCGGCGCCAGGGCCCGCGTGCGCTCGCTCCAGACGCACGAGCGCCCGGTCGAGACGGCCCGGCCGGTGTCGCGGGTGGCCGCCAACCTGGTAGGGGTCGAGAAGGACGCGATCGGGCGCGGCGACGCGCTGACGCATCCGGGTCTGTGGCGCGTCACCGACCTCGTCGAGGCGCGCCTCACCGGGGTGCGGGGGCTCGAGGCGCCGCTCTCCGGCCGGGGCGCGTTCAAGCTCCACCTGGGCGCGGCGGAGCGGGATGCGCAGCTGCGCATCCTCGCCGACGGGAAGATCGCGGCCGGCGAGGCCGTCTACGCGCGGATCCGCCTGTCCGCGCCCCTGGCCGCCGAGGTCGGCGACCGCTTCGTGCTGCGCGAGACCGGGCGGCGCGAGACCGTCGCGGGCGGGTCGGTGCTCGACCTCGACCCGCCGCGCCGGCCCGGCCCGGACCGGCAGGAGCGTCTCCGCCGCCGCGCGGAGACCGATCGCGAGGACCTCCCCGCGCTCCTGGTCGAGGAGCGGGTCGCCGTGCGCGCCGCCGACGTGCCGGGCCTGACCGGCGCCGAACCCTCGCGGATCGACGGGGCCGCGGCGCTGGGGGCGTGGTGGGTG
>Ga0302046_10006117_pt1 | contig 10532 bp, 15 predicted proteins | sample RVTome_11_FD_200261 | JGI IMG/M metagenome (GOLD analysis project Ga0302046, IMG submission 200261) | Soil microbial communities from uranium-contaminated site in the Upper Colorado River Basin, Wyoming, United States - RVT147D111 (version 2) ... | reverse complement strand
GCTCGGGCGGTGGGGGCGACGACAACGTCGCCTTCGCCGAGTCGCAGGAGATCGCCGACCTCCGGGCGCGGGTTGTGGAGCTCGAGAAGACGCTCGATCAAGCCAACGGCGACATCGTGTTCCTCGACAACCGCACGGCCAGGCTGGATGGCGATCTTGCCACCGTTCGAGGTAGCGTCCAGGTGCTCTCCGGGAGGACCGGCGCGCTCGAGCAAGAGCAGAGAGCTCCAGGAGCCTTCTTCCTGGCGGTGTGGGCGTATGGCGATGGGCAGGGAGATCGCCAGGAGATCTACGCGGTCAACCCGGAGACGGGCGCGCTCGTCACCGTGTGGCGATCGGTGCCGCTTGACCCAGCCGACCGACCCGTCGATGGAACGGCGGTCATGGTCTTCGACAAGCAGACGCGCGGCTCCTACGGGGTCATCGGCGTGTCCTTCGACGAGTTCCGCATCCGCAAGATCAGCACGACGAGCGGCGAGGTTTTTCTTGGCGGCATCGCCGAGTGGCCGAACCAGGCGGCGTTGATCTTCCAGTCGGCCGGCTGGGGAACGATCGCCGAGGGCGGCGGCGGAAGCGTCGTGCTGCCGGGCGAGCCGCTCATGAGCGCCCGCCGCCCTTGACCCGGCCGGGCGGCGCGGGTAGCGTCGGGGGCACGGGAGCCGTGGTCGGCCCGAGACACAAGGCCTTGGAGGCGCCATGGGCCCTGCGGGCCGCCACGGTTGTCGATACCCTTGACCCCGGGCGGCGCGCCGGGTACGCTGGTGATGGCGGTCGGGAGGCTCGACGACCTCGCCGGTCTCATAAGCCGGAGCTGCCAGGGTTTGACTCCCCGGGGCCGCCTCCAACCTGCTCCTCCAGGCTAAGCTCGGGCGCCCACGCGGCGCCCGTTTTCACGGGGTGCGCCGCGCGGGGCGTCAGAGCTGCCAGGACTTCTTTGGCCCCGGCGCTCTCTCGGCGGCCATGAAGGCCCGGGAGCGCAAGTGCTCGATGGCGTTCGCCGCCTGGTTGAGCGCGTCGCGCAGCTCGGGCCACTTCTCGGGGTCGTCGTAGTCCGCGAGCCGTCGCTCCACCAGCGAGACGCCGGCGCGGATTGATGCCAGGTGGTCGGCGCGCTCCATGGTCGGGATCAGCGTCGTCATGTTCCTCTCTCCAGTCCCTGGGGCCGCGCCCCGGTGGTGGTGGTCACTCGAGCAGCGCCTTGCCGGCGGGCCCGTAGGCGGCCGCGCCGATGTGGCCGGCGAGGGCGGCGCGCTCGTCGCCCTCAGCCCCGAAGTGGCGCTCTGCCCACTCGCTGCCGACACCGAGGCCGTAGCACTCGGAGATCCGAGACGCTGCCACCTGTACCGCGCGCTCGCAGTACCGGCGGTAGGCGGCGGCGTGTTCCGCCGCGGTGGGGTAGGCGCCCCATCGCCAATCGTCCTCGCGCGGACCGTAGCGCACGATCCGGTGGTGCGGGACCCGCAGGGCCCAGCCACAGAGGCTCGGGTAGTCGGCTCGCACCGCGCGCCCGATCGCCGCCTCGAGGTCGGTGGCGGCCTGTCGTGCTCGTGTTCGTGTTCGTTCGCTCATCGGTCAGTCTCCCTGGTCTGGTGGTGGTGGGGTACCCAGCCCGGGGTGGTCAGAGGGTCAGAGGGTCATCGTCGCGTGGTGGGCCACGCCATCGACGGTGTACTCCACCAGGAGCTGCGTGGCCCGAGCCGTCACGCGCAGGCCCCAGTGGCCGAAGCGCACCTGGGCGCGCGCCTTCTTCGCCCGACGCTCGTCCAGGCGTACCTGGTCGCGTGCCTGCCGGTAGAGCCAGCGGGCTTCCTCGCGCAGCTTGTGCTGGCCGTAGAGGCTACAGGGCTCCGGGCTCATCCCCGCACCTCCCCGCGCGCCGCGCGGTCGGGGAAGACGCCGTGCTCACCGTTGGCAGCCGCTGTGTACGCTCGCGGGATGCTCTTGAGCACGAAGCCCTCGGGCCAACCAGCACCCTGCGAGAGGCGCACGGGGGCCGTCAGGCGCACGCGGAAGCTCTGGCGGTAGATCTGGTCGATGACGCCACGGCCACGAGCTCGGAAGCCGCTGCCGTAGCCCCAGCGCACCTCTACAGGGTCGCCGGGTCGCAGCTCCTCCTGCCAGCTGGTCAGCTCGCCCCAGGTCCATGTATCGCTCATCGGCAGGGCTCCGACACGTCGCGCTCCGCCTCCCGCCCGTCCGTACAGACGCAGCGGGGATCGCCCGCATGGCTCTGGCCAGGCTCGTTCTCGGTCACGGCAGCAACTCCGTCATGGTGCCCCGGCGATCCTGCGGTTGCTGTCGCGCCCCGAAGGGAGCGCCGCAGGTCGCCGCAGGCTCAGTCCTCGATACCACGCGAGCCGCAGCAACTCGGCACCATAACACCCTGCAAGCACCGTGCCGCGTATACCACGCAAGGACTTACGACGCTACAACGGCACGAAATGTAACGCCAACCTCACACGTTCGCCCGATGGACGGTTTACACCCCTACACCACCCACCGCCTCCACCATCATCCCTGCCAGATAGGCGTGGGCAAGGAATGCACGGGGACCCTGCAAGGGATGCATGCTGCGACAGGAATGGCCAAGCGCAGGCTGGCGGAACGGCCGACCCCGAAGGGGCGGTCCGTCGCCGAAGCGCGGCAGGCCGAGGCTCGGCGAGGCTGGAGAGCGTGCCGGGCCGAGGGGGCCACGTCGCTGCCCGACGGTCCGACGATCCCCAGGCGGATTCCCCGCCTCCCCAGCGTCAGCTTGGGCTCGCTGAGCGGAGGATGCAGGGATGAGATGACGGCGAGTCAAGCGAAAAGTCCAGAGGAACCCGCCGGACCACAACCTGTTGGGGTGTCACGGGGGATGTTAGGGGATGGGGTGTTTGGAAATCGCGGGTTAGGGGGCACCCTAACATCGGGATGAGAATGCCCCGGGACCACGAGCCCCGGGGCGGATCGGAGAGGCCTACTTGGGCTTGGCGATCGCATCCAGGAGCGACTCGATGCGCGCTAGGCGTTCGAGCTGGGCCTCGATGCGAGTGAGGCGCTCGAGGATCCTGGGATGCTCGTGGCGGTCGACGGCGTCCTGGATGTCCTTGGCGACGTGGTAGGAGACGAGCGGCAGGACGACGGCGGAATGGACGGCGGCCACGGCCACGAGGATGCCCGCGACGGTGGTGATCTGCTTCCAGGTGATGCTCATGGGGTCCCCGGGTTGGGGGCCGCTTCCTCGGACTGCGCGGGGGCCACCCTACCAGGAACCATGCACAAAGCGAAGAAAACGCTTCCAAAGGCATGCAAGCCGTGCAAAGATCGGGCAAACCGTGCAAAGGAGGATGGAGCATGGACGAGTTTCGCCAGGCGACGGAAGATGTGGTCTTGGGGCGGTCGAGCGCCGTGGTCTACGAGGCGAGCGAGAAGCTGCGGGACCACGTGGTGAAGCTGGGCGCGCAGTTCGTCGACGCGCTCGTCCTTGACCGGCTCTCGCCGACGATCCTCATGGGCAGGGCGCAGCGCATGCTGGCCGCCTGGCCCGAGAGCCCCCAGCGGGACCAGGCGATCCAGCGGCTCCGGGAGGCGCTCATGTGGGCCTACGAGGCGACGCCGCCGGGGGACGAGAGCTGATGGACGGCATCGCGCTCAAGGGCCCGGCGGTCGCCGAGGCGTACCGCGCGGAGCTCCGCCGTCGGCTCGGCTCGCGGGTGACCTTCGAGCCGACGACGGTCGACGGGCGGCTCCGCTACCACTACCAGGGGGAGCGCGGCGAGGTCTCGCTCCCCTGGCTCGAGGGGGAGGCGCTCGCGGGCCCGGCGGCGATCCGCCGGCAGGCGGCGGTGGCGGTGGCCGGGCTCATGGGGAAGCGGCTCGACGAGGTCGACGCCGAGGTCTTCGACGCCGTCATGGACCGGAGCATGGAGCGCCTCGAGACGCTCAAGGAGCGGGACCAGGACGTGGCGCCCCCGAAGAAGCGCGAGTTGCCCGAGGAGCTCGCGGGGCTCGAGAAGGAGCTCGTGGTCGGGGCGCCGGAGCAGGGAGCGCCCGAGGAGGAGAAGAAGCCCGGGCCGATCGAGCTCGAGAGCCGCAAGGCGCGGAGGCGGGCATGAGCGCCGACATCGAGCACGCCCGCGAGGCCGCGGACCGCATGCAGGAGCTCTGCGAGCGCCACCTCAAGATGCTCACCAAGGCGAAGCTCCAGGTGAACGAGCCGACGCGCGACCTCGTGCTCGGGGTCCTGGAAGCGGTACGGCTGGCGCACCGTCAGGCGCTCCTCGATGCCGGCGTGGTCAAGCCGCCGCAGCGGGGCGGGCCGCCACGGGTGACGCGGGCCTTCCCGCAGGCTGGATAGGTTTTCTCTTCACGTCTTCCTGAGGCCGGCCGCCGGGGGCGAGGCAAGCGCTCCCCGGCGGCGCTCTTAGCGTTAGCCTACCCCACGACCGGCCGCCGGCCGCGGTACCCACAGCGCGGCCGGCGGCACCCTTGAGGCCCGAGCATGCGACGCCCGAACCCGACCCCGACGGTGAGGCAGGACCCGACGACGGGCAAGTTCCTCGAGGGCTCGAAGGCCGGTGGGCGGCCGCCACGCATGACCGAGCGGAAGTACGTGCAGGCGTTCCGCCGCAAGATGTCGGCCTACCAGTTCGGGCTGGCGACGGAGCGGGTGTTCAAGATCGCGCTCGAGTCGGAAGACGAAAAGGTGGCGGTCCAGGCGTGGAAGGCGCTGGCGCAGTTCGCGATGCCGGCGAAGTACCTCGAGCAGACGGCTCCGGTAGCGCAGGCGATGGTGGTGATCCAGGTGACGCCGGAGGCGGAGGTCAGGCTCAAGGAGGAGCTCCGCCGTTACCACAACAGCGAGCGGGAGGAGTGATGGCTGCTGGCGATCCTTTCTGCCCGGTTCACGGCTTCGCGCCGTGCTTTTGCAAGTTTCCCCAGTGGCCGAGCCTAACGTCGGGCTCGTGGACGCCCCCGGCGCCGTTCCAGTCCATGGACCTGGAGAAGGATGCGCTACGGGCCGAGGTGGAGCAGCTGCGCGCCGAGGTCCGCCGTCTGTCGCTCGAGGCGCTCGAGCGTGCCGGCGCTCCGGAGCTCACGGAGTTCCTGCGGATGCCCCCGGGCGCCCTCGAGCCGATTCACGCCGTGAAGGACTGCCCGTGCGGCTGCGACGACGAGACTCCGGTGCCTTGCCGGGAGTGCGGGACGCTCTGCCTGGACGGTCTCTGCCATGCCTGCACCGTCCGCAAGCACACGTCGCCCCGGCGCGAGGTCGACACGGGCGCGCTCTACACCCCGGCGATCTACCCCGTCCCGCCGGGGGCGATCGAGACCTTCGAGACCCCGCCGCTCACGTGCTCCGGGTGCGCCGCCCGGGTGTACAAGGTCACGGCGCAGGACGGCGGCCTCTACTGCGACATCTGCTACCCGCAGGACTGGCAAGCCGAGGTGCCGACGGTGCCGGCGTTTGCTCCCCCCTGCGTCTGCGGCGCGTCGTCGACCGGGGAGCCGCACGCGCACTACTGCCCGAGGCGCGCGTGATCCAGACCAACGGCCTAACCCAGTGGGACCGGCTCTACTACACGGCGCAGATCCTCTTTGCCGCCATCGGCGCCTGGAAGCAGGGGGACGACGCGACGGCCCGGGACATCGTCGCGGCGCTGGCCGTACGGCTCCAGCGGCAGTTCCCCGACCCGCCGACCGAACGAGACATCGAGAGGGCCTGGAAGTGGCTTCAGAAAACGAAGTAACGGCGGCTGAGGTGTCGCGGCTCGCCCGGGCGTTTCGACGTGAACGGCACGCCGACACCCGCGTCGTGCTTTGCCAGCGGGCTTGGGAGCACATGATCCTTGCCGCGGCGCACCTCGAGGAGCTCGAGGAGCGTGACCGGATCACTATGGAGCCGATGTCCGTGACCATGCAGGAGAGGAGAGCGTGAGCGCGGGCCTCTCGATCCACGACCCGGCCGCCGCCACGGAGCATGCCGCCGATCCCGAGTTCCGCGCCATGCTCCGCCGTTCCTACTGGCACCAGGGCGACCTCTCCCACCAGCTGCGCGAGCACGGGCAGCGCTGGGTCTACGAGTTCATCACGGCGCTCGAACGCGACGCCCCCGGCCCGCGCCCCATCGTCGCCGAGACCCGCCGGCGGCTCGGGAAGTCCTACTGCGCGCTCACCATCGCCACCGAGCGCTGCCTGCGCCTGCGCGGCTACCGCTTCCTCTACGGCCTGCCGACGAAGGAGGACGCGAAGCGCATCGTCGTCCCCAACATGGCGCGCGTCCTTCGGGCCTGCCCTCCGGAGCTCTACCCGAGGAAGGTCGACCTCGCGTGGACCTTCCCGAACGGCTCGGTCATCGAGGTCTGCGGCATCGATAGCGATCCCGACTCGGGCCGCGGTGGTGGTGTCTACGGGGCCTGCGTCGACGAGGCGGGCTACGTGAGCCGCCTCGACTACTGGATCGAGAACGTCCTTGGCCCGCAGTTCCTCGACGTGCTGAAGCTCGGGCACGACCCGATCTTCTTCATGTTCTCGACGCCCCCGCGCTCGATGTCGCACCCGTTCATCCAGAAGTACGTGCGTGACGCCAAGGCGCACGGACGCTACCTCGGCGTGCGCGGGAGCGATGACCCCGACCTGACGGAGCGTGAGGTGCGGGCCATCGAGCAGATCGTCGGGCCGCAGGACTCGGTGGCCTGGCGGCGCGAGGTCGAGATCGAGCACATCACCGATCGCGATGAGATGGTCTGCCCCGAGTTCCTCGACGTGAAGGACGAGATCGTGCGGGAGTTCGAGCGCCCGATGTTCTACTACCCGCAGGTCTTCATGGACACGGGCTTCGAGGACTACTCGCACGCGCTCTACTGCACGGTCGACTTCGAGGAGCAGCGGTTGCTGGTCCTCGGGGAGATGCGGGTCCACTACAAGGGCCCGGGCGAGCTGTCGCGGCTCGGGCTGGCACGCGAGCGCGAGGTGTTCGACCACGACGCCCCCCATCGCGACGTTCTCGAGAGAACCAACCCGGCGCGTTACGCCGACGCCACCCGGCTCGAGCTCGCGGGCTTTGCCGAGCACGGGTGGAAGTTCCTGCCGGCGGAGAAGCACGACCGCGACGCGACGATCGCCAAGCTGAGGACCTACATGCAGCAGGGGAAGATATGGATCGACCCGAGTTGCACGGACCTCGTCTTCCAGCTCGAGCATGCGGTGTGGAAGGAGACGCCGGACGGTGCGCGTCGCGACTGGGTCAGGAACGAGGCGCTCGGCCACTGTGACGGCATGGCGGCCTTGGCGTACGCCGTCAGGAAAGCGTGGTGGACGAAGAACCCGTTCCCGCCGGACCTGAAGCAGACGGAGCGGTTCTACAAAGAGGAGTGGGTGCCGAGCCGGAGCGACCGGCCGCGATCGATGAGGACGCGTGCCGAGGTGGCGCGGCCGGCGGCGGCGCGCACGAGGAGGTTTCGGTGAGCGAGCCAAGTCGGCGTGCGCGCAGATTCCTTTCTGGCGCCGATGTCCTGAAGGTGCTTCCGGCAGAGATGGAGCTGAAGAAGCTCATCGCCATGGACGGCGGGCTGCGACTGGTACAGGGTGCGTTTGCTCGAGTCATCTGTGAGCGCTACTACCAGTCCTACGCCAAGGTTACCGAAGCGACAGAGCGCACCCGTAACCCATGTTGCCTGAGGTTGCTTGGGAAGCGTTGCCGGCAACATACGATCGGGTTTTGCGAGGACCACGCGCCCCCAGGTTCCGATCACGCGACAATGTGGTATAGGGGGCGGGAGCCGTACTCATATACATTTCACCCGTACTCGCTAAGCGATCATCCGTCGAGCCTCTACTTCCGACGTGACGAGAGCATCGACGCGTTTTGTGATCGGCTTGGCCTTCGATACCGAATCGAGCCGGGCTGGTCCTGGTACTTTCCCGGCCAAACAGCCCTCGTAGAACTGCGTCCCCGGAAGCAAATTCCAGGAAGCAAATCCAAGGCTTCCGGGGACGCTTTAGAACCCTCGGAGGCCCCATGAGCGGGCGCTTCGATCACCCCCTCTCGTTGGCCATGGATGACATGGTCAACGAGTTCGAGCTCCAATGCGAAGTGCTCCGGCTCGCGGATGAGAGGTCGTATATCGCGCCATCTAAGCTCCACGCTCTCGAGTGGAGACACGTACGTGCGCGCCACATCCGCCGTGTTTTGGCTGCGGCTCGTGACATGAAGACTGCGGCGATGCTTCTCGGGTGTACGAGGACGTCGCTCAAGAATTGGCTCGAAAGCTCCCCGGAGGCCCCATGAGCGAAGACATCCACGGGCTTCCCGCTGACTTCTACTGGCCCACCGAACGCGACCCCGAAAAGCTCGCCAGCTACGTCTGGACGAAGACACGCCAGTTCTTCGACCGGCACCGCTCGAGCTACCACTGGGAGACCATCCTCCGAAACTGGCTCTACTACCACAACCTCTACTTCGCCGCCGATTCCGGCTGGTCCTGGGGCGCCGTGCGCCAGATCCACGGCGGCGACGTGCTCGCCGCCACGGTGAACGAGTTCCGCTCGATCATCGACATGATCTACACGCTCATCACCCAGCAGCGGCCGTCCTTCAAGGCGCGTGCCACGACTTCCGACCAGGACGCCATCATCCAGGCCCGCTGGGGCGACGACATCACCGAGCACTACCTGCGTGAGCAGGGGCTCGAGGTGGCGCTCAAGCGCGCCATGAAACACGCCCTGGTCCTTCGCCAGGGCTACCTCTTCACCCCCTGGGACCCGTTCGCCGGCGACCAGAAGTTCATCCCCGATGAGGAGGAGCCCGTCGACGGCAAGGGGCGCCCGCGCGGCGTCTACGAGTACCAGGGCGACTTCGCCTTCTACAACCCGACGGTCTTCGACGTCGTCTACGACGTGGGCGTGCGCGACTGGAAGCGCAACAACTGGGTCGCCGTTCGCACCTACGAGAACAAGTGGGACCTCGTCGAGCAGGTCGACGATTCCGACGCCAAGGAGGAGATCCGCAACCTCACGTTCTCGTCGAGCGCCAACGAGGACCAGCTCTTCCACTACGGGATCCTCGGGCAGTACGGAGCCGACGAGAACGTCTCCGACGTCGTGCCCGTCTGGCACTTCTACCACCGTGACACCCCGGCGTGTCAGGGCGGGGTGGAGTTCCGTTTCGTCGGCGAGGGGATCCCGCTCGAGGACCCGCGCGAGCTCTCGTACGAGCGGCTGCCGATCTTTCGCTGCGTCCCCGGCGAGACACTGATGACGCAGCTTGGCTACTCGCCGGCCGACGACCTCCAGGCGCCGCAGGAGCTCCTCAACGCCGAGCTCTCGACAATCGCCACGAACCACATGGGGCTCGGGTTCGCCTACATCTGGGCGGACGACGACTCGGACTTCGACGAGTCGCGCACGGGCGAGGGCGTGGTGGTGGTGCGAGGCGGGCAGCGGCCGGCGCAGGGCATCGATCTCGTCTCCGACAACCCGTCGCGCTACGAGCTCATGAAGTTCCTGCGGGTTCTCATGGAGTCGGGCTCGGGCATGAACTCGGTGGCGCGCGGGCAGCCCGACAAGAACCTCGAGTCGGGCGAGGCGCTCAAGGTCATGGACGCCAAGGCGCAGCAGTCGACGTCGGAGGGCCAGTGGAGCTACGCCATGATGCTCGAGGAGACGGGCACGTTCATCCTGCGGACGCTCCGCGACCGGATCGGCGACGACGAGCAGCGGGTCATCGCGCTCGTCGGGCAGCGGGGTCGGCCGCACCTCGGGCACTTCAAGAAGGAGTACCTCAAGTCGATCGACTGCGTGCGCGTCGAGGTGGGGAACCCCATGGCGCAGACGATCACGGGCAAGGCGACGATCGCCAAGATGCTCGTTGAGATGAACATGGTGAAGACGCCCGAGGAGCTCCTGACGGTCTTCGAGTCGGGCCGGCTCGAGCCGCTCCTCGAGTCGGACCAGGCGCAGCTCGACCTGATCCACGACGAGAACGAGTCGATGCGAAACGGCGAGGTCATGGGCGTCGACATGCTCATGGACAACCACGTCCTCCACATCCGCGAGCACATGCCGCTCGTCTCGTCGGTGGACGCGCGCCGCAATCGGGAGATCGGCTCCTCGGCGTGGGCGCATTGCGGCGAGCACGTCAAGGCGCTGCTTCGAATCTACCAGGACCCGATCCTCTTCCGTCTCCAGACGGCGCTCGGCTACCAGTTGCCGCCGATCCACCCGGCGCTCGACCTGCCGGGCACGGTCGGCGCGCAACCCCAGGGTGGCGGGGGCGAGGAGGAGGGGCCGCAGAGGCGGCTGCCGGGCGGGGCGCAGCGTCCGACGGAAGGGCCGCAGCCGCAGATGGAGCCCGCGCCGGAAGCGGCCGGGGTGATGTGAAGGAGGAAGGATGAGCGAGTTCGAGACCAGCGAGGACCACTTCCGCAGCCAGGAGGCCGAGGAAGCGCCGGCGGAGACGCCGGAAGCGGAAACGCCGGAAGAGCCTGTCGAGGAGGAGGGCACAGACGATGGCGAAGGAGACGCCGCAGAGCCCGGAGGCGATCCGGAAGAGC
>Ga0302046_10006116_pt1 | contig 10532 bp, 7 predicted proteins | sample RVTome_11_FD_200261 | JGI IMG/M metagenome (GOLD analysis project Ga0302046, IMG submission 200261) | Soil microbial communities from uranium-contaminated site in the Upper Colorado River Basin, Wyoming, United States - RVT147D111 (version 2) ... | reverse complement strand
CGGTCTCAAGGCGCGGCTGCTGGGTGTCACGGGGTGGTATTCCACCAACATCCTGGGCAACCGCGACGGCGAGGTCCTCGACGACCCGGAGTCGTTCAAGACCAAGGAGGAGAGCAAGAAGTCGGTGCTCGACTACATCCTCCAGCCGCAGTTGTACCCGGAGCTGTACGGCGATCTCTGCCACCTCGTGCGGATCAACTACTACCCGCCCCGGGGCGACAACAAGGAAGGCTGGGACAACGTCGATCTGTTCGGGTGGCTCGGCTACCCGATGCAGCTCAAGATCAACTTCCTGTGCCGCGACAGCATCCTGGCGGCGCCGATCGTGCTGGACGTCGTGCTGTTCCTGGATCTGGCCCGGCGGGCCGGACTCTCGGGGATTCAGGAGTGGCTCTCGTTCTACTTCAAGAGCCCGATGCACGCGCCGGGCCTCTATCCCGAGCACGACCTGTTCATTCAGCTGATGAAGCTGAAGAATACGCTGCGATATCTGAAAGGCGAGGAGCTGATCACGCACCTCGGCAGCGAGTACTACGACTGGTGAGCGCATGAACCCCAAAATGCTGCAGTCGGCGGCGCTCGGCGGGTTGTTCACCGGCGTGCTGTCGGCGCTGCCGGTGGTGAGCCTGGGAAACTGCTGCTGCCTCTGGATCATGGGCGGCGGCTTCCTCGCCGCGTACCTCCTGCAGCAGGATTCGCCCTGGAAGCTTGCGGCGGTCGACGCCCTCCTGGTCGGCCTCATCGCCGGGCTCATCGGCGCCGTCGTCTCCACCGTCGTCGGCATTCCGATCGCCGCGCTCACGACGCCGTTCCAGGAGCAGATCCTGCGCGGGATCGGCTCCCAGGGCGACATCCCGCCCGGGGTCCGGCAGATGATCGAGGGGTTTGCCATGGCCCCGGCGTCGCTGGCGGTCGTGCAGCTCACGTTTTCGCTCGTCATCAACGCCATCTTCGCGCCCCTCGGCGCCCTGCTGTCCACGGTCTTCTCCTCGCGTCCTCCCAAGCCGGCGGGAGCCGGCACCGAGCCGCCGCCCCCGCCCGGGACGTAGGCCTGCGGGCGGGTCGGCTCAGGACTCGAGGCCATCCGCCTTCAGCCGATCGCGCGCGCAGTGACGCGCAGCGCCGCGCAATGTGCCGCGCGCGGAAAATCCATGACGCTCTGGGATGTTGGTCCTGCTATCGCTGCGGCCTGCTTCGGCCGAAAACGGTGCCAGGTAGTGGTGTGGACAGTCCCGCAGCCGGCGCACCCTGACGCGCGCAACCGATGCACAGGTTTCTCGATCCGCGGCGGCTCTCGATGGTCGGCCTTGCGCTGGCCGCCGTGGCATCGGGGCTCGCCGCGCAGACGGGCGGCCGGCCCGGGCCGGTGACCGTCACGCAGCTCGATCGGGCGGACGGTGAATCACGGACGCAGTCGGCGGGCCAGGAGCCGGCCCGGGCGCCGGCGCCCCTCCAGCCGCTGGCGGTCACGCAGCTCGACGAACAGGTCCGGACCGACGACCTGGCCAACCGTCGTCCGATCTCGCTGAGCTTCTCAGAACCCGTGCCGATCACCGACGTGCTGCTGCTGCTCGTACGGGACACCAATCTGAGCATGGTGCCGGACGCCGACCTCGCGGGAGCGTTCACCGGGGAACTGAAGGACGTGACGCTGCGGCAGGCGCTGGAGATCATCCTGCAGCCACTGTCGCTCGACTACTCGGTGCAGGACAACATCATCCGCGTGTTCAGGCGCCGGATGGTGACGAGGATCTTCGACCTCAACTACGTGATCACGCGCCGGTCGGGCCTCCGATCGCTCGGCGCCTCGTCGGCGGCGGGCGGCGGCGGCGTCTTCGGTCCCGGCGGCGCGCCGCTGGCGCCAGGCGCGCGGTTCCCCGGCCTGGCGCACGGGTCGGGTCTCGAGGCCACCGGCGGCAGCTCGGCGCAGGTCAGCGGCCGGGACGGCGGCGATCTGTTCGAGGAATTCGAGCACGGCCTGCAGACGGTCCTCTCCGACGAGGCGAAGTACAGCCTGGATCGGAAGGCCGGAATCCTGCACGTGACGGATTTTCCGGACCGGCTCGAGAAGATCGCCCTGTACCTGGACGCCGTGCAGATTCGCGTGAACCGGCAAGTGCAGATCGAGGCGCGGGTCATCGAGGTCGAGCTCAACGACACGTTCGCCGCCGGCATCGACTGGAGCCTGGTGCTGGAGGAGGCGGGCGACTCGGTGTCGCTCCGGCAGACGCTGGCGCCGGCGACGTCCGGCGGGCTCACGATGGGGCTCGACATCAAGGACTTCAACAGCCTGCTGACCGCCTTCGCGACTCAGGGCACGGTCAACGTGCTGTCGAGCCCGCAGGTGATGGCGATGAACAACGAGCCGGCCCTGATGCGGGTCGGCACGCAGGACGTCTACTTCGTGACCACGGCGCAGGTGGACGAAACGACCGGCCGCATCGTGCAGACGACGGTGACGCCGACGCCGATCACCGAGGGCGTGGTTCTCGGCGTGACGCCGCAGATCGGCGGCGACGGGATGATTCACATGAGCATCAGCCCGAGCATTACCGAACGGACCGGGCAGGCGACCTCACGCCTCGGCGACACGGTGCCCATTCTCAGCGTGCGCGAGACCGACACGCTCGTCCGGGTGCACTCGGGCGAGACCGTCGTCATTGCGGGCCTGATGCAGGAGCGGGTCGGGACCGACATCGCCAAGGTGCCGGTGCTCGGCGACCTGCCGCTCGTCGGCGGGATCTTCAGGCGACGGGAACAGAATCGGCGGAAGACGGATCTCGTCATTCTGCTGACGCCGACCATCATGACGCCGGGCCGCATGCTCGACACGACGGCCGAAGCCCGGGAGCGTCTGTCGGAAGCGCAGTCGCAGCCGCGCGCGCGGTAGCGGCCGAAACGGACAGGTGGCGTATGTACGAGGAATATTACGGGCTGGCGGAAAAGCCGTTCAGCCTGACACCGGACCCCAAGTACCTCTACAAGAGCGAGTCGCACGCGAGCGCGTTCGAGCTGTTGCAGTACGCGATCCGGCGGCGTGAAGGGTTCGTCGTCATCAGCGGCGACATCGGTACGGGGAAGACCACGCTGTGCCGCGCGCTGCTCGAACAGATCGACCGGAAGACGTTCTCGGCCCTGGTGCTGAATCCGTTCCTGTCGGAAGAGGACCTGCTCAAGCTCATCCTGCAGGATTTCGGCGTCGTGTCGAGGGACGACGCGAAGTCCGGGCGGCTGGCGGGGGTCAGCAAGCAGGAGCTGATCGACACGCTCTACGACTTCCTCCTGAGCCTGCTGCCGCTGCGGGCCAGTGCCGTGCTGATCATCGACGAGGCGCAGAACCTGCCACTGCCGGTGCTCGAGCAGATTCGCATTCTGTCCAATCTCGAGACCGACAAGGACAAGCTCCTGCAGATCGTGCTCGTCGGCCAGCTCAACCTCAACACGCTGCTGCGATCGCCCGAGATGCGCCAGCTCGATCAGCGGGTGTCGATCCGCTACGAGTTGCAGCCGCTGTCGTGCGAGGAAGTGTCGGCGTACGTCGCCCATCGGCTCAGCATCGCGGGCGGGTCGGCGATTACCTTCGAGCCCAGGAGCCTGAAGCTCGTTCACGAGCTGTCGGGCGGCATTCCCCGGCTGGTGAACCTGATTTGCGATCGTGCGCTGCTCGCGGCCTATTCGGGACGCGCCAACCGCGTGCCGCCGGACACCGTGCGCAGGGCGGCCGAGAGCCTCGAGATTCACCCCCCGCGCGGCCTGCGCCGGTTCGGATGGCTCCGGCGAAATCCGTCGATCGCCGCCGCCATGGCGGGTGTCGGCCTCTCGCTGGCGGTCGCCGGCGGCGCCGGGCCCGTTGCCGGGCTGTTCGCCTCGCCCAGCCCTGACGTGTCGGCGCTGGATCGAAGGGTCGGGACGCCGGCAGGCGATGCCGGATCTCCGGGCGTCGAACCCACGGGCGCGGCCGTCGTCGGCGAGCCGCCGCGGCCGTTCACGGTCATGGTCGGCTCGGTGCCGGTGAGCGACGCGACGCGGGAAGACAGTCGGCCGCGCCTCGAGTCGATGACGAGCCAGCTCGTCGCGATGGGCTACGAGGTGTATTACGTGGACGTCGATCTCGGGAATCGTGGACCCTGGCGCCGGGTCATGGTCGGCGCCTACGACGAGCTGGGCGACGCGCAGCGCGACGAGGCTCGCCTGAGAGCGACGCGCGAGTTCGACGATGCCCGGGCGGTTCGATCCAGCACGGTCGGGATATCCGCAGCCCATACACCGTGAGCCTCATCCTCGACGCGCTGCGGCGGCGCTCGCGCACTCCCGAGCCGTCGCCCGCGTCCAATCGTTCGAATCAGGCCGACACCGTGCTGGCGACGCTGGGCTACAGCCGGAAGCGTTCGGCCGATCGATTCGCCCCCGGTCAGTACCTGGGGTACGCGTTGGCTCTCGCGCTGGTCGTGGGGGCGGCGTGGGGGGCGTACCTGTGGTTCTTTGCCGCGTCCGCCGCCGAGCCGACGGCGACATCGCCGGGCGGATCGGTGGGAGCCGGCCCGGCGGCCGCGCTGCCGGCCAGCGAGGGTGAACCGACGCGGGAGCCGGCGACGGCCGACGCGTTTCCCGACGAGCTCTCGCCGGCGGATCGTGAGGTCGCGGCGGCTGCCCGGACCGCGACGCCCGCGAGACGGCCGGCCGCGCCGGACGCTCGCGCGCCGCAGACTCCTGTTCCATCACCGGGTGACGCGCTGCTCGGGCCGGTGCCGCGACCTGCCCCCGTGACGTCTGTCGTATCGTCGCTCCCCGCCGCCGGGTCTCCCGCGCCGCCGACCGGTCAGACGCGATCGACGCCATCCACGCGATCGACGCGCGTGGAGACTCCTGCAGAGGCGCCCGCGGCGCCCCCGGTGTCCACCGTTGACCGTGCCGTGAGGGGGCCGGGGCCCCTCGGCGCCGACTCAGAGGACCATTTCCGTCTCGCCGTCTACTTTCACCAGGCGGGCGACTTCGAGAACGCGCTGCTGCACTATCGGGCGCTGCTCGAAGCGAACGAGCTGAACGCCGAGGCGCACAACAACCTGGGCCTGCTCTATCTGGAGCGCGGATTGATCGACGAGTCGGTCAGGCGCTTTCACCGGGCGATCATCATCGATCCTCAGTACGTCAAGGCGCACAACAACCTGGGTGTCGCGTATCTGCGTTCGGGGAAGCCGGAGGCGGCGGCGGTCGAGTTTCGGGCCGCGCTGGCCGCCGACGCGAAGAACGTGGAGTCGTGGACCAACCTGGCGGTCGTGATGATCCAGACCGGTCGTGGCGACCAGGCCGAGGAGATGTTGCAGCGGGCGCTGGCGCTGCAGCCGCAGCACGCGGCGTCGCACTACAACCTGGCGCTCGTGGCCGAGCAGCGCGGCGACGTCGAGACCGCGATCCGGCACTATCGTCGCTTCATCGACAACAGCACGCCCGACCAGGCCGATCTGGTGGCCGAGGCGCGGCGTCGCACGACCGCGCTCGAGGACCAACCGGCGCGATAGTGCCACCCGCGCACTTGCGGCCGTCGTCTGATTTGCTCTACGCTCGCCTGTCATGAGCGCAGATCAGGGCCGCAGGCCGGACGAGTTCGAGGAGATCGAAGATCTTCTTCACGAAGACCGTGTCTTCCAGGCGTCAGCCGCGTTTCGCGAGCAGGCCAACGTCCGCGACGCCAAGGTCTACGAGGACGCCGAACGCGATCCGGAGGCGTTCTGGAGCACGTTCGCCCGCGAGCTCGAGTGGATGGCGCCGTGGACCCGCGTGCTCGACTGGCAGCCGCCGCACGCCCGGTGGTTCGTCGGCGGCAAGCTCAACGTGTCGGTCAACTGCGTGGACCGCCACGCGCGGACGGCGCGGCGCAACAACGCGGCGCTCGTCTGGGAGGGAGAGCCCGGCGACCGCCGCACGCTGACCTACTGGGATCTCTACCGGGAGGTCGGCACGTTCGCCAACATCCTGAAGGGGTTCGGCGTACGGAAGGGCGATCGGGTCGCGATCTACATGCCCCTCATCCCCGAGCTCGCCATCGCGATGCTGGCCTGCGCCCGCATCGGCGCGGTGCACAGCGTGGTGTTCGGCGGCTTCAGCGCCGAGTCGCTGCGCGGGCGCATCAACGACGCCAGCGCCAAGCTGCTCGTCACGGCCGACGGCGGCTACCGGCGAGGGCAGGTCGTGCCGCTCAAGTCCGACGAAGCGCTCGAGGACACCCCGACCATCGAGCACGTCGTCGTCGTGCAGCGCAATCGGGAGCCGCTGCCGGTCGCCATGAAGAGCGGGCGCGACCACTGGTACCACGATCTCGTGCGGGACACGCCCGCGACCTGCGAGCCCGAGGCCATGGATGCCGAGGACATGCTGTACATCCTCTACACCTCGGGTACCACCGGCCAGCCCAAGGGCATCGTCCATACGACCGGCGGCTATCTGGTCGGCGCCTACGCGACGACCAAGTGGGTCTTCGACCTCAAGGACGGCGACGTGTTCTGGTGTACGGCCGACATCGGATGGGTCACCGGACACAGCTATGTCGTCTACGGGCCGCTGGCCAACGGCGCCACGGTCGTGATGTACGAAGGCGCGCCCGACTGGCCGCGGAAGAGCCGGTTCTGGGAGATCGTGGAACGGCACGGGGTCACGGTGTTCTACACGGCGCCCACGGCGATCCGCGCCTTCATGAAATGGGGCACCGACTGGCCGAAGAAGTGCGACATGACCACGCTGCGGCTGCTCGGCACGGTCGGCGAACCGATCAACCCCGAGGCGTGGGTCTGGTACTACCGGCACATCGGCGGCGAGCGATGCCCGATCGTGGACACGTGGTGGCAGACCGAAACAGGCCACATCATGATCACGCCGCTGCCGGGCCTGACGCCGCTGAAGCCCGGATCGGCCACCCGCCCGTTCCCGGGCATCAGCGCCGAAATCCGCACCGACAAGGGGACGCGCGTGGACGTCGGGGGCGGCCTGCTCGCGCTGACGCGCCCCTGGCCGGGCATGCTGCGCGGCATCTACGGGGATCAGGAGCGCTACGAGCGGCAGTACTGGAGCCGGTGGACGCCCGACGTCTACTTCACCGGCGACGGCGCCAAACGTGACGCGGACGGGTACTTCTGGGTGCTCGGTCGCGTGGACGACGTGCTCAACGTCGCCGGACACCGGATCGGCACGATGGAGGTCGAGAGCGCGCTCGTCGACTACGAGGGCGTGGCCGAGGCCGCCGTGGTCGGACGCGCCCACGAGCTGAAGGGGCAGGCCATCGCGGCGTTCGTGATCCTGAAGGAAGGCGTCGCAGCCGGCAGCGGGCTGGCCGCCGCGCTGAAGGACCACGTGGCGAAGAAGATCGGCGCCATAGCCAGGCCTGACGACATCCTGTTCGCGGCCGACCTCCCCAAGACGCGGTCCGGCAAGATCATGCGCCGGCTGCTGCGCGACATTGCCGATGGCAAAGCGCTCGGCGACACGACCACGCTGGCCGATCCGGCGGTCGTGGCGAAGCTGAAGGACGAGTACGGCGAGGAGGCGGGCTGACGCACAGGACGTCAGTCCGGCGGTTCGACGACCTTGGGTCGCCTCGAGCGCCGGTAGGCTTCCACCGAGTCGCGCGTGATCATCTGGGACACGACGGGGCTGGGCTCGAGGACACCCTCGTCGAGCAGCCGCCGCGCGGCGTCCTCCGAGCAGCCGAGGTATCGCGCGGCGATCTCGAGCGACATGGCCTTGGGCGTGACGTCGACGCACTCGATGCTGCCCCGGCCCGCGCGCACGGCGCGTTCGAGCGCGCTCTCGGCCTCGAAGACCATCCGCTCGGGATCGACCGGTTCCTCGGTCGTGAACTGGGCCCCGACGACGGCCGCGCTGATGGTGACCTGCACGCGCGACTCGGTTCGGTGATCGCGGAACTGCAGGCGCTCTTCGACCATCCCGAGCACGTGGCGCGCCAGGTCCATCGCGTCGGTCCTGCCGGTCTCCGACAGCAGCACGGCGATGGAGTCATCGCCGTGCCGAAACACCCAGTCCTCCTGCCGGAAGTACTTCCGCATCTGGATGCCCATGCGCTCGAGGATGCGATCGCCGACACCGTAGCCGTACGACTCGTTGATCTCGGTGAGTCGATCGATGTCGAAGACGATCAGCGACACGGGCGAGTGGGCCCGCTCGGCGCGCTGGAGGACCGTCGTCAGGACGGCGTCCATCATGGCGCGCGTGTGGAGCGTCGTCAGCCGATCGGTGACGGCGGCGGCCGTCGGCTCCTGCTGGATGCGGTCCGTGTAGGCCGCCAGCAGATCGAACGAGGCGCGCCGCACCAGCTGCAGCGCCAGCGGCCACGGCTCGGTGGTCGATCCGATGCGCTCGTCGAGCGACAGCTCGTCGAGCGCCGCGCGCTCGGTCAGGTAGGCGAAGCCGAACAGCCCCTCCACCGGCAGACCACGATCGCCGACGAGCCGGTGCAGGTCCACGACCAGGCCCGCACGGGAATCGATGCGGCCATCGCGGACGCCCGCCGCCAGCAGCCGCACGAGGACCGTGCCCAGCCGGCCGCAGTAGTCGGCGTCGAGCGGCTGCGGCGCGCTGAAGGGGAACAGCGCGATACTGTCGTTGAGAATGACGTCGGTCCGCCCCAGGAGGATGCGGGCCACCTCCTCGCGGAGATCGGACTGCAGACGCGTCGCGTCGAACGTCGATTCCGTATCCATGGGATGGACGGCTGGCCCGGCCGGGAACTGACAACTGATTAACGGAAAACTGCTTTAGTGTATCAATATTCGAGGGATCCGCCCGACCAGGCGCCGCGCCGAACGCATGGCCGGGAAGCGGCGGGCGGTCTCCGGTCCGGGGTTCGAGAGTGTCCAGAATCGGCATCGACCTTTCCGCCACACGCTGCCATGTGATCGAGGTACAGACGCCTGGCCGCCGGGCACGCCGCCTCGGCCTGGTCGCTCCGTCGGAGACAGCCGTCCTGTCGTTCGAGGTGCTCCCACACGGATGGTCCGACCCGATCGCCCTTCGGTCGGCACTGCGACGCTGGTGGGGCAGACGCCGCGCCTCCGCGCGGGTGACGATCTGGGGCGTCACGGGCGCCCATCAACTGGTGCGGCTGCCCGCCGAAACGGCGCCACAGGATCTGGCCGCACTCGCCCAGGCCGAGGTCGTCCGCGGATCCGCGCTGCTTCGAAACGCAGCCGTTGTCAGCGGCATCGCCGTGGGCGGCCTGCAGCCGGGCGCCGACGGCGCCGTGAGTCGTGAGGTGGCGGTGGCCGCCGTCGTGCGCGCCGACATCGAGGAGCGGCTGCGGGCGGTCGCCGAGGCCGGTGTTCGCATCGAGGCCGTGGCGACGCCGCCCGCGGCGCTGTGTGCGCTGGCGCGTCTCAGACGCCAGGCCGTTCCCGGCATGCCGGTGGCGCTGCTGGCGATCGGGGCCGAGACGACCGCGCTCGCCATCGTCCGCGACGGTCTGCTGTTGTTCGCGCGCGAGATGAGCTGGGGCCACCGCGGCACGAACGCCCGGGAGTTCGACCGGCCGCGGTTCACCGAGAAGCTGTCGTCCGAGCTGCGGCGGTCGCTGCTCTTCTTCAAGCAGACGACGCGGAGCGAGGCCACCGAGCTGGTGATGTGCGGCGATGCGCCGGACCTGCGATCGCTGACGGCCCCGCTGATGGCGGATCTCAAGCTCCACGTCGAGACGCTCGATACCCTCGAGGGCATCATGGCCGACGCGCTGCCGGAGCCGGCAGAGGCGTTTCGACGGCAGGCGGCCGGATTCAGGCTGGCGTGGGCTCTCGCCTCCGACGACCAGCCACCGATGACCTTCGAGGTGGTGTCCCCCGGTCCACCGCGCGGTGTGGGACGCGTGGTGGTCGCGACCGCCGGCCTCGCCGCCCTGGTGACGGTGGCAGGGTACGTCTGGACCCAGTGCCGCCCGCCGTTCCGTTCACCGGCGCCCTCCGAGGTTGAGCGGCCGGTCGCAGAGCCAGAGGTCGCGCCCCCACCGGCCGGTCTGCTGCGGCCTGGGGAAGACGCGGGGCCGGTCCGGCCGACCGCGCCCGACGCGATTTCCGGCGGTTTCGAGAGTACGATTGAGGAAGACGCGGCAGCGCCGGCCCCCACGACTCAGGCGCCGACGGCTGACGAGGTCCATGAGACTCCCCCATTGGTCCCGGAGCCCCCGATTCCGGACCCCGTTGTGCAGTTGATCCTGTATTCGGCCGAGCGTCGGGCCGCGCTCGTTGACGGCCGGCTCGTCGGCGTTGGTGACGAGGTGAGTCTCGGGCGTGTGGCGGCGATCGAGCCCGATGCGGTGGTCATCGAGACGAGCGCCGGGAAGCGCCGGCGCCTCGAGTTGACGAGGCCGGCGGCCGCGACGGAGACTCCACCATGAGTGGCGTGCGGGCCGGACCGCGCGGGGTGTGATGCTGGGTGAACGACTGCTCGAGAACGGGTCGATCTCGTCCGCGCAGCTTCAGACTGCGCTCGACGTGCAGCGGGCCAGCGGGGTGCTGATCGGGAGGGTGCTCCGC
>Ga0302046_10006115_pt1 | contig 10532 bp, 10 predicted proteins | sample RVTome_11_FD_200261 | JGI IMG/M metagenome (GOLD analysis project Ga0302046, IMG submission 200261) | Soil microbial communities from uranium-contaminated site in the Upper Colorado River Basin, Wyoming, United States - RVT147D111 (version 2) ... | reverse complement strand
AGGTCCGCATCGAGAACGACAAACGGCTCACGCGCGGTTTCCACGATACCTTCGGCATACTCGAGGGCATCCTGAAGCGCCTCCCGGGTTCTGTTCTGCTCGGTGATATCCACGAAGGTGATCACCACGCCGTCAACGACGTTCTCCATGGTCCGGTACGGCAGGATCCGCGCCATATACCAGAGGCCGTTCCGGTGCCTCACCACCCGCTCTTGCAACGCAAGCGCCCCCAGCGTCTCCTCCATGTCCTTCTCCAGCTCCGGATAGTCCAGCTTCAAGGAAAAGTCGCCGATAGGGCGTCCGATATCGGTTTCCACCAGATTGATCACGTTGGCCGTTGCAGGGGTAAAGCGTTTTATGCGCAAGCCGTTGTCCAGGAATATGGTGGCGATCTGCGTACTGGCGATAAGATTTTTCATATCGTTATTGGCTTGTGTCGATTCATCCGCCCTGTGCTGCAATTCCGTATTGATGGTCGTCAGTTCCTCGTTGACCGATTGGAGCTCCTCCCTTGAGGTCTCCATCTCTTCAATGGTGCTTTGCAATTCTTCGTTCGAGGACTGAAGTTCCTCATTGGTTGATCCAAGCTCCTGGTTGGCGGTTTCCAGCTCTTCGATGGTGGTCTGCAGCTGCTCCTTTGCGGACTTCAGCTCATGTTCCAGTTCGGCGACGTACCGGCTCATTTTCCTTGAAGGTTGGGGCGCTTTCCCCGTGTTTCGTCCTTTGGAGGGCGGGAGTTCCCTGAATACGACCATCAGCAGCCGCTGCATCGTATCGTGCCCCGTGATATGCCGTATTTCCAGATCAACCGTCCGGAATCCGCCAATGGACTTGATTTGCAGCCCATCGACCGTTACGTCTTTCCCGCGGGCAATCGCTTTGCGGAGGGCGGCCCTCAGCTCCCGCCGCAACTCCTCGCGCGCCATTTCAATGATATTCAGGCTCGCATTGCCCGAGGCGGTCTCCAGGTACCGGCTCGTCTTGCCGTGGAAATAGAGGATGTCCCCCTTGTCGTTGATGATCACGAGCGGCGGCGCGTAGTGGACCAGAACGATCTTTTCGGCCAGCTCCCCCAAGCCGATCCCTTCGCGCATCTTTATGGCAGTGGCCGTTACCGGGCTGGCGGCTCGCACGGGCGCCGCCTCTGTGCGAGACTCGGCTGCGCGCGACCGAAAGGGAGCTGTACGGATAACCTCCGCACCCTTCGCCCTGAAGATCTTCCATTTCCTGTCGACGACGGAAAACATATCGAGGTGGTCCCCGATGGTCTCGGAAGAGCCCAAAAAGAGGATGCCCCCGGGCTTCAAGGAGTAACGGAAGACAGGGAGTATTTTTTTCTGCAGCTGGGCATCGAAATAGATCAGGACGTTTCTGCAGCTGACCATCTGCAGTTTCGTAAAGGGTGGATCCTTGATGAGATCCTGCACTGCGAAGACGATCTTCTGCCGGATCTCTTCCTTGATTTTGTGCGCGGAGGCTTTCCTGATGAAAAATCGGTTGAGCCGCTCGGGCGTCACATCCGCCGTGATGCCGTCGGGATACAACCCGGTACGCGCCATATCAATGGCCTCTGCGTCGATATCGGTGGCGAAAATCTGCACATCGTATTTTTGTTTCAGCGTGCTGATGTACTCCTGGACGATGATGGCCAGGGAATAGGCCTCTTCGCCGGTCGAGCAGGCCGGGACCCAGATCCGCACGGGCTGCCCCGGGGGCAGGTCTTTGAAAAGCAGCGGCAACGCCTTCTTCTTGAGGATCTCAAAGGCCTCGCGATCCCTGAAGAAATTGGTGACCCGGATCAGGAGCTCGCTGAAGAGCAGTTCGATCTCCTTGGGATTGCTGCGGAGAGAAGTGACATAATCCGACATGCTTCCGACCTGGAGGATGGCCATCCGCTTTTCGATCCTGCGCAAGATCGTATTCTGCTTGTAGAGCGAAAAATCGTGTCCGGTATGGTTCCTGATCAGGAAAATTATTTTTTGCAGTGGGTCGGGAAACTGACTTTCGGCCTTGGCCGCCGGCTTGGGGGGCTGCGCTAAGGGATGCGTTATGTAACGAAGCAATTGCTCGGGCATCTTGTCGGGCGGCAGAATATAGTCGACAAGGCCTGTGGCGATGGCGCTGCCGGGCATGCCGTCGTACCGGGTGGTTTTCGGGTCCTGAACGAGCACCAGTCCGCCTTTTTCCTTGATCGCCCGCAATCCCAATGCGCCCTCGGTACCGGTACCCGAAAGCACGATACAGACGGCCCTTTCTCCCTGATCCTCGGCCAGCGAGCGGAAAAAGAAGTCGATGGGATGTCGCAACCCCCTGCGCTCGACAGGCTCCAGCAGCTGCAGCGTCCCTTTCAGCATGGCCATATCCTTATTGGGAGGAATGATGTACACGCAATTCGGATCGGCCCGCATTCCGTCTTCCGCCTGGAAGATGGCCATTTTCGTGTACCGCCTCAGCAGCTCGGCCATGATGCTCTTGTGTTCGGGAGCCAGATGGGGCACCAGGACAAAGACCATGCCGCTGTCGGCAGGCATGTTGGTAAAGAAGTGCTCGAAAGCCTCCAATCCCCCGGCAGAGGCGCCTATGCCGACAACGTAGAAGGTATCCCTTCTTCCGTTCCTGCCTGGAGAGGCTGCCGGAGGCGATAGCGATTGCCTGGCTTTGCGGGGAGCGCCGGAGCGTACGGGGCTTTTCCGCGCAGAAGGATTCCGCTGGTCGATGGATCCGGCATTCTGCAAGTGCCACCCTCCTTTCGGGCCGTGACAAAGGCATCCGTCACCGCGGGTTGCGTCTCTCCCCGCTGGCCTGGCTGCCACACGGAAGGACGGTGCGTTCCGACGCGGTGGTCTTCCTGCTCCTTGCACTTTAATCCTGCCCGTCCGCCTCCGGTATCGGCTTCCGTCCGAAACGCGGGTCGCCGTTTGTCTGATTCTCTGGGCGGTGTTTGTCCTAGATGGTCCGTCTTGTTGCCATGGATAGCCACGAAAAGGAAGGAATGAAAAGACCTTTCCTATGCTTCGAACCATAGGACAAACACCGTGCCGGGAATCGGACAAACGTCGGATCGCGTTTCGGACGGATGCCGATACCGGAGGCCGCCGGAAAGGATCAGCATGTAGTCATTTCTTGGAATTAGGAGGTGATGAAGGATGCTCTGGACCATAGCCGTCATTCTGGTTGTCCTCTGGGCGCTGGGTTTGGTCAGCTCGTACACGATGGGAGGATTCATTCACGTCCTCCTGGTCATCGCGATCGTGGTGATTCTGATCAACGTCATCCAGGGACGAAAGGCTGTGTAGCGGTGTCGGGATGCTTCTGTACGCCAGGGTTCTGACAGAAAGGAGACGGGATGAGCGGAATCAGGATCGTGGCCATCGCGCTGATCGTGGCCGGCATCCTGGGTGTGATGTACGGCAAGTTCAGCTACACCAAGGAGACCCACGACGCCAAGCTGGGACCGCTCGAGATGTCCTTCAAGGAAAAACAGACGGTCAACGTCCCTGCCTGGGCGGGAGTGGGGGCGATCGCGATCGGCGCGATCCTGCTTCTTGCACGAGGAAAGGGTTAAGGGGGAGAAGATGAAACGGTTATGGCTTACTGTTCTGATCGGGGCGTTCCTGTTCGCGGGGTGCGCAGTGAGGACCGGATACCGGGGAGAGGCCGTAATCGTACCGGCTCTTCCGACGATCGTGGTGCTGGAAGAAGAGCCCTACTACTATCACAGCGGCTATCACTACCACTACCAGAACGACCGCTGGTTCTACTCGAGCGCAAGGAGCGGACCCTGGGTGGAACTGCCAAGGGACCGCTACCCGAAGGAGACCAGGTTCAAGGGCAAGGGCCATGGTCAAGGCAGGGGTGATGAAAGAGGCAGAGGCGAGAAGCGCGGGCACGACGGGCGCAGGGATTAATGGAGCGCTGGGGAACTCAACCTTTCATGTTTGAATCGGAGGGAAAAACGATGAAAACCATCTTTTCACTCTTCCTGGTTCTCGCTGTCGCACTGATCGGCATCGCGCCCTCGGTCTCCCTGGCGGAGAACCCGTCGAACTACCTGGTGCTCAAGGGAGGGCTCTACTCGCCCAGCGACGATTTCGACCTCGAGGGTCAGCATTTCAACCATGACGACGGGTTCGTCGCGGAGGTCGCGTACGGGCGTTACTTCATGCCGATGTTCGCCCTGGAGCTGGGAGCCGGATACTTCGAGAGCGAGGCCTCCGCCCCGGCCGGTGAAACGAAGTTCAAGGTCGTCCCCGTGACCCTGACCGGGAAGGTTCTCTTTCCGATCGGGCCGGTCGAGCCGTACGGCGAGTTCGGGATCGGCGGCTACTTCGCGGACGCCGATGTATCCGGATCGATCACCAACTTCAGCGGTTCCACGGAAAGCGTCTTCGGGCTTCATGCCGGGGCCGGGGTGAACTTCAACATTACTCCGACCGTCTTCCTGGGAGCCGAGGGGAGATACCTCTGGGCGAAGCCGTCCTGGGGCGGCACGGACATCAAGCTGGACGGGTTCACCGTGACGGGCAACCTGGGCTTCCGGTTCTAGGATCGATCGTACTCCGGGCAGGGGGGCGGATTCGCCGCCCCCGCCTTAACCTTGGACGAGAGGAGAGAGCATCATGGTAAAGAGACATCGCTTGTTGAGTTTCCTGATCTGCATCGGCCTGATCACGGTATTCATTGGGTGCGCATCCACGCCAAAAAAAGCGGGGACCGGCGAGTACATCGACGACTCCGTAATCACAACCAAGGTGAAAGCCGCGATTCTTGATGAACCCACGCTGAAAGTGTTCCAGATCAATGTCGAGACGTTCAAGGGGGAAGTCCAGTTGAGCGGTTTCGTCGATTCGGCCAAGAGCGTTACGAAGGCGGGAGAGGTCGCCCGCGGCGTCAAGGGTGTCAAATCGGTGAAAAACAACCTGATCGTGAAATAGCGGCAGTCCCCGTTTAAAATCCGATCGAATGCCATCCCCCGGGCGATCGTGCGATCCGGGGGATGGTTTTTTTCTATCGAAGCTCCGCCGCATGCCTCGCAAAAAGAGAGTGAAGGAGCACCCGTCAGCGAAGTTCGGGATTGGGGTCGTACCCCGGATCGTCGTAGGCTGGTAGATACATCCCACGTTGAGACGGGAACCGGTTCCGGATGCTCTGCCGATTGCCGTACTGGGGGAGTCCGTGGAGTTGCGTCGATGACAAAATCGGATCCGTACAGCCTCGACGGTCTTGTCCTCCGGTTCCAGGAGACGATGGGCGGCCATGTGGGGATCGATGAACCCGAGCCCCTGGCTGGCGCCGCGCGAGGGCAGAGGGAGAATACTCCCCTCCAGTTCGATGTCGAGATCCGGATCGAAGATTTGGGGCGCTTCCTTCGTGTCGCCGGCCACGCGGCGGAACTCTCGGGCAATGTGACGGTCGAACCGCTGGGGGGCCGCCTTCCCATCCGGGACGGTGCATTCAACCTCTTCTCGGTGGACCCCGGGACCGGAATTCGCCGGATGACCTACGCGTTCCGATTCTCGGCGGCGGACGGCCGGTTGTATTTCCTTCGCGGATACAAGGAGATCCACGACGATCCGGGCGCGCTCGATGTGGTTCCGGACATGACCACGCTCTTCGCGACCCTCTACCGCGGCCCGGACGAACTATCCCCCGTATACGCGTCGGGGGTGCTGGCGTTCGACCTGAAGAAAACACCTGCCCTGCTGGCTTCCATGAAGGTGGAAGGCACGAACTCCCTGTTGCAGAAGATGGCGGCGTACACCGCCTTCGCCTCGTTCGCGTACGGCGCCCTCAGGGACGAGTACCTGCAGGGGGTTCGCCTTCTCTACGACACCACGATCGAGTACCTGAAGGCGTTCCCCGCGGATTACGGTCTCGTGGACGCCTGGCTGAGCGCTGACGGGCCGTTCGGGATATTCGCCGATCCTGCACCGAACGAAACAAACACCATCATCGGCGGTACCGATCTGGTGGCCGTGGACTGGATCGGGGCGAGCAAGATGGGCATCGACCCGATGATCAGCCCGTACATGAAGCTCGCTGTTGAAGCCTTCGGAAAGCCGGAGATCCGCCTCGTTGGAGATCCGAACCCTTATCGCCCCTGGCTGAACGTACCGGTCGTCCTGACCCTGTTCACGAACAAAGGGGTCGACGCGAACCACTACTTCGGGAACCTCATGTACTCGGCCGCCGCACAGATGGACGAGACGCACTTCCGGCATAAGAACCGTGCGTTGTACATGCGGCTGCTTCGGAGGATGACCGTTCCGCTGCGCCGGGCTTTCTTCCTGCGGACGGGGGAAAACCCGTCCCGGGCAAACCGCCTGTTCAGTTCGTTGTTCTACAAGATGGGTTACTGATGTCGTCCCATGCACCCCGGCAACTCCCGGCTTGATGCCGGTTTTTAATACCTCTTTTGTACCGTTATCGCGATCCCTTTCGGGACGGGAGCGAGTTGGACGTGCATCCGTCCTTCCTGCTGATCGTAACCCTTCCCGACGACGGCGCAGCTTAAATACGCGATGTACCACCCCAAACCCACAGAGGAAAAATAGTGCTTGTCGTCGTTGATCCGGGAGAGCGCCGGCAACGCCGAAAGCCCGTAAAAGATCGCCTTCTGGTAGGGGTTTTCGCTCATTTTCGCAGCGGTGATGAGAGGAATCACGCTGAAGAACGTGTGACCGCTGACCCCACGGATATTCTCAAACGGCCTCCATTTGGAATCTCCCTCGGTCGGCCGGTCCCCCCCGGTTGCCGGAGCCAGGAACAAGAGGGTGGGTGAGCCCACGACGGTCGCCCGGAACGATTTCACGGCCCATTCCACCATCGTCGGATTTTCGAACCACAACCCGGCACCGTAGGTGCCGAGGTAGGTCGGGACGAGAACGATTGCGATCCCCGCAGCGGAAATGTTGAATATTTTCGTTGCATCGTCCGTCTCCGTGCTTCGCAGGTCGTCCTGGTACTTGTTGCGGATATACCGATCCATCCCCGTGTGGGCGGACACGGCGGCCCCGGCAACCCCGATTCCGAGCTTTATCAGGTTCGACCGATCCAGGTAAAAATTCCTGAAGTCCGTTTTTACGGCTTTGACGCTCAGCGGAAGCACTGTGTTATCCGCCGCGATACAACGATGACCGAGGGGGAGAAGCCACACGGCCAGCACGAGACCGATTCGGAGGAAGTGGGCCTTCACCATGAATACCTCGCTTTCCGCGGCATCCGGCTTTAGCACGTCTCTACTTCCGCAGGCCGCCACTCGACGGCTCCGAACCGCGAGTCGCCGAGGAAGTTGTAGGCGATGCTCCAGGTTCCGACCGTCTGGTGAATATCGGGGATACCGGTAGAGGACGCATCCCGGCGCGACATGACGTACTGTATCCCGAGCGCGTGGCGTTTGTAAACGCTCACGGTGAGCGACGCGGTCCCGCGGAAGATGCGCTCCGATCCATCCGTCCGGGTGGCACCGAGGCCGCTGATGTAGTACTCGCGCGCCGTCATGTCGAACATGGTCTTGTCGCCGAAGATCAGGCGGGCCGCGAGAAGCCCATGCCCTGTCCCGCCGTAGTGGTAGTCGCGTTCCTCGGTGCGGTGGACGGTGCCCCCCTGCGCCGGCTCCTGCGGATTCCGGGTTTTTCCGGAGGTTGCCGATCGATTATTTTGACCCGGCAACGGTCATCCGGTTCGTCACTTTTTTTACACCGTTCACGTCGCTTGCGAGCTTGGTGACCAGGTCCTTTTCGGCAGCGTTCTTTGCCTTGCCGGATACGGTAACGGCTCCATTCTTCGTCTTGACCTTGGTGGCGATGCCACTGGTCGAGCGATGATACAGCAACGTCACCTTGACCTGGGCGGTGATGGAAGCGTCGTCGATCTTTTCGCCCACGGTCTCGAGTGTCTTCGCCGGGGCAGCGGAGGTCGAGGCTCCGGAGACGGTCATCTCATTCTTTACGTCTTTGACCCCTTCGACATCCTTGGCGTATTCGGCCGTCAGGTCCTTCTGCGCCTCGCTGGTCGCGTCGCCGCGCAGGGTCACAACGGCATCCTTAACGGATACCTCGGTCTTGATGGCGTTCACGTTTCGATGAAACAGTAGCGTGGTTTTCACTTTGGTGCCGAGCCAGAGATCCGGGTTTACGGCGGGGCGATCACCTTTCACCTCCAGCCGGTTGTCCACCTTCTTGACCCCGGGCAGTTCCGCCACGGTTTCCTGCGCCAAGGATTTGTGGGATTCTTCGAGGACACTCCCCGTCAAGGTGACGACTCCATCCCTGGACTGGATTTTAATGTCATCCCCCTTGAGGTAGGTTTTGAATACGTACGACTTCCTGGCAGAGGCTTCGATTCGGTTGTCCATCTTGGACGACGCATGCACGGGCGCGACGGCCAATAACAGGGCGACCGTCAGAACGGGAAACAGAGCGTATGCAGGTTTCATGGATCCTCCTTTTTTTATTAAACCTATCAATAAATAGAGGGTGCGAGCGTGAAATGCACAATTTAATACCTCTTTTGTACCGATATCGCGATCCCTTTCGGGACGGGAGCGAGCTGGACGTGCATCCGTTCTTCACGCCGATCGTTTCCCTTCTCGACGACGGCGCAGCTCAAATACGCGATATACCACCCCGGCCTGCTGTGCTAACGACTCTCGATTACGTCAGGCCGCCACTCGACGGCGCCGAACCGGGAGTCGCCGAGGAAGTTGTAGGCGATGCTCCAGGTTCCGACCGTCTGGTGAATATCGGGGATACCGGTAGAGGACGCATCCCGGCGCGACATGACGTACTGGATCCCGATCCCGTGGCGTTTGTAAACGCTCACGGTGAGCGACGCGTTCCCGCGGAAGATGCGCTCCGACCCATCCGTCCGGGTGGAACCGAGGCCGCTGATGTAGTACTCGCGCGCCGTCATGTCGAGCATGGCCTTGTCGCCGAAGATCAGGCGGGCCGCGAGAAGCCCATGCCCTGTCCCGCCGTAGTGGTAGTCGCGTTCCTCGGTGCGGTGGACGGTGCCCCCTGCGCCGTATCCGATTCCGCCGAACGCCGAGCCTTGGAGCGCAATCGCACGCGTGAGCCACCACTGGCCGGTGGTGCCGAGGGAAAGGACCGTGCTGGAGACGCGGAAGACCTGCGGCGAGATGTAGTCGAAGCTCCCGTACAGGCCCCACACCCCGCGATAGTCGTCTCCTGCCTCGTATTTCTTTCCGTAGAGGAGGCCGCGGGTCATGATGTTTTCGAAGACGTTCCTGCTGGAGACGGCGGTGAATTGGAAGTCGAAGTAGTCGAAAGGCCGATCATAGGTGTAACCGTCTTTCCCGGGGAGCCCGTAGGCGAGGAAGTAGTCCAGGGTCCCCTCGTTCCGCTCGACCTGGTCCGTGTCGGGTCCGACCACGTGTTCGGTCAGGCTCGCGCCGATCCGCACGCGCGTGAGGGTGGCCGGGCTGTGGCTCGGGAACACCCCTTTGAAACGGTCGCCGAAAACGTGGCGGTTGAAGCCGGCTGGGGGCGAGAGCACCGCCGCGCCCAGCTCGCGCCAGAATCCCGGGTGTTCTCCACCGTCTTCGAGCACCAGGCTCGACAGCCGGAAGAGCGGCTCCCCCAGGAGACTCCCGCCGATGCCGCTCGCTACCTGGTCGTTGATGGAGGGCTTCGTGGTCTCCCCGGCCACCTCCCATACAAAGCTGCCCAGGAAGGTATAGACGGACGATTCCCAGAAGCCGAGGCCGGCCGATCGCGCGAATCCCTGGTAAACGGCTCCCTGGTATGGATGCTGGATCTGGTTCACCTGGAAGGAATCGCCGTCGAATCCCCAGGGTCCTTTGGTGAGGTGCCTCCAGGCGGTGGATGGGGTCACACTGAAAACTTTGTGTCCTTCCGAATATTGCGCGTCCACGTCGTCGGGGTAAACGAGTCGGCCGTACACGTTGAGAAGCGCCTCGAAGCCCAGGATCTCCAACGCCGGGATGAAATGGCTCCTGCCGTTCCCCTTCCCCCACGACAGAACCGGAATCCGTATGTTGGGGGGAGGGGGAGGCGTCGTGATCAGCACATTGTCGATGGCCGCCACCGCCTCCTTCGCAGTATTGTCGGCAGGGGCGGGCTCCGCGGCGAACCCCGCGCCCGGCAGCAGGAGGACAAGCGCGACGGCTCCGGCAAGAAGCGACCATCGGCACGCGCCGTTGGGCCTGGATCCGCTACCCTTCCGCATGTTGTCGTGCCGTCCTTCGGGGGTTGCATTCGACGTCGACATGTCGGTTCCTCTTTCCCGGTTGCCGGTTCTCCTTTTATTGAAGCCGATAACACCACAATAATCCCGTCCCTGTCCCTGTGCCATCGGCCTATGTCCGGAATATGATTCGTGGTTTGTCCGAATCTCCCACCGGTGTTTGTCTGATGCCTTGGATGGTTTCCGAAATGGGGATGACACTATTTCCCATCGGCGGAAGATGCCTTACCCATAGGACAAACACCGGCCCGGGAATCGGACAAACAGCGACCCGGGTTTCGGACGGAAGCCGATATCGAAGGCGG
>Ga0302046_10006114_pt1 | contig 10533 bp, 6 predicted proteins | sample RVTome_11_FD_200261 | JGI IMG/M metagenome (GOLD analysis project Ga0302046, IMG submission 200261) | Soil microbial communities from uranium-contaminated site in the Upper Colorado River Basin, Wyoming, United States - RVT147D111 (version 2) ... | reverse complement strand
AGTCGAATCCAAAGCGACCGCTGAACCTGGTGATCAATCCCCGGGCCGTCCGGTGGACCGTGTACAGGGAAATCAGAATGAGCGTGGCGGCCAGGACGGTGGTCTTCCACGCATGATTGAGCACGTAGTGCCCCATCTCGTGGCCCATGACAAAGAGGACCTGTTCACGGTTGAGCTTGTCGACCAACGTGTCCCAGAGAACGATCCGTTTGGTGTTCCACCCGCCGGTCACATACGCGTTGACGAGTTCCGTATCCTCGCTCTTATTCACTTCGTAAACCCGACCGCCCTCGACCCCGGCGCGCTGAGCGAGCGTTATGATTTCCCGTTCCAGGGTCGTGTCGCGCATCCGTCCAAAATCATCGTACAGGGGGGCGATCCAGACTGGAAGGGCGATACGAAGAGCCGTAATGGTCAGAATGGCGCCGATGGTCGTGTAAAGCCACCAGCGGCGAGGCGAGGCCCTGAGGAAAAAGTAAACGCCTGGGACAATCAGGATGACGGCGCCGAGCCCGAGACTGAACGTAATCAATGCGTCCCGGAACCACTGAAGGAAGGTTTGATTCGACAAACCGTACCCGTGATATCGCAGGAAGAATTGATACCACTCCAGAGGCAGCAAGCACAGAGCCGTGATGGTGAGATACAGACCGGCGTATACACCCGCGGACAGGTCATAACTGACGCCCCGGGCGCGTTGCTTCCTCGTGGCGAGCCGGATGTCGCGACTGACGCGGCGCGAAAGATTCCTCAGCTGCGCCGAAAACCCCGTCACGAGAATGGTCGCGGGAATGAGAAACCCAAGAACGACGCGGATGCCCCACGCGGTCATGCCACTGCGATAGAACCCCAACGCCTCCTCAGATGCGGGTGGCACCTCAACCATGTTTGGAGCATCGGTATCGGCTTGTGACTGCGGCTCGTCAGCGACCCGGGCCGTCGATCCGGAACCGACCGAATCGAGCATTGCCACCAATACCAAAAGAACCGCCGTGACCTTCATCGAATTGAACTTGGCCTTTTGCCGGGAATGCGAAGTATCTGAGGGACCGACCCGCTTGAGAGAACACAGTCGAGTGCATGCGGAATCTGGTGGGCACGACGTCAACGCGCCAGTTGTGCGTCGGCGCGTTCAAAATGCGGCGCCTCAGCGTATGACTAACGCGCCCATCGAGTGAGTCGATGCGTTGGGGGTTACTCTCCCCGCAATATTTCAGCCGGATGAATGGCTGCCGCGCGTCGCGCGGGCAGGAAGTTGGCCGTTACCGTCACGACAACGACTACGGTGGCGACCGTCAGAAACACTGTCGTGTCGATTGGGCTCACGTCAACGAGCACGCTCGACAGTAGCCGTCCGACCGCGACCGCTCCGAGCAACCCAGCCGTCAGGCCAATGGCGATGACAGCGCCGCCCTGGCGCAGAATCCGGTTGAGTTCCTGACGTGGCCTGGCGCCCAGGGCCATCCGGATACCGATTTCCCTCGTGTGGTGGCTCACGCTGTACGAGATCACCCCGTAGATGCCGCCAACAGCGAGCAGGAGAGCGACGGTGGCGAACACTCCCGCCAGCCATGACGCGGCCCGACGAGCCCAAAGTGAATCGGACAGCGCCTGCGTCATCGTCGTGATGTCGCTCATCGCTAAATTACCGTCCATCTCGCGAAGTACTGCTCGTGCCGGGCCGACCATTGTCAATGGATCCGTGTCTGTCCGGATCAGAATGGCCATACTGAAGGGTTGCATCGGAACATGCGACAGGTAGACGCCCTGTCGCATCTCGGCGTCCAGTCCGTAGTGCTTGACGTCACGGTTGACCCCAACCACCGTAATCCAGTCACTTTCGGATCCCGCGCGGATTCTCTTCCCTAACGCTTCCCCTTCCGGCCAGTATCGCCGCGCAAACGTTTCGTTCACGATGACGACCTGATTGTCCGTAGTGGTGAAGTCCTGAGGAGTGAACGAACGCCCGGCGAGGATCGTGGCCCCGATAGCTTCCAGATATCCCGGCGTGATGTTTCGAACGAGTGTCACAGGCATTGGTGTGTCCGAGTCACGTGGCGGTTCACCTTCGACATCAAAAAAGTATCCGTTGTGGAACGTCAGAGGCGGATTCGTCGCCGCCCCGGCGACTTCCACTCCGGGCAGGCCACGAACCCGTTCGAGATGCGTGTCGAAGAATGCGACTCTCTCATCCCCGTCGTATCGCGACGCGGGAAGCGCCACGCGGTAGGCCAGCAGGTTTTCCGGCTCGAATCCCGGATCGGTTTGCAGGAGCGCCCGGAAATCGCTGACGCTCAACCCGGCGGCAACCAGTAGCACCGCCGCAAGGGCTATTTCACTTGCCACCAGTGCGTTGAGTCCGAACCGCTTGCCTCGCGTCTCGGTTGTTCGGAGGCTTGCCCCGGTTGCGGATTCGGAAACTCCAGCTCGGGACGCGCTCAGTGCCGGCAACACCCCGATGGCCAGTGCGGCCGATGCCGCTATCAGGACGACAAAGCCGATTACCCGCGAGTCGAACGTGAAGGACATCCATGCCGGGAGTGCGTCATCAGTCATGCTCCGCAGGGCCGTCGCACCCAGCCGTCCGATGAGCATGCCGGCCATTGCCCCAACCGAAGCGAGAACTACACTCTCGGCGAGGAACTGTCGGGCTATTCGCCAGCGGCCCGCACCGAGAGCGAGGCGAATCGCTATTTCCTGCCGGCGCGCCATCGAACGAGCGAGGGTTAGACCCGTGATGTTTGCACACGCTAACAGCAGGACCACACCCACTGCGCCCAACATGGCGCTCGTCCCCAAACGATACTCTCCCAGGGTGCGCTCGAGAATGGGGTTGATCACCGGGGACGTATTGGAGCTGGCCAGGTCGGCAGCGGCTGCGTTTTCGTGAATACGCACCAGATCCCGGCGTGCCTGATTCAGTGTAACGCCAGCAGACAAGCGCCCGACGGATGTCAGCCACCAGGATCCCCTGCGCTCGGCTACGTCAGCCTGGAGGGGGACCCAATAGTTCGATTCGGCGAGGAACGTCGCGGCCGGGGGCAGCACACCGATGATCGTGTATGACTCCCCGTCGAGCGTCAGAGTCCGGTTGAGGATATCCGGGTTGCTACCGTACCGGTCACGCCACATAGCCTGACCCAGTTGCACGACCTTGGGGCCCTCCGCCACGTCTTCTTCAGGTGTGAAGTGTCGCCCGAGTATCGGATTGATCCGCAGGACGTTTGCCATCGAGTGGCTTACCTGAGCACCGGTCAGCCGTTCTGGCTCGCCTTCACCGGACACATTGAGGGTGGCGCGACGATACACCGCCATGTCGTCGAACGTCTCGTTATGATCGCGCCAGTTCGTAAATTCCTGAAAGTTCACCGCTGTGAAATCCAAATTCCATTGGGGGGCTGTGGTGTCCAGATCAACGAGGCGGTCTGATTCAATGAATGGAAGCGGTCTGAGAAAAAGGGCATTGAAGACCGAAAAGATGGTGGTATTGCCTGCGATGCCCAGCGTCAACATCGCGAGGACAGTCAAACTGAAGGTGGGTTGTTTACGAAGGGATCGAGCGGCGTAACGAAAGTCTCGCATAATCATGGACATGAAAGGTGTCCTTCTCCTCGTAGGTATGATCCCCGATATCCGCAGGTAACGGCGGAGACTCGGCGCCAGCGAACCAATTACCTGGCGCCAGTACCACCGCTGAATATCCGGGATACGAACACCGGTCTGGTGCATGCGCTGGCATTCCTCATGGAGGTCACCGAGGATTACCTGCCGATCGACACCCGGTGTGACGATGGCCAGAAGCCATCGACCCAGCAAAGGTGGTTTAAAAAACCCGGGCCTCTTCAAGCGCCGGGGCGCTCTGAATCGAGAGCAAGGCCCTCGGCCATATTTCGCATCATGGCTTGCGAGTGACTCAGGGCCCGTGTGCCCATCGTCGTGACCGTATAAACCCGTTTGGCTCGTCCCCCACGAATCGGTTCCGGGGCGGTTTCCCGGCTCGTCAGGAATCGCTTCCGCTCCAGGCGTTCGAGCGCCGCATATAACGCTCCGATGGTTACCAATCTGCCCGCGCGTTCCTCGATCACCCGGCGTACGTGCACGCCATACGCGTTGTCCTGCAAGCGGAGGATCGCCAGCAGGACCATCTGCTCGAACTCACCTAGAAAGGTCCCTTTTCCCATTCGCTCTCTCAATTTGTACTGCAAATGCGAAATAATATGACGCCTGTTCGTGCGCAAGGGCAGGGACGCCCCAGCTTGTGCTGAAACCGATTATACTAATATTTCGTATACCATCGCATGACCAGAAAAGATGACGTAGACGCCGTCCTCCCGCTCAAGCCGGTCGATTTCCTTGTTCTGCTGGTCCTCTTCGAATCGGAACGGCACGGATACGGGATTGTGCGAGACATTGCTGCGCGCTCGGACGAGAAGATCAGACTGGTCCCCGGTAATCTCTACAGCGTGCTGAGGCGCCTCCTTGGCACCGGTCTCATCGAGGAGATCCAGGAACGTCCGGCGCCCGATCTGGATGACGAGCGGAGGCGGTACTACGGAATCACCGCATACGGCAAGCGGGTGCTCGCTGCTGAAGTCCGGCGACTGCAAGCCCTCGTCACGGTGGCACAGGATCTCAGGATCGTAGACCGTCCATGACGGGTCGCAAACGTTGCCGTCGTTCCGCTTGGTCTCCGCTCTATCGTGTTGCGCTCGGTATCTACCCTCGCCACGTCCGAACCCGGTTCGGGCGGGACATGCTCGACTGTTTTGTGGATCTCTCCTTGCAGGCGCGCCAGCGCCGCGGCGCCCTTGGTGAACTCGCTGTTTTTGTGCGCACGTTGCTGGAGTTGCCCCGCAGTGCCTTGCAGGCACGCCGTGTCGTCGCGTGGTCGGCGTTTGGCAATGCGGTGTCACATAAGACCTTCAAAACGAGAAAGGGCGGTCTTGCGATGGATTCGTGGATACAGGATACCAGCGTTGCCGTACGGGCACTCCTGAGACGCCCGGGGTTTACGGCGTTGGCGGTTGGCTCACTTGCGGTCGGCGTTGGGGCCAACACGACGATGTTCAGTACGGTCAATGCGATCCTGTGGCAGCCCCTTCCCGTAACGGAACCCGAGCGTCTGGTGCGGCTCTATCAGCAACAGGGTTCCTATTCGAGTTTGTCCTATCCCAACTTCAAAGATGTTCGCGAGCAGACGGACGTATTCTCTGGAATGTTTCAACACGGCCTGGAAACATTCGGGCTGACGAACGACGGAGCCAGTCAGATCATCTATGGGGAGGTGGTCTCGGCCAGCTACTTCGACGTATTGGGTATACGGCCGTCCCTTGGAAACTTCTTCTCGATGGCTGAAAGCGATTTTGCGAGTGCATCCCCGGTTGTCGTCCTGAGTCACTCGCTCTGGCAGCGAAGCTTTGGTGGCTTGCCTGACGTAATCGGACAGGTGATTCGCCTCAACAATCATCCACTGACGGTTGTGGGTGTGGCGCCTCAGGGATTTGAAGGAACGAAATTCGGATTGGGTATGGATGCCTGGGTGCCTACGAAGATCTGGGGACACCTCTCTGGTTGGGGGGATTGGACGGAACAGCGGGGCACCCGTCGTCTTCATGCCGTTGCGCGCCTGGCCTCCGATGTCACGATCGAACGGGCGGAACGGGTTCTGGCCGCGGTGAGTGCGCGGCTCGAGCGGGAGTTTCCGGAAACCAACAGCCAGCTGACGTTCACGGTGCTTCCGGAGCGGACCTTGACGCCTGACGCCGGGAATCTGCCCAATCTCATCGGACTGCTGGCGATCGGAGCATCAGGTCTCGTATTGCTGGTTGCCTGTGCGAATGTGGCCAGCTTGCTGTACGCGAGAGGTCTCGCCCGGCGCAAGGAGTTCAGTGTCAGGATGGCACTCGGTGCGGGACGTCGCCGGCTCATCCGGCAGCTGTTGACAGAGAGTTCGTTGCTGGCGGTCCTGGGAGGCGGAGTGGGTATTGCCTTGTCGTTCTGGACCACCGGATTCGTGTACTTCTTCCTTCCTACATTGCCGTACCGTTTCGTGATCGACGCGGGCCCGGACTGGCGCGTTCTCGGCGTCGCGTCGTTGGTGTCGGTACTGGCGTTGTTTGTCTTCGGGTTGACTCCGGCCCTTCAGGCGTCACGATCCGATGTCGGTCTGGCGATGAAATCAGAGACGGCGGGTTCGGGTATGAGTGCCCGGCGGGTGCGAATGTTCGATGGCGTGGTCGTCATTACCGTCGCGCTGTCGTTTGTCACACTCCTGTTCAGCGCGCTCTTCAGTCGGAGCTTGTCCAACGTGCGCCAGTTGAATCCGGGCATGGCCACAGCGGACCGTGCGTTGGCGGCGTTCGACGTGCGATTGGGAGGAATGGAGCGCGATTCCGGTCTGGTGTTCTTTGACCAACTGCAGGAGCGTGCCAATGTCTTACCTGGCGTCGAGAGCGCCGCGCTGATCTCGCGCATGCCGCTGGGTGACAGTCACTCTTCCAGCCGTTTCTTTGCCACGGATCGGTCCTATGAAGCGGACGATCTCGGTACTACCGCGTGGCGGGCCAGCGTAGGCACGAACTATTTTTCCACGGCGGACATTCCGCTGCTCGCGGGCAGGACCTTCGGTCCCCAGGATCGTGCGGACATGCCTCCGGTTGTGGTTGTCAATGAGGCCCTGGCGAACGGAGTGTGGGGGGAAGGTGACGTTGTCGGTCGCCGACTGGCGTTTGCCGCAACAGGTGGTGGATCTCAGTTCGAAGTGGTCGGCGTCATCCCCACGGGTCGCTATTACAGCGTTAACGAATCACCCCGTCCCGCGATTTTTTTCCCGCTCGAGCAGGCACCAGTTTCGGAAGCTACAATCATCGTCCACGCCCAATCCGACGTCGATCCGCTCGGCTTGATGGTCTCCGTGCGTAGGGTCGCCGCGCAGATTGATCCGGCGGTACCGATGTTCGATGTCAGGACGGTTGCGGCCCACCTCACCGGATCTGTCTGGATGTTCAGGTTGGGCGCCGGTGTCGGCGCCGGAATGGGTCTGCTGGCACTCGCGCTGGCAAGTGCCGGCCTCTATGGGATCATGGCCTTTTCCGTCCACCAGCGGATTCGCGAACTGGGAATTCGCGTCGCATTGGGGGCGCGCGCGAACCATGTGTTGATGCTGGTGCTGCGCAAGGGGATGGTGCTTGTCGGGATAGGTGTGGTGGCCGGAACCGCACTCTCCCTGGGGGCGTCCGGACTCTTGACGGGCATGCTGTTCGGTGTGCGGCCAACGGATCCGTTGACGTTATGCGCCGTGGCACTCGGCATGTTTCTGGTGGCCGCGATCGCCACAATCATCCCGGCGCATGCTGCCACGAAGACTGACCCGGTCACAGTCCTGCGGTCCGAGTAAGGCGAGCAGGAGTGGTTGGCAAATGGTATCCAGCGCCGCGGCTGGTTCGCTCGCGTATGCCCGGATACTTAACGACCCCGTTCAGACTCTCCAGAGGTCCTTGTTTCAGTGGCGTACACAAAATCGCCAAGGGGAGAGTTGTCACCGTTGGCGTCGTTGGCGGCCACGCTCAGTTCGAGCGGTTCCGTGGAGTGCGGCGCCGTCCAGACAAACCCCCAATGCGCCGCACCAGATTGCACGACGCCAATTCCTGTGCCGGTGTGCTGAATGTAGTCGACGCCGGTATCGGGGTGCCGTATCACGGCGACTTTGTTGTCCAGTGGAGCGGCGCTTCCGGCATTCTGCCCGTGCATGGTACCGCCGGCGAATCGGATTGAAGCCTGGAAACCGGCAACGACCATGTCGTTGCCGAACAGCGCCACCTCGATGATGTACTGTCCCCCTGGCGCATAGCGGTTTGGTAACCCCGTCACTTGCAGCGCATCAGTCTGTTGATTCAGCGAAAACTCTGAATGACAGGCGGCACACGTTGGTTCGTTGAATCCGCCTGTGTGTGCCGGTGGTGGACCCACGACATGTGCTGCGGTGCTGCGTGCGCGATCAAGTGTCAACGCGCTTGTCGTGATGATGAGGAGGGCGGTCCCCGTCCACAACGTCGCCCTCCTCGTCATTCGGTGTTGCGAGAACAACCCACCCTCGCTGCTCAGCTCACGTTGCGTCGCGCGGGTGGCAACGTGGCGCGGCCGACGGTATTGGCGTCAGTCCCAAACCACACGACGTTGGTGGCCTCGTCGTAGTACATGTGCCGGACGGCGCCTGCACCGCTCCCGATTTCCGTTACGGAGAAGAACTCCTGGGTTTCCGGGTCAAAGCCCACAAACGTGTTGGGCTGGACACCGGTCTCGACGAACCAGACGCGATCGTCCTTATCGACCGCCATGGCATAAGGACGCGACTGGTCGCCGCTCGGATTTGCCCATTCGCGGACCTCGCCCGTGCTGGGATCGAGCCGTCCGGTGTACCCGCGGCTGTAGTCGGCGTACCAGACGATGTCATCCGACGTCAGGACCAGACGGCGAGGGCGGGCGCCCTCAGGCAGCTCGAATGCCGTCAGTTCCATCGTGGCCGGATCGATGGTGGCGATGGAGTTGGTATTGAACAGGGCGATCCACGGATGGTCGTTGGAGTCCATCTTGATTCCGTACGGCCGGCTACTGGTGCTCCGACCGCCTGTCACCGCAGGGGCTTCCACCAGTTGAACCTCGCCCGTTTCCTTGTCGAGGAACCCGACGTAATTCCCCTGCTGGACTGTGAACCACATGTCGCCGTCCTTGTCGAAGGCGATCGTATGTGGATCCCTTGCCGCATCGTCAGGCATCATGTACTTGCGAATGTTGCCGGTCGATGGGTCGAGTCTGCCGATGTGCCGGGCACGGTTGCCGGCATACCACACGATCCCGTCGTTGTCGACAACGAGGGTATGGGGACCAGTGCCGTCTTCCAGGTCAAACCGCTCGAATGTGCCGTTATTGGGGTTCAGATACGCGGCGTAGTGGCCTGCCTGTCCCACAAACCACACCATCCCGTTTGGGGCGAGGTAGGGGTCTCTCGGCCGGGTTCCTTCCCAGGGAACTTCCCACTCGTTGATAGGGATTTGCTGTGCTTCCGCAGTCACCGTCAGCACGATCGCGGCTGTGGCAAATGCGGTGATCATGGTTGAGACGCGTCGCATGTTTTCTCCGATTGACGGGGTCACTTCAAATGTACGCGGCCAAAGGCTGAGATGCTGCGGCACGGATCGAGGACCGCAGCAAGCCGGACCGTCGTAACCCGACGTTTCAGAATGGTTCACGATCGGGGCTTAAATCTAGTGGATGGAGAGGGTGCTGCTCAACCGGCACGCCGGAACGTTCGTTTCATTTCACCCGACTCCACGTGTGAGGGATTCTGACCAGGCCGACCCCCTCCCGTTCCGAGTGTGTCACTTTGAATTGCGCCGCCTGTTTGTGACGCAGCACTGCCTGACGAGCCAGTGGATGATCGAATACGAGCAGGTGGACGAGATACGAGCCCCGACTCAACGATAGACGTTCGTATTCGAGGTCGATGACGACCTGGTCACCCTGAGATGCGTCGATCTCGAGGCCCTGGCGGTTGCACCGGGTGCCGTGCAGCACGTGCCATTCGCGGGCTACCTGTGCGGCAACGATCGCGTTGCGGACGTCTCGTTTTGCTGTGAGGGATATGCGGAGGGTCAGCGATTGATCGGCTTCGACGACGGGCTCGGGTTCATGTTCGTGACCCAGGATGCATACGGAGTCGATCCGGAGCGGCGATTGCTCGGAATCGCCCTGGTTGGCGAATGTGCCGTCGTGCTGGTGCTGCAGCTGGATCGCATGCTCGTAGGCCGTGAACACGTCGGCGGGTGACCCCTCGCTCGTGAGCGTTCCCTTTTCGAGCAGAATCGCGCGGCTGCAGAGCTGCTCCACCAGATACCTTTCGTGGGAGACGATCACCATCGTCGTGCCTCCGCGGTGAAAGGTCAGAATGCGTTCGAGGCAGCGGTCGCGAAACGCCGTGTCACCGACGGCGAGCGCCTCATCAATCAGGAGAAGCTCGGGTTCAAGATGCGTCACGATGGCGAAGGCCAGACGCAAACGCATGCCCGATGAATAAAACTTGACGGGTACGTCTACAAAATCCTCGCATTCAGCGAAGGCCAGGATGGCGTCCAGATCGGGCGCGAGTTGACTCTTGCTCAGTCCGTATACCGCGCCTTGCAGCCACACATTCTCACGTCCTGAAAGTTCCGGGTGAAACCCCGAACCAAGGTGGCTCAGCAGTGCCACACGCCCGCCCACGTCGATGTGTCCCCTGGTCGGGTGCATGATGCCCGCCATGAGCTTGAGCAGGGTTGATTTTCCCGATCCATTCGCTCCAACGACTCCAAACGTTTCACCGTTTTGCACGTCAAATGTGACATCCTCGAGTGCCCAGAAGGCCCGGCGTAACGCGCGCGCCCGACGACGATTGGGGGGCCAGAGATCGTATGCCACGTCGCGGAGGGAAGCGTGGCGGAGCTGGTATCGCTTCCAGAGTTGGCGGGCCACAACGCGATCGCTCATCAGACCGACTCC
>Ga0302046_10006113_pt1 | contig 10533 bp, 12 predicted proteins | sample RVTome_11_FD_200261 | JGI IMG/M metagenome (GOLD analysis project Ga0302046, IMG submission 200261) | Soil microbial communities from uranium-contaminated site in the Upper Colorado River Basin, Wyoming, United States - RVT147D111 (version 2) ... | reverse complement strand
TCGAGCGTCAGGTCGGGCGCCAGGGCCTGGTAGGGCGTCTCGAAGATGGTGCGCGCCGTGTAGGCGCCCAGGAAGGTCACGAGCAGCCAGGGGAAGACCGCCTCGCCCGAGAGGCCCGCCGGCGGGCTGAACAGCAGGAACGTGAACAGCGCCAGCAGCGGCGCGCCCACCAGGAAGTACGGCCGTCGCCGCCCGAAGCGGCTGCGCGTGTTGTCGGTCAGGTGGCCCATCAGCGGGTCGGTGACGGCGTCCCAGAGCTTGCCGATCAGCATCACCCAGCCGAACAGCGCCGCCGGGAGCCCGAGCGTGTCCACGTAGAAGAACGGGACCTGGGTGCTCACCAGCGTGTTCATGGCCGACAGGCCGAGCTGGGCGAGCGCGTAGGAGGCGAGCACCGCGAACGGGAGCGCGACCGCGGGGGAGGGCGCCCCGACCGGCCCCGGGCCCCGGCCCGCGGCGGCCATCAGCGCCGGACCGGCCGGATCTCGATGCTGGCCAGGTAGCCCGGATGGTCGGAGAGCGCCGTCGGCCCGGGCTCGCCGAAGGCCAGGGACCAGATCTCCCCGAGGCTCGGGGGCCGCGCCACGAACAGCTCCGGCCGCGAGCCCTGGGTGGTGCCGGCGAGCTCCTCGCTGGCCAGCACGCGCAGCTCGTAGCGCGGGCTCGCGACGGCGAAGACGTGGTCGATCTCCGAGTCCATCGCCATGGCGCGCACGAGGCCCGCCTCGCGCACGGCGAGCTCGTAGTCGGGCGCGCCCGGCCGCGTGTTGAAGTCGCCCACCACGAAGGCGGGCGCCGTGGGCAGGCGCGACTCGCGCACGAAGCGCGCGAGCTCGGCCATCTGGCCCAGGCGGATCCACTCGTTGGCCGGGTTGCCGCGGCCGGCCACCGCGTGGGTGTCGTAGAAGTCGAGGAGCGCGCCACAGGGCAATCGGATGCGCGCGAGGCCCACGCCCTTGCCGGCCCACCAGTCGCCCTCCCAGACGCGGTACCAGGAGCCGTCGCTCTCGAAGCGGTGGAAGAAGGACTCCTCGATGGGCCAGGCCGAGAGGATCAGCAGGCCGTTGCCCACCAGCGCGCCGGGGAAGCGCACGTGGTGGACGAGGCGCGAGCCCTGGGCCGCGAGCGTCTCGAGCAGGAGGGCGCGGTCGGACGCGACGAAGGCCTCCTGGAGGCCGACCACGTCCGGGTCGAGGCGCGCGAGCTGCTCGGCGATGGCGCGCATGCGCTCGCGGCGGTTGCCGGTGAAGAGGTAGCCATCGGCGATGTTGTAGGTGACCAGCCGCAGCGTGCGCGGCGCCGCGAGCGGCGGCGGATCGGCGAGGAAGGCGCTGCGCCGGAAGTCGGTGGGGGCCTCGACGCGCACGTTGGCCACGGCGAGCGCGGCGACGGCGAGGGCGGGGAGCACGAGCAGGAGCCTCCAGCTCCGGGCGAGCCTGCGGACGAGCCTGCGGGAGATGGAGGCCGACGGCATGAGGGCGGAGCATGACGCAGGCGACTCCCGCGTGCGAGCGGAGACCGGGCGCGTGCGAGCGCAGACCGGGTAGGATGGGCGCGTGTCGCGCGCCGCCGCCCGAGCCACCGCCCCGACCTGGTCCGAACGCCTCATGGCCGTGGCGGGCGGCGCCGAGCCCACGGCGGACCGCCACGCGTCCGCGGCCGCGCGCGAGCGGATCCGCGACTTCCGGCGCTTCCTGCTGGTGTACAGCGCCGCGCGGAGCTGGCTGTGGGTGACCTTCCCCGGCGGCGCGACGCCGCTGCTGATCGGCGCGGCCCTGCTCGCCAGCGCGGGTGCGGCGCTGGCCTTCCGGCTGCGGGGCGAGGACCTGGCCGCGCGGCTGGTCCTGGCGGCGGTGCTGGCCCAGGCGGCCTGGCACTTCCCGTACGGCGCCAACCATCTCTACCTGGAGATCGTGTGCCTGGCCTGCCTGGCCCTGGTGCGGCGCGGCTCGGACGGTCGCGACGAGGCGCTGGCGCTCGCGGCCCTGCGCTGGGTCACGGCCCTGGTGCTCTTCCACACGGGCCTCCAGAAGCTGTTCTACGGGCTCTACTTCCGCGGCGAGTTCCTGGCCTTCATGGCGGGCTCCGACGAGCGCTTCGGCCGCGTCTTCGCCTGGCTGCTCCCCACCGACGAGCTGGCGCGGCTTGCGAGCCTCGACCGCAAGCAGACGGGCGCCGGCCCTTTCCGCGTGGACTCGCCGCTGCTGGTGGTCGCGTCCAACGCCGTCTGGATCGCAGAGCTGACCCTGCCTGCCCTGCTGCTGTGGACGCGCACGCGCGTGCTCGGCGCGCTCGGCGGCGTCGCGCTCATGCTGGGCATCCAGGTGGCGGCCCTCGAGCTCGGCTTCGCGCTGCTGTTCGTGAACCTCCTGCTGCTCTTCCTGCCCGGGCGCTGGAACGCGCGGATGCTGCCGGCGGCCGTCACGCTGCTCGCCTGGGGGCTGCTCGCGGCGCTCGGCGTGGTGCCGGGCAGCCCGACCGACTGGAACCTGCTGTGAAGCCCGCCACGCGCTTCGCCTCTGCCTGGCGTCTCGCTCCCGCCGCGCGCTTCGCGCTCGTCGTGCTGGTGGTGGCGCTCTGGCCGCTCGCCCACCGCGGCCTCGTGCTGCGCGAGCGCGTGAACCCCTGGAAGCTCGGCGGCTTCGCCATGTACGCGAGCTACGAGACCCAGCTCTCGGCGCTCTTCCGCGTCACGGGCGAAGGCTTCCGGCTGGTGGACGAGGCGGGCCTGCCGCCCGCGGGCCGCGCCGCCTTCGCGCGCTTCCGCGCCCGGCGCGCGGCCCTGGGGCGCCTGGCGAGCCCGGATGCCGCCGTGGCCGCCATCCACGCGGAGCGCCCGGACCTCGAGCATCTCGTCGTGGTGGTGCAACGCCTGTGGCTCGACCGGGCGAGCGCGCACGTCGCCTCGGAGAAGGACACCTACCTCTACGAGGCCGGTCGTCCCGTGCGCTGAGCCCGGCGCGGGGGCCGCCCGTGCTAGGATGCGGGCGTTTTTGACGGCGCGTCAGATCAGCGCGAGGAGCCATGGCCGCCCGCCAGATCCCGATCCAGGAGGGGCTGTTCACGTGGCCCGCCGAGCGGCCGCAGCTCGTCGGCAGCCGCTGCCAGGGCTGCGGCGAGGTCGCCTTTCCGGCCCAGGCGAGCTGCCCGGCCTGCACCGACACGCGCACCGAGCGCATCCCGCTCTCGCGCCGCGGAAGGCTCTGGACCTGGACGATCCAGCGCTTCCCGCCGCCGGCGCCGCCTTTCAAGGGACCCCAGCAGGGCTTCGTGCCCTTCGGCGTGGGCTACGTGGAGCTGCCCGAGGGCGTGCGCGTGGAGGCGCGGCTCACCGAGAACGATCCCGCGAAGCTCGCCATCGGCATGGAGATGGAGCTCGTGATCCAGAAGTTCGACGAGGACGCCGCGGGCAACGAGCGCATGGTCTTCGCCTTCGGCCCGGCCGCCTAGGGGAGTCGATCGTGGACGTCGCCATCATCGGGATCGGGCTCCACCCCTTCGGCCGCCACGACGGCGTCTCCGCCATGGAGATGGGCGTCGTGGCCGCCAACCGCGCGCTGGCCGATGCGGGCATCGCATGGCGCGACGTGCAGCTCGCCTGCGCGGGCAGCCTCGAGGTGCTCCAGCCCGACACCATGGGCAAGTTCATGGGGCTCACGGGCATCCCCTTCACCAACTTGTTCAACGGCTGCGCCACGGGCGGGAACCTGCTGCTCTCGGCGGCCCACGCGATCCTGGCCGGCGCGGGCGACGTGGCCATCGCCGTGGGCATGGACAAGCACCCGCGCGGCGCCTTCTCGGTGGGCGACGATCTGGCCGGCCTCGGGCTCGGCCAGTGGTACGGCGAGATCGGCCTGGCCGTGAACCCGCAGTTCTTCTCCATGAAGACCCTGCGCTACATGCACGACCACGGCATCGGCGAGGACTGCCTGCACCGGGTGGCGGTGAAGGCCTTCGAGAACGGCGCGCGCAACCCCGACGCCTGGCGGCGCAAGGCGCTCTCCTACGAGGAGATCGCCAGCGCCCCGCTCGTGTGCGATCCGCTGCGCAAGTACCACTTCTGCTCGCCGAGCGAAGGCGCCGCCGCCGTGGTGCTGTGCCGCGCCGACCGCGCGGCCCGCTACACGACGCAGCCGATCGTCGTCCGCGCCGACGTGTTCCGCACGCGCCTGTACGGCTCCTTCGAGGTGATGCACCCCTCGGTCCCCGTGGACGCGCGGCCGAGCCCGAGCGTGCAGGCCTCGCGCGGCGCCTACGAGGCCGCCGGGATCGGACCCGAGGATCTTCACGTGGCCCAGATCCAGGACACCGAGGTGGGACACGAGATCATGCACATGGCCGAGTGCGGCTTCTGCGCCGACGGCGAGCAGGAAGCGTGGATCAAGGATGGCGCGACCCGCATCGACGGCCGGCTGCCCATCAACACAGACGGCGGGCTGCTCGCCAACGGCGAGCCGGTGGGCGCCTCGGGCCTGCGCCAGGTGTACGAGGTCTGCCTCCAGCTGCGCGGACGGGCCGGCGCCCGCCAGGTGCCCGGCTCGCCGCGCACGGGCCTCACCCACGTCTACGGCTTCCCCGGCGTGAGCTGCGTGACCGTCCTCTCCCGCTGAGGGCCTGCGAGTCCGATACGATCCCGTGGGCACACCCGAGAGCCGGGAGCCGGATGACCGACCAGGCGGGCACGATCGCGGGGATCGCCGGAGGCGCGCTGTGGCGCGCGCTACGGCCCCACCAGTGGGTGAAGAACGCGCTGCTGCTCGTGCCGCTGCTGCTCGCCCACCGCGCGCTCTCGGAGCCCGCGCGCCTGGGCGCGGCGCTGCTGGCGGCCGGCTGCTTCTGCGCAGTGGCCTCGGCCGGCTATCTGCTCAACGACTGGCTCGACCGCGAGTCCGACCGGAAGCACCCGAGCAAGCGCAAGCGCCCGCTGGCCTCGGGCGCGCTCTCGCCGCGCCTGGCGGCGGCCGCCTTCGCGCTGCTGCTGGCGGCCGGCTTCGGCGCGGCGCTCGCGCTCCTGCCGCCGCGCTTCGCCGGCCTGCTCGCGCTCTACCTGGCGCTCACCACGGCCTACTCGCTGGACTTGAAGCGCCGCGTGATCGTGGACGTGCTGGCGCTCGCCGCGCTCTACACGCTGCGCATCCTGGCGGGCGGCACCGCAGCCGCGGTGCCGATCTCGCCCTGGCTGCTCGAGTTCTCCATGTTCTTCTTCCTGAGCCTCGCCCTGGTCAAGCGCTACGCCGAGCTCGTGGCGGCGGCGCGCGCGCGCGACCGCGAGGTGCTGACCGGCCGTGGCTACCACGTGGAGGACCTGACCCTGATCCCGGCCATGGGCCTGGCCAGCGCCTTCGCCTCGATCCTGGTGATCGGGCTGTGGGCCAGCAGCCCGGACGTGCTGGCGCTCTACCGCGCTCCGACCCTGCTTTGGCTCGCGTGCCCGGTGCTCTTCCACTGGCTCATGCGCATGTGGCTGCGCGCCCACCGCGGGCGCCTGGACACCGATCCCGTGCTCTTTGCCGCCACGGACCCAGCGAGCTACGCGGCCGGTGCGCTGCTGGTGGCAATCGGCGTGTCGGCCTCGCGGGGGCTCGGCGCGTGAGCGCGCCGCAGCGCTCGCTCGCGGCGGCGCAGCAGGAGCCGCTCGCCGTGCAGCAGGATCTCGCCGGCTGGGGGCGGCATCCCGTGGAGCGCTGCCGCGTGCACCGGCCCGAGAGCCTCGAGGGGCTCCAAGAGCTGGTGGCCCGCGCCCCGGGCAGCCTGATCGCGCGCGGCCTCGGCCGCAGCTACGGCGACGCGGCGCTCAACCCGGCCGGCGTGGTGCTCGGCCGGCGCCTCGACCGCATGCTGGCCTTCGACCCGGCCCGCGGCGTCCTGCACTGCGAAGCGGGGGTCTCCCTGGCCGAGATCCTCGACGTATTCCTGCCGCGCGGCTTCTTCTTCCCGGTGACGCCGGGGACCAAGCACATCACCGTGGGCGGCGCGATCGCGGCCGACGTGCACGGCAAGAACCACCACGCGAGCGGCTCCATGTCGGCCTTCGTGGAAGACCTGCGCCTGCTCGTCGCCTCGGGCGAGATCGTGACGTGCTCGGCGGCCGAGCGGCCCGAGCTCTTCTGGGCCACGGTCGGCGGGATGGGGCTCACGGGCGTGGTCGTGGAGGCGCGCCTGCGCCTGCGCCCGGTCACGACCGCGTTCATGGCCGTGGACGTGCGCCGCGCGCGCAACCTGGACGAGCTGCTGACGCTCGGCGCCGACGACCGCGACTACGAGTACGGCGTGGCCTGGATCGACTGCCTGGCTGCGCGCGGCGCCCTGGGGCGCTCGGTGCTCCTGCGCGCGAACCACGCGGAGCCGGCGGCGCTGCCCGCCGCGCGCGCCGCCACGCCGCTCGTCGCTCCTGCGCCGCTACGGCCGCGCGTGCCGTTCCCGTTCCCGAACTTCGCGCTGAACGCCTGGAGCGTGCGGGCCTTCAACGAGGTCATCTACCGCACGCAGTCCGGGGGCTCGCACCTCTCGAGCGCCGACGTCTACTTCTATCCGCTCGACGCCGTGAAGGGCTGGAACCTGATCTACGGCCGCCGCGGCATGCTCCAGTATCAGGTGGTGCTGCCCCCGGCGACCGCGCGCGAAGGGCTCGTGGAGCTGCTCGAGGCGCTCTCGGCGTCCGGTCGCGCCTCGTTCCTGGCGGTGCTCAAGACCTTCGGTCCGGCGAGCTCGGGGCTGCTCTCCTTCCCCGGCCCGGGCGTCACGCTGGCGCTCGATCTGCCCTATACGGGGCCGGATCTCGTGGCCATGCTGCGGCGCCTGGACGCGGGGGTGGCGCGCCGCGGCGGCCGCGTCTACCTGGCCAAGGACGCCTGCCTGCTGCCCGAGCTCTTCGCCCAGATGTACCCGGGTGCCGCGCGCTTCCGCGAGGTGAAGGCCAAGGTCGATCCCGAGGGCCGCTTCGCCTCGAGCCAGGCGCGCCGGCTCGGTCTGGTCGAGTCGGGTGGCGTCGGTCCGGAGGCGCCGTGAGCGAGCGCGTGCTGGTGCTCGGGGCCACCTCGGGGATCGCCCGCGCGCTCGTGCGCCGGCTGGCCGCCGAGGGCGCCGACCTGGTGCTGGCCGGCCGGCGCCGCGGCGAGCTCGAGCGCATCGCGCGCGACGCCGAGCTGCGCGGCGGCGTGCGCGCGGCCGTAGAGACCTACGACGCGCGCGATCTCGCGGGCCACGACGCCTTCCTCGACGCCTGCTTCGCGCGTCTCGACGGCCTCGACGGGGTGCTGCTGTGCCACGGCGAGCTGGTGGAACAGGCTCGCGCCGAGCGGGACCTGGCGCCGGCCCTGCACATGCTCGAGGTGAACGTGACGGGCTCCCTCTCGCTGCTCGAGGGCGTGGCGGGGCGGCTGGCGGCAGCGGGGGGCGGCTGGCTCGCGGCGCTCTCCTCGGTGGCGGGCGACCGCGGCCGCCGGCGGAACTACCTGTACGGCGCCAGCAAGGCCGCGCTCTCCACGGCGCTCGCGGGCATGCGCGCGCGTCTGGCGCCCGCGGGCGTCTCGGTGACCGACGTGCGCCCGGGCCCGGTGGACACGCGCCTGACCTTCGGCATGGCCCTGCCCGGCATCGCTTCCCCCGAACGCGTAGCGCGCGACGTGCTGCGCGGCGCGCGCCGCGGCCGCGCCGTGGTCTACACGCCCTGGCCCTGGCGCTTCGTGATGCTGGTCGTGCGCGCGTTGCCCGCTTCGCTGGTGGCGCGCCTCGACGCGCCGCGCCGCGCGGGCGAAGCTGGCTAGCGTCTGCCCACCGGATGCGAGCCGCCGGGCGCCCTGGCGCCGCCGGCCGGCGCCACGCCTCGGGTTTCCGGCGCGCCGGAAGCGAGCGGACCAGCGCCCGCCGCTGCCGCATCCTTCCCCTCGTCATGGCCAACCGGGATCGGTCGCAGATAGCCGAGCAGGAGCGCGCGCAGCTCCGCCGCGAACTCGGGGTCGTCGAGCCGTTCGGGCCGGCGCAGGGCCATGCCGTGGGTCAGCGCCTCGATCACGTCGAGGCCGATCTCGGCGGCCAGCGCCAGGTTGCGCGGCCGGACCTCGCCGCGGTGGCGCTCGAGCCAGGCGACCAGCGTGGCCGTCCAGCGCTCGGCGAGCGCCCGGTGGAGCTCGTCGCCTTCGGGCGCGAGCGCATTGTGCACGGCCAGCGTCTCCCGGTGGCGCCCGATCAGCAGCTCCACGAGCCCGGCGACCGCAGCCTCCAGGGGCAGCGCCAGGAGCGCCTCGACCTGCGGGTCCACCTGCTCGGCGAAGCGCTCGCGGCTGCGGCTGCGCGCCGTCTCGATCAGCGCCTGCTTGTTGGGGAAGTACTGGTAGAGCGAGCCGATGCTCACTCCGGCCACCTCGGCGATCCGGTTGGTGGTGGCCGCCTTCGTTCCGCGCTCGGCGAGCACGCGCTCGGTGGCGGTGAGGATCGCCTCCACCGTCGAGCGCGAGCGCGCCTGGCGCGGTCGCTTGCGAGGTTGGTCAGGCGCGCCCACGGAAAGGACCGTCATGAAGCACAAGGGCATGATCCACATCCATCTGCTGGTGAGCGATCTCTCGCGCTCGGTCGCCTTCTACGAGCGGGCGTTCGGCCTGAAGGTGATCCTGCGCCACGAGGAGCAGGGCATGGCCTTCCTCCAGACGCCGGGTACCGCGGAGCTGGTGACGCTCAAGCAGGAGCGCAGCGCGCGGGTGGGCCAGCAGGGCGGCATCGACCACTTCGGGTTCCCGTTGGCGGACGCCAGGGAGCTCGAGGCGGCGATCGCCGAGGTCGTGGCGGCGGGCGGGCGGTTGCTCGAACGCGACACGCTGGCCGGCGGCTACCCGACCGCCTTCGTCGCCGATCCCGACGGCTATCGCATCCAGATCTAGCCGGGGGATCAGGCGCCGCACGTCGGCGCCACGGGCTCGAGGGGCTTCTCCAGGAGGACGCGCCCCGGCGAGCCGGTGAAGGCCGCGTAGCCGGGGGCGGTGCGCTCGGCCGCGACGCGGTAGCCCGCGCGCGCGTAGAGGCGCCGGGCCGGGTTGTGGACGAGCGTGCTGAGGACGAGGCGCGCCCGGCCGCGCGAGCGCGCGAGCGCCTCGGCGTGGGCCAGCAGGCGCGCGCCGAGGCCCCGGCCGCGCCGCTCGGGCGTCACGTGCAGCTCCACCACGTGGAGCGCGCCGGGCGGCAGCGGGAAGTCGAGCCGCGAGCGCAGCCAGCTCCGCCAGGCGAGCCCCGGGAGCTGCCAGGGGGCGAAGCTGCGCAAGGCCAGGGGCACGATGCCGAGCATGCCGCCGCCGGTGCGGCCGGCGCCCCGCCCGGTGTCCTCGAGCACGAGCACGCCCAGCGGGCGCCCGGCCTCGAAGGCCGCGATCACCTCGTGGTCGGGCCTGGGATGGATCCCGAGGCGCAGGATCTCCCGGCCGAGCTCGCGGGCGCGTGCCTCGCCGCCGAGCAGGCCGCGTGCCTCGGGGCCCGGCGGATCGAAGATCAGCCGGCAGGCCGTCTCGCGCTCCTCGGCCCCCACGGGCCGGATCTCGAGGGCATCGCTCACGGCAGGCCCAGCAGCCCGGTGGTCGCCCCGGCGAAGAGGAGCGAGACGGGCACCAGCGCGAGCGCGCTGGTCCAGGCGAAGCGCCCGAGCGGGACGCCGCGGGCGCCGGCCGTCGCGTTCACCAGATGGCCCCCGAAGGGCAGCCAGCGCGCCACGATCAGGAATGCGGGATGGTGGGCCGGAAGCCGGCTCAGCCAGCGGGGCAGGCGCTCGAGATCCTCGGGGCCGACGAGATCGCGGGCGGCGCGTTGCACCAGGGCGTACTCGAGGAAGGCGGCCAGCAGCCAGCCGAGCCAGCACAGGGCGGCACCCGTCCAGGGGCCGTAGATCGCGATGCTCACCGCCGCCACCAGCTCCCCGGGCACGGGCGAGACCGACACCAGCACCTGCGCCGGCACCAGCACGAACGCCGCGCCGGGTCCCAGGCGCGCGCGGATGCCTGCCGGGCCGCCCAGCGCATCGATCCCCTCGACGAGCAGCCAGCCCGCGATCGCCACCGCGACGAGCAGCCGCAGCCCGCGCGAGCGCACGAGGCGTCGCCAGCGGGGGAGAGGCGGGAAGGGGACCGGCTCGACCAAGGCTCGTTCGCCCATCGGATCCTCCGATGGGCGGCCTTCGCAAGAGCCGTGCCCGCGAGCGGGCGAGCACGGAGGTACCCCGCGCCTTGCGGCTGCCGTCGCCGCCGGACAGGTGCAGCCCTGGCCGTGCGGCTAGATGCAGAGCTCCCCATCGGGGCAGGGCTCGGGCGCCGGCTCCGGGTCGGGGCAGGCGCCGGGCACGAGCTCCACGTCGGGGACGTGCGTCTCCAGCGGGGTGCAGGTGCCGTCCGAGCAGTCCGCCGCGAGCGTGCACGCCGCGCAGCCCACCAGGTCCTCGGGCTCCTCGCACACGATGGAGGCCGGCAGGGGGTGGCAGCCCGCCAGGGCCGCGCAGCCCAACGGATCGGCATCGAGCAGGCAGCCCGCCGCCTCGATGCAGGCGAGCGTCTCCTC